>Ga0075434_100003811_pt1 | contig 13480 bp, 15 predicted proteins | sample RhiMethybrSRZTD3_FD_75298 | JGI IMG/M metagenome (GOLD analysis project Ga0075434, IMG submission 75298) | Populus rhizosphere microbial communities from Tennessee, USA - Rhizosphere MetaG P. TD hybrid SRZTD3 | ecosystem: Host-associated > Plants > Roots > Rhizosphere > Soil | place: USA... | reverse complement strand
GGGCGGATGAATGGCCGGCGCCGATCCCGCCGGGCCGACAAGCCAGGGATGGGCGACGCGTGAGCGACGATCCGCGTCGGGCCGAAGCGTTGCAGCTTTGGGCGGACGGGGCCCGGCTGATCGAGACACGCCGGTTCGAGGCGGCCATCGCGACCTTGACGCGCTCGATCGAGATCTGTCCGACCGCCGAGGCGTACACGTTTCGCGGCTGGGCGTACTCCTTCCAGGGGCGGATCGACGACGCCATCGAAGAGTGCCGCAAGGCGATCGCGACCGATCCTGCCTTCGGGAACCCCTACAACGACATCGGCTGCTACCTGATGCAGAAGGGGGAGCTCGAAGAGGCGGTCCCCTGGTTCGAGCAGGCGAAGTGTGCGCCGCGATACGAGCCGCGCCACTACCCGTACCTGAACCTCGGCCGGCTGCACGCCGCGCGCGGCGACCTGGCGGAGGCGATCGAGCAGTTCGAAGGTGCGCTGGGTGAAAGCCCCGAGGACCCCATCGCCCTCAAGTTCCTGGAGGCCCTGAAGTACAAGGTGAACTAGTCTCGAGTCCCAAGTCCCAGGTCCCGGAATTCGCCGCAAACCGTCTTCGTTTCACCTAGCGCTTCCAGAGAGAGGAGACTTCATCCATGGATCGATTCGAAATGACTCCCACGAGCGCTTTCCAGGCGGGCGCCATCACCGTCGGCGCCGACCGCGTCACGGCGTTCCTCCGCAAGGTTTACGGCTGGATGTTCGTCGGCCTGGCGCTAACGGCCGCGACCGCGTTTGCGGTTGCGAGCTCCCCGGCGCTGATCTCCGCGATCTTCCGAAACTGGATCGTCTTCGGCGTCCTGATCGTGGCGGAATTCGGACTCGTGATCGGACTTTCGGCCCGGGTCGACAAGATGTCCGCGCAGACTGCCGCGCTGCTCTTCCTGATCTACTCCGCGCTGAACGGCGTGACCCTGTCCGTCATTCTCGTCGTCTTCACGGGCGCGTCCATCGCGACGACGTTCGTCGTGGCCGCCGGAATGTTCGGAGCACTCGCGCTCTACGGGACGACGACGAAGAGAAGTCTCGCCGGCATCGGGCAGTTCTTCTTCATGGGCCTGATCGGTCTCGTGCTGGCGTCCGTGGTCGGCCTGTTCTGGAAGGCGCCCGGCCTGCAGTTCGTCATTTCCGTGGTCGGCGTCCTCGTCTTCACGGGATTGACGGCATGGGACTCGCAGCGGCTGAAAGCGATGGCCGCCGTGACGCCCGACAACCAGGTCGCCGGCCGCGCCGTAGTCGGCGCGCTCGCCCTCTACCTGGACTTTCTGAACCTGTTCCTCTTCCTCCTGCGCTTCCTCGGCGCGCGGCGGGACTGAGGCGCACTCGGAGGTCATGACCGCCCGCCGCGCCTTTTCGGCGCTCCTCATCCTGGCCGGCGCGGCGCTTCTCTCCGCAGTCGCCCTCCACTACGCCCGGGGCGCGCGAGCCCAGGAAGAAGGAGCGGAGGCGCTCCGCCGCGCTCCTTCGGGGGGCTACACGCCCGTTTCGTCCGCTCCCCAACGCGCCGGCGACGACCTGCCGCGGACCGGTTACGAACGGCCGCCCGCAAACTACCCGATGGGGCAGCCGCTCGGTCGGATCCGCATACCCGCGGCGCAGATGGACTGGGTCGTCTTCGCCGGCGCAGACGATTCGACGCTCGAGAAGGGCCCCGGACACGTTCCCGGCACCGCGATGCCGGGGCAGGATTCTCCCTATGAGAACTGCGTGATCACCGCGCACCGCGACGCGCACTTCCGTCACCTGGGCTGGCTGCGCCGGGGTCACATGATCGAGCTCGAGACGCCGTCGTCGGGCGTGCGCCGATATCGCGTGATCTCCCGCGAGATCGTCACGCCGAAAACCGTGCGCGTGCTCGCCCCGTCGAAGACGCCGCGGCTGACGCTCATCACGTGCTATCCGTTCACCTACATCGGCCCGGCGCCCAAGCGGCTCGTCGTCGTCGCCGAGCCCGTCGCGAGCCGAGAGCCTCGCCGCGCCTCTGCGAAGACGCGCTGACCGCTTTTTCACTGGCATCCCTTTTGAAGTCGGTGACTCCGGACGGAGGAGTGCCGGAGAAGGGAGCCGCTCATGAGGAGATCGACGACTCTCGCCGTGATTGCCGCGCTCGTTTTCGCAGCGACGGTCTCGGGCGAGCCCGCAAGAAAGAAATCGCGCAGGCGCGCCCCGGCCAGGAGGCCGACGCCGGCGGCGACTTTCGACGTCTCGGCCGCCAACGACGCGAAGACGACCACTCCCGTGAAGCGCGGGTCGACCGGCTCCGCGGCGTTGCGCGCGCAGGTGTTGCTCGATCGCGCCCGGTTCTCGCCGGGCGAGATCGACGGGACCTACGGATCGAACATGGTGAAGGCGGTCACCGGATTTCAGAAGGCGCACGGCCTTCCGACGACCGGGACGATCGACGCGGCGATGTGGAAGGCATTGAACGCGGACGGCGCGCCGGTCCTCGGGAGATACGCCATCCGAGCGGAGGACGTCGCGGGCCCCTTCCAGCAGATTCCCGAGGACATGATGGAGAAGGCGACTCTGCCGGCCCTCGGATATTCCAGTCCGCTCGAGCTCCTCTCGGAGAAGTTCCACGCGAGTCCGAAGCTCCTGGAAAAGCTGAACCCGGGCAAGTCGTTCGACAAGGCGGGCGAAGAGATCATGGCGCCGAACGTCCACACCGCGCCCACGGGCCAGAAAGCGGCGAAGGTCGTCGTTTCGAAGAGCGATTCGACGGTGACTGCCCTCGACGCTCAGGGCAAGATGATCGCGCAGTACCCCGCGACGATGGGCAGCGAGCACGATCCGCTGCCGCTCGGCGACTGGAAAGTGAACGGGGTCTCGAAGAATCCCCCTTTTCACTACAATCCGGATCTCTTCTGGGATGCGGACGCGAAGGATGAGAAGGCGACGATCAAGCCGGGGCCGAACAACCCGGTCGGCGTCGTCTGGATCGATCTCTCCAAGTCGCACTACGGGATCCATGGAACTCCCGAACCGTCCACGATCGGAAAGACGCAGTCACACGGGTGCATCCGGCTGACGAACTGGGACGCGGCGGAGCTCGCGGCGATGGTGGGCCCGGGGACACCCGCCCACCTGCAGGAGTAGGGGTCCGCGGAGCCCTTCTCTTCGCCGCCGGTCTGGTCGTCGGGGCGCTCGCTGCGTACTACGTCCTCTGGCGGACCGGAGGGCTCGTGCCCGGGCACCTCGCGTCGCTCACGACGGCCGACCTGTCGGGGGCGACTCGCGCGGTGAGGCCGCCGCCGCTCGCCACGATCCCCTTCCCGGCGACGAGCGCGACTCCGGCCCCTCCGTCCGCCGCGTTCGCCGGTACGGTGACGCCCGGCGCGGAGACGACCGCGACTCCGCCCGCCGGATCGCTCTCCGCCGCGTTCAGCACTCTCGAGGGCCGGGCGCTCGCGATGCCCGTCGTCGGGGCGAAGACCCTCGACCTTCGCGACAACTTCGACGAGGCCCGCGGGGCCCGCAAGCACGAGGCGATCGACATCCTTGCCCCGCGCGGGACTCCGGTCGTGGCCGCCGACGAGGGGAAAGTCGCGAAGCTCTTCACGAGCAAGCAGGGGGGACTCACCGTCTACCAGTTCGATCGCGACGACACGCACAGCTACTACTACGCGCACCTCGATCGCTACGCGGAAGGGCTCCACGAGGGGCAGGTCCTCGCGCGCGGTGACCCGATCGGCTACGTCGGGACCACGGGCAATGCGCCGCCGGACACGCCGCATCTCCACTTCGCGATCTTCGAGCTCGGGCCCGAGAAGCACTGGTGGGAGGGGAAGCCGGTGAATCCATACCCGTTCCTGATGAAGGTCAAATAAGCTGTCGCTGAACGTGCGTTACAACCGCCTGCCGGTTCACCGATGTCGCGGCGCGAGAAGTCTTCCGAAGGGAGGAGGCTCGCGCCGCGGGAGCGGGAGAGCGCGACGGTCATGAACGACCGCAAATATCGCCATCGCGGCTACCAGGAGTCGTCCGACGAGGTCCGACCGCGCGGACCGCGCCCGGGAGCGCCCGGTCGGACCGAGGGCGCCCCGCGGGGCCGCGGGGCCGACCAGGACAAGGCGGTCGTGTTCGCGTGCAAGGCGTGCGGCGAGAAGCGGCGCGATCCCGAAGAGCTCCGGTTCGACTCGACGTGCGCGAAATGCGGAGCGGACCTCCACGCGTGCGCTCAGTGCGCCTACTTCGACACGTCGGCGCTTTTCGAATGCACCCGGCCGATCCCCGAGCGCATCCCCTCCAAGAAGTCGCGGAATACCTGCGCGCTCTTCTCGCCGGCCCTTTCGTTCGATCTCACCGGGTCGAAAGCGATCGGAACGCCCGACGACGCCCGGGCCGCGTTCGATCGACTCTTCAAGAAGTGACGGCGTGCCTCTCGGCGCGCGTTCATCCCGAGCGCGTGAGCGCGAGGGATCTCTCCCGAGCGGAGCGCGGATCTCCTCGATTCCGGCCGGAACGCTTCCTGCATAGAAGGTGTGTCCACTAGGGAAAGGAGCACCCATATGAAGGCCAGGGATGTGATGACGCCGAATCCGACCACGCGCCGCCCCGAAGATGAGCTGAGGAGCGTGCTCGAGGTCATGAGGAAAGAGGACGTCGGCATCGTGCCGATCACCGAAGGCAACGGCGAGCAAAAAGTCGCCGGGGTCGTCACGGATCGGGACATCGCTCTGTACCTCGGCGAGAAGGACCGGCGGCCATCGGAGGTTCGCGCCTCGGAAGTGATGACAACTCGCATCGTGTCCATCGCGCCGGACGCGGACATCCACGAGGTGAGCCGCAAGATGCAGGAGGCGCAGGTCCGCCGGGTACTCGTCACCGAAGGCAAGCGGCTGACCGGCGTGATCTCGACGGCGGATCTCGCGCGCGCGTCCGCGAAGTCGGACCGGGACAAGGTCGGCGAAGAGGTTGAAAAGGTGATGGAGAAAGTCTCGGAGGACACGGGGAGTCACCGGGCCAGAACATAGTCGGCACGGTCAGCGCCCTCACCCCGGGCTCCCTCCCAAAGCGAGAGTGTGCAACCTTCGGCGACTAAGGGATGACGGCGCTTTCCCGCGCGGCTCGTCTCAACACCGCCCTCAACATCCTCTGGGTGAGTCGGCCGGTGAACGTGTTCTGCTGGCTCGGGTGGTACGACGCGTAGAGAACCGCGTCGCCGATCTCGTACCTCGCTCCATGAACGAACCGCGGCTTCGGGCGCGGCCGTGGAGCCCCGACCTGCCCAAGCGCGATCAGGCACGACTCGAACGCCAGGCCTCCGAGCGCGACGAGTACGCGGGGGCGCGGTGAGAGCGCTACCTCCTTTATCAGGTACTCGCGACAGTTGGCGAACTCTTCGGGGAGCGGGCGATTGTCCGGAGGAGCGCACTTGACCGCCGCGGTGAGGCGGGCTCCGAAGAGGTCGAGCCCGTCGCCGGCCCGGATCGACTCCGGACGGTTCGAGAGCCCGACCTCGTAGAGCGCGCGGAACAGGAAGTTGCCCGACTCGTCGCCCGTGAATATGCGGCCGGTGCGGTTTCCCCCGTGTGCCGCGGGAGCGAGTCCCACGATCAGGAGACGCGATCGCGGATTCCCGAACGGCGGAAGCGGACGGCACCAGTACCGTTCTCCGCGGAAGCGTTTCGGGGCGCGGCGCGCCGCCTCTTCGCGCCACGCGACGAGACGGGGACAGCGACGGCACGAAACGATCCGGTCCTCGAGCCGCCGGAGAGCGGACTCGGGGGGGCTCAGCGCCGTGAGTACTTCCCGGTGAGGCGGCTCTCCGCGAGCACGTGATCGCGCATCGCCGCGAGAAGCGCCGCCTTCGTCGCCCCTGCCGGGAGATCGACCGTACGGTCGAGCGCGGAAACCGTGAACACGTAGCGGTGAGTGCCGCTCGGAGGGCAGGGGCCTCCGTAGCCGATCTTCCGGAAGTCGTTTCTGCCCTGGCGCCCGCCGCCCGGGATCTCCTCGCGCGGCGGGACCGCCTCGGGAAGGCCGGCGGAAGAGGGCGGGAGGTCGTAGGCGACCCAGTGCACCCAGACGCCCGACGGGGCGTCGGGGTCGTCGCAGATCAAGGCGAGGCTCTTCGTTGCTTCCGGCACGCCGCTCCACGAGAGCGGCGGCGAGACGTCCTTTCCGTCGCACGTGTACTTCGGGGGAATCGAGCCGCCGTCAGAGAATGCAGAGCTGGTTACGCGCATCTCGAAAGAGATCCCTCGCTTCGCTCGGGACGCGCTTCGCGCGTCACTTCTTGGCGGGAAGAGCGGGCGGCACTCCCATGTCACGCCAGCGCTTCTTCTTCTCTTCCCAGTCGGCCAGGGCGCGCTTGCGATTTACCGCGGCGGCGGCTGCGCGCGCCTCGTCGTCGTCGACCGGCTCGGCCGGGTTTTCTATCTTGTCGGGCGTCTCGTCGGATTCGACCACGCCGAGATTTTACAGAGTCGGCGCGGTCGACGCCCTCACCCCGCCCCTTTCCGGGTGGGAGAGGGAGCACCTCACTGGATGACGATCGCGCCCATCATCCCGCGATGCTGCTCGGGATCGCCGCCGCAGTCCTCCCGGGTGCAGGCGAACGGATGCGTCCCGCGCTGGAACGCCTCAGGCGTGAACGACGGGATCACGAAATCGTGACCCGGAGAGATGTCGTCGTTCCCGGGAAGTCCGAGCTCCGAGATTCCGGGAAATCCGTGACGCGGATTCGTGGTGCCGGACGGGTCGACATTGTGAAAAGTGAGCGAGTACGTGGTCCCGGCGTTCAAGACCAGGGGCGGCGAATTCGGGCCGCCGGGCGAGAAGTCCCATGCCCGCACGTTCACCGTGATCGACAGCGGCGCGGGAGCGCGCTGGTCCTCGGCGCCGGTGACGAGGATGGGATCGGTCGTGGAGTTGTCGATGACGGCCGCGTAGCTGAAGACCGCGGCGGCGGGGTCGCCCGTCTCGACGATCGCGTACGCGTTCGTGGTCGTCCGGCTCCCCTGACCCGCCACGTCGAAGATCCGGTTGACCTGGGTTCCGGAGCGGGGCCCCAGCGAGACCGTATGGGTTCCGAGCTGCGCTCCCCCGTCGAACAGCTTGATGGTGACCGTGACTCCGGAGTCGTTGCCGTTGTAGACGCCGACGTTCGTCCGGAACGCGCCGTTGGCGAGCGACGTCAGGACCGAAACCGGGTGAGCCTCCGACGCCTTCAGGCCGGGTACGAACATCCCGACGGTCGGCACCGGAGACGTCGAGTACAGCCGGCTGGTCGCCCGGACCGAGCTCCCGCTGCTCGACAGCTCGACGGCGCCGGCGGACGAGGGAGCGTTGAACGTCGCGAGCACCATGTCGTCGAACGCCCGCGACTCCCGGGGCGCGAGCGTGAAGCTCGCCTGTGGCGCGACAGCCGGGCACGTTCCCAGAAAACAGCGATAGACGGCGGTCACCGACACCGCCGCCGCATACGACGTGTTGAACACGCGAACGTCCGAGAAGAATGGCGACGCCGCCGACCCGGTGGGCAACGACGTCACCGCCGGAATCGTCAGCGTTTCCGCGGAGAGCGTCCGCGAAGCGGTCAGGAGAAAGAGCGCGAGGAAGAGAGCTCGACGCATGGTCAGCGTTAGACGACCGCGCGGCGGCCGGCGTTTACGATTTTAGAAGCTCTCTGATCCCGAAGGGGTCAGATCCCGCAGGATCCCGGAGGATTACTGGGCCACGGAGATCGTGCCCGCGAAGCCGTGCCCGACTCCGCACTCGATGTCGCAGGCGAACACGTGGTTACCGACCTGGGCCGCGGTCGGCTGCACGATCTGGACGATCTCGGCGGCCCCGGATAAAAGGGCCCGCTGTGCCATGCCGAGCTCGGGCAGCCCGGGGAACCCGTGCGTGACGTCGAGGCTGCGCATGTGAACCTCGTAGGTCTGACCGACCTGCATCGTGAAGGTGTTGCCGCCGCCGTTGAAGCTCCAGCGGAACTGTTGCGCGGTGAGCGTCACCGTGATGGCGGAGGGAGCCGGCGTCGGGGTCGGCGTCGCCGCCGGCGGAGCGGGCGTGGCCGTCACGACCGGTCCCGCCGGTCCCCGCTGGTCCTCGGCGCCGGGCACGAAGATCGGGTCGGTCGTCGCGTTGTCGATGACGGCCGCGTACGTGAAGAGCGCGGCTCCGTCGCTTTCCACGACCGCGTAGGCGTTCGTCGTCGAGACGGCGCCCTGGCCGACGGCGTCGAAGATCCGGTTGATCTGCGTTCCCGAGCGCGGACCGAGCGGGACGGTCTGCACGCCGAGCAGCGCGCTGCCGCTACCGTTGAACAGTTTGATCGTCGCGACCGTTCCCACGTCGTTTCCGTTGTACAAGCCGATGTTGGTCCGGAACGCTCCGTTCGCGATCGACGTCAGGACCGCAGTCGTGTGCGCGTCCGAGGAGCGAAGGCCGGGGATGAACATCCCGACGGTCGGAATCGGCGCCGTCGAATAGAGACGGCTCGTGACCCGGACCGACGTCCCCGAGCTCGTGAACTCGACGGCTCCCGCCGACGAGGGGGCATTGAACGCCGCGAAGACCATGTCGTCGAACGCGCGCGACTCGCGGGGCGCGAGCGCGAACGCGACCTGCGGCGCCGCGGACGGACACGTTCCCAGGAAGCAGCGATAGACCGCCGTGACCGAGACCGACGACGTGTACGACGTGTTGAACACCCGGACGTCCGAGAAGAACGGGCTCGCCGCCGCGCCCACCGGCAGCGACGTGACCGCCGGGAGCGTCACCGTCTCGCCCGCCAGAAAGGCAGAGAGAAAGACGAAGGCACAGAGAAAGAGGGTGAGTTTCTTCACGGGACTCCCGAGCTCTGCGGCGCGGCCTAGTTGACGCGCAGTGTGCCGCGCATGAGCGTCGGATGGATCGTGCACCAGAATTCGAAGGTCTGACCTCTCACCGACGCCGGTGCGGTGAACGCGACCTGATATGTCGTCGGCGCATGACCTCCGCCGCCGTAGGGATCCCCGTCCGTGCCCGCCGAGATGTTGTTCGAGCCCGCGATGCCGAGCTGGCTGATCCCGGAGAAGCCATGGCTTCCGGCCGCCGACTCGAAGAACAGAGTCGTCGCCGCGCCGGCCGTCACCTGGATCGGGTTGGACGAGCCGGGCGTGAAAGCATAGTTCGAAAGCGAGACGTTGATCGTCTGTGCCGACGGCGCGGGGCCGATGGGCGCGCGCTCGTCCTCGGCGCCGGTGACGAAGATCGGGTCGGTCGTCGTGTTGTCGATGACCGCCGCGTAGCTGAAGACCTCGGCATTCGGGCTGTTCGTCTCGACCACCGCGTAGGCGTTCGTCGTCGTCAAGCCCGCCTGTCCCACCACGTCGAAGATCCGGTTGATCTGCGTCCCCGAATGCGGTCCCAGCGTCACCGCCTGGCTGCCGAGCTGCGTCGTCCCGTTGAAGAGCCGGATCGTGACGACCACCCCCGAATCCTCGCCGTTGTAAATGCCGACGTTGGTCCGGAACGCTCCGTTCGAAAGGGACGTCAGGACCGACACCGAGTGCGCCTCGCTGTTTCGGAGTCCCGGGATGAACATCCCGACGGTCGGCATCGGCACCGTCGAGTAGAGCCGGCTCGTCACGCGAATGTTGCTGCCCGAGCTCGTGAGCTCGACGGCCCCCGCCGAGGACGGCGCGTTGAAGGTCGCGAACACCATGTCGTCGAAGGCGCGGGATTCCCGGGGCGACAGCGTGAAGGTCACCTGGGGCGCCACCGCGGGACACGTCCCCAGAAAACACCGATAGACGGCAGTCACCGACGCGGGGCTCGTGTACGACGTATTGAACACGCGCACGTCCGAGAAGAAGGGCGACGCCGCCGTTCCCACCGGGAGCGACGTGACCGCGGGGATCGTCAACGTCTCCGCAAAAAGAGAGAGCGACGGCGCCAGGAGGAGAGCAAGCGCCGCCGCCCGGAGGATTCCCCTGGAGAAGTCGCGGGTGTAGGTCCCACGGACCTGCACCCGCCTCAGTCCTTCGCGGGGACAGGTCCCGCGGACCTGCACCCGCCGCGGTTCAGAGGCTCGTGTGATCGTATTCATCGCGCGGAGTGTATGAGCCTCCGGCGCTGGAAACCGGTCCTTAACTCCGCCCTAAGCCGTACGCGGACAACCCCGTACTATCCTGTGCCGCCGTGACTTCGCCCCCCTCGGATCTCGAGCTCTTGAAACGCGGCGCGGTCGACCTGATCGAAGAGTCGGAGCTCGCCCGGCGGGCTTCGGCCAGGCGCCTGACCGTCAAAGTCGGCTTCGACCCCTCGGCTCCCGACATCCACCTCGGTCACACGGTCGTGATCCGAAAGATGAAGCATTTCCAGGACGCCGGCCACCGCGTCGTGTTCGTCGTCGGCGACTTCACCGGGATGATCGGAGACCCGTCCGGCCGCAAGTCGACCCGCCCGCAGTTGACGCGTGCCGAAATCGAGGCCAACGCTGCGACCTATGCCCGCCAGGCCTTCCGGATCCTCGACTCCGAGAAGACGTCGATCGAGTTCAACAGCAGCTGGCTCTCGGCGCTCGGCGCGGAAGGCTTCGTCCGGCTCGCCGGCAAGGTTACGGTCGCGCGGATCCTGGAGCGCGACGACTTCCAGAAGCGCTGGGCCGCGCGGCAGCCGATCGCCCTCCACGAGCTTCTGTACCCGCTCGCCCAGGGATACGACTCGGTCGCGTTGAAGGCAGACGTCGAGCTCGGCGGAACCGACCAGCTCTTCAACCTTCTCGTCGGGCGAGACCTGATGCGGGAGCAGGGCCTGGAGCCCCAGATCGTCCTCACGGTGCCTCTGCTCGTCGGGACCGACGGCGTCGAAAAGATGTCGAAATCCCTCGGCAACGCCATCGGGATCGAAGAGCCGCCTTCCGAGATCTACGGCAAGCTCATGTCGATCCCGGACGGCGTGATGTGGAACTACTTCGAGCTCCTGACCGACGTGCCGCGGGAGGAGATCGACGCGAAGAAGCGCGGCATCGAGGAAGGCCGGGTCAACCCGCGCGACGTGAAGGCGGACCTTGCCCGACGGATCACGGCCGAGTTCCACGGGGCGGAAGCCGCGGCGCGCGCGGAGGAAGACTTCCGGCGGGCGTTCTCGAAGGGCGAGCTTCCGGCCGAGATCGAGACTCGCGAGGCGCCGGCCGGAACGGACGGCACGGCCGCGCGGGCGCTCGTCGCCGTCGGGCTCTGCGGCTCGATGCGGGAGGCGCGCCGCAAGATCGCGGAAGGCGCTCTCCGCGTCTACGGTCCGGGGGGCGCAGCGCGCGAGGTCCGCGATCCCGACGAGCGGCTCGCTTCGTCCGACTCGACCGTGTTTCGCCTCGGGCGGCGCTTCGTGCGGGTCGTCTGGAAACCATCCTCCTGAGCGCCGCGGCGCAGGAACAGCGCGAGCGCGACGAGCAGGAACGCGAGGATTCCCTGGAGCGACGCGAACGCCGCGAGCTTCACGACCGCGAAGCCCGGATGCACGAACCGCACGAGCCAGCCTCCGCCTTCGTCGAGGGTCGCTGAGACGAACGCGCCCACGATCAGCAGCACGCGCGTTCGCTTGGAGTACGGCGCGAAGATCAGGAGATGCGTCAAGAGCAGCAGGACGAGCGCCATCATCGGCAGGTGCGCGTGCGTGACCTCGAGCATCGCGCCCGCCGTCCGCGGAGGGCGGTAGTCCGCCTCGGAACCCAGGTAGTACGCGGCGACCGACGCCGGCGTGAACCCGAGGCGCGAAAAGAACAGCGCGAAGTTCGTCACCCAGAAGAGCGAGAGCAGGCCGATCGAGAGACCGAGCGTCAGGCGCATCAGACCCTGCGACTGAAACCCACCGCGTTCCATGTACTTCATGGCGTCCGGCCGGCGATCACCGAGTGGATCGCGAGGACGCGCCGGACCGAATCGGCGATCGCCCGCGTCGTCAGGGTCGCTCCGGTCACGTGTGCGAGGCCGCGTCCGACCGTGAGGTCGTCGTCCAAGCGCCGCCCGGGGAAGAGCTTCAGCCAGTTGCGCCGCGGCAGATAGTCCTCCGGCTCACCGAAGGCGATGATCTCGACCCCGCCGAGAGCGCCGTCGGGCTTGATCGTCACGAGGATCGTCTCGGGCATCGTGCGGACGACGTGCGTCTCGAAATAGCCGGTGCCGAGCGGCCCGTTCGCGCCTTTCGCGACGTACGCGATCACGAGCGCCGAGTCGATCTTCGATCGCGCCGCCCGGCTCGCCTTCTCCCGTTCGGCGTCCGTCAGGAAGAACGTCTTGCGCTCGACGGTCGCCGGCGGCGGAAAGGCGCGAGAGAGAGCCTGTTCGCGCGACGAATAGACGGGCGCAGCCGAGGCGGTCGCGGCCGCGAGAAATGCGAGCGCGGGAAGCAGACCCCCTTTCGAAAAAGGGGTCTGTCCCCATTTTTCACATTTTTCAAAAAAGGGGTCTGTCCCCATTTTCACGGCGACGATTAGCGCGCGTCTCAGAACAGCCACCCGAGTGCGACGTTGAGCTGGTTCACGCCCGTCCCAGCCTCGTTGCGAACGTCCTGGTAGTCGGCCTTGACGACCACCTGCGGGATGGGCCGGTACTGCAGTCCGAAGGTCCAGAGCCGGACGTCGTTGCCGGCATCCGCCTCGAATCCGCGGGGGATCTCGTCCTGGGTGTTGAAGCTCTCCCATCGAGCGAAGGGGACGAGCGAGGCCGCCCCGCGCCCGAAGAGGACGTCGTACCCGGCTTCCACGTAGCTTCCGAGAAAACGGCGGCCGACCGACTCGGAGCCGGCGAAGCCGTTCAACGCGTTCACCTGCGCCGCGTCACCGATCGATCCCCGCGCCGTCAACGCGCGCGCCTGGATCCCGCGCCAGCGCCACTCGGCGTGGGCGTCCACGAGCGTGACGCGCGCGTCGAACGATCGGCCGTCCACTTCCCTGCCCTGACCGGACCCTCCCGTGTATCCCGAGGCGCCGACGAGGAGTCCCGGAAGTCCGACGAAGTCGAGACGCCCGGTCACCGCGAAGTCCTCGGCGCGGGCATTCGAGCCGCCCTGTCTTCCCTCGTGGAGAGGATCGGAGCCTTCGAAGCCCGCCGCATCGAGCCCGTTGACGACGTACGCGCGGTACTCGACCGGTCCCGCGTTTCCGAATGCGCCGAACCCGAGCTCGCGCCATGTAGTCGGAAGGATCCGCTCCTCGACTTCCGGCCGACGCGCGCCCAGGAACACCGGGGGCTCGTGGAGCTCGTTCAGGAACCCGACCGGCAGCAGGACGAGCCCCGCGCGCACGTTCAGCTCCGGACGGATCAGGTAATCGAGGTACGCGAACTCGACCGAGACCTCGCCCTTCTCCTCGTCCCCTTCGCCGGTGGTCGCATGCTCGTACTCGATCTCCGAGTTGAACAGGAAGTGATCGTCGAACTTGTAACCGAAGTAGAAGACGGCGCGGGCAAGGTCGATCGTGTCGGTCCGGCCGGAGGGGACGCCGTCGTCCCGCT
>Ga0075434_100003809_pt1 | contig 13485 bp, 10 predicted proteins | sample RhiMethybrSRZTD3_FD_75298 | JGI IMG/M metagenome (GOLD analysis project Ga0075434, IMG submission 75298) | Populus rhizosphere microbial communities from Tennessee, USA - Rhizosphere MetaG P. TD hybrid SRZTD3 | ecosystem: Host-associated > Plants > Roots > Rhizosphere > Soil | place: USA... | reverse complement strand
AGCTCTTCATGCTCGCCATCGTCGGCCTCGCGTTCATCGCTTCGCTCAGCGCGCACGGCACGCGCGGCATGCTGCGCGGCTTCATCGCCGGCGGCCTCGGCCTGCTGCTCGCGACCGTCGGCCAGGACCCGCAGGCCGGTGTCGCCCGCTTCACCTTCGACACGCTCTATCTCTGGCAGGGACTGGATCTGGTGCCGGTCCTGGTCGGGATCTTCGCCATCCCGGAGATCATCGACCTCTTCGTGCGCGGCAACTCGATCGGCGGCAACGCGCCGCCCAGCAATGTCGCGAAGGGAGCCTGGGAGGGCGTGAAGGACACCTATCGCCACTTCTGGCTGACGATCCGCTGCAGCCTGATCGGGACCTTCATCGGCGTGATGCCCGGCCTCGGCGGCTCGGTGGCGCAGTGGATGGCGTACGGCCACGCGGTGCAGAGCGCGCGCACGCCCGAGGAGCGCGAGCAGTTCGGCAAAGGAGACGTGCGCGGCGTGCTGGGACCGGGCGCGGCGAACAACTCCAAGGAAGGCGGCTCGCTGATCCCCACCGTGGCGTTCGGCGTGCCGGGCAGCACCGCCATGGCGATCCTGCTCGGCGGCTTCCTGCTGCTCGGGCTGGTGCCCGGCCCGGACATGCTCACCAAGCACCTGGCGGTGACTTATTCGATGGTGTGGACGATCGTGCTCGCCAACGTCATCACCGTGGCGGTCTGCTTCCTGTTTCTCGACAAGATGGCGAGCGTCACCGAAGTGAAGAGCCATCGCCTGATCCCTGCGATCCTGGTGCTGGTATTCATCGGCAGCTACACCTCGAACAGCCATTACGGCGATTTGCTGGTGACGCTGGTCTTCGGCGGCATCGGCTACCTGATGGTGCGCGCCGGCTGGCCGCGCTCGCCCTTCGTGCTCGGCCTGGTGCTCGGCAAGATCGCCGAGAACTATCTCTACATCTCGGTGGCGCGCTACGAGGCGGCATGGCTGACGCGTCCCGTCGTGCTGGTGCTGCTCGCGTTGGCGGTCGCGGTGATCCTCTACCCCTTCGTCCAGGTCTACCGGAATCGCCCGCGTGTCTAGGAACGCGTCGCTCGCCCTCGCCGTCGGCATCATGCTGGTCGCCGGCTACGCGGTCTTCGCCGCCAAAGGCTGGCAATGGAAAGCGGCGCTCTTTCCGCTGGCGATCGGCATTCCCCTGTTCTGCCTGGCCGCGGCTGAAGTGCTCTGGACGCTCCTCGGCAAGAAGCAAGCTTCCCAGGAAGAACCCGCGCCCCGCGGCATCGCCCTGTCCTGGGGGTGGATGGTCGCTTTCCTCGCTCTCATCGTGCTGCTCGGCTTTCCGATCGCAGTGGCCGTATTCGTGCTTCTGTACCTCAAGCTCCAGGCGAAGGAAGGCTGGCTGTTCTCGATCGTCTTCACCGCCGCGATCTGGGGAGCGTTCTACGGCCTTTTCGACGCCCTGTTGCACCTGCCCTTCCCCGCAGGCTGGCTGGTTGAATGGCTGGGGCTCGCCGGCTAGCCGCGTTCATCGCGCTGGCGCTCGCCGCCGTTTCGGCGGCGGCGCAATATCCGTCGCGCCCGATCCGTCTGCTGGTGCCCAACCCGCCCGGCGGCGCGACCGACACGCTCGCGCGGCTCGTTGCGCCAAAGCTCGGCGAGGCCCTGGGCCAGCCGCTGGTGGTCGACAACCGGCCCGGCTCGAACGGCAACCTCGCCTCGGAGATGGCCGCCAAAGCCGCGCCGGACGGCTACACCTTGCTGCTCTGCGCCGACGCGCAGATCGTCATCGGGCCGCATCTCTACGCGAAGATGCCGCTCGATACGCTGAAGGACCTGGCGCCGGTCGCGACGCTCGTCAACACGCAGATGCTGCTGGTGATCAGCCCGGCGCTGCCGGCCAGGACGCTCGCCGAGTTCATCGAGCTGGCGCGCAACTCAAACCCGCCGCTCGCGTATGCCTCGATCGGCAACGGCAGCCAGCACCACCTGGTGATGGAGATGCTCAAGGCGCGTGCCGGGATCGACCTCCTGCACGTGCCGTTCAAGGGCGGCGGCCCGGCGACCACCGCGTTGCTGGGCGGCGAGATCGTCGCGATGTTCGGCGGCAATTCGGTCTCGGGCCATGTGCGCGCTGGCAAGCTGCGCGCTCTGGCGGTCGCCGGCAAAGAGCGCTCGACGGTCTTCCCCGACCTGCCGCGACTCACCGACGTCTATCCCGGCCTGGAAGTAACGCCATGGCTCGCGCTGTTCGCACCCACCGGCGTTCCCGAGCCGGTTCTTTCCAGGATACGCGGCGAAACGAACAAGCTCCTTGCCGACGCCGACATGCGGGAACGCATCCGCAAGCTGGGCGGCCTGGAGCCGTATGTCACCACACCGGCGGAATTCCACGATCTGCTGCGCAGCGAGTATGCGAAATATGCGGAAGTCGTGCGCGCCGCGGGGGCAAAGATCGACTAGGTGCATATTCACGCCCCGACTCCCGCGCGTGATCGCTAATATCCGGTCGTCATGCCGGGCCGCTTCTTAGCACTTCTCTTTCTTCTCGCCTGCGTCACTCGCGCCGGCGCGCAGGATTTCGTCGATCCGCGGCTGTCGTGGCGGACGCTGCATACCGACCATTTCTCGGTGCACTTTCCCGAGGCGCGACGCGCCGACGCCCGCCTCGTCGCCGCGGTGGCCGAAAGCATCTATCCGCGCATCACGCGCCAGCTTCGCTGGGAACCACGCGACCGCACGCAAGTGCTGCTCCTCGACTCGGCGGATTTCTCCAACGGCTTCGCCACGCCTCTGCCCTACAACGAGACCGGCATCTTCCTCACCCCGCCGGACGATGGCGAGCTGCTGTCGAACCGCGACTGGCTGGACCTGGTGCTGACGCACGAGTTCACGCATATCGTCCATCTGGACAAGGCGCGCGGCACGCCGCTCGCCTTGCGCAACGTGCTCGGCCGCGTGTTGCCCGCCTTCCCCAACGTCTTCCAGCCGGCATGGATCGTCGAGGGACTCGCGGTCTACAACGAGTCGGATGCGGCGCTCGCGTACGGGCGTCTTGGCAACACCCACTTCGAGGGCATGATGCGCGCCGAAGTGGCGCGCGGACTGCGCTCGCTCGCCGAGCTGAACGCCGACGGCCGCGGCTTTCCGCTCAACCGCAACTATTTGTACGGCAGCTACTTTTTCGCGTTCCTGAGCGAGCGCTACGGTGACGCCGCAGTGAGCGAGCTCGTGGAGAGCTACAGCGGCAAGATCATCTGGTATTCGGTCGACGGCAACCCGCAGCGCGCGACCGGCAAAACGACGACGGAGCTGTGGGAAGAGTACGTCGCCTGGCTGCACGCGCGATTCGCGCCAGCCCCTGGCGAGCCGGCAGAGGGCGAGATCCTTGCGCGCGGCTGGACGATCTTCAGTCCGACGCTCGCGCCGAATGGCGACCGCTGGTATGTCCAGGGCAGCGGCTACACGCTGCCGAAGCTGGTCCGGCAGGCTCGCGGCAGCGCCGTGAAATCGCTTCGCGACACGGAAACCGATACCCGTATTGCGGGGCTCGGCGCCGACGGGGTCCTGCTCTCGCAGCTCGAGATCTGCGACAACTACAACCTCTACTACGACCTTTATCGGGTCGGCACCAACGGCAGCCGCAAGCGCCTCACCGAATGCGGGCGCCACCGCTTCGCCGCGCCGCTCGAGGACGGCCGCATCGTCGTCGTCCGCCTGTCCGGCGGAACCGGTGAAGTCGCAGTGCTCGATGCGGCCGGCAAGGAGCTGCGAACGCTGTACCGCGCTGCGCCTGGCGAATCCATCGTCGGGCTCGCCGCAAAGGGCGATGCGGTCGTCATCAGCACCCTGCGCGACGGTCGCTGGTCGCTGGTCGACATCGGCGGGAGCGAGCCTGCAGCGCTGATCACCGATCGGGCGATCAAGCACTCTCCGCGCTTCGGCGCATCGCAGGACGAAGTGTTCTTCATTGCCGACTATGGCAAGGCGTACAACGTCTGGTCCGTCAGGCGAAGCAACCGCTCGGTGCAGCGCTGGACGCAGGCGCGGAACGGCGTCCGGGAGATCAGTGCCCCGGTCGACGGCGAAATACTGCTGGTCACGATCGAAGCCGACGGCGATGTGCTGCGCTCATACCGGCTGCCGGCGGAGCCCCTCGAGCGCCGCTACGCCGCGTCGCTTGCCGGGCTGCCCGAGGCGCGTACCGAAACGCCGCTCGCCGTCGCCGACGAGCCCTATTCGCCCTGGTCAACGCTGCGGCCGCGGGCCTGGGCGCCGATCATCGAGGCGGCCGACGGCATGTTCGCGGTCGGTGCGGCGATCTCCGGTCAGGACGCCCTCGGAATCCATCAGTACTACCTCGCGCCGGAATACGAGTTCACTCAGCGCCAGCTGCTCGGCGCCGCGGACTATGTCTACGACAACCGCCACGGGCTGTCAGTGAGTCGCACCATGACGGTCAAGGACACCGATTCCGACGACAAGATCCGCCGCTACCGGATCCGGGAAGACGCGCAGTGGGTGTCGACCTGGCGGCAGCTCGCGCTGAACCAGCGCTTCTACTGGGGCTTGGGCGGCGCGCTCACCCATGAGAAGGACCACGAAGTCGACGACGGCACGCTGGCGCTGCACCGCGAGCACGTTCTCGGCCTCGTCGCCGGTGTCGATACCCGCCGCCAGCAATGGCTCTCGGAAGGGCCGAGCCAGGGCATGTGGCTCCGCCTGTTCGCCGAGACCTCGCGCAAGCTGAAGGCCGACTACGACGGAAACGTGGTGCGTGCCGACTGGCGGGGCCACCTGCCGATCTACCGTTCGGTGCTCGCGCTACGCTGGAACGAAGCCTACGGTACGACCGACGCACAGCCGTTCGAGCTCGGCGGCAGCAACTCCGACGACTTCATCCCGCTGCCGCGCCTCAACGAGCGCTCGTTCGCATTGCGCGGCTACGTGAACGGGGAGGCATCGCTCATCGGCCATCGCGCCCGGGTGATGACGGCGGAGCTCCGGACCCCGATCGCCGACATAGACCGGCACTCGATGATCCCTCCGATATGGCCGGTCGGAATCAACCGCGTCTCGTTCAATCTCTTCTACGACCTCGGCGCGGCCTGGGACCGCGGCGCCTCGGCGGACTACCACCGCGGCATCGGCTTCGAGCTGCTCGCCGAGCCGCGCGTCATCTACATCGTCGGCTGGCGCTGGCGCGCGGGCGTGGCGAAGGGCCTCGACCAGGGCGGCGAGACCAAGGCTTACCTCCACGTCGGCCGGTCCTTCTGAACGTTGCGGTAGTAGTAATGCCGGTCGCCGCTCCAGCGCGTGCCGCGACCCGCGCGGGGACCGATGTCCGACTGCTCGATGCGACGGCCATTGACGTAGACCTCGGCCAGGGTGCGGCCATAGCGGTCGGTACCGTGCGAGACCCAGGTCACGTTCCCGGACGCGATCAGCACCTGCATGCGTCGCTTGGCCGCCGCGCCGCCCGCCTCGTTCAGCTCCGCTGCATAGACGTTGGTGAGGCGGATCTTCTGCCGGTCGCACACCAGCGTGTCGCCGTCGAGGGCGAGGCACGCTGCCAGCCCCGCCGGCGCGAAAAGCGCCAGCGTCGCGGCCAGCCAGCCGACCCGCGCCCCGCTTATTGGCCGCGCCTCAGCCGGCGATAGCGCGCCATGTGGCGGATCGCGTCGCGCGGCCGGCCGAGCTCCTCGCAAAGGAGCGCGAGGTTGTAGCAGCAGTCGGCGAACGAGGGATCGACCCGCAGCGCCTCTTCGTACGCCTTGACCGCTTCCTCTTTGCGCTTCATGTCGTCGAGCAGCACGCCGAAATTGAAGAATAGCAGCGCGTCGTCGCCGCACGCCGCGATCGCTTCCCGATAGACGCCCTCCGCCTGGGCAAGACGCCCGGTGTTGTGCAGCAGGCGGCCGAGGTTGATCCGCGCTTCGACGTGCGACGGATCGGCGGCGATCGCCCGCCGGTAAGCGTCGATCGCGCCGACGCTGTCCGACGCTTCGATCGTTTCGCCATGCGCGAACCAGTTCGGGTCGGGCTTCGCCTGCAGGACGCTCAGCGATCCGGCTGCGGGGTCGCCTTCGAAGCCGAGCAGGTATTGCCCGGAATCGGCCTGCCAGCGGCTCACGCCTTCGCGCACGACCACGCGATCGGCGACGGCGCCGATGCTCAGGCCCGAGAGCGGCATGGCGTCGGGCAGATGCCGGCGCAGCGCGCGGATCGAGCGGGTGATGCGCCGCGCCGGCAGCCGGGCCGCGACCAGCGCCTGCGCGGTGCGCAGGACGATCAGGTCCTGAAAGGAAAAGAGCCAGGTGTTACGCGGCCCTCGCGCGGGCGAGACGAAACCTGCGGAGACCAGTGCGCGGATGGTGCTGCGCGGAAGCTGCAGCAGCTTCTCGACTTCGCGCACACCATAGCGCTGCACTTATTTCTTCGCTGCTTTCTTCGCCGCGGGCTTCTCGGTCTGGACTTTCCTGGCGGGCTTCTTCTCGAGGCTGGCGCGCAGCGCCTCCATGAGGTCGATCACCTGGGCGCCGGTTTCGGCGGGCGCTTCGGTGCTGGTGATCTCCTGGCCTTCGACCTTCTTCTGTACCGCGGCCTCGATGCGCGAGCGGACGTCGTCGGTGTACTGCGCCGGATCGAACTTGTCGGCGGACTGCTGCTCGATGAGCTGCTGGGCGAGCTTGAGCTCGGCGGGCTTGACGTCGGTCTTCGGAATGTCGACGTCGCGCAGCGCGCGGACCTCGCCTGCGTAGAGCAGCTGCTGCATCACCAGGCCTTCGACCAGGTCCGCGATCGGGCGGATCATGACGATGTACTGCTTGCCGCGCGCCGCCCAGCGGCCGATCGCGCAGCGACCGGAATCGCGCAGCGCCCGCGCGAGGAGCGCGTAGGGCTTCGCACCGCCCTTGTCGGGTCCGAGGTAGTAGGCCTTGTCGAAGTAGACCGGGTCGACGCTCTTCAGCGGCACGAACTCGGTGATTTCCGCGGTGTGCGTTCCCGTCTCCTCGAGCGCCTTCAGCTCTTCGGGGGTGAACATCACATACTGGTCCTTGGCGAACTCGTAGCCCTTGACCGTCTCCTCGCGCGGCACGACCACTTCCTCTTTCACGCAGATGTACTGCTGCTTCAGGCGCGAGCCGCACGCCTTGTGCAGCATGTTGAAAGAGATGGCCCGGCTCGCCTCGGTAGCCGAATAGAGCTTGACCGGAATCGAGACCAGTCCGAAGGACACCGTCAGAGACGCTATCGAACGCGCTGCCATGGCCTGCCTCCCGAGTTACTGGAAGTTAAGCGGGGAACGGATTGTAATACAAAGGGATTTTTTCAGGTTTTGGCCCCTTCCAGGGCCTTCTCCAGGCTGTACTTGCGGGTCAGCGCCTCGCGCCAGCGATCGCCGGTCCGCGCGACCCGCTCGGCGGCGTTGGTCAGGCGGAAGTCGAGCGGATGCGCCTCGGCCAGCTCCTCCCAGGTGAGCGGCATCGACACCGGCGCGCCCGGCGCGCCGCGCGGTGAATAGGCGACGTTGAGCGTCTTGCCGCGCACGTTCATGTTGTAGTCCATGAAGATCTTGCCGGTGCGCTTCGGCACGCTCCACTCGACCGTGACGTCCTTCGGGTGCTGGCGCACGAGGTGCCGGCCGACCAGTTCGGATACCGCGCGTGCGGCGTCGAAGTCGATGGTGCGCTTGATCGGCACGAACACGTGCAGTCCGGTCTTGCCCGAAGTCTTGACGATCGCGTCGAGCTGCATGCCCTGCAGCAGCTCGCGCAGCCAGAACGCCACCTCCTTGCCTTTCTCGAACGCAACGTTGTTGAGCTCTGGCTCGTCGCCGGCCTTCTCCTTGCCGGAGTAGATGTAGGGGTCGATGTCGAACACCACGAAGTCGGGAAAGTTGAGCACCGACGCGTCCATCGCCGCCTCCGAGCTCGCATAGTCGGTGCCCTTGCCCTTCGCATCCGGGCCGGCCTTGGCGCGTGAATGCCAGACGTGGAACTCGAGCGTGCCCGACTGCGCCAGCCACAGCAGCGTCGGCAGGTTGTTGCAGAGGATGTACTCGTGGTCTTCCTCTTTCGAGCTGGAGAATACCGTCACGGTTTCGACAAACGAAGGCTTCTCCTGCTTCCAGTGCTTCTGGAAGAAGCGCTGGCCATTGATGCCGTCGGGCATGCGGATCATGGTCAGCGGCCGGTCGGCGAGGTGCGGCAGGATGTACGGCCCGATTTGCGCGAAATAGCGCAGCAGGTCGCGCTTGGTCAGCGCCGGCTGCTTCAGCGCCGGATCGGCCGGCCAGTACACGCGATCGAGGTGGGTCAGCTTGATACGGTCCCTGCCGACGGCGAGCGTGAGCGCCGCCTTGGCGTTGTTGAGCTGCTCCAGGATCTCGTTGTCCGACTTCTCGGGCTCGGCTTGGGTTTCCCGCTTCACCTTTCCCGGATCGATGTCGTCGCGCAGGCGCAGGAACACCGGCGCCCTGAGATGCTCGTCGTGGGTCCAGCCCTGGTATTTCACTTCAGCCACCAGCTTCGGCTCGACCCAGACGGTGGGCGCATTCAGCTCCGGCTCGTCGGCGAACGGGCTGCTCTTGCGCTGCAAGGGCTCCAGCAGCTTCCTGGTCTGCGCCAGGCTCTTGTCGTCGAACCCGGAGCCGACGTGGGACGCAAAACGCAGCTTCTTGCCCTGCCAGTAGCCGAGCAGCAGCGCGCCGAGCGGCGCACGCGAGCCCTTGCCCTTCGTATAGCCACCGACCACGAAATCGGCCGTGTTGGCCGCCTTCACCTTGAGCCAGGCCTTGGAGCGCTTGCCCGCCTCGTAAACGCTGTTCTTCCGCTTGCCAATGACGCCCTCGAAACCGCTCGCGACCGCCGCCTTGTGCAGGGCGATGCCGTCTTCCTCGGCATGCACGAGCTGTACGAGGGGTGATGGCAGCAAGCATTGTGCGAGGTAGCGGCGCCGGTCGGCGTAGATCGCCTTGCGCAGATCCATCCCGGCGAAGTACAGCAGGTCGAAGGCATAGAAGACCGCCCGCTCGGCGCCACTGCCGCGGTTCTGCATTGCGCCAAACGAAGGCTTGCCGCTGGCATCGAAGGCGACGATCTCGCCGTCGAGCACCATGCCGCTCACCGCCTGCTTGCCGAGCTCGGCGACGAGCTTCGGGAAGTCTTCGCCGAGCTCCAGCCCGCGCCGCGAGCGCAACCGCACGCCGTCCTCGTCGATGAAGGCGAGCGCCCGGTAGCCATCGAGCTTCGGCTCCCACATCCAGCCGGCATCGTTGAATACCGCATCGCCGATTTCGGCGTGCATCGGCAGGAGCTTGTCGGGAAGCGGCTTCTTGTCGCCGCCGGGAACCAGCCGCTCGGCGGAGAAGCTGTACGCCGGCACCGACGTCATCTCCTCCACGGTCGCGCCGGACAGCACCGAGCGATCCTGCTCCGTGAGATCGCCCTTTCTCACGAGGTGGTCCTTGTGCTTGATGAGCAGCCAGTTCTTCGTGTCCTTGGTGCGCACCAGGGCGAACGAGCCCTTGGTCTTTTCGCCGCGCAGGAGAAGGCTGAGCTTGCCCGCCGCCATCCCTTCCCGCACGAGCTGCTCCGCCCGCGCGCGGTCATGGAACCAGGTTTCGTCGTCCTCGTCCGGCGAGTAGACGCCGCAATCCCAGACGATCACCTCGCCCGCTCCGTACTGGCCCTTGGGGATGATCCCCTCGAACGAACCGTAATCGAAGGGGTGGTCCTCGGTGCGCACCGCAAGGCGCTTGTCGGCCGGATCGAGCGACGGCCCTTTCGGCACGGCCCATGACATGAGCACGCCGTCGCACTCGATGCGGAAGTCGTAGTGCAGCCGCGTCGCAGAGTGCTGCTGGATGACGAACATCAGCGGCCCTCCCCGACCCTCGACCGGCACCGGGCCCGGTTCCGGCGTGGCGGTGAATGTCCGCTTGGCCGAATACTCGCTAAGCTTGCCTTTCGCCATGAGCCATTCTAAGAAACTGCTCGCCGGCGCGAGCGGCTACTCGTTCAAGGAATGGAAGGGAACGTTCTACCCCGCGGACATGAAGCCGGAGGGCATGCTCGCCTGGTATTCGGCGCGGCTGCCGACGGTGGAGATCAACAATACCTTCTACCAGATGCCGAAAACGGCGGTGCTGGAGAACTGGTCGAAGGCGACGCCCGAGGCGTTCAGGTTCTCCATCAAGGCATCGCGGCGCATCACACACCTGTCGCGGCTGAAGGCCGACTCAGCTGCGGATTCGGTCGCGTTCCTCTACAGGAACCTCGCGACGCTGGGTGAGAAACGCGGGCCGGTGCTGTTCCAGCTACCGCCTTTTCTGAAGAAGGACCTGGCGCGGCTGCAGGAATTCCTCGCCATCCTGCCGGCAGATCACCGCGCGGCGTTCGAGTTTCGCAACGACACCTGGTTCGACGACGAGGTCTACGCGGCGCTGAAGAGCGCGGGCGCGGCGCTCTGCCTCTCGGAGCGCGAAGACAACGCGCCGCCGCCGCTGGTCGAGACCGCGCCGTGGGGCTATGTCCGGCTGCGACTGGAGAACTATTCCGACGCGGACCTCGACCGCTGGGCTGAGCGGCTGCAGGGCACCGCCTGGCGTGAAATATTTGTCTATTTCATGCACGAACCGACCGCGCCGACCTACGCAAACACGCTGCTGCAATCGGCGGCCCGATAGAATCTCCCTTGCGGGCTGGGGGAGCTCGCGCGCAGACACACACCCATGCCCCCGATCCCCGCGATGACGCTGACCGAAACTCTCGACTGGTGGCTGCCGCTTGCCCTCCTCGTCGCGGCTTGCATCCCCGCGCTGCTCGCCTGGCTTGCCGCTCGCCGTGTCCGGTCGAAGCTGGCGTCCCTCGAACAGGCTCTCGCCACCGCCCGCTCGCGCGAGGCGGCACTGCGTGCGAGCGACCGCGCCAAGGATGAGTTCCTCGCGATGCTCGGGCACGAGCTGCGCAATCCGCTCGCCGCGCTTGCAGCCGTCTCGCACGTGCTGCGGCAAGCGCCGGCAAAAGACGCCATCGTGCTCAAGTCGAGCGAGGTCCTCGGCCGCCAGGTGCAGCAGATGAGCCGCCTGATCGAAGACCTGCTCGACGTGAGCCGGGTGACGCGCGGCAAGGTGAGCCTCAACCGGCAGCCTCTCGACTTCTCGCAAGCCGTGGAGAAGGCGGTCAGCGAATTGAAGCTTTCGGGGCGGCTCGACCGGCACGCGATCCGGCTCGAGTTGTCGCCGGTCTGGGTGCGCGCGGACGACGCGAGGATCCAGCAGATCGTTGCCAACCTGATCGGCAATGCCGTCAAGTACACGCCGGAACGCGGCACGATCGAGGTGACGCTGCGTCGCGACCGCGATACCGCCGTCCTCAGAGTCCGGGACAGCGGCATCGGCATGTCGGCCGAGCTGGTTGCGAAAGTGTTCGAGCTGTTCCTGCAGGGCGAGGTACCCGGCCGGCAGGCCGGACTCGGCATCGGCCTCACGCTTGTCCGGCACCTCGCCGAGCTGCATGGCGGCAAGGCCTTCGCCGCTAGCGCAGGTCCTGGCCAAGGCTCGGTTTTCACCGTAACGCTGCCGGCGATCGAGCCGCAGGGCACGTCAGCAGCCGCGGACGAAGTCGGGCCGTCGCAGGTACCGCGTCGCATCCTGCTGGTCGAAGACAACGCGGACGCACGCAGCAGTCTGCACGACGCGCTGCGGCTTGACGGGCACCGCGTCTACGAGGCGGCCGACGGCGAAAGCGGCATCAGGACCGCCGCCGCGGTCCGGCCGGACGTCGCGATCATCGATATCGGGCTGCCCGGCCCGGATGGCTATGAAGTCGCCAGCGCCCTGCGCCGGACGATGGAACGCCCGGAGATGGTGCTCATCGCAGTGACCGGCTACGAGCAGCCCGATTCCCTTCGGCGCGCGCGCGAAGCCGGCTTCGACGAATACGTCACCAAGCCGATCGCGCCGGATCGGCTGGTGCGACTGATCGACGCGGCCTTCGCCGCGCGGGTGCGCCGGCAGCCCTGAAAGTGCTCTAATACCCGGCGAGGAGGACTGCTCATGAGCACATCCCTGAAGTCGGTCAAGGCGTCGATGATGAACGCCGTCCACGACCTGCCCCTCCTGGTCGCCCGCGACGAGGGTTTCTTCAACGACCAGGGCCTCGACGTCGAGATCATCAAGACGCCCGGCTCCGGCCAGCGCGACTCCGACCACCAGGCGCTGCGCTCCAACATCTTCGATCGCACCATGGAAGCGCTCTACGACAAGGGCGCCTGCGACCAGTTCCGCATGTGCGAATGGGGCGTCATGAAGCGCGCGGTCGAATCGACCGCCACCTCCGGCCACCGCCCGGCGAAGATCGTCGCGCTGGGCTCGGCGATGTCGACCTTCGCCATCGTCACCGACCCCAAGGCCCGCATCTACGAGCCCGAGCAGCTCAAGAACAAGCCGATCGGCGTCAGCCCGTACAACGGCTCGCACTTCACCACGCTCAAGCTGCTCGAGGGCTTCCTCAAGCGCGAGCAGATCAAGACCACCTTCGCCGGCACCATGAAGGAGCGCATCGAGGCAGTGAGCCGCGGCGAGGTCGCGGCGGTGAGCCTGATGGAGCCGTGGATCAGCATCGCCGAAAAACGCGGGCTGCGAGTCCTGATGGAATCGCATTCGACGCGCAGCGAGGCAGCCGGCGACGAGCTCGACGGCCCGACGCTGAGGAAGATGTTCGATGCCGAAGCCGAAGCGGCGAAGGCGATCGAGAAGAACCCGGCGAAGTACATCCACTACTTCGTCGAGGAGGCCGGCGGCCTGCTCGAGGCGAAGGACCTGAAGCTGTCGCGCCTCCTCAACGCCCCGCCCGAGCCGTACACGCGCGAGCGGTTCCAGCACACCTACGAGTGGACGCGCGACTGGGGCCTCGTGCCGGCCGGCGCGACCTACGAGAACACGGTCGACAACCGCGCCTGGCGGTAGCGGCTAGCGCACGCCGGCGCGCGCCAGATAGCTTCGGTCGACGAACCGTTCTGCGTCCGGCAGTGGCGGCTTGATCTGCCCCGCGTCGGCCATGAAGGCGATCACCTGCGCCACTCCTTTGGGGTCGATTTCGCCTCTCAGCGGCAGCGCCTTGCGGCCAGGCTGCGCGTAAAGATCCAGCACTCGCTCGGCGACGTCCGGGGAAACGGCGGTGAGGTCGACGATCGCGGCGACGACGACGGTACGCCGCGCCGGATCGCGAATCATGGCGAGCGCCGCAGCGAGGGCGCGCACGTAGCGGACTACGAGGTCGGAATTGGCCGAAGCCCATGAGCGCCGCGCAGCGGTGACCGTGTAGAGATACTCGGGCACGGCGTCGTTCGAGACACCCAGCAGCCGATAACCCTCGGCCTGCGCCTGCACGTCCTGCGGTTGTCCGAGCGGCACCGCGTCACAGCTGCCCCTTCGCAGGCAGTTCAGCCGCGCGGGCGTGCCTTCGATGATCTTCATCTGCAAGTCGCCCTC
>Ga0075434_100003806_pt1 | contig 13487 bp, 10 predicted proteins | sample RhiMethybrSRZTD3_FD_75298 | JGI IMG/M metagenome (GOLD analysis project Ga0075434, IMG submission 75298) | Populus rhizosphere microbial communities from Tennessee, USA - Rhizosphere MetaG P. TD hybrid SRZTD3 | ecosystem: Host-associated > Plants > Roots > Rhizosphere > Soil | place: USA... | reverse complement strand
CCTCGACTTTTACACCCTCGCGCACATCCGCGCCCGCTGCTTCCGCGGCATCGCGTAGGATCGTATCAAACCGAGTGCGGGGCAGCGCGTAACTGAAATTCTCGAATCGTCCGACGACCGCGGCGCCACTCGGCGCCACGACCTTCATCCCCGTGAGTCGCGCGGGCGCCGCCGCGGCGACCGCGTCGAGAACGCCGAGGCGCGCGAGCACACGTGTGGACTCCGGGCTCAGGTATTCGGAGCAAGGCTTCTCGCGCGGGAATCGCGCGCGGTCGAGCATCAACACCTTTGCGCCCGCCCGCGCGAGCAACAGCGCGGTGGCCGATCCCGCCGGCCCCGCGCCGACGACCACGACATCCCAGCGTGCGCTCATGCGAGGAGTCCCGCGCACAGGGCTCCCGCCAGCGTCGCTGCGAGATTGACCGCGTCATTGTCCATCCAGCGGACCTTTCCTTGAACGGTCGCACCGAGCACTGAGTCGAGTACCATTCCTCCGGCACCTGCGATGGCGACCGCGATCACGAGCCACTCAGGATTCGTCGACACCGGCCCGCTGGCCCGGTGAAACCATCCCGCAAGCGAAGCGATGAATCCTGCTCCAACGATGCCCGCGGCCGTCCCGAGCAGCGTCATACCCCCATCCGTCCCCGTCGGAACTCGCGCTCCTGTCGTGATTAGTCGGGGAAGCGCCCGGGAGTGACTACCAATTTCTGTGGCCCAGGTGTCTGCGTTGGCCGCCGCGAGCGCGCCCGCGAACCATGGCCAGCTGCCTGCGAGAGCCGCGAGCGCGGCAACGCCCCCATTCGCGATAACCTGCCGCGCATTTCGTGCGCCTTTTGGCGCACTTGTTAAGAGACTCGCCGAAAAGAAAAAGGCGAGGAGCAGCACCATTCCCCGCCATCCGAATCCGTAGATCGTTGCCAACCCAACCGCGAGCGCCGCCGCCCAGCCGCGCCGGGTCAGCCACTTCACTCGCCGAACAATTCGCGCAACACGCGCTTCTTCAGCTCCGCCGGCGCACCCTGCGTCTTGCACCGCGCTCGCAGGAACTTGAGGAACAGCTCCTCGAAGTCGTACTGCTCCTCACACGGCGGACAGTCCTCGAGATGCGCCCGGATCTCCTTCTCAAGGTCCGGGGTCAGCTCGCGGTCCAGAAACTCGTACAGATGTTCAACGCATTCGCGGCAGTTCATGCGGGACTTCCTTTGATATATCCCATCTCGACGGCGTAATCGTAGAGTTTGGCCTGCAACAACTGCCGGGCGCGAAACAGCCGCGATTTGACGGTCCCGATCGGCACTCCGAGAATGCCGGCAATCTCCTGGTACGACATTCCCTCGACGTCACTCAGCACGAGTGTCTCGCGAAAGGCCTCAGGCAGCGTATCGATCGCCTTGAGCACCTGATCGTCGACGATCTTGTCGAAGAACGCGCCCTGGGGATCGTCATCCTGCACTTCCGAGAACACGGCGTATGGCTCGATGGCGTCCACATCCACCGTTTCAGGGTGCCGGGTGCGACGGCGGTATTCATTGATGAACGCGTGCCTCAGGATGGTGAGCAGCCAGGCCTTCGCATTGGTTCCCTGCTCGTACTGATCCCACGCGCGGTAGGCCTTCAGCATCGTCTCCTGCACCAGATCGTCGGCGTCGGAGGGGTTCCCCGTGAGACGGAGCGCCACCCGATACAGCACGTCGAGGTGCACCAGTGCCTCGCGCTCGAACGCCTTGCGCTTCTCGTCGACCGGAGGGACGGGGGACGAGGAAGGAGGGACGGGTGAAGCAGGCGGCTGGGCCATGTGTTCCTGAAGGCTCATCCGGTCACGTGAGTTCCGCAATGGGGGAGGGGATGCTACGTTATGCGCTCTAGTGGTGCACAGCATCGTCCCGCTCGCCGTCCTCGAGGCGGTCAAAAATCTCGATACCCCCGTCGAAGACGGGCTCACCGAGTTTGCCGACGAGCTGCTGGTGAAGCGCCTCGGCCTCTCTCCCACCGTGCAGATGCAGCTCACCGAATTCGAGCAGCTCGTGCGCAAGGATGCGCGCGTCGAGCCTTCGCACGTCGAAGCGCTGCTCCGGCTGGTGGGACGGCGCCCTGACGCCGACCTCGTGTTTGCGGACGCCGGCCGTCGTGCGGCGCGCCGCGCCGTGAAGCGCATTCCCGGCCTGTTTCGCATGTTCGGCCACTCCGCCGCGCGCCGCGCCGCGCGGACCGTGCTGGGCGCTGAGCTCGGCTTCGATCAGCGGCTGCCGGTCGCCCGCGTGAGCGATTCCATTGCCATTCAGGCGACACCCGACGGCGCCGCGTGCGGCTTTTACGGCGCCGGTTTTGTCGAGCTGCTCCGCCTGCTCGTCGGCTACGAGGGTGCCATGTTGCACGTCGCCTGTCGCGCGCGCGGCGGTGCCGGATGCGAGTGGCGCGCCGCCGGACCGGATCCGCGACACCAATGACACTGCTCGACAAGTTCGATTTCGGCGCGTTGCGCGATCTGCTCGGCACAATCGGCGCCGACGGCTGGCTGCTGTACGACTTTCACGGCATCAACCCGTCCGCGACGCGGGTCCTCGGCATCAACGGCATGGGAACGCGACGCTTCTTCGTGCTGCTGCCGCGCGAAGGCACACCGATCGCCGTCGCGCATCGCATCGAGCTGGCCTCATTCGAGGGATTTCCCGGTGAGGTTCGGGCCTACGCGGCGTGGCCCGAGCTGCACGAGCGGCTGCGCACGCTCGTGGGCGGCAAGACGGTGGCGATGGAAGTCTCTCCGGCGGATGCAGTGCCCTATCTCGACCGTGTGCCGCATGGTGTCATCGAGCTGATCGAAAGTTTTGGCGCCAAGGTGGTGTCGTCGGGCACGCTGATCACGCGGTTTGCCTCGCGCTGGTCCACGAGCGAGCTCGCGGGACATCGCCGCGCGGCCGAGGCGATTGCGGCGATTGCGCAGGACACGCTGCGCTGGGCCGGTCAGGAGCTGGCCCGCGGCGCCGAGGTGCGCGAGACGACAATGCAAGCGCGCGTGCTGGAGGCATTCGGGCGCGAGTCACTCGTGACCGACCATGGGCCTATCGTCGGCTTTCAGGCGAATGCCGCCAATCCACACTACGAGCCGAAACAGGGGAGCGATCGCCGGCTCGCCGCGGGCGATGTCTTGCTGCTCGATCTGTGGGCCGGCGTATCTGCGCATACGGTCTTCGCCGATCAGACCTGGATGGGGTTCGCGGGTCGCGAGCCAAATGCTGAAGTGCGCGGGGTGTGGGATGTGGTACGTGGAGCTCGCGATGCGGCCGTCGCACTACTCAAGGAGCGCTGGCAGAAAAAAATGACGGTGACCGGCGCCGCGCTCGACGATGCCGCGCGAGGCGTGATTCGCGCCGCCGGTTATGGCGACTACTTCCCGCATCGCACCGGCCATTCGATCGATCGCGATCTCCATGGCTCGGGCCCGCACCTCGACAACTTCGAAACGGCGGACGAGCGCACGCTGATTCCGGGCGTCGGATTCTCCGTCGAGCCCGGGATCTACCTCACCGGGCGATTCGGGATTCGGAGCGAGATCAACGTCTACCTGGGAGAGTCGGGTCCCGAAGTGACGCCGAAGCAGCCACAGCAGGATCTGTTATTGGTGTAAGGGTTTTCCCTCCTCTCTTTTTTTTAACGTAACAAGCGAGCATGTCAGGATGACGACCGCGTCGGGCGCTGTTTTAAGAAGAGAGAGGGATGGAAGAGGGGGAAGGATCTGTTTTTGGTTTAACCGCAGCAGTCACGATCGCCGCCCACACCGCAGCGCCCACCGCCACATGTGTCACCTGCAGCGCGATGGGAAACCCGAGTCCGATCATCGTCGCCGCAATCGTGATCTGGAGTAGAACGATTCCCACCAGCCGTCCGGCGCGTCGTGCATCGCGCGACATCCACCAGATCACATAGCCGAGCAGCGTGTAGGCGAGCAGTCGATGAATCCACTGCACCCACGCGAGCGGCCCCGCCGTGGGGATCAGCTGTCCGTTGCACAACGGAAACCCGCCGCACGACGACATCGCGCCGAGGTTGGCGGTCGCGGCGCCGAAGAGGACGGTGATGAAGGTGAGGCCTAAGGGGAGCCAGGAGTCGGAAGTCGGGAGCCGGGGTGCCCGCGCGGCAGCGATGAGACTCGCAAGCAGCAGCATGGCAGTCACGAGGTGGAGGATCACCAGAACGGGAGTCAGCCCCGTCTTCACCGTAACGGCACCGAGCAGCACCTGCACGACGAGCAAAGCCACGGCGATGTACGCTGCGGCCCTGGCTCCCGGCTCCAGGCTCCCAGCTCCTCTCCATCCCAGCAGCGCCAGCCCGACGACCAGTACCGAGACCACCGCGGCCACCAGCCGGTGGCTCCACTCGATCACTGTCGGGATGTCGCTGAGGGGTGGAAAGAGATGGCCGTTGCAGAGTGGCCAGTGGTCCCCGCACCCCATTCCCGATCCGCTGATTCGGACGACCGCGCCGAGGACAACGAGCAGGTATGCGGCGGCGGCGGCGGTCCAGGCGAGTGTGACAAAGCGTTTGGTCATGGGTCGTACTTATGCGCGAGATCCTCGCGTTTCAAGCCACGTGACGTTGACAGGAGGCCCCTTGCGATCTTTCGCGCCGCGGGGCAAAATCGTGTTGATATCCGGCATTTGTGGGATATCCGCCGATCGATTCGACCCCGTCACGTCGATCGCGTTGCCCCGGGCACCCGCCTTTGGCATTTGAGAAACCGCAGCTGAGGGAGGCAGTGTTATGGCCGACAATCGTTGGTTCTTTCGTTCACTCGTAACTCTTGGGCTCGTCCTGTTCGGACTGCCCGTCGTCGCGAATGCGCAGACGACGGTCTCCGGTCAGGTCAAGACCAGCGTGGGAGGCACACCGCTCGTCGGTGTGCTCGTTAGCGCGCCCGCGCTCAAGGTTTCCGCGACGACGGATAACGGAGGCAATTACAGCCTCACGTTGCCCGCGGGAACCACCGGTAACGTCACGCTGAAAGCACAACGCATCGGCTATCAGACCGGCAGCGTGCAGATCGCCGTCAGCGGCGCGGCCGTGCAGCAAGACATCACGCTCGAAGAGGGCGCGATCGAGCTGCAGCAAGTCGTCGTGACGGCACTCGGCATCGAGCGCGAACAGCGCACGCTGCCCTATGCCGCGCAGTCGCTCAGCGGCGACCGGCTCACCGACGTGCCGACGACGAACGTCGTCTCGGCGCTGCAGGGCAACGTCGCCGGTGTGCAGGTGACGAATTCCGCGAATCCATTCGGCTCGGCGCGCATCGTCGTTCGCGGCGCGAGCTCGATCCTCGGGCAGAACCAGCCGCTGATCATCGTCGACGGCATTCCGATCGACAACTCGGCAGCATCGAATACCGGTTACGGCAGCGGCTCGCTCGGCGGCTATGACGTCGGGAACGCCGCGGCCGACATCAGCGGGGACAACATTGCGTCGGTGACGGTGCTCAAGGGCCCGAACGCCGCCGCTCTCTACGGCGCGCGCGCGGCCAACGGCGCGATCGTGTACACGACGAAGAACGGCAAGGGCGCGCCGAACACCGGATTTGGTGTGACGGCGAGCTTTGGCGCGACCACAGAGACGCCACTCCGTCTGCCCCAGTATCAGAACCGGTACGGCCAGGGCTTCTACGGTGAGTTCAATTTCGTCGACGGGAACTTCGGCGGTAAGAACGACGGTGCCGACGAGAGCTGGGGACCGCTGATGGACGGCCGCACCGCAGGCTGCGTGTACCACACGCTTCCAAACGGTGATCCGGACTATGCGGCCGGTTATGACCAGTCCAAGCCCTGCAACCAGTTCTTTGGCGTGGGACCTTGGGCCGCGCATCCGAACAACGTGCGCGACTTCTGGCAGACCGGCATGATGATCAACGCGAACATCGCGGTGGCGCGCAGCAGTGACCGCAGCCACGTCCGGTTGTCGGTTGGCCGCACGAACGAAAGCGGCATGTATCCGGACAACACGAACAACCGCACGGACATCGCGCTCTCCGGTGGCACGCAGGTCTCGAATCACTGGAGTGCCGAAGCCTCGGTCAACTACATCAACGACGGCATGAAGAACCAGCCGGCGCAGGCGTACGAAGAGATCGATCCGATGCAGGGTTTCATCTGGTTCGGCCGTCAGGTCGATACGAAGCTCTTGAAGCAGAATCTGTATCGCGATCCGAACGATCCGTTCACGCAGCAGATCCTGATCGGCAATCCGAACATGCGGACTGACGCGCCGATCCCTTACAGCTGGAACTACAGCTATCACCCGAGCCCCTACTGGATGGCGAGCGTCAAGACCACCGACTACGCGCGCAACCGGGGACTGGGTCACGCCTCGGTTACCTACAAGGTGAACGACTGGTTGAGTGTCACGGGGCGGATGGGACGCGACTGGTATCAGAACCAGTTCCGTGCCAACTACCCGGTCAACAATATTTCGCCCTTCTATCAGGGCGGCTTGATCGACGTCGGTGAGACGCGCAGCGAGACGAACAGCGACTTCCTGATTACCGCCGAGCGCCAGCTCTCGTCGGACCTCAAGCTGACGATCGACGGCGGCGGCAACCAGCGGAAGAACGACTTCAACACGAACATCGGGCAGGTCAACGAGCTCGTGATTCCGGGCGTGTACACGCTCGCGAACTCGAACGGCCAGCCGTCCACGTCGCTACTGATCAGTCACAAGAGGGTGAATTCACTCTACGGCTCGGCCAGCTTCAACTATAAGGATTGGTTGAACGTCGACGTCACCGGCCGCAATGACTGGTCGTCGACGCTGCCGGAAAACGCCAATTCGCTGTTTTATCCCTCGATCGGTGCGGCATTCATCTTCACCGACGCGCTGGGTCTCCAGACGAGCTGGCTGTCCTACGGCAAGATCCGCGCGAGCTGGACGCGCGTGGGTAACGACACCGATCCGTATCAGCTCTCCGCGGTGTATGGCGCGGGCACGCCGTGGGCCGGCTCGCCCAGCTTTACAGCGCCCGATCGGCTACCCAACTCGTTCTTGAAGCCTGAGGAGACGACGGGCGAAGAAATCGGCGCCGACCTCGGGTTCTTGCACGACAAGCTGATCCTGAACGCGACGGTCTATCAGAAGAACACGACGAACCAGATCCTGCCGGTTTCGATCTCGGGCGCGACGGGATACACCAGCGCCGTTGTGAACTCCGGCGAAGTGCAGAACCGCGGCTTCGAGCTGGCGGCGAATATCACGCCGGTCGAAAAGCCGGACTTCCGCTGGAACGTGATTGTGAACTGGGCCAAGAACAGCAACAAGGTGCTGTCGCTCTACGGCGGCGTGCAGCGCATCGTCGTGGGATCGTACTGGAACGTGAACGTGACGGCCGACTCCGGTCAGCCCTACGGCAACCTCGTTGGCTACAAGTGGGCGCGCGACAACGCGGGCCACATCCTCGTGGACTCCACGGGCTTGCCCATGCAAGATGCGACTCAGACGGTGCTCGGGAACTACAACCCGGACTGGGTCGGCGGCATCACGAACAGCTTCAGCTACAAGCGGTTCAACCTGTCGTTCTCGTTCGATGGTCAGATGGGCGGGCAGGTGTACTCGGTCACCAAGTGGTTCGGCCAGTACTCCGGCGTCCTCTCGAACACGCTGGCCGGCCGCGAGACCGACTGGAACAGCCCCGGCTACATCGTTCCGAACGCAATTTACGGGAACGGCCCACTGAGCGGGCAGGCCGACACATCGCACGTGCTGGCGCAGGACTACTGGCACAACACGTTCTACGCCCAGGAGCCGGGCATCTTCGACGCGACGTACTTCAAGCTGCGTGAATTGCGCTTGGCGTACACGCTCCCGGCCAATGTGTCGCACTTCATCGGCTTCTCCGATGCGGTCGTCGCCGTCGTCGGGCGGAACCTGCTTCTGTTCGCGAACCAGAACCAAATCGATCCCGAAACCGCATTCGACACGGGCAACCGCCAGGGTGTCGAAAACGGCCAGCTGCCGACCGCGCGCAGCATCGGCATCACCATGTCCGTGCGGCCGTAGCCGCTGAGGAGATACATCACATGCGATACAAATTCCTGAGCGTCTGCGCTGCGCTGGCCGCCGTCACGGCGTGCAGCGACTTTGCGGGCGTCAACGATAACCCGAATGGACCGACCGACGTGCCGCCGCCGTCGATCCTGCCGAGCGTCATCCAGAACCTGGTGGGCACGGTCAACGGCGTGACGAGTCTGAACATCCGCGGCGGAGGGCTCTGGTCGCAGTATTACTCGGAGATCCAGTACCGGGATGAAGACAAGTTCATTGTTCGTTCCGGGACCAGCGGTGGCTGGGGACTGTTCAACAGCGTCGTCGAAGACGCGCAACGGATGATCGTGAAGGGCGAAGAGTCCAACGCGGCGAACTGGAGGGCAGTTGGTCGTGTCATGAAGTCGTACGCGTACAGCGTGATGACCGACGCGATGGGCGACCTTCCCTACACGGACGCGTTGAAGGGCGACACGCTGCTGCACCCGACATACGATACGCAGCAGACCATCTACGACAGCCTGTTCGCGAATCTGACGACCGCGAACTCAGAGATCGATCTCTCGGGCGGGGCGGTGGGCTTTTCCGGGACGAGCGACCTCGTGTACCACGGCAACATGGCGTTCTGGGGCAAGCTCTCTAACTCACTGCGGCTGCGACTCGCGATCCACTTGTCGAACGTGGATCCGACCAAGGCGGCGAGTGAGGCTGCCGCCGCTGTGGCGGGCGGCTTGATCAGCGCCGATAGCGAGAGCGCAAAACTGACGTATCTCTCCTCGTCGCCAAACCGCAACCCGATCTACAACGACGCGCGTTCCCGTGACGATTACGGCATGAGCAAGACGTTCGTCGATTCGCTGACCAGTTGGGCCGATCCGCGGCTGCCGGTGTTTGCGCAGATAAACAAGGACACCATCGTCGCGAACAGAACGTACCAGGGCCTTCCGAACGGGCTCAACGACGGCGAGGGGCCGGCGCTGTTCTACATTTCGCGCATCGGGGCTCGCTGGCGTGAGACGGCGGCCGCGCGGATGGATCTGCTGTCGTATTCCGAGGTGCTGTTCCTCGAGGCCGAGGCGGCAGAGCGTGGCTGGATCACGGGCAACGCAGCCCAGCTCTACCAAAACGCGATTACGGCGTCGATGGCGATGTACGGCGTCTCGCCGGCGGCCACTACCACATACCTGGCCCAGCCAAAGGTTGCCTACGACGCCGCGGGTGCCACCCAGGCCGGGCACTTGCAGCAGATCGCGTACCAGAAGTGGGTGTCGATGTTCATGCAGGGTATGGAGGCGTGGACGGAAGTGCGGCGCACAAGGGTTCCGCTGCTCACTCCCGGTCCGCGTGCAGTGTTCGGCGCAGGCGTCCCTGGCGTGATTCCGGAGCGTCTGCCGTATGACGACAACGAATTAGTTCTGAACGCGAACAACGTCATCGCCGCCGTCGCGGCGCAGGGATTTGCCGCGAGCAACGACATCCAGCACCCGCTCTGGTTCACCGGGCGCTAAGTAATCAGGCTGGTTGTCGGTAGTAAAAACGAAGCCCCCGGGGAGCAATCTCCGGGGGCTTTGATCCGTCAGCGCCCGCTGCCCGTGGTGTCGGGGCTGCCGTCAGCGCGCGCCAGGAAAATGAGAATCAGGCCGTGGCCGCTGCTGGGATAGCCGGGACGCGCCGTCATGCCCAGGGGATAGACTTCGACGCGCTCGGTCGAAATGGCCTGGATGGTGACGAGGGGACAGGTGTCATTCGTGCGCGTGCCGTCGACGTAGACGTCGGGATCGTTGCTGCCCTGCATGCTGTCTCGGCCGCGGAGCTCGAGCATCGGACAGCGCGTGTACGGTGTCCAACCGGTGACCCGCAGTTGGGGCATCGAGTTCCGGATGGCGTCCAGGACCGTGCGTCCCGGATCCGCCGTCAGGCTGCGGCCGGTGAGTATCACGCTTCCCATTGTCGTCGTGCCAACGGGCTTGCCGCCAGGATCGTTGGCGCGGTCGTAGGCGTGCGACGTCTTACAACCGACAGCTAGCGCGGACAATGCAACGAGGCGCGAGAGCGTGCGGATACGCAGCATGGTAATGGAGTATGGCCTCCGACAAACCACTGTCAAGGTATAATTGGCGAACCCTATGTCCGCACCCCTGATGCCCGCCGACCGCTGGGGCGAGCGGTTGCTCCGCCGCCTCGGCCTGTGGAGCGCGGTCGCCGTGCTCGTCGGCTCGACGATCGGCAGCGGCATATTTCGTACCCCGGCGAGCGTGGCGCAGCGTATCGACGACGTGCCGTTGTTCCTGCTCGCCTGGGTCGTCGGTGCCGTCGTGGTCTTGTGCGGCGCGCTGACCTATTCGGAGCTCGCCGCCGCCTTCCCGCGCTCGGGCGGCGTGTACGTATTCGTGCGCGAGTCGTTCGGGCGACTGCCCGCCTTCCTGTTCGTATGGGCCGAACTTTGGGTCATTCGACCGGGCGCCTTCGGCGCGATCGGGATCACGGCGTCGGCTTACACGCTCCGCACCCTGGGACATGATCCGGCGGCCATCGCCCTGTCCCTCGGCCCCCTCCACATTCGCGCCGAGCAGCTCCTTGGGGCGGGATACATCCTGCTCGTCGGGACTGTGAACTTCTTCGGCATCCACCGCGGCGCGATCCTCCAGAACATCAGTACCGCGTTCAAGGTCGGAGCGCTGGCGCTCCTGATTCTGGTCGGGTTTGCGCTGGGCACGCAGTCGCAGGATCTGCCGCCGGGGGGGATTCTCGCGCAGCACGCGCAGGTCGGCCTGTCCGCCTTCCTGCTCGCAATGGTGGCGATCCTCTGGGCCTACGACGGCTGGGCCGACCTGGCGTTTGTCGGGGGCGAGGTAAAACAGCCACAGAAGATCCTGCCGCGCGCGCTGCTCATCGGCACGGCGACCGTGGTGGTCCTCTACCTGGGCGCGAACCTCGTCTACCTCTATCTAATCCCGATCCAGCAGATGAAGCACGCCGAGCTCGTCGCCGCGGACGTCGCGCAACTCGTGATTGGGCCCGCCGGCGTCGTGGTCGTCTCGGCGGCGATTGCCGTCAGTACGTTCGGCACGCTGAATGGCTCGATGATGACAGCGCCCCGCATTTTCTTCGCGGCGGCGGAAGACGGGCTCCTGCCCGGGCCACTCGCGCGCGTCGACCCCAAGAATCACGCGCCGACCGGCGCGGTCGTACTGATGACGGTGATGGGGATGATCTTCATTCTGATCCGGACCTTCACCGCGCTCGCCGATCAGTTCATCATCGGAATCTGGCCGTTCTATGCGTTGGCGGTGGCGGGCGTGTACGTGCTGCGTCGGACCAGGCCTCGACTCGAACGGCCCTACCGAACCTGGGGGTACCCGTTCGTCCCGTTAGTCTTTCTCATTGCTGCGCTGTTTCTGCTCGGCAACTATGTGGTGCGCGAGACCGGCAGCTTTGCGATCGACATCGGGATCATCCTGAGCGGGATCCCGTTCTACCTGGCGCTGATGTCATGGCAGCGCCGCGCGCCTCCGCCTGCCATCTCCAAACACATGCAGGAAAAGATGTAGGTGTTGGGGGCGCAGGGATGAAAAAATGTAGGGGCGCAGCATGCTGCGCCCCTACATTATCAATCCGCCCACCCACCCAACCGTCAGAAGGCGTACCGCATCGTCAGCTGAATCTGATACGCGCTCGCGAACGTCGAGCGGGCCGCGAAGGCCTTGGAGTGCAACGTCGTCGCGTCGTAGAGCCGCGAGTCAAAGGTGAAGACCGACTGCGACTGGCTGAGCGGCCCAGGCGTCCGGGCACTCTGGATCAGCGCCGACTGGTTGTTGAAGACCGGGCTCAGCGTCGGCAGCTTGATCTGCCCCCATTTCGAGTCGATCAGATTCAAGAAGTTGAAGACGTCGACCTGCAGTGCGAGCCGCTGCCCGCCGACGGTCGGGATCGACTGCCGGACGGACACGTCGAGGCGATTTTGGAACGGCGAGCGACAGCTGTCGCGCTCCATGATCCGGCCGCGCTGCTTGTTGAGGCAGGGCTGGCCGTTGATGAAGTTCTCGAACGCCGTCGCCTGTGCCGTCTGCTGCGCGGGAGTGCCACTGAACAAGATCTCGTTCGGATCGCGCGCGTTGCGCGGGATGTAGATCGGATCGTTGCCGTTGACCAGGTCGCCGTTGACGTCGCCCTGCGTGACGTAGACGATCGGCACGCCCGACGTGCCTTCGTAATACAGCGTGATGTCGGTCTTCGTGGGCATCGAGTACGTGCCGTACGCCACGATACGCGTCGGTCGCGAGAATACCGAGTTCGTCGCGATCAGGTCGTCGTGCGACGTCGACAGCTGACGCCCGTTCCGGAAGTTCGAGATCGCGCGGTCAGACGTGAGGCTCTGGACGTCCATCGACTTGAGGTACGTGTAGGCAACCGTGCCCTCGAACCGGTCGGTGAACCGTTTGTGCAGCTGCGCCGACACCGTGGCGTTGTAGTCCTTCGACTGGTTCGTGACCTCGATGATCCCTTCGCTGAACGCCACGCCGCGCATCGACGTGAGCCAGCGCTGCTTGTTGTTGGTGACCGCGCCGGTTGCGCTGATCGTATCGGCGTACATCACGCGGCCGTTGCGATCGGTGTACGCGATGCCCAGCGCCGAATCGGCCATGCGCGGGCCCTTGAGGTTCGCGTCCTTCACGAGCACGCCGTTGATCGCTTTGCGATACATCGCCTCGAGGGTGAAGATCCACCCATGCGGGAATTGGTGGTCGAAGCCGCCGGACAATCCCAAGTATTGTGGATACTTGAAATTGGGATCGGTGATGTTGACGCCGACCGTGCCTGCCTGACCGGCGCCGGGGACGGGTTGTCCGGCGCACGCCGTCGGCAGCGAGTCGGTGTTCATCGTGAATCTCGGCGACTGCGTGCTAGCCGATGCGTTGTTGCAGCTCAGGCGCACCAACCCCAGGCCGGTGTTCGCGTACGCGTTGCCGAGCAGGATGTAGGGCGGTGGTCCGGTGAAGACGCCGATGCCGCCGCGGATCTGATTCTCACTGTGTCCGCCCGGGTTGAAGTTGAACCCGATGCGCGGCGAGAACAGCACCGACGTACCGGGCTTGGTGCTCGTATGGACGACGAACTGCCCATTCGACGCGGAGTCGAGCTTTACCGCCAGCGAGTCGTTCTCCGCCGGCGTGTCGGGCAGCGTCGGGATGTCGGCGCGAAGGCCGAACGTCACCGTCAGCTGGTCATTGACCGCCCACTGATCCTGACCGTACAGGCTGTAGACTTTCACGTGGAAGTCGGCCGGAATGTCGGCGGGATTCTGGCTGTTCGCATACCCCACTGCATAGCCCGCCGCGCGTCCGGCGATCAAGCTGTCGGTGTTGAAGAACTTGTAAACCCCGTACGACCCCTGCGCGAAGTTGTTGAAGATGTGCGTGAAGTCGAGCCGGCCGCCGAAGGTGAGGGTGTGCGCGCCTTTCGGG
>Ga0075434_100003803_pt1 | contig 13495 bp, 12 predicted proteins | sample RhiMethybrSRZTD3_FD_75298 | JGI IMG/M metagenome (GOLD analysis project Ga0075434, IMG submission 75298) | Populus rhizosphere microbial communities from Tennessee, USA - Rhizosphere MetaG P. TD hybrid SRZTD3 | ecosystem: Host-associated > Plants > Roots > Rhizosphere > Soil | place: USA... | reverse complement strand
CTCGTCACAGCCGACGGCGACCGCGCCCCAGACCCCGTGCTCGCTCGCCCGGGCCAGCGCGCCGCGCACGTCCTCGTAGGCGGCATCGTGGAGATGACAGTGGCTGTCGATGATCATTTAGCTTTTAACCTCAACATGCCGTTGGCATGTTGACCCTGGGCGAGAGGGTTAGGGCGATCCGCGTGGCCAGTCATTGGGCGGCTCTCCTGCGTCGGTCGGTTCTCCTGCGCTCCAGCTGTTGACCGTGGGCGAGAGGGTTGGGGCGATCCGCCTGGGCAATCATCGCTCGACTCACCTACGCTCCGGCCACGGTCATGCGTCCGATCAGGATGGTGGGAGCGGCGGTACGGTCGCGGAAGACCAGATCGGTGCCGACGCCTTCGATAGCGCGGAACATGTCCAGGAGATTGCCGGCGATGGTGATCTCCTCCACGGGATAGGCGAGCTCGCCGTTGTCGATCCACAGCCCGACGGCGCCGCGCGAGTAGTCGCCGGTGACGCCGTTGACGCCGAAGCCGATCAGCTCCGTCACGTAGAGTCCCTGCTTCACGCTCTTGATCAGATCCTTCGGATCCGTGGTGCCGCGGTCGAGGTAGAGGTTGGTGGTGCTCACCGTCACCCCGGCTCCGTCGCGCGCCCCGTGATGCGTGGAGGACATGCCGAGCTTCCGCGCGCTGTAGGTGTCGAGGAGGTAGGAGCTGAGCACACCCTTGTCCACCACCACGGTGCGGCGCACGGGCAGCCCCTCGCCGTCGAAGGGCCGGGAGCCGAGCGCGCCCGGCATGGTGCCGTCGTCCACGATGGTGACGCCGGCCGCGGCGATCTGCTTGCCGATCTTGCCGAGGAGGAAGGATGCCCCGCGATAGAGCGAGGGGCCGGACACCGCGCCCGCGATGTGGCGCACGAGGCTGGCCGCCATGTCCGGATCGAAGACGACGGGCACCTCGCAGGTCTTGACCTGCCGGGCGCCCAGCCGGCGCAGCGCGCGCTGGGCGGCGATCTTGCCGATGGCCTCCGGCGCATCGAGGAGAGCGCGCTTGCGGGTGACGTGATACCACCCGTCGCGCTGCATGCTGCCGTCCTGGGTCGCCACCGGCGACACGGAGAGGCTGAAGGAGGACGTCGAGTACTCCCCCGCGAAGCCATGACTGGCGGCATAGGCGTATGTCCCGCGCCGGTCCGCGAAGTCGCCACCCTCGGAGTTGGTGATGCGCGGATCGGCGGTGAGGGCGGCGGCCTCGCAGCGCCGGGCGAGCTCGATCTTGTCCTCGGGAGCGAGGTCGTGACCCGTGGGATCGTCGAGGTCGAGGGCGGGAATGACCGTGGCCAGCTCCGCGGCGTCGGGCAGCCCGCTCAGGGCGTCGGGCGCGGTGATGCGGGCGAGGGCCACCGCCTCGTCCACCAGCCGCTCCACCGAGGCGCGCGAGAGGTCGGAGGTGGACGCCGCGGCCGCCGACTTGCCCGAGAAGACGCGCAGCGAGAGATGCTGCTCGCGCGCGTGCTTCACCGTGTCCACTCGGCCGAGGCGAACCTGGGCGGAGAACGCCCGGTTCTCCATGAGGAAGGCATCAGCCTCGCTCGCTCCCCGCTCCTTCGCCCGCTTGAGGACGTCGGTCAGGAGATCGAGCATACCTAGACCTGCGTTCCTCCGACGGTGATGCCGTCGATCCGGATGGTGGGCAGTCCCACGCCCACGGGCACCGACTGCCCGTCCTTGCCGCACGTGCCCACGCCCTCGTCCATCTTGAGATCGTTGCCCACGCGGCTCACCCGCGTGAGCGCATCCGGCCCATTGCCGATGAGAGTGGCGCCCTTCACGGGCTGGGTCACCTTGCCGTCCTCGATGAGATAAGCCTCGCTCGCCGAGAAGACGAACTTGCCGCTGGTGATATCGACCTGCCCACCGCCGAAGTTGACCGCGTAGAGGCCGCGCGGCACCGAGCGGAGGATGTCGGCGGGATCGTCCTGCCCCGCCAGCATGAAGGTATTGGTCATGCGCGGCATGGGCTGATGCGCATAGGACTCACGGCGGCCGTTGCCCGTGGGCTCCGAGCCCATGAGGCGGGCGTTGAGCCGGTCCTGCATGTAGCCGACGAGGATGCCGTTCTCGATGAGCACGTTGCGCCGCGTGGGCACGCCCTCGTCGTCCACGTTGAGGGAGCCGCGCCGGTTGGCGATGGTGCCGTCGTCGATGACGGTGACGAGCTCGGAGGCGACCTTCTGCCCCATGCGCCCGGCGAAGGCCGAGGTCTGCTTGCGGTTGAAGTCCCCCTCGAGCCCGTGGCCCACCGCCTCGTGAAGGAGGATGCCTGGCCAGCCCGGGCCGAGCACCACCGTCATCTCGCCAGCGGGCGCCTCCACCGCGCGGAGTTTCACCGTCCCCTGGCGGACCGCCTCGGAGGTGAATCGCCGCCAGCGCTCCCCCTCGAGGAAGAAGTCGAGGGGGACGCGGCCGCCCCCGCCGTACGAGCCGATCTCGCGCCTGCCGTTCTCCTCCACGATGACCGTCACGTTGAGCCGGGTCAGCGGCCGCACGTCGCCCACCGTCCAGCCTGAGGGCGTGGCGATGAGCACCACCACGTCCTCGCTGCCCAGGCTTGCGATCACCTGCTTGACGCGCGAGTCGAGGGCGCGCGCTGCGGCGTCCACCTGGCCGAGCAGCGCGAGCTTGCGATCAAGGGCGGCGACCACGGGAGGCTCGGCGAGCGTGTACAGATCGTGGGGACGACCCGTGCCCACCGCCACCACCGCGCCGGCGCCGGCCTGGTCGGCGATGGCCCGCGCCTGTCGGGCCGCCTCCTCCAGATTCGGCAGGGCCAGATCGTCGGTGTGCGCATAGCCCGTGCGCTCGCCCGACTGCGCGCGAATGCCTGCGCCCTGGCTCACGTGCCGGGAGGCTTTCTTCACCGCACCTTCTTCCAGGGTGAGCTCCTCGCTTATCCGGTACTCCAGATAGAGGTCGGCGTGATCGACGCGGCCAGCGAGCTGGGAGCCCAGGAGTCGCTCGAGCGCGGAGGAGGTAAGGCCGAACTTGTCCTCGAAGAACCGTTCAGGCCGCGCGAGCATGTGTGTGTTCATGTAGTGGGCGAGGGAGCTTCATCCTAGCACCGGCGCTCAAGTGACCCTCCATGTTTTGTCACGATTTCGATGCGGTGTCGGATTTCTGACACAGCCACCGACGCTCACAACCTTTCACGCACTTACATGGTCGAAGCGGAGACTACCGTTGAGGACTTCGATCAACCCTGGAGTCCCTCCTGCACGATCTCGTGAATGTGGCGAAGACCGGCCAGCAGCGATGGTCCTGGACTCAGAATATCAGCCCCGTCTACCTCGTGAATTCGCCCCGCTCTCACCGCGCTGATCCGATCCCATCCCGGGCGCCTCGTGATGGCCGCGACGTCCACGGGCTTGCCGCACCACGAGGCGAGAATGATCTGCGGATCGCGCCGGATCACCTCGGCGGGATCCACCACCCGCTCGGTGGCCGAGGGCTTGTCCCGCAACTCGGAAAAAACGTCGCGGCCGCCCGCGAGCTCGATGATCTCGGACACCCAACGAATCCCCGCGATGAGCGGATCGTGCCACTCCTCGAAGTACACGCGCGGCCGATCCGGCCACACGCTGGAGAACTCTCGCACCTGCCGGATCTCGTCCTGCATGTCCTGGACGAGATCGCGTGCGGCACGGTCGAGCCCGAGGAGGCCGCCCACCATGACGATGACGTCGAGCACGTCGCCGAGGGAGCGCGGATTCGAGCAGAAGACGGACAGGCCCTCCCGGATCAGCTCGGCGCTAACCTCGGCCTGGAGATCCGAGAAGGCGAGGACGAGGTCGGGCTCGAGCTCGCGGATCTTGTCCACGCGAAAGCTCGTGAAGCCGCCGACCTTCGGCTTCTCGCGCGCTTCTGGCGGCCGGTGCGCGGTTCCCGGCACGCCTACCACGCGCTCTCCGGCGCCCAGCGCGTAGCAGATCTCCACGTGCTCCGCGGAGAGACAGACGACGCGCCGCGGATAGCCCGCCTCACCTTTGCCGTACATGGCGCCCTCCCGGGGCCGTCAGCGGGCGACGCTCTGCGCGCATCACTCGTTGATCCTGTCCGCCCGCGTCAGCATCGCCGGCGGGGCGGCGAGGCCGAGGTGCCGTGGCAACGTTCGATGTCCCGAGGATGACCAGGCAGAGGGCATGACACAGAGCCTTCGCCGAGGACGGAGCTCATCACGAAGCGGCGGGCTGGGGCAGGGCTCGTGACATCTGGTAGGGCTCCATCGGCAGCGTCGAGGCCTGTCCCAGGATCAGTTCCTTGAGGAGGAGGCCGGTGATCGGCGCCAGCAGGATGCCGGAACGATAGTGCCCTGCCGCCACGAAGGCGCCCTCGAGATCGGGCACCGCGCCCAAATAGGGCACGTTGTCGTGGGAGTAGGGACGCAGGCCGGTCCACGCGGTGACGAGATTCGCCTCCCTGAGTGCAGGCACCAGCGCCAGGCCTTGCTGGATGAGCGTTTGCACCGCCTCCAGCTTGACCCGCCGGTCGTAGCCTACGTCCTCCATGGTCGCGCCGAGGAGGAGCTTGCTATCCGCGCGGGGGTAGAGCGACCCCGCCGAGCTGACGAGGATCTCCCGGCTCGGCTGGGCGGGGACGTCGAGGAGCACGATGGTGCCCTTGATCGGCCTGATCGGCATGATCGCCATCTCGGAAGCGATCTGTGACGCCCAGCTCCCCGCCGCATTCACCACGATCGGAGCCGAGATGGTCTCGCCGCTCGCCAGGGTCACGCCCGTGACGCGATCGCCGCTTCGGGCGAGCCGCGCCACCGTGGAGTATTCGCGGATCTCCACGCCCAGACGGCGCACCGCTTCCGCGAGCGCCTTGAGCAGGCGCGGCGGGCGAACCTGGGCGACCTCGGGAAAGAGCAGCGCGCCGCGCACGGGAAGGGCCGGCGCCAGCGCGGGCTGGCGCTTCCGCACGCCGGCGGCGTCCAGCCACTCGACGGCATAGCCGGCCGCGCGCTGCCAGGCCACCCGCTCCGTCGCCTCGCGCACCTCGGCGTCGTCGAGATACAGCTCGAGCACGCCCGAGCGCCAGAAGCCCGTGTCGGCGGGGGTCAGCTCGCCGAGCTCCCGCAGCCATCCCTCGTACATCCGCGCGCTCGCCCGCGTGAGCTCCAGCCGTGGTCCGGGCCGATTGCTGCTCCCCTGGAACGACAGGTACCCGGCCGCTGCCCACGACGCCTCGCGCCCGATCGACCCGCGCTCGACGAGGGTGACGGGCACCTTCTCGCGGGCGAGGTAGTACGCGACGGCCAGGCCGATGACGCCGCCGCCGACCACGACGACGTCGCTGACCCGGCTCATGTGGGGCCGAAGGTCGTCGATGCCTCCGTTACCACCCGCGGCTACTTCGCGCCGTCGAAGAGCTCGGTCTTGTTGATGCCGCGCTGGAAGGACAGATAGGCGTCCTTGGTCAGCCGCGGCTTGAACTCCGCGATGATGCCCTTGGCCGCTTTGGCGCCGTCCCAGAGCATGTCCACCGCCATGAGGGCGAGCTGCTTGGCGTTCTCCACGTAGGCGAGCTTGGGATCGGTGATGCGGTAGTCGGCGCCGTGGCCGCTGCCCGAGGCGCCGCTCATGTAGGGATGAAGGGTGGGCATGATGTGTGAGATGTCGCCCATGTCCGTGGAGCCGCTGCGATGGCCCATCTGGGTCACGTTGTCCGCCCCGAGCTGGGTGGAGGCATTCGCCACGAAGTACTTGCTCATCCCGTCGTGGTTGAAGAGCGGCAGGTAGCCCGGGAGCGTCTCGATCTCCACCTGGGCCCCGAGGGCCAACGCGCCCGCCTTGAGGGCACGATCCACCCGGACATTGGCGTCCAGGATGGCCTCCACGCTCTTGCCCCGGACGTAGGTCTCGATGCGCACGTCTCCGGGGATGACGTTCACCTGGCTGCCCCCGTGCGTGATGATCGGATGCACGCGGATGGAGTCCTCGTCACGGAAGGTCTCGCGGATAGCGTTGATGGCGCTGAGCCCGATCTGCGCCGCGTACAGGGCGTTGATCCCGAGGTGCGGAGCGCCGCCCGCGTGGGAGGCGCGGCCGATGTAGCGCACGGTTTTCACGATGCAGCCGTTGTTCGAGGCGGCCACCCCCGCCTTTCGGTACTCCTTTTGCGGCGTGAGATGGATCATCATGGCCAAGTCCACGTCGTCGAAATGACCGAGGCGCAGCAGCTCGGGCTTGCCTCCGAGGAACTCGAGCTTGCCGGCCCGCGCCTGCTCCACGCGCCACGCGACGTCGCCGTACTCCTCGGCGGGGACGGCGAAGAAGACGACGCGCCCGGCGAGGTGCTCGAAGGCCTTGGCGCTCAGCAATCCCATGGCCGCGCCCAGCATGCCCGCCACCTGGGCGTTGTGCCCGCACGCATGCGCGGCGCCCGTCCGCGGGTCGGCCACCGGGTGCCCCGCCACCACGAGCCCGTCCAGCTCTCCCAGGAGGGCGAAGGTGGGTCCCTCGCTCTTTCCGCGTGCCTCGGCGCGCACGCCGGTGATGGCTAGGCCGCTCTTCGGCGAGAGCCCGATCTCGCGCATGGTCTCCTCGACCAGCTTCGCGGTCTTGACCTCCTTGAAGCCGAGCTCTGGGCTCTTGCGGATCGCCTCGCCGACCGCGACGATCTTCTCGCTCTGCCGGTCGATGGCCTCGCAGACTGCGCGCTTGACGTCGTCGAGTGTGGGCATCATGGCTCCTTTGGGATGAGTCGTTGCGGACGATCCGTTCGCGCTCGCGTCATCAAGCCCGGCCGAGAACGTCGAGGAACTGCTTCACGGCGTCACCCGGGCGGTCCGCGCCGAGGATCGCGCCGATCACCGCGACGCCGGCCGCGCCCGCGCGCTGCACCTCGCCCACGCGGGCCGGAGTGATGCCGCCTACCGCGAGCACGGGGAGCCGCACCGCGGAGGCGACGCGCTCCAGCGCGGCCAGCCCCTGGGGCGGGCCGTACTGTCGCTTGGAGGGAGTGTCGTAGACGGGCCCGAAGATAAGGAAGTCCGCGCCTTCCGGCTCCGCGCTGCGCGCCTCGGCCAGGGAGTGCACGGAGGCGCCGATCAGGAACCCGGCGGGACAGATCGCGCGCAGCGTCGCCACGGGCAGCGAGGCGCCCGTGCGCTGCACGCCATCCGCCCCCACCGCGAGGGCCACGTCCGATCGATCGTTGACGAAAAGGCGCGCGCCGTGGCGCCGGGTCGACTCACGCAGCCGTTCCGCCAGCCCGAGGAGCTCTCGCACCGCCATGTCCTTCTCGCGGAGCTGCACGGCGCGCAGCCCCGCCTGGAGGCAGCTCTCGACGACCTCCTCGAGCGGCGCCGCCACCTGCGCGCGGTCGGTGACGAGGCAGAGCGAGAAGCCTAGCTGGTCGACCAATCCGGCACGCCCTCGATGGGCGACGACGCGGTGGCATAGAGCTTCTTGCCGATGCGCCCGGCCTTGAAAGCGAGCCGGCCCGCCTCGATGGCGAGCTTCATGGCCGTGGCCATGGCCACGGGATCCTTGGCGCCGGCGATGGCCGTGTTCATGAGCACGCCGTCGCATCCGAGCTCCATGGCGATGGCGGCGTCCGAGGCCGTGCCCACGCCCGCGTCCACGATCACCGGCACGGTCACCGTCTCGAGGATGATCTTGATGTTGTACGGGTTGCGGATGCCGAGCCCAGACCCGATGGGCGCCCCCAGCGGCATGACCGCGGCCGCCCCCGCATCCTCGAGCTTCTTGGCCAGCACGGGATCGTCGTTGGTGTAGGGCAGAACGCTGAAGCCTTCGCGGGCCAGGGTGCGCGTCGCCTCGAGCAGCCCTTCGGCGTCGGGGAAGAGGGTACGCGAGTCGCCGATGACCTCGAGTTTGACGAGGCTGCCCAGCCCCGCTTCGCGCGCCAGGTAGCAGGTCCGCAGCGCCTCGTCGGCGGTGTAGCAGCCCGCGGTGTTCGGCAGCAGCGTGTACTTCTTCGTGTCGATGTAGTCGAGGAGCGACTCCCCCTGCCCCGGCAGGTTCACCCGCCGCACCGCCACCGTCACAATCTCCGACCCCGAGGCCTCGATGGCTTCGCGCATGTTCTCGAACGACGGGTACTTCCCCGTGCCCACGATGAGGCGCGACTTGTACTCCTTGCCTCCCAGCCACAGTGACGTGTCGTACATGCTGTCTCCTCCTGTGCACCCTGGAACCCTCTCCCCTCAGGGGAGAGGGCAGGGTGAGGGGTGGTTTGGCTAGCCGCCCCCCATGGGCCGCACGATCTCGATCTTGTCCCCGCTCTTGAGGCGCGTCTCGGCGTACTGCGTCTTGGGCGTGATCTCGCGATTGACGGCGACGGCCGTGTACTCGCGCTTGACCTTGAGGTGATCGAGGAGCCCGTCCACGTTGAGCCCGTCGGGCAGCTCGATCTCGTTGCCGTTGACGCTCACCACCATAAAAAAACCGCACCTCGTCGGGTGCGGTGGATAGACGCTCGGGTCCCGCGTCGCTTTCCCTTCGCTGGAATTACCCAGTGCAGGTTCGAGGGGTCCCGGGCCGCACCCGGTTCTCAGGAGACCTCCCCCAGCGCCGCGTGTCGGATTATACCCCAGCGTCGAGCTGGGTGGCGAGCGCGGCCGGCTCTGTCACGGGGAGCTGGCAGACGTAGCGGCGACAGACATAGGCGGTGGGCTTGCCCTCGACGGCGGGACGGTCCGCGAGCAGGGGCAGGCCGGCGGCGGCCTTCGACCCGGCAGGGGCGCCGACCACCACGCGATTCGGCCGGTACCCTTGGAACGCCGTGGCGACGAGCGATCGGCCGTCGGCGCCCTCGGGCCAGACGAGCGCGACCTCGGCGACGGGGCCCAGGTGAAAGTCGAGGGCCGACAGGTAGCGCCCGAATCCGGACGGGTAGCGCGTCATGAGGTCGGCCATCGGTCGGAGCGACCGGGTCGCGATTGTCTCGTAGCGCTCCCCGCCGAAGAAGACGGCCAGTCTCAACAGCCAGTCGATGGCCACGGAGGTGCCACAGGGGACCGCGTTGTCGAAGAGATTGCGCGGCCGGACCACCAGCGCCTCCTGATCGCGGCCCGTGTCGAAGAAGACGCCCTCGTCCTCGTCCCAGAAGAGCTCGAGCGCGCGCTCCGCGAGCTGGCGCGACTCGTCGAGCCAGCGGCGATCGAAGGTGGCCTCGTAGAGTGCGAGCAACCCCACGCCGACCATGGCGTGGTCCTCGAGATAGCCCTTGATCTTCGCCTGGCCGTCCTTCCACGAGCGGAGCAGCCGGCCTTCCACCTTCATCTGAGTCATCAGGAACTCCGCGTTCTTGACGGCGGCGGCGAGGTAGTCCGCGCGCTCCAGCACGCGGCCCGCCTCCGCGAAGGCGGCCAGGGCGAGGCCGTTCCAGGAGGCGAGGACCTTGTCGTCGAGGCCGGGGTGCACGCGCCCCTCGCGTATCGCGTAGAGCCGTGTGCGCGCGCGCCCGATCAGCTCCAGGAGGCGCTCCTCGCTGATGTCGAGCGACTCCGCGGCGACCTCGGACGGCTCGCGGGGGACATGGAGGATGCTGTGCCCCTCGAAGTTCGGCCCGCGATCCACGCCCCAGTAGGCGAGCGCCGCGCGACTCATCTCGGCATCACCGAGGGCGGCAGTAATCTCCTCGGGAGACCACACGAAGAACTTGCCCTCGACGCCCTCGGAGTCGGCGTCCTGGGCGGAGAAGAAGCCGCCCGAGGCGTGCGTCATCTCGCGCAGGATGTAGTCGAGCGTCTCTTCAGAGATGCGGCGGAACTCGGGGTCGCCCGTGACCAGCCAGCCATGGAGGTAGAGCGCGGCGAGCTGCGCATTGTCGTAGAGCATCTTCTCGAAGTGGGGCACCAGCCACTGGCCGTCCACGGAGTAGCGGTGGAAGCCGCCGCCGATCTGGTCGTACATGCCTCCCCGGGCCATCTTGGTCAGGGTGAGGTCGACCATGTCCTGGGCCTGCACGCTGCCCGACCGCTTCCAGTACCGCAGGAGGAACTCCCAGTTCATGGGCTGGGGGAACTTGGGCGCGCGCTCCATGCCGCCCTCGCGCGGGTCGAACTCCGCGGCCATGCTCTGGTAGGCGGCGAACAGCACGGCGTCCGTGAGAAGCGAGGCCGAGCTCCGCAGGCGCTCGCTCTGGCGCATCTGCTCGAGGAGCTGCTTCCCCGCCTCCACCACCTCTCCCCGCCGCGCCCGGTAGGCCTCCGCGACGCCCTGGAGGAGCCGAGGAAAGCCCGGCATGCCGTGACGATCCTCGGGCGGGAAGTACGTGCCGCCGTAGAAGGGCACGCCGTTCGGGGTGAGGAACACCGTCATGGGCCAGCCGCCATGCCCCGTCATGGCCTGGACGGCCTGCATGTAGATCTGGTCCACGTCGGGGCGCTCCTCGCGGTCCACCTTGACGTTCACGAAGAGCTCGTTCATGAGCACGGCGATCTCCTCGTTCTCGAAGGACTCGCGCTCCATGACGTGACACCAGTGACAGGCGGAGTAGCCGACGGAGAGGAGGACCGGCTTGTCCTCCGCGCGCGCCCGCTCCAGCGCCTCGGGACCCCACGGATACCAGTCCACGGGGTTGTGGCGATGCTGGAGGAGGTAGGGGCTCGTCTCCCGGGCGAGACGATTCGTGTGGCGGGCCTCGCTCACGAGCGCAGGGCGCTCACGACGGGGCCACGAAGGGCAGCGACGACACGCGCGCGCTCACGAGCCGATCGCCCACCTTGACCGACACCGCCGCACCGGGCTCGAAGTGCTCGCGGCGGACATAGGCGAGGGCGATGGGCGTGCCGAGCGCGAGGGAGCGCACCGCCGAAGTGACGCGTCCGATGTCCTTGTCGTCGACGAGCACGGGCGCGCCGGCGGAGGGCACGGCGTCGCCCTCGAGCACGAGCCCGGAGATACCTCGGTTGATGTGCCCCCGGTACTTCACGCGCGCGACCGTTTCCTGGCCGATGTAGCAGCCTTTGGTGTAGCTGACGAGCGTGTCGAGTCGTGTCTCCGGGAGGATCACCGTCTCGTCGACATCCTGACCGTAGAGAGGGATCCCGGCCTCGACGCGCAGAATCTCCGCGGCATCCACGCCCACTGGCACGGCGCCGGCAACGCGCAGCGCCTTCCAGAGGGCGGCGGCGTGATCCGCGGCCGTCCAGCAGTGGTAGCCGGGCGCGACGGCGTCGGAGCGGCTGATCACCCGCACGGGAGCGCCGGCCACGGTCGCCTCGGCGTGGCCGTAGGGCATGAGCTCGAGCGGGGCTCCCGACACGCGCGCGAGGACGTCCGCCGCCTTCGGCCCCTGCATCGACAGGATGGCGAACGCCTCGTCGGCCGGCTCGAAGTACGCCTTCTCGGAGATCAGGAACTTGTCGATGGCCTGGAGGAACTTCTCCGTGGATCCGGCAGGCAGCTCGAGCAGGATGCTCTCCTCGAGCACGTAGACGGCCAGGAGCGAGACCACCTTGCCGTGCACGTCGAGGAAGGCGGCCGGGCAGCCCTGGCCGGGCTTGAGCGCCTTCACGTCGTTCGAGAGCATCCCCTGGAGGAAGGATGCGCGGTCGCGGCCGGTCACCGTCACCTTGCCGAGGGCGGAGCGGTCGATGAGCCCCGCGCCGGTCATGACCGCTCGGTGCTCCGCGGCCACGTCACCGTAGTCGGCGGGTTCCCGCCCGCCAGCACCGTCCCGGAGGCGCGCGCCCTCGGCGCGGTGGAGCTCGGTCAGGGGAAGATCGATGGACACGGACCCATTGTGACGTGCTTCGTCGCGAAGTCAACTTGCGAGGGGCGCGGGTCTCGGACACAATGGCCGCCGTGAAGCTCCCCGACGCGAGGGCGAAGCGCGCCTTCCACCGCCGCCTGCTCGCCTGGTACGCTCGCCACGGTCGCGACCTGCCGTGGCGCCGCACGCGCGAGCCCTACCGCGTGCTCGTCTCGGAGATCATGCTCCAGCAGACGCAGGTGGACCGCGTCATCCCCAAGTATCACGAGTTCCTTTCGCGCTATCCCACCTTCGACGAGCTCGCCCGGGCCAGCGCGCGGGAGGTGACGAAGACCTGGCGCCCTCTCGGCTACTACCGCCGCGCTCGCAGCCTGCACGGGATCGCGCGCGAGACGATGGCCCGCTACGAGGGGCGGCTCCCTGACGATGGCGCCGCGCTCCAGCGCATGACGGGGATCGGCCGCTATACGGCGGGGGCCATCCTCGCCTTCGCCCACGGCAAGGACGCCGCCCTCGTGGACACCAACGTGCGCCGCGTCCTCGGCCGCATCTTCCTCGGCCCGCACCGGCTCAAGAGCCTGCATGGGCACAAGACCATCTGGGATCTCGCGGAATCTCTCGTACCTGCGGGGCGAGCCTATGACTACAATCAGGCCCTCATGGACTTCGGCGCCACCTGGTGCACGGCGCGGAAGCCACGGTGCGCCAGCTGCCCCATGAAGGCCTTCTGCAGGAGCGTCGATCATGAAAACGCTTGACGGCAAGGTCACCATCGTCGCGGGCGGCGGCACGGGCATCGGCCGGGCCACCGCCGAGCTCTTCGCGAGCGAAGGGGCGCGGGTGGTCATCTTCGGGCGCCGGCCCGAGCCCCTCGCGGAGACGGTGACCGCCATCGCTCAGGCGGGCGGCGTGGCCACCGCGGTGAGCGGCGACGTGGGCAGTGAAGCCGACGTGGCAAAGCTGGTAGGCACCGCCCGCGCCGAGTACGGCGGGGTGGACGTGCTCGTGAACTCCGCCGCGGTGCGCCTTCGCTCGGCCCTGCTCGAGATCAGTGCGGCCGACTTCGCGGAGGTGCTGCGCATCAACCTCGTGGGTGCCTTCGTGCTCACCAAGACGGTGGCGCCCCTCATGCGCGAGCGCGGACGCGGCAGCATCATCCACATCGGCTCTGCTCTCGGCACGGTGGCCGCGCCCGACTTCTCGCCCTACGTCGCCTCCAAGGGCGGGCTGAATCAGTTCGCCCGCGCGGCCGCCGTCGAGCTGATCCAGGACGAGATCCGTGTCAATGTGGTCGCCCCCGGCACCATCGACACCGCCATCGGGATGGGCGTGCCGGAGTTCCGCCGTCACCTGCTCAAGCACCGCATCCCCATCGGCCGCGCCGGCCATGTGGACGACATCGCCCAGGCCTGTCTCTATCTCGCCTCCGACGCCTCCGGCTACGTTACCGGCGCCATCATTCCCATCGACGGCGGGTGGACGGCGTCGTAGCGGGCTCGTGGCCGATCTCGTCAACGTGGTCGCGGCGGTGATCCAGCGCGAGGGCCGCTACCTCATCACCCAGCGCAGCGAGGGGACGCATCTCGCGGGCCTCTGGGAGTTTCCCGGCGGAAAGGTCGATCAGACCGAGGCGCCGGAGACTGCCCTCCGCCGGGAGCTCAGGGAAGAGCTCGGCGTGGACTCCACCGTGGGTGAGCTGATCGAGACGGTGACCTGGACCTACCCGGAGAAGACGGTGCGCATTCTCTTCTTCCGCTGCAC
>Ga0075434_100003800_pt1 | contig 13500 bp, 10 predicted proteins | sample RhiMethybrSRZTD3_FD_75298 | JGI IMG/M metagenome (GOLD analysis project Ga0075434, IMG submission 75298) | Populus rhizosphere microbial communities from Tennessee, USA - Rhizosphere MetaG P. TD hybrid SRZTD3 | ecosystem: Host-associated > Plants > Roots > Rhizosphere > Soil | place: USA... | reverse complement strand
AGAAGGGCGAGCTCGAGGGAGCGCCCGTGCCGCTCGACCTTCGGCTCGACGCCGATACCCGGCTTCTCCTCGTCACCGGCCCGAACATGGGCGGGAAGACCGTGGCGATGAAAACCGTCGGGCTCCTGGCGCTCCTGGCCATGGCCGGGCTTCCGGTCCCGGCGGCGGCGGGGACGTCGCTGCCCTGGTTCGACCGCATCGTCTGCGACATCGGCGACGAGCAGTCGATCCAGAACGACGTGAGCACGTTCCTCTCGCACGTGCGGCGCGTGGCCGAGGCGCTGGAGGTGGCGACCGATCGGAGCCTCGTGCTCCTCGACGAGCTCGGCTCTGGCACCGATCCGGTCGAGGGCGCCGCGCTGGGCCAGTCGGTGTTGGAAGCGCTCCTCCGCCGCGGCGCGCTCGTCCTCGCGACCACGCATCACGGAAGCCTCAAGACGTTCGCGCACGACGCCGGCGGCGTGCGGAACGCCTCCATGGCGTTCGACGAAGCTACCCTTCGCCCGCTCTTCCGCCTGGTGGTGGGCGTCCCCGGCGGCAGCCGCGCGATCCTGGTCGCCGAGCGATTCGGGATGGATCCGGGCGTCCTCGCGCGGGCGCGGGACCTTCTGCCGGAAGGCGAGCGGGACCTGAACCGGCTGCTCGAGGAATTGGGCCGGCTGCGCGAGGACGCGGTCGCGGAGCGGCGGACGCTCGTCGAGACGCAGTCCGCGCTGAAGCAGCGCGAGGCGGAGCTCAAGACGGCGCGCGATCGGCTCGAAGCGGAACGGAAGGAACGGAAGCAGGCGGAGCTCGCCGCGCGCCGCGAGCTCTTGCGCCAGCTCGAGTCGCAGATCGACGACTACCGGAAGAAGCTCCGCTCCGAGAAGAAGGCGTCGCCGGAAACGTTGCAGGAGGCCCGCGGCCTGGCGCGCGAGATGTCCGCGGCGCTCGACACGGAGACCGAGGTGGCCGCTCCGCTCGAGAAGGGCGCGCGCGTGACGACCGTCCAGGTGGGGGACGCGGTCTATCTCCCGAGCCTCCAGGCGGAGGGCGTGGTGCTCACCAGCCCGGACAAGGACTCCCGCGTTCGCGTGAAGATCGGTGCCGCGACCACGGTGCTCCCGATCGCGCAGCTTCGGACGTTGAAGGGCGCCGCCGGCCGCCCGAACGGCTCGCCCGAAACGTCCGGCGCGGAATCCAGGAAGGCGCGCGACGCGTCGCCGGCGCCGGGACTGCCCGACCGCGACGACGCGAAGACCGAAGTCGACGTCCGTGGCTTCGAGGCGGACGACGCGGTCCGCGCGGTGGAGCGATTTCTCGAGGACGCGTCCATGAGCGGCGCGCCGGCCGTGCGCATCATCCACGGCAAGGGAAAGGGAATCCTGCGCGAGCAGATGAAGCGTTTTCTCGCGCGGAATTCGCTCGTGAAGGATTTTCGATTGGGCGAGATCGGCGAAGGGGGGACCGGCGTGACCATCGTCACGCTGGCCGACGGATGACCGTGCGCGCGCCGGACGAAGCCAAGGAGCAGGTTCGCGACGCGACCGACATCGTCGCCCTGGTGGGCGAAAAGGTGCAGTTGCGGCGCTCCGGACGTTCCTGGAAGGGGCTCTGTCCGTTCCACGGCGAGAAGACGCCGTCCTTCACCGTGAACCCGGAGCGGCAGGTCTGGCACTGCTTCGGCTGCGGGAAGGGCGGAGACGCCTTCGCGTGGTTGATGGAGATGGAGAAGGTCACGTTTCCGGAGGCGCTCCAGGTCCTGGCGGACCGCGCCGGGATCGAGTTGCCGAAGATCGAGCGGGGACCCGGCGACGCGGCCCGCGACCGGCTGTATCAGGCGAACGCGCTCGCGAACGATTATTTCAAGGCCTCCCTCCGCTCGGCGGCCGGCGAGACGGCGCGCGCGTACCTCGACGGCCGCGGCTTCGACGCCGAGGTCTTGGACGCGTATCAGGTGGGATGGGCGCCCGAAGGGTGGGACGGGCTCGGCACGACGCTCGGAAAGCTTCTGCCGCCCGCGGTGCTCGAGGAAGCGGGGCTCCTGCTCCGTCGCGGCGACGGGTCGCACTACGACCGATTCCGAAACCGGATCATGTTCCCGGTGATGGCGGCCGCGGGAAAGGTGTCGGGATTCGGGGCGCGGGCCATCGCCCCGGAAGATCAGCCGAAGTATTTGAACTCACCGGAGACCGCGGTCTACCGAAAGGGGAGCGTGCTCTTCGGGCTTCCCCAGGCGCGGGCCGCGATCCGCGAACGAAAGGAAGCGCTCGTCGCGGAGGGATATCTGGACGTCATGCGGCTTCACGCGAGCGGGTTCGGGAACGCCGTGTCGACCAGCGGGACGGCGCTCACGTACGACCAGGCTCGGGCGCTGGCGCGCTTGGAGGCGGAAGCGGTGCTCGTCTACGACGGCGACGACGCCGGGGTTCGCGCCGCCGATCGGGCCCTCGAGCCGCTCCTGTCGGCGGGGCTCTCGGTGCGGGTGCTCTTGATTCCGGGCGGCGAGGACCCCGATTCGCTGATCCGCGCGAAGGGCGCGGAAGCGTTTCGCGCCCTGCTCGACGGGGCCAGGGACGTCCCCGCCTTCCTCGCGGAGGCTTCCCTGGGGGCCGGAGGCGTGAACCCGCCGATGGAATCGAGGGTTAGACGATTTGTGGAGGTGCTCGGTCGGGTCGAGGACCCGATCCGCCGGCGGATGCTGGTGCGCCGGGGCGGGGAGGCCTTCGGGTTGGAAGAGCAGGTGTTCCTGGACGCGCTGGCGCGACGCGGCGGGCGTCGAAGCGATTCGGCCCGTTCGGCGGCCGACGGACCCCGGGATCGCGCCGCTCGCGCCGACGTGAAGGCGGAGCGTTCCGGCGCCGCACCGGGCGCGGGCGCGGGCGCAGCACCGGATGCCGCCCAAGCCCCGATCCCGGTCGACCCGGTGGAGGCGGAGTTGGCGGCGCGCGTTCTGACCGAAGACGGCGCCCTGACCGAGGTGACCGACGCCGGCGGCCTCGATTGTTTTCGAAACGAGGAGGTTCAGGCGGTGCTCCGCCCGTGGCTCCTCGAGAACCGGATTCCGCTCCCCGACGAGCTTCGGCGGCTGATGGAGGAGAGCGCGGCCGCCCGCGGCATCCTGGCGGGGCATCCCGTGGAGAAGGAGCAGACCCTGGAACTCTCGCGCCGCGCGGCGCGGGGCCTAGTCCAGCGCTTGGAGGAACGGCGCATTCGCGCCTTGCTCCAGGCTCTCGACCAGGCGATCCGGCAGGCGGAGCGATCCCGCGACGAGAATTCGCTGGGACGGCTCCTCGCCGAACGCAGGGACTTGGCATCTAAGTTACATAGCAAGAACCACCCGGCCGTTCACTAAGGAGATTCCAGGGGAAGATGAAAAAGAAAGCCGAAGGAACGAAGCGGGAGAAGTCGGATCGCCTGACCGAATTGAAGACGCTGGCCGGAAAGCAGCACTACCTGCTCCACGACCAGATTGAGACGTTCCTCGACGACTCCGCCTCGGTCGAGGAGATGGACGAAGTCTACATTTCGCTGAACGACCTCAAGGTCGACGTCTTCGACACGCACGAAGAGGCCCAGCAGAAGCTCCGCTTGAAACGGCGCGAGGAGAAGCGTCCGCCGGACAAGCAGACCCTGCCCTCGCCGGTGCGCTACGACGACCCGGTCCGCATGTACCTGCGCGAGATGGGGCGGGTGCCGCTTTTGGATCGCGAGGGCGAGGTGGAGATCGCGAAGCGGATCAAGGCCGGCGAGCGGCAGATCTGCACGGCCCTCTTCCGCTCGTCGCCGATCTTGAAGGAGATCATCTCCTACGGGACGCGCCTGAAGCAGGCGAAGATGCGGGTCGAGGACCTCACCCAGATCGATTTCGGAAACTGGAATCCCGAGTTCTCGCCCAAGCGGGAGCGCGCGCGCGCCCTCAAGTCCCTGGACCGGATCCGCCTCCTGCACGGGCGCCACTCCAAGATCCAGGAGAAGCAGATCGGGCGGCTGAACGAGGAGAAGCGCCAGCAGCACCAGGACAAGCTGCGCGCGGCCGACGAGGAGCTGATGGGCGAGCTCTTCTCGCTCAATCTGAACACGCGCCTGATCGAACGGCTGGCGGAGCGGATCAAGGACTATTCGCGGCAGATCGATCACGCCGAGCTGGAATTCATCGAGGTCGAGCGGCGGTGGGGGCGGACGTCCGAGGAGATCGCGGCGCTGATCAAGCGGCTCAAGAAGAGCCGGAAGGAAGCGCGGCAGATCGAGAAGGAAACGCACCTGAAGCCGGATGATTTCGAGACGTACGACAAGGCGGTCAAGAACTCCCGCCGCAAGGTCCGGAAGATCGAGGAAGAAGCAAAGATGTCGCGCGACCAGGTCAAGGAGGTCACGCGCGAGATCCGCTCGGGCGAGATCGCCCGCGACAAGGCGAAGCGGGAGATGATCGAGGCCAACGTGCGGCTCGTCATCTCGATCGCGAAGCGCTACACGAACCGCGGGCTCGAATTCCTCGACCTGATCCAGGAGGGGAACAGCGGCCTGATGCGCGCCGTCGACAAGTTCGACTACCGGAAGGGCTACAAGTTCTCCACGTACGCCACGTGGTGGATCCGGCAGGCGATCACGCGCGCGATCGCGGATCAGGCGCGGACGATTCGCGTCCCGGTGCACATGATCGAGGCGATCAACAAGGTGGTGCGCACGTCGCGCCGCCTCGTTCAGGAGCTGGGCCGCGAGCCCACCCCGGAAGAGGTGGCCGCGAAGCTCGCGCTCCCCGTCGACAAGATCAAGAGCGTGCTCAAGGCGGCGCAGGAGCCGATCTCCCTCGACCGGCCGATCGGCGAGGACGACGACTCGAGCCTTGGCGATTTCATCGAGGACACGAGCGTGGTCTCGCCCGCCCAGGCGGCCGCCTTCTCGATGTTGAAGGACGAGGTGAACGAAGTGCTGGAGACCCTGTCGAAGCGCGAGGCGAAGGTGATCCGCCTCCGATTCGGGCTCACCGAGGACGGGTGCCCGCGCACGCTGGAGGAAGTCGGCGCCACGTTCAACGTGACGCGCGAGCGAATCCGCCAGATCGAGGCGAAGGCGCTCCGCAAGCTCCGCCACCCCACGCGGAGTCGCCGTCTCAAGGGATACGTGGAGGTGATGTGAGTCGGACCGGCTGCTTGACCCCTTCGACGGCGGTTTGGTACGCTGCGCCGCTCGGTTCCTGGTTCGATTCGAGCGGCATCCGGGCCCATAGCTCAGTTGGTGAGAGCAGCCGGCTCATAACCGGACGGGCCTTGGTTCGAGTCCAAGTGGGCCCACTTGCTCCTTCCGCTCCCGCGCGGACGCCCGCGGGGACTCCATTCACCGATCGACGTATCGCCATCGGGGCGGTTAGCTCAGTTGGGAGAGCGCTGGTATCACAAGCCAGAGGTCGCAGGTTCAATCCCTGCACCGCCCACCATGGTGCGGGATCCGGTCGCGCCGTGCCCGAACGCGGGCTCGGCCGAGACCGCCGAGCCCCGTCGGACGACGCGGGGAGCGCGCTGATGCGCGCTCCCCGTTTTTCTTTTCCGGGAGGTCTTGATGATGAACGTTCTGCCTGAACTCGACGCGCTCCTCGAACTGCAGCGCCGCGACTCCGCGCTCCAAGAGACCGGAAAGCGCCGTGACGAGCTGCCGAAGCGGCGCGAGGCGCTCCGCACCGCCCTGGCCCTCGCCAAGGCGGCGCTCGACTCGGCGAAGAAGGATCTCGAGGCCGCCCGGCTGGCCCGGCGCGGATTCGAGAAGGAGGTCGAGGGGTTCCAATCGGAGATCGCGAAGCTCGAGCGCCAGCTCCTCGACGTCAAGACGAACCAGGAATACACGGCGATGCGCCATCAGATCGAAGCCGTCAAGACGAAGCGGTCGGACGCGGAGACGCGGATCCTCGAGTCCTACGACCGCGAGGAGGCGATCGGGGTCGCGATGAAGGGCGCCGAGAAGAAGGTCGCGGAGGAGGAAGCCCGGCTGAAGCAGGGGGAGGCGGCGCTCGACCAGGAGAAGGCGGAGATCGAGAAGGCGCTGGAGGCCCAGGTGCGCGACCGGGACGCCGTGCGGCCCCAGGTGCCCGCCGGTCTCCTCGCCAAGTACGACCGGATGGTCGGGGTCCGCGACGGCGTGGCCGTGGCCGAGATCAGGAAGGGCGCCTGCGGGGCCTGCTTCAAGTCCCTGACCCCGCACGCCATGCAGGAGGCGCGCCGGCGAGAGAGCATTCTGAACTGCGAGGCCTGTGGCCGCATCTTAATCTTCATCGAGGGAACCGCCGCTTAGACCGACAGCAAGGGAGCCGTCGCCATAGGATCGCTGCGACATCTGTTTCCGTACCTGAAGCGCCATCGGGCCGCCCTGGCCGTGGGCGGCGTTTCGGTCCTCTTGACCAACCTGTTCCAGGTCTGGTCGCCGTGGCTGGTGCGCCAGGCGGTGAACCACCTGGAGGCCGGCGTGTCGCGGGGCACGCTCGCGCGCGACGCCGGGCTGATCCTGCTCGCGGTCGTGCTCCAGGGCATCTTCCTCTTCACGATGCGGATGTCTTTGATCCGCTCGTCGCGCCGCATGGAGTACGAGCTAAGGAACGACCTCTTCGACCACTTCGCGCGCCTTCCCGCCGCCGTCTACCGGACGCGGAAGGTCGGCGACCTCATGTCCCGCGCCACGAACGATCTCGACGCGGTCCGGAACTTCCTCGGGCCGGGCCTCATGTATTTCTCGAATACGATCGTCACGTTCTTCATGGCGGTGACGCTGATGTGGCACATCGACCCGAAGCTCACCCTGCTCGCCCTGATCCCGCTTCCGATCCTGTCCCTCGTCGTGGCCAGGCTCGGCGCGCAGCTTCACAAGTACTACGAGGGGATCCAAGCATCCTTTGCGGCGCTGACCGCGAAGGCGCAGGAGACCCTCTCGGGGATCCGCGTCGTGAAGGCGCACGTCGAGGAAGACGGGGAAGTGCGCGTCTTCCGCCGCCTCCACGAGGATTACCTCGAACAGAACCGCGGGATGGTGCGCGTCTGGGCCGCGATGGGCGGGCTGCTCTCGCTCTTGGGCGGGATCGCCGCCGCCCTCGTGCTCTGGGTCGGCGGTTCGGCCGCCGTGAGCGGCCGGATCACGCTGGGCGACCTGGTGGCCTTCCAGATCTACCTCGGGATGCTCCTCTGGCCGATGATCGCGCTCGGGTGGGTCTCGAATCTCTTCCAGCGCGGCGCCGCGTCCATGGGCCGCATTCGGGTGATCATGGACCTCCCGTCCGAGGAGGACGTCGAGCGGACGAGCGCGCCGCCGCCCACCGCCGACACGACCGTGCAGCTCAAGGGCGTGGCGTTCCGATACCCCGAGACCGACCGCGACGTACTGAGGGGGGTAAATCTCACGATTCGACCCGGCGAGACGGTCGCGATCGTGGGGCGGACCGGGTCCGGGAAGTCCACGCTCCTGAACCTGATCGCCCGGCTCTACGAGCCGACGGCCGGGAGCGTCCTCGTCGGCGGCGTGCCCGCGGAGTCGTGGCCGCGCGGGCTCCTCCGGCGGCGCTTCGGCATCGTGCCCCAGGAGACGTTCCTCTTCTCGGACACCATCCGCGCGAACATCGCCTTCGGCTTCGACGACGACGAGCCGCCCGTGGACGCCGAGTCCGTGGCGCGCCGCGCGGGACTCCGATCCGACCTCTCGCAGTTTCCCGCGGGCCTCGACACGGTGATCGGCGAGCGCGGCATCACCCTGAGCGGCGGCCAGAAGCAGCGGGTCGCCCTCGCTCGGTCGCTCGCGTTGACGCGGCCGGTGCTCCTCCTGGACGACGCGTTCGCGAGCGTCGACCCGGGAACCGAGGAGGAGATCTTGGAGTCCCTCTTCGGGCTCCCCGAGCGGCCGAGCATCCTCCTCGCCACCCACCGGCGCTCGGCGCTCCTCCGCGTGGACCGGATCCTGGTGCTCGACGAGGGCCGGATCGTGGCGAGCGGAACCCACCAGGAATTGATCGCGGAGGGCGGCCTCTACGGGGATCTGTACCACCGCGAAGAGATGGTGGAAGAACTGGAGGCGCTCTAATGGCCGGCCCCTGGGGATCCGCCGCCGATGACGTCGACGCGCAGGGCGCGATCTACGACCAGCGCCTCGCGGGGCGTTTGCTTCGGTACCTGAAGCCCTACCGGAAGCAGGTCGTGCTCTCCGTGATCCTTCTCGCGGGAATCTCGCTGCTCGAGGTGGCCGGACCCTACCTGACCAAGATCGCGATCGACACGTACGTCAAGCCGGCGTCGGGCCTGGGCTCGCTTCCGGCCGAAGCGGGCCGGGGGCTCCTCCTGATCGCGGCCGCCTACGTGAGCGTCCTCGCCCTCGCGTTCGTGCTCCGCTACGCGCAGACCTACACGATGGGGATGGTGGGCCAGCGCGCCATGCAGGATCTCCGGATGGGGATATTCGAACACCTCCAGACCCTGACGCCCTCGTACTACGACACGCGGCCGGTCGGCCGCATCCTGACCCGGGTCACGCAGGACGTCTCGGTCTTGAACGAGCTCTTCGCGCAGGGCGTCGTGGCGGTCATCGGCGACCTCTTCATGCTCTTTGGAATCGTCGGCGCCATGCTGTGGCTCGACTGGAAGCTCGCGCTCGTGACCCTGACGACGGTGCCGCTCCTCGTGGTCGCGACCGCGATCTTCCGCGCCAAGGTCCGCGTTTCCTACCGCCGCGTCCGCACGCGGCTCGCCCGGATCAACGCCTTTCTTCAAGAACACCTCCAGGGGCTGGACGTGCTCAAGCTCTTTAACGCCGAGCGCAAGGAGTGGCGGAAGTTCGACAAGGCCAACGACGACCACTACGTCGCGCACGTGCAAAACCTCTTCTACTACGCGGTCTTCTTCCCGGCGGTCGAGATCATCGGCGCCGTGGCGGTCGCGCTGATCCTCTGGTACGGCGGGGGCGGAATCCTCCAGCACGCCGTGACCTTCGGCGTGGTGGTGGCCTTCATCCAGTACGCCGACCGCTTCTATCAGCCGGTGCGCGACCTGAGCGAGAAGTACAACGTGTTCCAGGCCGCGATGGTCTCCTCGGAGCGGATCTTCGAGCTGCTGGACACGAAGCCCGACGTTCCCGAGCCGAAGTCGCCGAAGCCGGTGGGCCGCTTCCGGGGAGAGGTGTCCTTCGAGGGGGTTTCCTTCGCGTACAAGCCGGACGAGTGGGTGCTTCGCGACGTGTCGTTCCGGATCGCGCCGGGCGAAAAGGTGGCGATCGTCGGGGCGACCGGCGCGGGGAAGACCACCATCGCGAACCTCCTCTCCCGGTTCTACGAGTTCCAGAAGGGGACGATCCGGGTCGACGGGATCGACATCCGCGAGATCGACGCGAAGGCGCTCCGACGGCAGATCGGGCTGGTCTTGCAGGACGTGTTCCTCTTCTCCGGCACGGTGCGCGAGAACATCGCGTTCGGGGACCGGGATCGGGGCGGCGACGCGGTGGACCGCGCACTGGCCGAGGTGGGCGGCGAGCGCCTCAAGCTCCGGCTCCCGAAGGGCCTCGACGAGGAGGTGGGGGAGCGCGGCGCCTACTTCTCGATGGGCGAGCGGCAGATCCTCGCCTTCGCCCGGGCGCTCCACTACGACCCCAGCATCCTGATCCTGGACGAGGCCACTTCGAGCGTCGACGTGGAGACCGAGCGCGTGATCCAGGCGGCGCTGAAGCGGTTGCTCCTCGGCCGGACGTCGCTCGTGATCGCCCACCGTCTGAGCACCATCCTCGACGCGGACCGGATCCTCGTGATGCACAAGGGCGAGCTGAGGGAGCAAGGGACGCACGCCGAGCTCCTGGCGGCGCGCGGGATCTACGCGCGGCTCCACGAGCTGCAGTATTCGAAGCAAAAGGAGGAGGCGACCGCGTGACCGGCGAGGCGACGAAGGGGGCCGGCGTCGCGATTCGCGGCATGCGCGAGTCGGACGTCGAGGCCGTGCACCGCCTCGCCGTGCAGCTCGGCTATCCGGCCGAGCCGGCCTTCACGCTGGCCCGCATCCGCGACGTCCTGGCGTCGGACGTGGCCGACGCGTTCGTGGCGGAGGACGACGAGGGTCGCGTGCTCGGGTGGGCTCATGTCTTCGCGGCACCGTTCCTCGAATCCGGGCCCAACGCGGAGCTGGGCGGTCTGGTGGTCGACGAGTCGGCACGCGGCCGCGGCATCGGCGCGGCGCTCGTCGCGCGCACCGAGGCCTGGGCCCGCGAGCGCGGGATCCGGAAGATCTGCCTCCGTTCCAACGTGATCCGCACCGAGGCCCACGGCTTCTACCAGAGGCTCGGTTTCGCGATTCAGAAATCGCAGTTCAAATTCCAGAAGGAGATCGAATGACCGACGCCCCGAAGTCCGGCGCCGCGCCGCGGCCGGGGGTTCCCTCGAAGAGCGGCGATCCGCCGCCCCAGTGGGCGATGCGCACGTACGTGATGGTCTTCCTCTACCGCGGGCCGACGACGTTCGAGAGCGAGGAGGAGAACGCCGCGATGCAGCGCGCGCACCTCGCGAACAACGCGCGCCTCCACGAGGAAGGGAAGCTGATCCTGGCGGGCCCGTTCCGCAGCAAGACCGACCTGCGCGGGATCTTCCTCTTCGACTCGGAATCGGTCGAGGAAGTGGCCGGATGGTGCCACGAGGATCCGGGAATTCGCTCCGGATGGCTTCGGGTGGAGATCCATCCCTGGTACTCCGCGCGCGGGATCACGATCGTGCCGCCCCCGCCCGCGTGACGCGCGCCGGGGACGAGCGCGACCTCGGCACGGCCATCGCCGTCGCGAGGGAGGCGGGCGCGCTCCTCAAGGAGAATTTCGGCAAGGTCCACACCGTGGGCTACAAGGGGCGGATCGACCTGGTGACCGAGATGGACCGGCGATCCGAGGCGCTGATCGTCGCGCGACTGAAAGAGGCGTTCCCGGACGACGACGTCTTGGCGGAGGAGGGGAGCGGGACCGAGCGCGGCCGCGAGCGCCTCTGGATCGTCGATCCGCTCGACGGGACCACGAATTACGCGCACGAGTACCCCGTCTGGTCGGTCTCGATCGCGCTCCAGGTGGCCGGGCGGTTGGAAGTCGGCGTCGTCTTCAATCCGCTCCTCGACGATCTCTACGCGGGCCGCCGCGGAGGCGGCGTGACCCTGAACGGCGCGCCGCGTCGCGTCTCCGAGGTCGACGCGCTCGACCGGGCCATGCTCGGGACCGGGTTCGCGTACGACCTGAGCGGCGATCCCGAACGGAACAACGTCGGACCCTTCTCGCGCTTCATCCTGCGCGCGCAAGCCGTGCGGCGAGCCGGGTCCGCCGCGCTCGCGATCGCCAAGGTGGCGGTGGGGCGCTCGGACGGTTTCTGGGAGGGCGGGCTCTCGCCCTGGGACATGGCGGCGGGGATGCTGCTCGTCGAAGAGGCGGGCGGAACGATCACCGACTACGCGGGAGCGCCACCGCGCCTCGACCAGCGCCAACTCGTCGCCTCGAACGGGCGCATCCACGAGCAGATGATGGACGTGCTCCGGGCGGGTGCCAGGGGGGTCTAGTTCGCGGCGGCGCCCGTTCCCGAGTCGCGCGTGGCGCCGGCGGTCGAATCCGGATCCAACGCCTCCGCCAAGTGCCGCGCGCGAAGCGCCTCCATCTCCGCCTCGGCTTCGTCGACCGTAAGGTGCCTCGTCGCGCGGAGCCACGCAATCAGGATCTTGGCCTCCTGGCGGGTTCGGCCGGAGAGCGCCGCCGCCTGCGTCTTGGATTTCGCCTCCCAGGCGACCGCGCAGGCGAGCCGCAGGAAGTCGTCGGCGCCTTCGAGGCTCGAGTCGCGAAGGTCGCCGCCGATCAGGCGAAGCGCGTGGGCCAGCCAGCCGTACGCCTCCTCGAAAGCACCGTTCATCCGGATCGCGGTCCGGAAGAGCCGCGTGGCCTCCAGACGCTGCGCGTGGCGCGCCGCCTGCGTCGCGCTCTTCTCGGCCTCGGCGATCAGCGTTCGCCCGGCGGCCACGGCGGTCTCGGGATTCTTGGGTTCTTCGACTCGGGCGGGAGATTTCGTCGCGTCTGCTTTGGTCGTCATGGCGCGGTGATCCTCAATCGTGCGAGTTCTCGTTCGTATTCCTCGACGAACCGCCGCACGATTTCCGCGGCGGGAACGACGTCGTGGATCAGGCCGCTCGACTGGCCGGCCTCCAGCTCGCCCTCCTCCAGGTCGCCCTCTAGGATGCCGCGGCGCGAGTGGGAGCGGCCGTAGACCTGCTCCAGCTCCTCCCGAGAGGCGCCTCCTGCCTCGGCCCGGCGAACCCGTTCCACCCAGGGGTTCCGGATGGCCCGGACCGGCGCGATCGCCTTGGCGAAAAGCACGGTGGCCGTGTCGCCGGACGCAACGATGGCGCTCTTATATTGAGGATGGGAGGACGACTCCGGAGTACATGCAAACCGCGTGCCCACGGAGATGCCCTCGGCGCCGAGCGCCATGGCCGCAAGGAAGCCCCTCCCGTCGGCGATCCCGCCCGCGGCGCAGACCGGCACCGAGAGCGCGTCGACGAGCTGGGGGATGAGCGCGAGGGTGGTCACCTCGTCCACCCCGTTGTGCCCGCCGGCCTCGAATCCCTCGCCCACGACGATGTCCGCGCCGGCGGATTCGGCCTTTCGACCGTGCTTCACGGTCGGGACGACGTGCACCCAGGTGGCTCCCGCGGCCTTGATCCGGGGACCCAGGAGCGCGGGGTTTCCGGCGCTCGACACGATCACGTCGATCCCCTCGCCGAGGGAGACCTCGAGGAGCTCCGCGGCGTCGCTCCGGAGGAGCGGGATGTTCACGGCCAGGCGCTTTTGGGTCGCGGCGCGCGCCTTTCGGATCTGTTCGCGAAGGAAATCCGGCTTCATCGAGGCGGAGCCGATCGTGCCGAGGATGTCCGCCTCCGCGCACGCGACCGCCAGCTTGTAGCTGGACGCCCAGATCATGCCGGCCTGCAGAATCGGGTAGCGGATCCCGAGCCGCTCGGAAACGCGGGTCCGGATCCGTTCGATCACACGCCGGCCTTGGGTCGATAGGGCTCGATGGCGCGCTGGCGAAGGAGGGCGTCGGCGAGCGCAAGGCACGTCATGGCCTCGGCGACGGGCACGACGCGGGGACAGAGGCAGGGATCGTGGCGGCCCTGGATCGCGAATTCGCGCTCCCGGCCCGTCCGATCCATCGTCTTCTGGGGGATCGCGATCGAGGAGGGCGGCTTCACCGCGATCCGCGTCACGATCGGCTCGCCGCTCGAGATGCCGCCCAGGATGCCGCCGGCGTGATTCGTGGCGAAACCCTGGGGCGTCATCCGGTCGTTCATGTCCGATCCCCGCATGCGGGCGGACGCGAACCCCTCGCCGACCTCGAAGCCCTTCACCGCGGGAATCGAGAGGAGGGCCCACGCGAGCGAGGCCTCGAGCTTGTCCATGACCGGATCGCCGAGTCCGGGCGGCACGCCCGTCGCGAGCGTCTCCACGACGCCGCCGAGCGAATCGCCCGCGTCGCGCGCCGCGAGAATCGCGCGCTCC
>Ga0075434_100003799_pt1 | contig 13503 bp, 9 predicted proteins | sample RhiMethybrSRZTD3_FD_75298 | JGI IMG/M metagenome (GOLD analysis project Ga0075434, IMG submission 75298) | Populus rhizosphere microbial communities from Tennessee, USA - Rhizosphere MetaG P. TD hybrid SRZTD3 | ecosystem: Host-associated > Plants > Roots > Rhizosphere > Soil | place: USA... | reverse complement strand
TCACCCCGACCCTCTCCCCGCAGGCGGGGAGAGGGAGCGCAGGCGCCGCACACCGTTGCCGCCCCCCTGCCCCCCGTCCTAAGCTCGGCGCCGACACATCGCGGGCAACGGGCGAGGACACCATGCGCACTGCCGCACGCTTGCGCCTTCTCGGGACTACGATCGCCACTCTTGCGCTGCTGTCCGCCAACGGCACCGCGTCGGCGCAGACGCCCTGGCGGCACGGCATCATCGAGGCCAAGAGCGACGCCGGATTCCAGGTCATGGCGGTGCGCGCCGGCTACGCGCAGAAGCTCGGCCTCGATCTCAAGCATTCCTATTTCCAGAACGACGTCATCATGCTGCGCGCCATGCTGGCCGGCGAGCTCGACAGCTACGAGGGCACGCCGGGCGCCGCCCTGCTCGCGGGCTCGCGCAACGCCGCCATCAAGATCATCGGCTGCCAGTGGCAGGCCGTGGTGCACAGCGTGTTCGCGCGCGCCGAGCTCAAGGGACCGGCCGACATGAAGGGCGCCGTCATGGCGATCTCCTCGCCCAACGCGGCGCCCGACATGATCGCCAAGGCGTGGCTGGCGCAGAACAACATTCCGCTGTCGGAGGTGAAGTTCGCTTCGCTCGGCAACGATCCCGACCGCTACAAGGCGCTGGCCGGCGGCGTCGCGCGCGCGACCGTGATCTCCATCGAGTTCTCGCTCATCGGCCAGAAGGACGGCATCAAGCTCATCGCGCGCGGCAGCGACGTGATGCCGAACTACCAGCGGCTCTGCACCATGACCACCGACCGGGCGATCGAGACGCGGCGGGAGGATGTTGTGCGGTTTCTGACCGCGCAGATGCAGGGCTATCGCCATGCCCTCACCCACCGCGACGAGGAGCTCGCCATCACGCGCGAGATCACCGGCATCAAGCCGGAGGACCGGCGGCCAGAATTCATCTTCGAGGAAGCCTCCAAGCCGAAGATCGGCGTCGATCCGGCCATGACCATCTACATGGACAAGCTCGAATGGCTGCAGGACCAGCTCGTCGCGGCCGGCAACCTGCCGCAGCGCTACGGTCTCGGCCGGGTTGTGAACACGGAGCTGCGCGCCGAGGCGCTCAAGCGCGCGGGATTGCAGAACTGACGGCGTGGCGCGAAGCGGTTTGGGCGAGACGCCGAACCGCACGTCGGAAAATGAACGGGATCGGGCCGACAGCGTTAGGAGACATCATAAGTTCAACCAGGAAACGCCGGGAGAACCGCCATGCCTCATACCCTGGTGCCCAGCGACCGCGTCGAGGCCGCATTGGTCTATGACCGCGACGGCCGAAAGATCGGCACCATCGAACGCCTGATGCTCGAGAAGATGACCGGAACGGTGGCCTACGCCGTGGTGAGATGCGGCGGCCTTTCCCAGCACCACTATCCGGTGCCGTGGAGCTCGCTCACATACAATCTGGCGCGCAAGGCCTACGAGACCGCCCTGACGCTGGACGACCTGCGCAGCGGCCCGTCGGAGCTCGACGGCGATGCGTTCGACTGGGGCGATCGCTCCCCGGCCTACCGGCATCCGCAGTACTGGACGGTGTAGGCGATCCGCTCCTCACGCGAGGCCGTAGGGCGCAATAGCGAAGCGTATTGCGCCGGGTCAAAAAGACGGCGCATTACGCCTTCGGCTAATGCGCCCTACGCACTCCTCGAGATCGCACTTACGCGGCCATCTCCTGCGGGCCTTGCAGCAGCGCGATCGCGCGCTCGAACCCCTCGACATCCGCCGAGGCGGCGGCGCGCGGCGACTTGTTGCCGAGGGCGGGATGCGCCGTGTCGAGCCAGGTCGCCGCGGCAAGGTCGCCCAAGCGCGCCCGCGCCGCCGTCCCGAGCGCGCCTGCGCGCTCCTCGCTGGCGTCGGCGAGCGGATCGTGGCGCATCGCCGCAGCGGCCTGCGGGATGTACCACGCCAGCGCGAACCCGACCGTGGCGTTGATCAGGGTGGTGAGAACGATCCGGTCGACCGCGGCAAACGGTGTGTCGAGGATGATCTGCCACGCCGCGTAGGAGGCGATCAGCCCGCACAGGCCGGTCAGCACGGTCTGCGACCCGAGCTCCCAAGCACGGGACGGACGCTTGCCGATTTCGGCATTGTCGAGGTGGTAGACGTAAAAGCCGCCGGTCACCATCGCGAGGAGCATATTGGGTGCATCGATCTGGAATCCCTTCTCTGTCGGCGGCCCTTGAGTGAGACCCCACAGGATAAGGGCGACATAACCCGCAACACCGCAAGCCAGCGCCACCCGGACGTAATTGGCGCCGTTCGGCCGCCGGCGCGCGCCGGACGAGGCGAACCAGGCTCCTTTATTGATGGCGTGCCTGCGCATGAGGTCCGCGACCATGATCGCCGTCGTATGGGGGACGAGCGTGGACGCGGCATCGAAAAAAGGCTGGAAGACCGTCGCCGGGAACACCGGCGACCTGTGCCACAGCTCGAATTCGCCCAGGGCGTACGCGGCCAGACCGAGCAGGATGATGCTCACCGCGACCGCGGTCAGACCGACGAGCTTCAAGTCCCCCATGCTCTGCGCACGCGCCGCGTGGTTGAGCTTGAAGCCGAGACGCCCCAATCCGAGATCGATGTCGTCAGGAGGCCTCGTCTTGAGACGGACCGCGCAGCCGAGCAGGATGTAGAGCTTGTAGAGATTGTCGCGGACGGCGCGATGCAGCGCGTCGTTGCTGTAGAACGGGTTGCCCGCCCTCGCCGCCCGGTAGGCCGCCATCTCGGCTTCCATGGATGTTTTCCGGCTCTCGATCAGGTCGAGATCCTTCTCGTAGTTCTGCAGCAGGCCCGCGTCGAGGGAGTCGGTCAGCCCCGATATGCGGCAGGACTTTTGCACGAAGACGAGACAGCACAGCCGCGCCCAGGCGTGCTCGAGGCTGTTGCGCGAGCGCGTAAAGTCTGTCGCTTCGACGCCGCGCATTTCGGGCGACTGCAATGCCTCGCCTTGGTACGACGCGAAATCGAAATCGGCCGCCGCCAGCCGCTGCGCGGTGGCGCGCGCGGCGTCGGGGATATAGGCCCGCTCGTGCGCGTACTCGCGCAGATACTTCTCGATCAGCGTGAGCCCGGGCACGTTCGGCAGGGCTCCCATCAGGATCAAGGCGATGGCGGGCGGCAAGGTCACGTAGCCCAGGCCTTGCGGCAGCGTGACGCCGAGCGCCTTGAGATTTTCCGGACCGAGCAGCGCCAGCAGCACCATCATGGTGGCCATGGTGCCGAAATAGATCATGAAGCCTTTGGAATATTCCTCATGGGTCGCCACCTGCCGCGGCAGGAGCTGGTAGATGTAGTCGTTGTCGCCGGTCACGCTGGGTTGGTCGAACTGTTTCCGGCAGAACAGATAGATGAGCCAGATCGCGCCCCCGAGGCAGGCGAAGAACAGGAGCGACATTTCGTCCAGAGGGACCCCGAAGTGCTGCGTGAGCTTGGGCATGGGTCATTCCCCTCGCGTGAGGTGGATACAAGATCAGGCACGGCGTCGGCTGGCGTCAGAAGCAGCGACCGTTGAAGCAGCGCCCCTGCGCCACGACGACGGGCGCCGAGGGCGACGGGCCGGCGCTCGGCTGCGCGAACGACTTCGAAGCTTCGACGTCGTTGCTGCGCAAGCCGGGAGCGGGGATCACCGCGGTGACGCAGAGCATAGTAGCGATCGCAAAGAGTGCGGACGTCCTGTCCATGACAACCTCCTGACTCGACAGTGTTTGCGTTGTTGCGAGTCGCGAGTGCGGCACACACGCCGGATGGACAACTCGGGCTCATGCGAACTCTAAGGTTGCATGCGCGAAACGGCTGTGAACCACGTCACAGCGCGACAAAGTTTCTTGGGCCTTGCGCGCGCCGAGGGCGGCGGACCCTGCGCGAATGAACGCCGAGCTTCTCAAAAAAAGCATTTTATTCTTGCGGACTGGCCGAACCGCCATAAGCTGGCGAAATGCGATACGGCGAATTGCGCACGAAAGCCGGGCGTGCCCGGGTTTTTGTTTGGGGCGAGCCGACGCGTGCGCCGTCAGAGCGCGGGCCGCGGAGCGGCGATGCCAGGCGCTATCGCAATAGTTGTATCCCGTGTTCAGCGGGACCAAAATACCGCCGCGCGCCGAGGCGGCGGGCGCTTGCTGATTCGTTGTTGATTCGTTGCAGAAGCAAGGAGCCGTCGAGCACGATTTTGGCTCGCCAAAGGGTTGTAAATGAGGTGTAGCGTCAGGTGCCACGCGGAAACAATCCGCCGCAGCAGGCCCAGATCTTTTCCTGATCTGATCAGGCAGGTCAGGCGGCACCCTGGCATGAGACGCAGAAACAAGGATGAGTTCTCGAACGGAAGAACTCCATGTCGCGAGCCATGCGCGCAGCGATGGGCCCGCCGGGGGCCTCTTGTATTTTCGTTGTTATTAACAAGCGACCGATTCCGCGGGCCTCGCGAGCCATGCGCTGAGAGAATGGCGCGCTGGCCGGCGGCCATTTTGGCAGAACAAAGCCAACTCGGGGCTTCGCCCATGCGCCCCGCGCTACTGCCCGCCCGCCAGTGGAATCCCCGCCGCTCTGATCGCGTCGGCGTAGAAGGCGCGGTCCTTCTTGAGCAGCGCGGCGAATTCCGCGGGCGACGAGCCGGCCGCGACGACGCCGAGGGCGGACAGCCGCTCGGCGACCTCCGGCAGCCGAAGCGTCTCCTGCGTCGCGCGCGCCATGTCGTCGACGATCTCTCCGGCCGTGCCGCGCGGCGCGACGAAGCCGAGCCAGGTGTTCACCTCGAATCCGGGAAAGATCTCGCCGACCGTGGGCGTCTCGGCAAGATTGGACATGCGCTGCGCGCCCGAGGTGGCGAGGATCGCGATCCGGTCGCTGCCGAGATGCTGCATCATCTCGGGCGCGCCGCCGAAATACATGTCGACCTCGCCGGACAGCAGCGCGGCGGTGGCCGGCGCGGCGCTCTTGTAGGGCACGTGCACCGCGTCCATGCCGGCCCGCCTGACGAACAGCGAGGACACCAGATGGCTGATGCCGCCGACGCCGGCGCTCGCGTAATTGAGCTTGCCCGGATTGGCATGCGCATAGGCGATGAAATCGCCGAGCGTCCTCGGCGGCAGCGACGAGCGGATCGCGAGCACGAACGGCAGATGGGCGACGACGGTGACGGGCACGAAGCTGTCGGGGTCGTAGCTCACCTTCTGCAGCATCGGCACGGTCAAAATCGCCGACGGCGAGGTGAACATGAAGACCGAGCCGTCCGGCTGCGCGCTCGCGACCTGGATGGCGCCGATCGAGCCGGCGCCGCCGCCGCGATTGTCGATCGTGAAGGGCTGCCCCAGTTTCTGCGACAGATGATGCGCGACGAGGCGCGCCACGACGTCCGCCATGCCGCCCGCCACATAGGGCGCCACGACGGTGACCGGCCGCGTCGGCCAATTTGCGGCCCGTGCGGGCGCGCCGAACGAGAAGGCGAGCGCGGCAACTACAGTGATCGCGAAATGAGCCCGTCTCATGTTGAGGCACCTACTCCGTCATGGCCGGGCTTGTCCCGGCCATCCACGTCTTTCCCGCCGCAGCGCTGCAAAGTCGTGGATGGCCGCGACATAGGCGAGCGAAGCGACGCCGTTCTTCGAACGGCTATGCGCGGGCATGACGACTTTTGTGTCACGGGTGCTCGCTCTCCAGGAGCCAGTCGGTCGGAATCTCGCGGCCCATGCGGCGAGCCTTGGCGTTCTCGCAGGCGAGCGCGCCGAGCGCCGCGAACTGGATGCCGAGGCCCATCACGTTGACGAAGCAGGTAAGCCGGCCGGCCGGCGGCGGCGCGACGCGCCCGGCCACCAGCTCGCCGAGATCGGGCAACCGTTCGAGGTCGACGCCCACGCGCCGCTTTCCGCGCACCTTCTGGAGCTCGTCCGCGAGCCCGGCCTGCGGATCGTGATCGTAGATCGGCTGCTCGCCCTTGCCGATGATGTAATTCGCCGGGCGGCCGATGCGCGTGTGCACCACGTTGAGCGCGCTGCGCTCCAGGATGCCGTCGGCGAGCTCGAGCTCCTTGACGCAGGTGACGTGCGCGTGCGGCGCGACCCAGTCGTCCTCCACCACCGGCGTCACGCTGTTGGTCGCCATGCCGACGATGTCGGCGCCCTCGACCGCGGCGCGCGCGCTGCCGACCGGCTTGACCGTGATGCCGAGCTCGCCCGCGAGCTCGTTCGCGAGCCGCTCGCGGTTGGCGGGCGTCGGGCTGTAGACGCGGATCTCGTCGAGCGGCCGCACGGCCGCCATGGCGAGCGCCTGGCCGCCCGCCTGCCAGCCCGATCCGAGCAGCGCGTAGCTGCGCGCATCGGCGGGCGCCATGTATTTCGCGGCGAGCGCATTGCAGCAGCCGACGCGCAGCCGCTGGATCACGCCGTCCGGCATGATCGCAATCGGCTCTCCGGTGCGCGTCGAGAACAGCAGGATGAGGCCGCAGAATTTTCCGCCCGGCGCCGTCGGCTGCTTGTCCTTGCGCAGGCCGTGCGGGCCGTGCTGCCAGCGGATCACGTCGGAGTTGAGCCTGATCGCCGCGACCTCGAAGCGCGGTATCATGCCGTCCATGGTCTTGAAGATATAGCGGCCGTTGTCGTGCACGGGACCGTAGATGTCGCTGCGCGGCCGGTTGCCGGCGCGGCCGTGGCCCATCTCGCGGTAGGTGTCCTCGAGCCGCGCCAGGCAGTCCTTCACCGGCAGGAGTTTTGTGATCTCCGCATTGTTCAGGATGAGTGTCATTTCTTGGGTCCCCGTGCCGGTGCAGCCGCCGGTGACAAATTAGAGCGGATTTCGCGCGCATGACATGGCCGGCATTCACCTCTCGTCGCATGCGACGATGGCATGGCGTTGCCGGAAAGCCGCATGCGCCCATGAAGTGCGACCGGCCGCCTCCAAGCCGTTGACTTAGCGGCCGGAACCCCCGAGCCTGGATGGTTGAGGCGGGGGGATCGGGGCGATGCGTTCGCGCTTTCTCGGCGCGCGCCGAGGGGCGCTCTTGGGCGGCAGTGCTTTGGCGCTGCCGGGGAGCGGCACTCGCAATGAACCATGCCTCCGCTCGCTGCTCGCGGGCACCTGCCTCGCTGCGCTTGCGATCCTCGTTCCGAATGCCGTGCATGGGCAGAATGCGACCTGGACCGGGACTGCCAGCGGCGACTGGAATACGAATGGCAATTGGTCGCCCGCGACCATACCGACGGGTCAGGCAACCTTCGACAATACCGGTCTCAACCATTCGGTCGGCATTTCGGCGAATGCATCGATCAACACGATCATGTTCAGCGCCGGGGCGCCGACTTATTCCTATACGATCAGCGGCGCCGGCGTGTTCTTCAACATCCTTGGGACCGGCATCGTCAACAATTCTTCATCGGCGCAGACCTTCGTCATCAACAACGGCAGTAATTTCGTTTTCAATAACACGAGCACGGCCGGCAACGCCGCCATCACCAACAACGCCGATCTTTCATTCGTGAATTCGAGCACGGCCGGCGCCACCACCATCACCAACAACAACGTCGTATTTTTCGTCGACACCAGCACGGCCGGCGCCGCCGCCATCACGAACAACGGCGGCGTGGCTTTCAACGGCGCCAGCATGGCCGGCAACGCCACGATCATCAACAACGGCGGCGTGGCTTTCACCGGCACCAGCACGGCCGGCAACGCCACCATCACCAATAACAATGGCATTCTTTTCCTGAACTCGAGCACGGCCGGCAACGCCGCTATCACCAACAACAACAACCTTTCATTCTCGAATTCGAGCACGGCGGGCAATGCCACGATCACCAATGCCACCGGCGCCATCATCAATTTCGTCGACACCACGACGGCCGGCAACGCGACGATCACCAGCGACGGCCGGCTCAGTTTCGCCTTCAGCAGCACGGCCGGCAGCGCCACCATCATCACCAACGCCGGCCTGGGGACGACCTTCGCCGACAGCAGCACGGGCGGCAACGCGCGGCTCATCACCAATGCGGGCGGCACCCTCGATTTCTCCGGCACCAGCGGCCCGGCCGGGGACGGCAAGGTCAGTGCCGGCTCGATCGAGGGTGCCGGGACCCATTACCTCGGTGCGAACCAGCTCACGGTCGGCGGCAACAATCTCAGCACCACGGTCAGCGGCGTCATCAGCGATTGCGGTCCCACCGGGTTCGATTGCCAGAATGCGGGCGCGACCGGCGGCGGGCTGACCAAGGTCGGCAGCGGCACGCTGATCTTGTCGGGGACGAACACCTACACGGGGCCGACCAACGTCAATGCCGGCATCCTCGCCGTGAACGGCTCGCTCGCCTCGACCGTGTTCGTCAATGCGGGCGGCACGCTGATGGGCGGCGGCACGATCGGCGGGCTCGGCGTACAGAACGGCGGCATTGTCGCGCCCGGCAACTCGATCGGCACCATGACTATCGCCGGCAATGCCAGTTTCGCGGCCGGCTCGATCTACCAGGTCGAGGCCAACGCGGCCGGGCAAGCGGACAAGATCGCGGCAGCCGGCGGCGCCACGCTCAACGGGGGCACCGTGCAGGTGCTGGCGCAGAATGGCACCTATGCGCGCCAGACGCGCTACACCATCCTGACCGCGGCCGGCGGCGTGACCGGCACGTTCTCGAACGCGACCAGCAATCTCGCGTTCCTGACTCCGACGCTGAGCTATGATGCGAATGACGTTTTTCTCACATTGAGCCTCGTCCCGTTCTCCTCCATCGCGCGCACGCCAAACCAGGCGGGCGTCGCCGGCGCACTGGACCGCAGCCCGACCAACAGCGCGCTGGTGCAGGCCGTCCTCAACCAGACCGGCGCCGGCGCGCTGCGGGCCTTCGACGCGCTCTCGGGCGAAGTGCATGGCAGCGTGCAGACCACCATGCTCGACGACAGCCGCTATGCGCGCGAAGCCGTGCTCGGCCGGTTGCGCCAGATGCCCTACGCAGGCACGGCTCTCGGCTCAGGCGGGCCGTTGCTCGCCTATGCGGATGACGCCGCCGCATCGCTCCTCGCGTACGCGGATGCGAAGAGCTTTCCCGTCAAAGCTCAGCCGCGCGCCGCGCCGGCGCAAGCTTCGGATCTCGCCTTCTGGATGCAGGGCATCGGCGCCTGGGGCAGCATCAACAACGACGGCAACGCCGCCGACGTGAGCCGCAACCTTGCCGGCGTCTTCACCGGCTTCGACCGCCGCTTCGGCGACTGGCGCGCCGGCCTCGCGGGCGGCTACACCAATGCGAGCCTCAACGTGAACGCGCGCGCGAGCTCGGCCAGCATCGAGACCGGCTACCTCGCCGGCTATGCGGGCACGAGCGTCGGCGCCTGGAATTTCCGTTCGGGCGCGGCCGTTTCCTGGAACAGCGTCAGCACCAGCCGCGCGATCGCGTTTCCCGGTTTTGCCGAGAGCGCGAGCGCGCGCTACGGCGCCGGCGAGGCGCAGGTGTTCGGCGAGATCGGCTACGGAATGGCACTCGGCGCGCTCTCGGCCGAGCTGTTCGCCGGGCTCGCCTGGATGCATCTCGACACCAGGAGCTTCAATGAGACCGGCGGCGTCGCGGCGCTCGCGGCCGCGAGCCGCGCCGACGATATCGGCTTCTCGACGCTCGGCGGGCGTGCGGCAACCAATGTGCCGCTGTGGAACGGCATGGTGCTCACGCCGCGCGCCTCGGCGGCATGGCTGCACGCCTTCGGGACCGTGGCGCCGACCGCCTCGCTCGCGTTCCAGAGCACGGGCGCGGGCTTCGCGGTCGCGGGCGTGCCGCTCGCGCGCGAGGCCGCCCTCGTCGAGGCGGGACTCGACCTGCAGCTCGGCGTGCAGGCCAAGCTCGGTGTCTTCTATGCGGGCCAGCTCGCCAGCAGCGCGCACGACCATTCGGTCAAGGGGAACTTGACCTGGCGGTTCTGAGGCGCTCGGTCAGTCGCTCGTTGCCGTCAATCGAGACTGCAGCTGTAGGCGCAGAACTGATCGGTGCGGAACGCGTCGCCCATCGAGGTCTTGACGCACGAGCGATAGCAGGCGCCGTTCAATTTCCCGGTTTTCTTCTTCAAAGGGATAGGATTCCTGACGGCGGACGTTGAATTGAGAACCTGGTTGCGAACCGGACGCGCACTCGGCCCCGACGGGGACAGCCCGACGGCGTGCACTCCCGAACCGCCGTGAGCGCCGCCACCGCTGCTCATGGCCGAGCCGGGAACCGTAGCGGATGCCAACAGGATCGCAGTTGCGAAAAGCGCTGATGTCGTCGATCGCATGGGGACCTCCTGTGAATGAGCACATCGATTTGTCGCTGAAGGGCCGCCGAACGTTCGAACGATTCTTGTCGCAGCGCAGTCCGGTTGAACCGGCCGATCTGTCCCCAAGCCGCGATCCGCGGCTTGGGGATTTTGCTGCCGGCCGACGAGGAGATGATCGCCAGGATGTGGCGGCTGCCGCGCGGCGCGCATCGCTTGCCGCTTCGCACTTTGTCATCAGCGATATGCCGCTTGCGGCACGCGGATCTGCGCGGAGGTCAGCACGTGCCCACCGAAATACCGCCGACCCTCTCGGATAAATTCGGACATCGCCCACGCAGAGCAGCAGTTCTTCTACTTACGGATGTGGCAAATTCGAATATACTCGGTGCGCCATGGCCGAGTGGGTAACCTTGTTGCTTCTCGTTCCGGTGATCGTCGTGCCGGCCGTGCTGCTGTTCGGATTTTCCGGCTGTAATTTGATTTTCGGAATCAAGGAGACGATCCTCCAGGGACCGACGCTCGATGTGGTTGACGCGAGAAGCGGCACCATCGTCCAGCTGGCCTGGCACGGCAACAGCGTCGCCGAGCATTATGCGATCCTGAGGATCAACCAAGACAACCCGAACGATCCCGATCCCAACAACAACAATCCTTTCTCCGTCACGGGCTTCGCATTCAAGGACAGCGGGCTCATACCGAAAACGAATTACACGTATCAGGTCGCCAGCCGTAACAGCGGCGAAGACCAAAGCTTTTCCCTGCCGCCCGTACCGGTCCAGACGCTCTCGTTCCAAAGAGTGTTTACAGGAAACGTCGGCGGCGATGCCGGAGACTGGGAGGGCTACTGCCTCGTGATGCGCATCGAGCCGGCTGAGCTGCTCGCAAACGGCGCCCAGGTCATCATCACGCTGCTCGGCTCCTCGGCGACCAGCGCCTCGATTGACCGGATCTACATTTCAGAAGGCGTCACCACGGGACAGCTCTACGATTCCGCCACGACGCCCACGAAAGTGTACGACGTGACTTCCGCCGGCACGCCGCGCACGATCGGCAAAAGCGAGGTTGTGCCTCTCGATCCGGTCAGCTACCCGCTGGACCGCACCAAACCTCTGCTCGTCGCGTTCGACTTTACTGGCCCAACGCCCGTATCGAGGGTCAGCATCGCGACGCCGATGCCTGGGGTTACTGCGTTTTTCAAAGCCAGTACGTAGGAAGCCATGCAGCAGACGCGGTCGACCGGCTACGACCAGTCCGATAATGCGCTCTACTTGATCCAAGACATCGAAGTCGCGTGACGTCATGTCAAATTCGCTCACCGGCGACTACGAAGCGGTCCTGGAGGTCGCGCTCCGGCAGATCAATGGAATTCTCGGCACGTTGCACCAGAACGGCGCCGATCCGAAGGCGGCGCTGCAGACGCCTCACAGCACCATCGGGCGTGTCGGCGATCCTCGGCGCAGTCCGCCGGACGGCGGGGTTTTCGAGGATTGGGTGCTGGAATTCCAGCGCGTGGGGCCCGGCCAACCGATCAGCGGGATTCAGTCCCAACTGATCGAGACGGCGCCTCCCGGCGCAGCCCGCCTGCTGACCGACGCATTTGCCGCCATGCGCGAGAATTGGACGGTGGGGAATCCCCCGCCGCCGCCCGAGACTGTCCGCGGCACGGTCCAGCTTCAGTCGTCGACCGTGACCATCACGGTGCCGCAAGGCTCGTCTTCGGAAGTTACCATCGATGTCGGCATCCGCGCGCGGTACTTTCCGGATTCCGGCACGGCAACCTTGCCGGAACCGGTTCACGGCGACGTGCAGGCCGCCTTCGAGATCCGCAAAATCCAAACACGCGCTGGAACTCGGCTGCTCATTTCCCCTTCCTCCGACGATTCGAAGATTCAGTTCAGCGCGGCACCCGGAAGCGGATTGACCGTGTTCGAGCAGAATATCCTCACGGCACAGATCCGGAAGGTTTTGCGCGAGCAGACGGTGCTGGTGCCCGTCGATCTGCCGAGGGATTTCCCGTTCACCGATTTCAAAGGTATTGGCCAGGCGATCGCGCTGCCCTTTCAGCTCTCAGGCGCGCCCGCGCCGGCGAGCGGCGTTCAACCGCTGACGCAGTCGTTCATCGGTTCGAGCGGCTTCGCCGTTGCGATCAGCAGCGACTACGTGACCGGCCTCATCGACACGAACGCAATTCAGCAGGCGATCGCCAGCAACAGTTTCACAATCACGGTCGATTTGGGGTTCACGTCCATCTCCGCGACATATCATCTGCGTTTCACGTCCGGCCCGACATTGACGTTCCAGTCGGGTGGCATCCAGATTGCCGGCAGCGTTGCGGTGGAGACGAGCAGGCGGTGGGCGCCCGACGGGTCCATCAGCTTCACACAGATGATCAGGCTGATGCTGGACACGACCAGCCAGACGGTGACCCCCATCCGCTTCGGCGATCCACAGGTCAATCAATCGTGGTTCATTCCGCATGACTTGGTGGTGAACATCGTCCGGGCGCAGATCGACAGCGCGCTCTTCGCGAACAGGGCCTCGATCCAAAAGGTTTTCGACACGGGGAAAACCACGCTCGCGCAAGGACTGCACACCTTCGATCCGTTCGCCAGAGTGTCGTACACCGGCCTCGACATCACACCGGACGGCGTGATCGTGCGCGGCGAGATCGACAGCCTTGCACGGCGTGCTCCGGTGGTGAACGTCGCAGAGACAGATCAATCGTCGGCTTTCACCGCGTTCAACAGTTGGATTCCGGCAGGCCGCATCGACCGCTTCATCTGGTCGTGGGTGGAGTATCCGCGCTTCAATCTATTTGACGGCGTCGCGAAATCCGTCACGGACGAACATCGCTTCGTCCTGCCCAAGCCCGCGGGCGCGACGCACCTCGACCAGATCTGCCTTCGCATCGAGGGCACGCAGCTCTTGCCGGGCGGTCAGCAGGTCGGCGCCGCAGGCGGCACGACCTGCAGCATCGGCGGGCTCGAGCTCGAGATGGACGTTCCGTCGTGGTGGGCGCCGCTCACCGTGCCGATCTGGCGGCCCGACCTTCCGGAGACGACCGTCATGAGGAATGCCATCGCCGCCCATGTTGGCGTTGCGGCGGGCACTCCAGGCAAGGAGCGTCTCCCGAAGAACGTGCTCGTCTATTTCGCTGACTGGCGATCGGACAGACCGCTCGAGGTGCTGGATGCCGCGCTGAGCAAGGTGAGAAACAGCTCTGCCCTGATGGTGCTCGTCGTTGTGCCGGCCGGAACTTTCGACG
>Ga0075434_100003798_pt1 | contig 13504 bp, 13 predicted proteins | sample RhiMethybrSRZTD3_FD_75298 | JGI IMG/M metagenome (GOLD analysis project Ga0075434, IMG submission 75298) | Populus rhizosphere microbial communities from Tennessee, USA - Rhizosphere MetaG P. TD hybrid SRZTD3 | ecosystem: Host-associated > Plants > Roots > Rhizosphere > Soil | place: USA... | reverse complement strand
CGCATCGCCAAGGAGTACAAGCTGCGGCTGATCCTCGCGGGCGTGGCCGAGGGCTGGATGATCGCCGGCGAGATCGCGGCGGCGGGAGTTCCGGTGCTCGTCGAGCCCCTCGACAACATTCCGAGCTACGACGCGCTCGGCATTCGCTACGAGAACGCGCCGTTGCTCGCGAAGGGCGGCGTAAAGGTCGCGCTGATGGAGACGGCGACCGAGAATACCAGAGACCTGCGCCAGCAGGCGGGCAATGCGGTCGCGAGCGGGATGCCGTGGGAGCAGGCGCTGCGTGCCGTGACGCTGACGCCGGCAGAGATCTTCGGCGTGGCGGATCGGTACGGCTCGCTGGAGAGTGGAAAGGTTGCCAACGTCGTGATCTGGACCGGCGATCCCTTCGACTTCTCAACGGGCGTCGAGCACGTCTTCATTCGGGGCCGAGACATCCGGTTACGGAGCAGACAGACGGAGTTACTGGAGAGGTATAAGACGCTGCCACCGAAATACTAGGGCGGCAATGGCGGCAGGGGCGGCAGGGTTGTTCTCACCTGCCGCCCCTCATCGCTCGTAAGAGTCGCCATGTGACCGCTCCAGCATGATTGCGATCGCTTTCGAGTTTCTGCCACCGCTCGTGATCGAGATACCCACGGTCTCGAGCTAGTCGTAGTCCCACTTCGACTTCCGTCACAGATCCGATAGCGATGTCTAAATACCTGGCGAACTCCCGACGCCCTCGTTTGGCGCACCCTTCGGCAATGTTGGCTGCCACCGAGAACGCAGCGCGCCGGAGCTGGGATGTCAGGCCATACCGCTCATCACGCGGAAACGCATCCGTAGCGTTGTAGATCTGGAGCGCCATGTCATACGACAGCTTCCAAGCAGCCAGTCGTTCGTAGGATGGCATGTCGGAAATTGCGGGAAGCGCGGAGGCATGTGGTACCAAATAAGAACGGCAGGGTTCAAAACCCTGCCGCCATTGCCGCCATTGCCGCCCTAGTTTTCAGCCGCCTAGTTCTTCGCTACCGCCTCGTCCGTGCTCTTTTCGTCCACTAATGCCCGCTGCAAGGCGGGCGAGTTGATGTTGTAGCCGAGCAACGCCGGTTTGCCGTCGCGAATTCGCCAGGTGAATATCTCCGTGCCCTTGTCCTTGGAGAACGTCGTGTAGTAGACAAGGCGAACGATCGTGCCATTGTTGGTTGTGACACTGACATTCCAAGTGACCAGCGAGTCGCTCTGCAGCGAGCCGAACCTTCGTTGGACCATACGCCACAGGGCGTTCGCGTCCTTCTCCGAAGTGGCGTTGCGGAATTCCGGATCAACGGCCTGATAAATCGAATCGAACTGACCTAAGTCAAGTTTGAGATGGAACCGGTCGGTCGCCGTCTCGGCGGCCCCCCGTTTAGCGGTGGCGTCGCCCCAAAAGGCGAGTGGGTTGCAAGCGGTGGCGGCTGCGAGGAGCGCAACGGCGAGCGCGCGCATGGCTATTGTATACCCGGCAGGGTCTCAGTTGACAAGCCGTCTCAGCGTCTCGACCAGACCAGTATGGCTCCACAAGGACTGAGGTACCCAGAATATTGGACCGGTACACCCGCCGGTGATGGGTAAACTTCCAGCGCTTCGATATTGAATGGGTTGACGAGGTCATCGAGGCGTAGCCCTCCTCCACCCGTGCCACCGGGCTGCAGAAGGACACCATCCAGGACGACGCTCGGGTTGCACGATCCGCGAAAGAACATCGTGTTTGCGGCTCGCATCGTTACGGTACAATGTCGCGCCCCCGTGCAGGCGACGCGCACTCCGGACATTCCCTGAAGTAGGTCGGAGAGGATGAGGGGATCCCGCTTATCGATCTGGTCCCGCGTCAAGAAATGTCCAAAGCCCTCCTGTTTGCGCTTGTAGAAACCGGCGTCCACCAAATATGGCAAATGTCTCTCGATTTCCCTGGCGACCACTGTTACGGTGTCGAGGGTGATCGGGTTCGAGGGCAACCTCAGCGATACGTGTGCGGTGAACCCTGACCTGAAGAGAAAGGGTTTGCTGATGCTGATCGGATAACCAATCCTGCCAATCAATAGGCGATAATCGCCCAGGTGTGGGATGCTGAAGGTGAACTGCCCATCAAAGCTTGTGGTCAGCGCTTGGATGGCAATGCCGGTTGAGTCCAGAAGAAGGACGCGCGCACCAACGACAGGTGCTTGCGACACGCTATCCAACACCACGCCTGTCAGAGTCTGGGCTCGGGCGGGAAGCACCAGCGCATAAAGCATCGCGGTGATCCGGATTGAGCGGGGCACGCGTTTGATACACCAAAATCAAAAAGGCGGCGGGGTTTCCCCCTGCCGCCTCCTACCGCCTCTTAACCGCCCCCTACTAGTTCTTCGCCGCCGCGGCCTTCACGGCTGCCGGATACACGCTGACCTGAAAGCGCTGCTTGTTCTTGTGCTCGAACTTGACGTGGCCGTCGATGGTCGTGAACAGCGTGTCGTTCGCGGCGCGGCGGACGTTCTTGCCCGGATGGAACTTGGTGCCGCGCTGGATGACGATGATGGTGCCCGCCCGCACGAATTCCCCACCGAACCGCTTGACGCCGAGGTACTTCGGATTCGAGTCGCGCCCGTTGCGCGAGGAGCCGACGCCCTTCTTATGAGCCATGCTATCCTCAGCCGACCTTCACGTCGGCGATCTTGATTTCGGTGAAATCCTGCCGGTGCCCGGCGTGGCGGCGATAGCCGGTGCGACGCGCGAACCGGAAAATCCGGACCTTCTTATCCTTGCCGTGCCGCACGACCTCGGCCGTGACCTTGGCACCCTTGATGTGGGGCTTGCCGCTTTGCACTTCCTTGCCGTCGCTCGCGATCAGCACGTGATCGAACGACACCTCATCCCCCGGCTTGGCATCGAGCAGCGGGACTCGGATGGTGACTCCCGGCTCGGCGCGGAACTGGCGTCCACCGGTCGAGAAAATCGCGTATGACATAGGGCCGGAACTCTAATCGGGATGGGCACTTCCGTCAAGTAAGGTGCGTGGTGCGTTGTGCGTGGTACGTGGGGTTCATGCCCACGCACCACGTACCACGCACGTCTTTTAGGCCACAGCGTACTGCTCGGTTACATCGCGTCCCGCAGGGCGCGCCATCATTCGAAACTCGTCCAATCGCATCATCGGGTCGTCCCGGACCTCGAGCTCGAGCCCGGTCTGCTTCTCCAACTGACGCAGGAAGTTAGGCTCCTGCTCCACGAGGTAGAGCGCGACCTCGGGATGGAGCCGGACCGACAGCTGCCGCTCCTTGTGATCAGCGCCGGCGCGCTTGAGCGAGCGCTCCATGCGTCGGACCACGACCTCCGGCCGGAATACGCGACCGGTGCCCGAGCAGGTCGGGCACTCGATCGTCATCGACTGCCACAGGGACGGCCGCACCCGCTGCCGGGTCATTTCGATCAGGCCCAGCTCGGACACCGCATACGCCCGCGTGCGCGCCCGGTCATGCCCCAGGTGGGTGCGCAGCTCCTGGAGCACCTTGTCGCGGTTCGACCTGGTCTCCATGTCGATGAAATCGACCACGATGATGCCGCCGATGTCGCGGAGCCGGAGCTGGCGGGCCACTTCGCGCGCCGCCTCGAGGTTCGTGCGCAGGATCGTACTCTCGGGATCCCGCTTGCCGGTGTAGCGCCCCGTGTTGACGTCGATCGAGATCAGCGCTTCGGTCGGCTGAATGATCAGGTAACCGCCGGTCGGCAGGTCGACGCGCTGCTTGAAGAGGTTACGGATTTCCGCCTCGACGTCGTATTCGTCGAAGAGCGGAGTCTCGGCGGTGTAGAGCTTGACCCGAGGCAGCAGCTCGGGGTCGATCTGCTTCAAGTACTGCTCGATTTCGTTATAGAGGAGCTTGGAGTCGACGAGGAGCAGGTCGACGCTGTCCGACAACAGGTCGCGCACGATGCCGCGGGTGAGGCTCGTCTCACGCTGTACCAGCTGTGGTGCCCGGCCTGACGACTGCTTCCGCTTGATCTTTTTCCAAAGCCCGAGGAGGTGATCGATCTCGCGCTTGCAGCTCGCTTCGGTCAGATCGTCGGCAACTGTACGGATGATCCAGCCGCCCTCGTCTTTCGGCACCAGCTTTGTGACCAGCTCGCGCAGCTTGGCACGCTGGTCCCGGGCTTCGATCTTCCGCGAGACGCCGACCTTGGACGCGAACGGCATGTAGACGAGGAATCGGCCGGCGAGCGAGACCTGCGCGGTGACGCGCGGACCTTTGGTACCGATTGCTTCTTTGATGACCTGGACGAGCTTCGTTTGGCCGCGCTTGAGCTCGTCTGCGATGTTGGGCGCGGGGCGGCGGCGGGATCGATCCCGCGGTGGGCCGCGCCGCTTCACTACCGGTTGGGTGCCACCGTTGCCCCCCCCGCCCCCGCTGCCGTTGCCCCCCCCACCGCCGTTGCCGTTTCCGTTTTCGTCGTCGGCGTCGTCGGGGTCACGGTCCTCGGGATCTTCGTCTTCGTCGGCTTCGATTAAGTCGGAGGCGTGGAGAAAGGCGCTCTTTTCGGCGCCGATGTCGACGAAGGCCGCCTGAATGCCGGGTAGAACGGCCTCGACCTTGCCGACGTAGATGTCGCCAACCGAACGGTGGGAGTCGGGACGATCGACCAGGAGCTCAACAAGGCGGTCGTCCTCGAGAATGGCGACGCGGGTCTCCCGCGGGTTCCCAGAGATCAGTATCTCGCGCTTCAAAGCAGTTACCCTCGCGCCCCGGCGGGAAGCATCCGCCCCCCGGGAGCCTGTGGTTTTCCCAGCAATAGTCCAACTCGCCCGGCCGATTTGGCGTGGGCAGTGAGATGATTCGATTGGAGAGGCGGCTGAGAGACGCCAGAGCCCAATGCATGGAGGTAAACGTAAGATGAGCGATAGGTTAGGTCAACATAACCGGCGGGCGAAGGCCGCCTTCGACCGCCTAGTCTATCAGGCCGCCGAGCAACTGTCGCGCGATCACGACACGCTGGATTTCGCTCGTTCCCTCGCCGATTTCGCAGATCTTGGCGTCCCGCATCATGCGCTCGACCGGGTACTCGGTCGTATAGCCGTACCCGCCATGCAGCTGGACGGCCTTCGTCGTCGCGCGCATGCACAGCTCGGACGCGTAGAGCTTGGCCATCGCCGCTTCCTTCTTGAACGGGTGGCCATGCTGTTTGAGCCAGGCGGAGTGGTAGACGAGCTGCTTGGCGGCTTCGATCTCCGTCGCCATGTCGGCGAGCGCGAAATGCACGCCCTGGAAGCTCGCGATCGGCCGGCCGAATTGCTTTCGCGTCGACGTGTACGCCAGGCACTCTTCCAGCGCTCCCTCGGCCAAGCCGAGCGACAGGGCGGCGATGCCGATGCGGCCGCCGTCGAGCGTGTGCAGGAACTGCCGGAAGCCGTTGTTCACCGGTCCGAGCACATTCTCCTTCGGGACGATCGCGTCCTGAAAGATCAGCTCACGCGTGTCGGACGCCCGCCAGCCCAACTTGTCTTCCTTCTTGCCTGAAAGGACGCCGCGGTTCTTTGGCAGCTCCGACGGCGGCGCGTGACCGATGCCCACGCGCTTCGTCTCGTCGAGGTCGCAGGTGTCTTTGGAGACGATGAAGGCCGTGATTCCGTGCGTGCGCTTGGCCGTTGGATCGGTGCGCGCCGTGACGCAGAAGATCTCGCCTACGCCGGCGTGCGTGATGAAGATCTTCGAACCGTTGAGGACGTAGTGGTCGCCTTTGTCGACCGCGGTCGTCTTGGTGCCTCCCGCGTCCGACCCCGCGCCCGGCTCCGTGAGGCCAAAACCGCCCAGGACCTTCCCGGCCGCGAGCAGGGGTACAAAGCGGCGCTTCTGCTCGTCGGTGCCGAAATCCACGATCGGCGACGTGCCGAGCGTAGTGTGGGCGCTGACGGTGATGGCGTGACTCGCGTCGACTTTCGCGAGCTCATGAATGACGGTGATGTAGGACAGATAATCCATCCCCGACCCGCCCAACTCCTCCGCCCACGGAATCCCAAACAACCCGAGCTCCGCCATCTGCTTGACGTTGTCCCAGGGGAAGCGGCTGTCGAGATCGTATTGGCGGGCGGTGGGTTTGACGACGTTGCGGGCGAAGTCGCGGACCATCTCACGAACCTGGAGATGGTGGTCGGAGAAGTAGAGGCTATCGTGCATCCCGAAATATGCTCAGGGCTCCCCGAAGTACTCCAGTATCATTTCACGATGGTTCGTCCGGGATTCGACATAGCGCCTCATCGCGGAGTGAATGCTGCCCCACGCCAGGTCTTTAGGTCGCCACAGGACGCAACATTCAGCCGCTTTGCCGTCTCTGCCGCCCCTGCCGGCCTCTTGGTAATAGGCCTCGAGCGTCGGCGGCGGACCCCAATGCAGAACCTGCCGCACATCCGGTTTGTCGATGCCCATGCCGAACGCGCTGGTGGCGACGATGACGCGCACCTGGTCGGCGAGAAACGCCCGCAACACTCGTCTGCGAATGCTCGCGCTCAGGCCGGCGTGGTATGGAGCGGCGCGGACACTCGTCCGGAGCAAAGCGCGGGTCACGAGCTCGGTCAATCGCCTGGTCGGCGTATAAATCAGGGACGCGCCGGTCCCGCCGCGGACGCGTGTCCGAATGATGGCGAAGCGCTCGCGGTCGTCCGCGACCTTCTGCACGGTGAAGGCGAGATTGGGGCGGTCAAAAGACGTGACGATGACCTCCGCGTCGGGCATCCGCAGGACGTGGAGGATGTCGGCCCGGGCCGCGGGCGTGGCGCTGCCGGTCAAGGCGATGGTGGGCGGCCGGCCCAGACCCGAACGAAACACGCCGAGCCGCCGATAGACCGGTCGGAACTCATTGCCCCATTCCGTAATGCAATGCGCTTCATCGATCGCGACGAGGCTGACAGGCGTCTGTGCGGTAACGAGCCGTCGCGTGAGCGAGGCAAGGCGTTCGGGAGCGCAGTACAGCAACGCGAGCCGGCGGCCGGTCGCGGCATCGAGCACGACGCGGCGCTGGTCCTGGTCGAGCTGGCTGTTCAAGTAGGCCGCCGCGATGCCACGGCGTCGCAGCGCGCCGACCTGGTCCTGCATCAGCGAGATCAACGGCGAAACAACGAGCGTCAGTCCGGCGCCAAGCAGCGCGGGGACCTGGTAGCAGAGCGACTTCCCCGCCCCGGTGGGGAGAACGGCGAGAACGTTCCGGCCGGCGAGGAGCGGGCCGAGCACCTTGAGCTGGTGGACGCGGAAGCGAGCGTGACCGAATCGTTCCGTGAGGATCGCTCGGGCAGCATCGAGGCTCATGAGACATCCTTTGCGTCCCGAGCCCCTGGCCCCCTACCCCAAACACGCGACACGGGGCACGTTTACGCGTCATGCCTCCACTACTCTTCACGCTCATGCTGGTACAAACCGTGACATATCCCCTCGCTCGCAAGGGCGACGTCGTTGATGACTACCACGGTACCAAGGTCGCTGACCCCTACCGCTGGCTCGAGGACGTCGACGCGCCGGAAACCCGCAGCTGGGTGGAGGCCGAGAATCGCGTCACGTTCGCCTATCTCGAGCAGATCCCCGAGCGCGAGCGCATCCGGCGACGCCTGACGGAGCTGTGGGACTATCCGAAATACGGTGCGCCGTTCAAGAAGGGCGGACGTTACTTCTTCTTCAAGAACTCAGGTCTCCAGAACCAGTCGGTCCTCTACACGCAAAGCTCGCTCACCGCCGAGCCCGACGTCCTGCTCGATCCCAACACGCTGTCGGCGGATGGCACTGTCGCGCTTTCGATCCTCGCCTTTGCCGACGACGGCAAGACGCTGGTGTACGGCACGTCGGGGAGCGGCTCGGACTGGCAGGAATTCCGCGTGCGCGATGTTGCGACGCGGCAGGACCGGCCTGATCATCTCAAGTGGATCAAGTTCTCGAGTGCAGCGTGGACGCACGACGGCGCGGGATTCTTCTATAGCCGGTATCCGGAGCCCGCGGCGGGCGCCGATCCGCTGCTCGAGGTCAATCACAACCAGAAGGTCTATTACCACAAACTCGGCACCGCGCAGTCCGCCGACCGCCTGGTCTACGAACGCCCCGATCATCCTGATTGGGGCTTCGGTGTCGAAGTGAGCGCCGACGGCCGCTACGCCGTCTACTCGGTCTGGCTGGGTACCGATCGGCGCAATCGCATCTACTACCAGGATCTGGGCGACGCGAGGCATCCGCGCCTCGACGCCCCGGTGGTTCGCTTGCTCGATGCCTTCGACGCGGCCTACGGCTTTGTCGGCAACACCGGCCCCGTTTTCTATTTCCAGACCGATAACGCCGCGCCGCGGGGCCGGATCGTCGCGGTCGACGTTCGTCGTCCCGCGCCGGCCGCGTGGAAGGAAGTCGTGCCGCAGGCGCCCGACGTGATCGAAGGCTCGCAGATCGTCCACAACACGTTTGTCGTGCGCTATCTCCACGATGCGTACTCGCAGCTGCGCCTCTTCACACTCGACGGCAAGACGGCCGGTGACGTTGGACTCCCGACCCTCGGCTCGATCGTACAGGTGACCGGCGAGCCGCGTGACACGGAGATGTTCTACGCGTTCACGTCATTTCTCTATCCGACCACGATCTTCCGGCACGACTTCACGACCGGCAAATCCACCGTCTTTAAAGCACCGGAGATTGCCTTCGACCCGTCGAAGTACGAAACCGTGCAGGTGTTCTACCACAGCAAGGACGGGACGCGGATCCCACTGTTTTTGACCTACAAGAAGGGGTTGAAGCAGGACGGCTCGAACCCGACGTACCTGTACGGCTACGGCGGCTTCAACGTCAACATGACACCCGGGTTTTCGATCGGCGTGCTCTCGTGGCTCGAGATGGGCGGCGTGTACGCGCAGGCCGTGTTGCGGGGCGGGTCGGAGTACGGCGAGGAGTGGCACCAGGCGGGGATGCTGGACCGCAAGCAAAACGTGTTCGACGATTTCATCGCCGCCGCAGAGTATCTGATCGCCGAGCGTTACACGTCCCCGCCCAAACTGGCGATCGGTGGGGGCTCGAATGGCGGGTTGCTGATCGGCGCCGTGCTGAATCAGCGGCCCGAATTATTCGGCGCCGCTCTGCCGGCCGTCGGGGTCATGGACATGCTGCGCTTCCACAAGTTCACGATCGGCTGGGCATGGGTCACCGAATACGGCTCGGCCGACAGCGTCGGGCAGTTCCCGTTTCTCTATCGGTACTCGCCGATCCACAACATGAAACCGGGAACGCGCTATCCCGCGACCCTCATCACGACCGCCGATCATGACGACCGCGTGGTCCCGGGGCACTCGTTCAAATACGCCGCGACGCTCCAGACGGCGCAGGGCGGCCCCGAGCCGGTGCTGATACGGATCGAGACCAAGGCCGGCCACGGTGCCGGCAAGCCGACCGCCAAGGTGATCGAAGAGCAGACCGATCGCTGGGCGTTCCTCGTGCACAATCTCCGCATGCAGCTGCCGGCACAGACCCCGTCCCCGGCCAGGCCCTAGGAGACGATCGGATGCCCAAGGTCAATTGTTCGCTGTGCGACACGCCCGTGGAGGGCCGCACGCTCGCGTCCCCGCAGAAGCTGGAAAACCGGATCATCGACTTGATCAAGAAGGACCGGCCGGAATGGGCAGGAACGCGCGGCATTTGCGCGAACTGCCTCGAGACCTATCGCGCCAAGAAGTTCGTGTCGTATCTCGAGGCCGAGTATCAGAAGCTGTCGGAGCTCGAGCATTCGGTGGTCTCGAAGATCACGCGCCGCGGCCGGGTGAGTAAGCTGGTGCACCAAGAGGTGGACACGCAGATGACGTTCGGCGAGCACATCGCCGACAAGGTCGCGCAATTCGGCGGCAGCTGGCGATTCATCGGTCTGTTCGGCGGGATCCTCGTCGCGTGGATGATTGTGAACGCCTGGGTGCTCGCGACTCATCCCTTCGATCCCTACCCGTTCATTCTATTGAACCTCGTCCTGTCGACGCTCGCCGCGCTGCAGGCGCCGGTGATCATGATGAGCCAGAACCGCCAGGCGCACAAAGACCGGATGCAGGCGAACCAGGACTACGAGATCAACTTGATGGCGGAGATTGAAATCCGGGATCTACACGACAAACTGGATTCGTTGCGATTCAAACAGTGGCACGAGCTGTGGCACATTCAAAAGCGGCAGATTGAATTGTTGGAGCATCTCTGCGAGCGGAACGCGAACCCGGATATCAAGGCGCCGGCACCGACGCCCTACGTTCCTCCCGAGCTCTAGCCCGAGTCCTTCCAGTCGATGGCGTAGGTGCGGCCGCATTCGTGGCACTTGGCATCTTTGCGGCCTTCGGGGATGACGGTCCGCGCATGGCATCCGGGACAGACCAGGTGTGGCTCGCGCACCACACTCCACGCGCTGGGTCGCTCGCTCCGAATCTCGAGATCCCCTTTGGGAATACGAATCTCGACGTGGTGCACATCGAGCACGACGTAGTCCTTCGGCGGATTCTCGACGACGCGATACCACGCGCCGCGGCGGAGTCCCTGCCCTTCCGCACGTTCCCCGCGACTGCGCGCCCACCCGATGTCAGCCATGCTTCCCTCGAACAAGGACGAGAATCGCCGCCTGCGGCACGACCAGATAGGTCTTGCCCTCGAATGTGATTTCCACGGCCGCCTTCCGGAAGAAGAGCGCGTAGTCTCCCGCCTCCGCCTGCGTCGGCAAGTACTTCACTTCGGCGCCGTGAATCTTCCACGGCTCCTCGTCCATGCTGGCGGGCTCGGGCATCGGGGTGCCGGGGCCGGTGGCGACGATGCGGCCGCCCTGCACCTGCCGTCCCTCGATGGCGGAGGGAGGGAGAAAGAGTCCGACGTTCGTCCGCTCCTCACCCTCCTCGGGCGTGATGAGCACGCGATCGCCGACGACGATTAATCTTTTCGGGTCTTCCGGCACGCCAGATGATTAGCCTTTCATGGGCATTTTGCGCAAGTCGCACGACTCCCGTGACCTCCGTCACTCCCGCATTGCTTGACTTGTCCGGTCCGGTTGAATAACAATGTGCCCGCCTCGAACCAACGCCGTCCTATCCCGTGGGAGGGCTCTTCCAATGCAAGACGCAGTCACCAACGCCGCGCAGACCCAGCAGTGGAGTTTCGTCCTCCAGCAGCTCGTGCAATGGGTGGGGGCTGGACTTGCGTGGATTATTCCATTCGCCGAACGCGTGTTTGGGTTCGTGCTGCAGGGCGAGACGTTCTGGAGTTTGGCCGGCATGTCGATCGCGCTGTTGCTCCCCGCCGGCGTCTTTATCGCGGGGCTGATCGGCACCATGGTATCGCTCTACACGATTCCGTTCCGTCTCGGTCGCTCCGTGACGCTCATGCAATCGGTGGTGTTGGCCTGGTGGGACGCGCTGCGCATGGTGTGGTTCTATTGGGCCGGCCTGGTGCGTTTCGTCATCGTGCTGATCGGCTGGATCTGGGGGTTCATCAAGCTCGGCGGCCGGATGCTTGTCGGAACCATCAAGGGTGCGATTACGTCACCCCTCGCCGTGCTCGACGCGACCTCGCGTCGTCCCGGCGTCCCATGGTTTGCCTTCTTCATGCTGCTCGTGTGGTCGGCGGTCGAGGCGACGATCTTCACGTTTACGCTGCGGCCCACGATGAGTGAGCTGCTGGCGGACCTCACGGGCTATGAAGTGAACGGCTTCGCGCTCATCCTGATTCTCTGGATCTTTCTCGCGATCATCATCGCCGGCAGCTTCGCGTGCATCCAGGTGCTGAACGACGCGATCAAGGCCAAGCAGACCGGCAACATCATCTTCATGATCGTGGTCGAGATCGCCGTCGCGATGTTCGAAGTGCTGTTCCTCTATCGCGAGCTCGTGGATGCGATGACCCCGTGGCTGGCGCAGCAGGGTATCCAGCTCGGCGTCTTCGGCACGATCGGGTTGGCCTTCTTTGGTTGGGTCGGGGTGCGCGGCATGACGTGGTTCCTGTTCGGCCGTTTCGGCGCGCCGGCGGTGATCGCGGTGCTGGGACGCCAACCCATGGCGATCGAAGGTGCGGGCTCGCATGGCCCCGCCCCCCAGATGGCCGACTATTGGAAGGGCCCCATCTCGGCGCTGAAGGCCGAGCGCGAGTGGTTCAAAAAGGAAGCGCGCGATCTGTTCGAGCTGGCCTCATTGCCGGTGCTCCAGCTCGTCGCGGCGGGAATGAATTTCCTGTTCGTCGTGTTTACGGGGCGTGGCCATTTTTCGTTGCCGTTCAAGTCGATCGACGACGTCCTGACGGCCACGCATTTCCCGGCGCGTGTGAGTGGCGAAGTGGCCCGCCACGAGGTGTCCCGATGAAGCGCGTCGCGGTTCTGGCACTCGCGCTGCTCGCATGCAAGCCCCCCGCGAACGCCCGGGTGCCGAAGAACACGTTGGTGGTTGGACTCGACATCTCGGGCTCGTTCCGCAAGAGCGGCTATTTCGACGAGGCGATGCGGTACGCGGCGTTGTACATCTACGCCCACGTGAATGGTATCGGCGGCCTCAAGCAGACGACCGACGTCTTCGTCGGCTCGCTCGGCGGTGAGCACGTCGGACAGCCGAAGAGCTTTCACCCGATCCAGGACCTCACGGAGAAGACCCCGGCTCAGATCGAAGCGGACCTACGCGCCTGGTTCCCCGAGGACGACCCAATCACCGATTTCAACGCGTTCTTCCAGCGCACGGCGGTGCACATCAAGCGCCAGAACCTGGTGCTCGCACCGCTCAACATCGTGCTGTTCTCCGACGGCGTGCCGGATTTTCCGGGTGCCGGCCGGATGAGTGCGCCACAGCTCTATGCCAAGATCGACGCGAGCCCGATCGAGTACCTGTCGCGCAACGTCACGATCCGGTTGCTCTACGCACAACCCACCGTGGCGCAGAACTGGGAAAAGCTCGTCCCGCACCATCGCGTGAAGATCTGGACCCAGGATCAGAACGTCATGCAGGGCTGGCACCGGCGCGAGGTCGCCGGCGTCGCGATGGAGCACCAGGATTCCCTGTGGAGCTGGACGCAGCAGATCGTCGACTTCCGCGTGAGACGCGGAGTCCTCTAGCTGACTGCTCGGACCCACGCGGCCGCATCCGGGGCCGCGTGGGGCACGAGCCCCCGCCACAGCTTGTAGCGCAACTTCCGGAAGCCGGTCGGCGCGCGCCCGTCTTTCACAAACGGAATCAGCCGCGCCACTCGGCGCGCGAGGGCGAGGCGCGCCGGGCGCCACTGCGCGCCGTCGCCTGGCCGATATTGTGCCCAGCCGATCGAGCCGCACAGCCCCGACGGCCCAAACTGATCGGAGCCCAGCAGCTCCTCGGCGAACACCCGCACGGGACCTTCGAAACTGTGCAACACATCGTGTAGCGCGACGATCGCGCCGGGGACGAGATGCCGACGGAAGAGACTGATGTCTTCGTGCGCCCCACGGTAGGTGTGATCCCCGTCGATCCAAAGGAATCGGATCGGCCGGTTCCAGCCACGGGCGAGCTCGCGCGAGTACGCGC
>Ga0075434_100003797_pt1 | contig 13508 bp, 9 predicted proteins | sample RhiMethybrSRZTD3_FD_75298 | JGI IMG/M metagenome (GOLD analysis project Ga0075434, IMG submission 75298) | Populus rhizosphere microbial communities from Tennessee, USA - Rhizosphere MetaG P. TD hybrid SRZTD3 | ecosystem: Host-associated > Plants > Roots > Rhizosphere > Soil | place: USA... | reverse complement strand
TCTGGTTCCTGATCCCGTGGCCCAACCGGGTGCGGGCGCTCGCCGACTTCGTCGCCAACCGGAAGAGCGGGCCCTCCCCCTGGTCGCTCGAGGGCCTGGTCTACTACCCGCGCGTGTTCGCGAGCGAGTACTCGCCCGCGGCCGTGATCGGCTGGATCGTGTTCCTGCTCGCGCTCGTCCCGCCCCAGCGCGCGCAGCACGGCGCGTGGCTGCTCTACATCGCGCTCGCCATCGGCTTCGAAGGCACGGTCGCGCACCGTTACCACCACCCGCGCTTCCTGTTCACGACCGCACTGCTGGTGTGGATCAACGCCGCGCGCGCCGCGGTGGGCCTGGCGGCGCCGCTCATCGCACGCGCCCCGCGCCTCGCGCGCGTCCCGGCCGCGGCCCTGGCGCTCGCTCTGGCCCTGATCGTGCTCCATCCGCCGGTGGAGTCGCGCGTGCGCGCAGGCCATCGCGCGTGGCGCACCAGCGAGGCGCTGCTCCCGGTGATGGACCGTGTGCTCGATCTCGCGGCGGCGGAGCGCGGGCACGCGGTGCTGCTCGGCTACTCCTACGCGCTGAGCCCGGGGCTGCTCTCGTGGCGGGCGCGCGAGGTGCGGCCCGAGCTTCCGCTCCAGCGCCTGCCGAAGCGGGCGCCGTGGCTCCCGGTGGACGCGCCCGAAGCGGCGCTCGCGGCGCGGCTCGATCGACTGCTGGCGCCGGGGACACTGGTGATGGCGGCGCTGCCGACGCCGCGGTCCCCCGCGTACGCGCCGGGCTACGCCAACGAGGTGTGGGCCGACAGCGTGACCGCGATGCGGCTCGAGGGCGACCGCCGCGTGGTGACGGAAACCCGCGGGAGCGACGGCGACTTCCGGCTGCTGGCGTTCCGCGTGCGCCCCGTGACCCCGGGGGAATAGCGGTCGCGGCCGACGACTACACGCGCTCGACGAACTCCCCGGTGCGGGTGTCGATCTTCACGCGGTTGCCCTGTTCGATGTAGGGCGGCACCTTGATCTCGAGTCCGGTCTCGAGGATCGCGGGCTTCGAGGTGTTCTGCACCGCCGCGCCCTTGATGTTGGGCGTGGTCTCCTTCACCTCGAGCTCGACGAAGATCGGCATCTCGATCCCCACCACGCGGCCCTGGTAGTAGAGCGCCTCGATCACCATGCCCTCGGTGAGGTAGCCCACGGTGTCGCCCAGCACGTCGTTGTGGAGCGACACCATCTCGTAGTTCTCGGTGTTCATGAAGTGGAAGTCTTCGCCGGCCCGGTAGCTGTACTGGAGACTGTGCTCCTCGAGCGGGGCCCGCACCACCTTGTCTTCCGACCGGAAGCGGTGCTCGGCGTTCGATCCGGTCTCGATGTTGACCAGCCGGGTCTGCACCATGCCCCGCCAGTTCCCGGGCGTGACGTGCAGCACGTTCGTCACCCGGTGCGGCTTGCCGTTGTGCATGATGACCATGCCGACCTTGAGCTGGGTGGCGGCGATCACGAAGAACTCCTCGGGTGGCGACGGGAAGGGGGCCCGGAGATCGCGCACGCGACGCATCCGGCCCGGAAGCGGCGACAGAGTGTGCCCGAAGGGACGCTCGGCGCGCAAACGGGACGGCAACGGGCGGCCGGATCGCTCCGGCCGCCCGTCGTGCTTCTGCGTGTCCCGGCGCGCTACTCGACCCTGCGATCGAGCTGCGCGGTGAGCGCCGCCGTCACGCGCGCGTCGGTCTCCTGCAGATAGGCGCGGGTGGTCGCGTCGGTGACCGCTTCGCTCGCCAGCGCCTTCTTCACCTTGCCCTGGATCCGGAGCAGGCTCGCGCGCGCCAGCGTGGTCGCGTCCTCGGGCGGCAGCGGCGGCCCCGCGGCCACTGGAGGGTTGAAACCGATGCCCTGCACCGGCGCCACCGCCGGGCTCTCGCGCAGCGCGAGCCGGATGAGCTGCTTCAGGTGCTCGCGCTGGAGATTGCGCCTCAAGCTCGAGATCTGCGCAGCGGGGGTGTCGAGCTCGGACCAGATCGCGCCCGACAGGCCGGTGAACATGTCCGCCATCTTGAACGGCTTCTCGTTCGCCGCGAAGCGCAGCTCGTTGTCCTGGATGCGCCCGAGCGTGATCGAGTTGTAGAGGCGGTTCAGTACGCTGCGCTGGACCGCGAGCACCTGGTCGTGCCAGGGGTAGTCCAGCCGCGACGCGCCGAAGTAGCTGGCGAAGTCGAGCCCGGGATTGCGCTCGATCGCGAGGCGGTTCAGCACGCCCGCCGGGAGCTGGAAGGCCTTGGGCCCGAACACCGCCGTGGCCAGGAAGTCCATGGCCTCGCGCTGCTTGGCGGCGGGCACCGGCTCGTACGGCAGCCGGCCGTTGGGATCGCCCACGTGGTCCCGGTGGTGGTAGACGCCGCCCACCAGCTTGGACGATGTCACCATCGAGCGGAAGTCGTCGTTGAGGCCGCGGCTCATCGCGCGGCGGTACACCTGGTACCCGTCGCCCGGCTTCGCCAGCCGCTTCTCCATGCCCGACCACAGCTCGTCCACCAGCTTCACGCGCCCCTTGAAGTACGCGAGCGGATCGTCCGATGCGTCGTACTGGTTCGCGAGCGGATCGATCGAGGCCGGCGAGTAGGTGCCGAGCGCGTCCTCGTCGGTGGAGTACGGAACCATCGGGTCCGCACAGCGCGACGCGATCTTCTGCAGCTCCGCCTTCTCGTCGCCGGCGATCGGCTTGTATGCATACTCGATCGCCCAGTAGTCGTAGGGTCCGAGTGTGGTGGGCACGAAGTCGCCCTGTGCCTCGCCCTTGGCCGCGACGATCACCGGGTTGTAGTCCATCACCGAGGCCGACTGGCCGATCTGCGCGGTCTTCGCGGTGTTGTTGAGGTCGCCGGGGTCGAGGATCGAGCTGCCGCGGAAGTTGTGGCGCAGGCCGAGGGTGTGCCCCACCTCGTGCGCGACCAGCTCCACGATGTACTGGTGCATGAGCCGCGTCTCGGTCTCGGGCGAGAACGAGCCGCGCGCCTCGAGGACCTCGGCGCCGAACGCCGCCTGCTGCGCCAGCCCGTCGGCGTACGCGCACTGGGAGCGCGGATTCCGCGTCCAGGCGGTCGCCAGCGTCGGCGGCTGCTCGTCGAGCGTCATCGCCAGCGGGCTCACGTATTCCTCGCCCAGGCGCCGCGCGTTGCGGATGATGCCTTCGCTGATGCCGATGTCGGCGTCGTAGATCTGGCCGGTGAACGGGTTGGCGCGCGACGGCCCGATCGCGAATGCGGCGTCGACGCCCGCGAACCAGCGGATCGTGTTGTAGCGGGTGTCGGCGGCGTCCCAGTCCGCGTCATCGGGCTGCTGCTTCACCACCACCGCGTCCTTGAACCCGATCCGCTCGAACGCCTTGTTCCACAGCAGCGTGCCTTCCTTGATCGCGTCCCGGTACTCGACCGGGATCGTGTTCTCGAGCCAGAACACGATCGGCTCCTTGGGCGGCGAGAGCGCGGCGCTGGGATCGGACTTCTCGAGGTTCCAGCGCGTGATGTAGCGCACGTAGGGCGTGGCGGGCCGGTCGGAGGTGAAGTCCTGGTGGATCGTGAGGAAGTGGCCCACGCGGTCGTCGGCCTCGCGCGGCTTGTAGCCGGTCGACTGGAGCGCCGAGATCTCGTACTGGACGACGAGCGGGACGCTGCGCGCATCCGGCATCGTGACCGAGAAGGTGCGCGCGTTGTCGGTCTGGTAGTGGAGCGTGATCTCGATGCGGCAGCTCTCGCCGAAGTCCTTCACGTCGCGGATCGCGCTCTTTTCCTTGTCGAACGAGTAGTTGGTCGGCTGATAGGCCTGGGACAGCCCCTGGGCGAAGCCCGGCAGGTCGCGGATCAGCAACTCGGAGACGTCGATCAGCAGGCTCTTGCGGTCGGGATGGGGCTTCGACTGGAGCTTGGCGGCGCCCAGGATCGAGTTCGGAAACGAGCGCGCGATCGCGCGCGCGGCGGGCGAGCCGTCGGGCGCGGTGAAGGCGGTGTTGCGGATGACGAGCTGCACGCTCTTGCCCACCTGGTGGAACATGAGCGGGAACTCACCGATCTGCTGCGCGCCGTAGAAGCCGCGCTCGCCGACCGCTTGATCCAGCGTGCCGGAGAACAGGAAGGTCTTGTCGAGCTGGGCCGGGAGGATCTCGATCAGGACCTTGTTGTCGTCGGCGCGGCGATAGAACGTGAAGAGACCCTTGCTCACCGTCATGTCCTTCACGACCTCGTCGAACGGCTTGTCGTCGCCCGGCTTCGCGGCCTCCGGCTTGGCGCCCGCCGCCGGCGGCGGAGCGTCCTTCTTCTCCTTCTTCGCCAGGGCTTCGTTCCGAAGGCCTAAGGCCGAGACCAGCGCCAGCGCGGTGACGAATACAGCCAGGACTCTGAGTGTGCGCTTCATGTCGTTCTCCTTGAGGCGAGGTCTGCCGGACCCGTTGTGGATGGATGGGTAGAGGGGGCAAGGCTAGGGTCGCGTGGGCCGGGCAGCGAGCAAGCTGCGACCGGCGCGGCAGTTTCCCGCACCGGCGGGAACTGCCGCAACACGGTCGCCAGCTCGCGACCTCGACGCTCAGCGCCGCGGACGCAGCGGGGTAGGGCGCCCGCGCCCGCCGGCGAGTGTCGCAGCCGCGGCCGGGTTGGGCGCCCGGACCGGCGCCCCCGCCGCGGCCGGCGCGTGCGGGAACACTCCCCACAGCTCGCCGAGCACGAAGTCCACCAGCGCCTGGCACTGGGATCGCTGGAAGTTCCAGACCGGGAAGCCGGTGACCAGGAACTCCTGGTTGTCGAGGCCGTGGTAACGGGTCATCACCACGTTCTGCACCGCCGACCGTCCCGTGTCGGGCTGGAGTGAAGCGGCCGTCACCTTGTACAGCGTGTCGAGCGTGGACTCGAAGTCCTCGTGCTGGCCCGGATCCAGATCCTCGAGGATGTCGTTCGGGGCCGTCAGGAACTCCGCTGCGAACTGGGGCTGATAGAAGACCGCAGGGCTGTTCGCGCGGTTCGGCGGAAACGGATCGGTGGCGCTCGACTTCATCGAGATCTCGGGCGGCAGGCCGGCGTAGATGCCCGGGGCGCCCTCGAAACGGCCGAGATAGCGCTTGACCCTGCCGTTGTAGAGGATGAACTGCTTGAACTCGGAGCGCCAGTGGGCCTGGTTGTACATGAAGCGCCCCGGGACCAGCTCCCTCATGGCCGGATCGTTGGAGAAGGTCAAGGTGTAAGGAACGGGCGGCTTGTTGTCGTTGTTCCCGTTGTTGAAGTTGATCATCGACGCCGTGGCCGCGTTCCCCACCAGCCACACCCGGCCGCCCTGGCGCACGTAGGCGGCCAGGGTGTTCGTCCTGCCGTTGTTGTTCATGTAGCGCAGGGCGGTCATGGCGCTCGTCAGGTCGGTTCCCCGACCGTTGTTGAGCGACCCGAGGCGGTCCACGAGCCAGATCACGTGCCGGTACTTCCCGAGCCCGGAGAGCCGCACCGTGAGGTCGTTGACGCCGGTATTGGTCCCCACGGTGTCGAAGTCGTAGCCGTTGAAGATGCCGGGCGTGCTGAGCACCGGCTGGCCGTTCTCCAGCGGGTAGCACCTCCACTGCACTCCGCCGCGCGCGTACAGGAACGTGTCGAGCTCCGCCTGGGTGGGCCAGTCCTGTTTCGGGCGATTCGAAGGCGAGTAGCAGTTCGTATTCGGCGCGATCCCGTCGATCAGATACCGCGTGTCGTCGACCACCAGGAGCGGCTTCTCGAAGGTCGCAGGGGCCGTGGTGAATTCCACCTGGCCGAGGCTTCGCAGGCCGTTGATGTCCTCCGCCTGGATCAGGAACATGTGAGTCTGCCTGCCGACGTAGGGCCCGATCCGGCACGATGTGATGAGCGTGCTCTTCTGGCTCCAGTGGGAGAGATCGGTGTCTTCGTTCGAGCGTTGGGTCTCGTCTTCGGTGTCCGTCATATCCACCGCCCAGCGGTAGCTGCGGATCGGGCCACTGATCGGATTCCCGCGGGAATCCCGCACCGGGCTCGCGTACCAGTTGAACGTGAGCTTGTCGTCGGGATTCCGGGGATCGGCGGCGGGCACCTCGACGTGGACGATCTGGCTGGGGTCGCCCGGCCGATTCGAGCCCTGGTCGTACTCGTAGAGGAAGAAGTCGTTGAAGATCCCGATCCGCGGGTTCTGGGCTCCGGCGTACGTGACCTTGAACAGCACCATGTTGTTGTCGCGGTTGAAAATCGGCGAGTAGGCCCCGGCTTCGTCGAAGGCCACCACCACGAACATGTACATCTTGTCGGGAGTGAGGTTCGTGTACTGCTTCTGCGTGGTGTCGCCGGGCAGCGAATCCCAGCCCGCCCAGTTGCGCGGCGCGTAGTACTGCCGCACCGCGTCCGGCGTCTGGTTCGCGATCGAAAGCTTCACCTCGGTCGATTCGTCGAGCAGTATGAACTTGTACTTCACCGGCTTCTGCGTGAACACGCCGTCGTCGTCGAAGCCCTCCCACGAGAGCAGGACTCCGGGCGGCAGGTAGTACGTCACCAGCGCGCGGGCCGGCGGCACCCGCATCTCCACCCGCGGCGCGAGGGTGTAGGACCAGAACGCCCGCGCCACCGGCGTCGAGATCGCGCCCAGGTTGTCCACCGCCTTGACCACGAACACGTGGAAGTCGGAGGAAAGCGTGCTGTCCGGCCGGTCCGGCAGCGGGCATGGGAAGCTGCGGGTCCGCGAGTGGTCGGTCGTCGTTTCCCAGGCGGTGTCCGTTCCCGCCACGGTCGGCGGATCGAACGCGAGAAGGAAGTGATCCACGCGACCGTCGGGATCGAATCCGATCCAGTCGAGCGTGATCACGTAGTAGTTGCGCTGGGTGCTGTCGAGCGGTGCGCCGGTGATGCGGACCACGGGCCGCTGGTTGGGCGCGAGTAGTTGGACCGGCTTGTCGCAGCCCCAGGTGGAGGCGAGTCCGGCGGCGACGATCGCCAGCACGGCGAGTCGGCGGAGTTTCATTGGCGTCCTGCTCCTGCCCCGGTTCTCCAGAGGACCCGGTCCTCGGAAAAACCAACGGACGCCCGACCGCGAAGCCTCGCCGTGGCGCGGAGCCCTATCTCCCCGGGGCTCCGGCGCCTGCTCCCCTCAACAAAATCGGGCCTTGCGCGAGAGCCATTCGCTCTGCGCAACGCCCGGTCTGCTTCCTGAGTTGTGACGTAACGCTAGGATGCCGGGACCGGTCCGTCAAGCGGGAATCGGCCCCATGAAGGGATCGGCCGGCCGGCGTGATTTCGCCACGAAAAACTGCGGGCGGGAGCTTTCGCCCCCGCCCGCTTCGGCACTGCGTGTCGCAGCCGAGACTAGAAGTCCTCGCCGCCGTAGCCGCCGCCGCCGCCCGGCGCGGGCTGCGACTTCTTCTTCTCCGGCACCTCGGTGATCAGCGCCTCGGTGGTGAGCAGGAGGCTCGCCACGCTCGCCGCGTTCTGCAGCGCGGTGCGCGACACCTTGGTCGGGTCGATGATGCCGGCCTCGAACATGTCGACGAAGACTTCCTTGTCCACGTCGTAGCCGGAGAACTTCTTCTCCTTCTTGATCTGCTCGACGATCACCGAGCCCTCGACGCCCGCGTTCTGGCACAGGCAGCGCGCCGGCTGCTCGAGCGCCCGCTGGACGATCCGGACTCCCGCCTTCTCGTCACCCTCGACCGACTCGATCACGGCGTCGAGCGCCTTCTGGCAGCGAATGTAGGCCACGCCGCCGCCCGGCACGATGCCCTCCTCGACCGCCGCGCGGGTCGCGTGCAGCGCGTCCTCGACGCGGGCCTTCTTCTCCTTCATCTCGGTCTCGGTGGCGGCACCGACGTTCACCACCGCCACGCCGCCCGCGAGCTTGGCCAGCCGCTCCTGGAGCTTCTCCTTGTCGTAGTCGGAGGTGGTCTCCTCGATTTCCTTGCGGATCTGGCCGATCCGGCCCTGGATGTCGGCCTTCTTGCCCGCGCCCTCGATGATCGTGGTGTTCTCCTTGTCCACGACAATCCGCTTGGCGCGGCCGAGGTCCTCGATCTTCACGTTCTCGAGCTTGATGCCGATGTCCTCGCTGATCACCTTGCCGGCCGTGAGGACCGCGATGTCCTCCATCATGGCCTTGCGGCGATCCCCGAAGCCCGGCGCCTTCACCGCGCACACCGCCAGCGTGCCGCGCAGCTTGTTCACGACCAGCGTCGCGAGCGCCTCGCCCTCGACGTCCTCGGAGATGATGAGCAGCGGCTTGCCGCGCTGCGCGATCTTCTCGAGGATCGGGAGGAGGTCCTTCATCACGGAGAGCTTCTTCTCGTAGAGGAGGATGAACGCGTCCTCGAGGATCGACTTCATCTCCTCCTTCTCGGTCACGAAGTAGGGCGAGATGTAGCCCTTGTCGAACTCCATCCCCTCCACGATGTCCTTCGTGGTCTCGATGGACTTCGCCTCCTCGACCGTGATCGTGCCGTCCTTGCCGACGCTCTCCATGCACTCGGCGATGATCTTGCCGATCGACTTGTCGCCGTTCGCGGAGATGGTCGCGACCTGCTCGATTTCCTTCCAATCATCGGAGACCTTGCGGCTGAGCTTCTTGAGCTCTGCGGTCACGACCTCGACCGCCTTGTCGATGCCGCGCTTGATCGCCATCGGCGACGAGCCGGCGGTGACGTTCTTCAGGCCCTCGCGGAAGATGGCCTCGGCCAGCACCGTCGCGGTCGTGGTGCCGTCGCCGGCCACGTCCGAGGTCTTGGACGCGACCTCGCGCACCATCTGCGCGCCCATGTTGTGATAGGGCTCGTCGAGCTCGATCTCCTTCGCGACCGTCACGCCGTCCTTGGTGACCGTCGGGGAGCCCCACTTCTTGTCGAGCACCACGTTGCGGCCGCGGGGCCCGAGGGTGACCTTGACCGCCCGGGCCAGGATCTCGACCCCCTCGAGGATCTTCTGCCGGGCCTGCTCGCTGAAGAGCAACTGCTTCGCTGCCATGTTGCCTCCTTACGTTCCGATTGCGATCCCCGCGCACGCGCCCGAAGCGCGGCCGGGGCAGGGATTCCTACGGTCTAACGGGCGGCCGATTCCTTGGACGTCTGTGCGAGCACGCCGAGCACGTCGTCCTCGCGCAGGATGACGTACTCGGTTCCGTCGATCTTCACATCGGTCCCGCTGTACTTGCCGATCAGGATGCGATCGCCCTTCTTCACTTCCATCGCGATGCGCTTGCCGTCTTCGGTCAGGCGCCCGGGGCCGACGGCGACCACCTCGCCCTCCTGTGGCTTCTCCTTGGCGGTGTCGGGGATGATGATCCCGCCGCGCATCGTCTCCTTCTCCTCGATACGACGGACCAGAATTCGGTCGGCGAGAGGACGGACGTTCATTGCTGCTCCTCCTCGTGGGTCTCGGCCCGCGTACGCGGGCCCGTTGTCAGGTTGGGGATTCCGAGCGCCACCGCGCGGAACCGCCGGCGGGGCGGATGAATCCTTGGCGACGCGCGGCCGCGGACCAATCAAGGGCGAAGCCGGTCGCTCACGCGCGCAGGCCGAAACATATATCGAAAGCTCGTCCGGCCGCAAGTCGTGAAGCAATCGGTTGCGGCGCAACGCGTTGCCGGTTTGCCTCGCGCCGGCGAGAAATCGCGTTTGCCCAAATGGCACGAGCCGCCTGGCGGTCGCCCGCGAGCCTCGCCAGGTCGCGGACGGGCGCCTCAGCGCCAAACGTGCGTGACGTTACGTGGCGCGAAGGCGGTCAGTGCGCGGTCTCGAACAGCGCCTGGCGCGTCTTGCCGTCGAGCACCCCGTTGCTGATCGAGCCCTCGATCGTCACTTCCTCGCGACGCACCGGCACGCGCGAGCGCGTGAAGACCACGATGTCGTCGCGGCCCTGGCGGAGATAGAAGGCGTAGCCTCCGCCCACTTCGTAGACCTCGCCGACGCGGCCCTTGATCTTGACCGGCCGGCCGTCGAAGCGCTCGGGATGCCTGTGAATGGCCGCGATCGAAACGGTCTGCTCATCTGATTTCGGGCGGAACATCATGAGCGCAACCACCCCGATCACCGCGAGCGCAACGAAGATCAGCGGCTGCGATTTGGAGAGCACGCCGACGATCGACTGGAGACCCGGGATCCCGGGTAGCGACCACTTCTTGTAGACGCGGATCTTGGGGTCGGGGCTCCCGCCCTCGCCCTCGACGCGCCCGACTGCGTTCTCCCACGATTCGCCCGGCGCGTGCTGCTGCGGATCCGCGTACTGCGTCGCGTCTCCGCGCGGGCGCGCGGGGCCCTCGTGCATGATCGGCGTGGAACCGATGTCGGCCGGAAAACCCGCGCCCTCCGGCTGCCCCGTGGCGGTCAGCCACTCGGGGCGGTCGGGGCGCGGATGGGCGCCGCGCTCGACGCGGCGGGTGGGGGCGAAACCCTCGAATTGGTCGTCGCGATGCGGTTGAGCCACGGGGACCTCCGGAATGTGCGGCCGGGTATAGATATCGGCAGGTTCGCCCGCGGCGTTGAGCCCATCCTCAGCCGCGCTCCGGGCGGCTCAGCGGATGTCGTGCTGCTTGATCTTGCGGTAGAGGGTGCGCAGGCCGATGCCGAGCATGGCGGCGGCCCGCTGCTTGTCGTGGCCCGTGTAGCGGAGGGTGGCCGCGATGAGCTGGCGCTCGGCCTCTTCGACCGTCATCCCCACCGCCAGCTCGAGGCGCGGCGCGGCCATCGCCGTTGCGCGCAGCGGCTCCGGCAGGTCCGAGAGATCGAGCGCGCGCCGCCCGCGCGCCAGCACCACCATGCCCTCGACCACGTTCTCGAGCTCGCGCACGTTTCCCGGCCACGCGTAGGCCGCGAGCCGGTCGAGCGCGCCGCGCGTGATCCCGGTCACGCGGCGGGCGTGCTCGCGGTTGAATTCGCGCAGGAAGCTCTCGACCAGGAGCGGGATGTCCTCGGGCCGCTCGCGCAGCGGCGGCATCCGCACCCGCACGCCCCCGAGCCGGAAGTAGAGCTCCTCGCGAAAGCGACCCGCCGCGACGTCCGCCGACAGGTCGCGCTGGGTCCCGGCGATGAGCCGCACGTCGGACTTGAGCATCTCGGTTCCGCCGGCACGCTCGAACACGCGCTCCTGGATCGCGCGCAGCAGCTTGACCTGCACCGCCGGCGGCGCCTCGCCGATCTCGTCGAGGTAGAGCGTGCCGCCCCCCGCGCTCTCGAATCGCCCGCGCGGCGCCGGGTCCGCTTCGCCCTCGCTTCCGAACAGCTCGCTCTCGACCCCCTCCGCGACCAGCGACCCGAGCCGCACCCGCACGAACGGAGCGTCCTGGCGCGGCCCATCCTCGTGGATCGCCCGGGCCACGAGTCCCTTGCCGGTCCCGGGCTCCCCCTCGATCAGCACGGTCGCGCGCGTGGTCGCGACGTGGCGGGCCTGCTCGATCACGCGCGCGATCGCGCGCGAGTGCCCGATCAGGCGCTCGAAGCCGCGGCGATCGTCGCGGCGTGCATGCGGCTTGCGAATCGGGTCGCGGGCCATCCGGTCTCGGAAGGGCTAGCGCCGCGCGGTGAGGCGCAGCACGTCCTGGCTCGCGGCCGCGAGCTCGTCGAGCGAGCGCACGTCGTTCTCCCAGCGCCGCACCAGCTGGAGGAACAGATGCGCGGTGGTGAGCGCGTCGCCCAGCGCGCGGTGCGCGGGCTGGGGCGGCAGCCCGAAGCGCGCCGCCAGCGCGCCCAGCGAGTTGCCGCCGCCCTCGTACAGGCCGCGGGCGAGCCCGAGCGTATCCACCACCGGATTGTGCAGCGGTGCCTGCCCGCTCCGGCACATCAGATCGCGCAGGAACGGCAGATCGAATGGCGCGTTGTGGAAGACCAGCGGCAGGCCGCCGCACGTGCAGCGCAACCGCCCGGCGATCGCCTCGGGCTCTGGCGCGTCGGCCACCATCTCGTCGGTGATGCCGTGGACCCGCACCGCGTCGGGCGGAATCGGCCGGCCGGGATGCACGAGGCTCGACCAGGTCGCGCCGATCTCCCCGTTCTCGAGCACGACGCTCGCGACCTCGACCAGCGCGGCGCCTTGGCTCGGGCTCATGCCGGTGGTCTCGGTGTCGAGCGCGACCAGCCGCGTCCCGCTCAGCAGCCCCACGCTCGCTCGCGGCGCTACGGCTTGATCGGGCCCGCGGCCGCGCTCTTCTCGAACTCTTCCCAGCTCACGCCGCGCCCGATGTGATCCTCGCCGATGTACTGCAGCATGACCTTGAAGCGGTCGGCGGGAACATAGCCCGGTACATTCGCGATGTGATCGCCGTTGGGCTTGAGGAAGATCGTGGTCGGATAGCCGCTCACCCGCAGCTGCTGCGCCAGCGCGCGCGACGTGATCGTGCGCCCGGCGTAGTGCGCCTCGTCCGTGGACTCGGCGTTGAGCTTCACCAGGATGAAGTGCTGGTTCAGGTAGCCGCGCACGTCGTCGCGCGCGTAGACGTCGCGGTCCATGCGCTTGCACCAGCCGCACCAGTCCGTATAGACGTCGACCAGGATCGGGCGCTTGGTGATGGACGCCTCCGAGATCCCCTGGTTCCAGTTGAGCCAGCCGAGCGGCGCCGGGCCGCCGGCCGATGCCGCCTGGGGCCACAGGGGGAGCGTGAGCAGGAGGAGCGTCCAGGTGAGTTTCATGCAGGAACCTCTGTGAGGCGGCCAAGGGGAGCATGGACCGCGGCTCGGGTCGATCCAAGAGTTTAGATGCATCGAAGGGAATCGGCAACGCGGCCTTAGCACCCAGTGGGGGAAAAACCGCACCCTCAACCGGCCCGGCCGCCGCGCTCCGCCCCCGGCCCAAGCGCCGCCCGTCACCCGTACACGGTGTGCCGCAGCGTCTTCTCCACCTGCATGGGATCGAACCACACGCCGCACAGGCGCGAGTTGCCGAACTGCCCGGGATTCACCGCCACCGTGCGCCCGACCGCGTCGCGGTACGAGGACGAGACGCGCGGCGATTCGTGGATGTGTCCCGAGAGCACGAGCGGCGGCTGGTGACGGTCCACGAAACGCCGGATCGCGCGCGAGCCGACATGGGCGCGCGCGCCGATCATGTCGCAGCGCGTCTCGCGTGGCGGCGAGTGCAGCACGAACACCGTGTCCGCGGGCGGCGTGCGGGCGGCGAGCGCATCGAGCGCGTCGGCAATGGTCGGGCTCCTGCGCGCGGGATCGAAGCGGTGCGGCGCCAGCTCGCCGCCGCGGCTCACGAAGCCTTCGAGCCGCGCGGGGCTCTCCGCTTCGCCGTCGTCCCAGCGCTCCCAGTCCTTGAGCCCGAACGGCGTGATCGGCACCCACGAGAGCCCCGCCACGCGCACGCCGTCGAGCTCCAGCACCCGGTCGTGGATCACGCGCCACAGCTCGCCATCGTGGCGCGCGAGCACGTCATCGTTCGCGGCCCAGTCGTCGTTCCCCATCATCAGGAGCAGGTCGAGCGCAGGCGAGGCCTCGCGGAGGCGGCGCGCGAACTCGACGAGGAAGCCCTCGAGGAACAGCCGCTGCCGCTGGAGCCCGTCCGCGCCGCCGGCGTGCGGGCAGAG
>Ga0075434_100003795_pt1 | contig 13509 bp, 12 predicted proteins | sample RhiMethybrSRZTD3_FD_75298 | JGI IMG/M metagenome (GOLD analysis project Ga0075434, IMG submission 75298) | Populus rhizosphere microbial communities from Tennessee, USA - Rhizosphere MetaG P. TD hybrid SRZTD3 | ecosystem: Host-associated > Plants > Roots > Rhizosphere > Soil | place: USA... | reverse complement strand
CTGGCAAAATGATGCTCGTTGGTTCGGATGACAGCCAAATCTTGGAAAGGCGCTTCAAAGCCGCAGGTTACCAAGTTCTTACGGTCGCCGACAGTCTAACGGCGATCGAGCATGCGCGGCGCGAACCACTCGACACCGCGGTACTGGTATCTACGGGATCGCTGGTCAACGTCGCTGATACGGCCTTCAACTTGCGCGATTTGAACCGCTCGATGGAGATTATCATTCTGGTAAATCGCTTGAGTCCGCGTTCTGGTCGGTTTCTTCATCCACTCCTCGAGCATCCGATTGAACGTACTCGGGTATTGACCCGCCGTCAGCTGCAAAGAGAGCTAAACGCCTCTTTAGCACGTGAGTATCGCAGCACGCCGCGATAAGTTTTTGTTTCGAGCTCCGTAATTCAGTCGTCAATACGAATTGTTATGCGCAGTTTTAACTAGATACTCGACTGCTTCACTCTTGAAGTAATCCGAAGACCGACTGTAAAGATCGTGCACAAAACTCGCAGATTAGTCACCGGTTCGAGTCGAAAAGCTTTCCTTTTCTTGGAGTGAGTACGTTGCTCTGCAGGCAGTGTGAAGATCGGTAACACCGATCTTATGGCGGCGGTCTAGGGCTGTGAACATCCTATACCCGCGGCGCGATTCCTCGAGCGCATCGCGGGATCAGCGCATCAAATTCCCTACTATTTCCGATCTCTGATCACTGGCTCTCTTCTTGCTCGGATGGACAATCACCAGAGCGAAGAGGTGTTGATCTGAAAACTAACTCAAATTCGACTTGCACATTGCCCTGCGGAGGATGATGGGAGCTTGGGATCATCTTTCAGCAGCCAATGCGTCCGGTTTGCTTCCGAGTACATGTCACGACCTCACCCCTGTTGGGTCTCCCCGTTTTGCCAAAAAAAATCGCTGTCCAGCCGTCGCCGCGCGGCGGCCCGCCGTTAAAAATTTAGCACTGACGCAAAATGAGCGAGGGATCATTGAACCAAACGAAATTCGAGAGCCCTCGTTACCAGCCCCCAAGCAAGATCTTCGTTTGGCACCTTGGCCAGACCAAAATTTCTCCTGTCTCCAAGACGTTTTTGCAGTCTAAGAAAATTTCGGAGGAGTTATGAATCGACCGATAATAGGGATCGGCGCAATCGCGTTCGTTTTTTGGACGTTTCTCGGTGCGGCTTGCGCCTCTGCCAGTGAAACCGTTCGCCTCGCCTACATCTCGGATTCGCCTGGCTCCGCCGCCCCCTACTGGATTGCCAAGGAAGCCGGTTTTTACAAAAAGTACGGATTGGATGCTGAGCTGATCTTCATCAATGGCAGCACACGCGGCATCCAAAGCTTGATCGCGGGCGATCTGGATTTTACCGGGGCCGTCGGTACGTCGGCAATCAACGGTCAGCTAGCGGGCGGGGACATTTTCATTATTGACAGTTTGGTGAACACCCTCCCTTATTACATTGTCGGCAAACCAACTATTAAATCGCCCGAGGATCTCAAAGGACGAACTCTAGCGACTCACATTCCCGGTACCTCGGCGGACTTCGCCGTGCGTCTGGCCCTGCGTAAATTCGGCATAGATTACAAAGACATTAAAGCCATCATGGTCGGTGGTTCGCCGGCGCGGGTCGCGGCGGTGATCAATGGTCAGACTGATTTTACGATGGTGACCGAGCCAGGAAAACTTCAGGGCGAAAACGCCGGCATGAAGGTGATTATCGACATGGCCAAGCTCAGGATTCCCTTTCAATTCAGCTGCACCGTCACGGCGGGAAAACTGATTCGGGAACGTCCCAAGACGGTCGAGGGGATGGTCAAGGTGCTGGCGGACGCGGTGCACTTCTTCAAGACGAACAAGAAAGAATCGATACGGATAATGGCGAAATACACGCGGGGCGCAACGCATAAGGTCCTCGAAGGCTCATGGGACGCGTATTCGGAACTCCTTGAAGAGGATCTGCGGCCGACGCTCGAGGGATTGAGCGACACGCTTGCCGTTCAGGCTGCCTGGGATCCGAAAGCCGGGAAAGCCAAAGCACAAGACATGGTGGATCTACGGTTCGTCAACAACCTGGAAAAAAGCGGCTTTATCGATCGGCTTTACGGGCGCACAAGTGTGACTCACAAGTAATGGTCGGAGGATTCGTAAAAATCGGAGGCTAACATGAGGCGTTTCGTCAGAGCGAAAATTTTTCTAGCCGGCGCTCTTTTTATGTTCTTGGCTCCTGCTGCGCATGCCGGATCAAATGCGAGCGTGATCGATGCCGCGAAGAATGAAGGCAAAATGTCCTATTACACGACGATGACATTAAGTCAGAGCAAAAAAGTCGTCGATGCGTTTCAAAAGAAATATCCCTTCATCACGCCGGAACTGTTTCGCGGCGGCGGCGACGAGGTGCTGAACCGGATTCTGAATGAGGCTCGAGGCGGCCTCAATGCCTGGGATGTCGTATCGACGCGGGGAGATTCGGTGCTGCCGTTAATGGATGCGAAGCTAATAACGTCCTACCGTTCGCCCGAGAGCAAGTTCATCGACAAAGACATGATCGACGACGACGGATATTGGGCCGCCTACTACGTCAATCCCTATGTGCTCGGCTACAACACCAAGTTGGTCAAGAAAGAAGAAGTTCCGAAAACCTACGAGCAGCTTCTCGATCCCAAATGGAAAGGAAGGAAAATTTCCATCGACGACTCGGCTTACGGTTTTCTTGCGGGACTCATTCGAGCATGGGGGAAAGAAAAGGCGGTCGGGTATTTCAAGAAACTTGCCGCGCAGGAGCCGGTGCCCCAGAGAGGCAACACCAACCGCGTGCAGCTCACGATGGCCGGAGAGTATCCACTCATCATCGCTTACGCGCCGACGATTCAGCGGGAAACGTCTCTCGGACATCCCATCGATTGGGTTGCCCTCGAACCGGCGCCAGTTCAGGTGAATCCGATGATGCTGGCGGCCAAGGGGCCGCATCCGAATGCAGGCAAGCTATTCATCGATTTTCTGCTGTCGAAAGAGGGTCAGAAGATGCTCGTCGGTTTTAGACGGATTCCGGTGCGTGAAGACGTGGACGCAGATCCGCCGCGACTCTTCAAAGGGTATAAACGCGTCGTCGAGCATCCCGAGGATTATAAAAATTTCAACGAGACGGCCAGGCGTTACCAAGAAATTCTTGGGATCCGTTAACGAGTAATGAAGGATTCCCAGAGCTTGGAAACTCGAGGCCGGGCTGGAAAAACTTTCCCGATGCCGAAAACATCCAGTTCGTAACAAATGGTGAACCTCGGCAATTAGCCTCTCTTCGTCGTTTCAATCCTATCCGCGGTAGTCGGATTTGTGTGCAGAACCGTGAGGTCTTGCCACATGCCCACGTAACCTCCATTGAGCTTGATCGCAGAGTGAAACCGGGCTGCGAGAGCAGGAAGGCTACTTCGGATTAGCTGCAACGCAAGATCGGCGAGTACAGTCGCAGAACTCGCTTGCTCGAAGACGCTCTGATCTCGCGTTTCCGACCGAACCCAGTTATGCTGGTTTAGCGCAAGAGCGCCGCTCCGGCTTTGTTGCCGTGTTGTTCTGGATTGCGGCCAATCGGCCGTGAATTCGTCTGCGCGAAAGCTCGTGGACCCTCCAAGAGGTCTAATCAATTTTTTGATACATGCTGATAACGAGCGCGATCGTTTTCTTATGTGTTCTTCTCATGTCCATCGAGGGCGACGCAGAACAGCTGCGCTTTGTGACCTGGCGCTCAGAAGCCACCGCGGTTTTTCAGCGGATTATCGCCGATTTCGAAAGCAGTCATCCTGGAATGAAAGTGATCCAGGAGATCGGTCCCAGCTCCTCAACTGAATTCCACGATCTCGTTACCCAAAAACTGCGCAACCGCGATCCTGAGATGGACGTTTTTTTTATGGATGTCGTCTGGCCCGCGGAGTTTGCCGCCGCAGGATGGGCATTAGCGCTCGATGCGTTTTTTCCGCGCTCGGCGCAAAAAGCTTTTTTGGACGCGCCGATCAGAGCCAATACGTATGAAGGAAACATTTACGGCGTCCCGATGTTTGTCGATGCCGGTATGCTTTACTATCGCAAAGATCTGCTCGCCAAATATCACTTGCCCCCGCCCGCTACCTGGCCGGAACTGGTGCGCCAGGCGCGAACGATTATCAGCCAAGAGCGCGATCCCTATCTGACCGGTTACTCCGCGCAGTTCAAGCAATACGAGGGCTTGGTATGCAATATGATGGAATTTATATTGAGCAATGGCGGCGCGCTCTGGGACGAACAGCGGCTGATGAGCTCGGTGCATACCGCGAACGCGATGGAAGCGGTTCGCTTCGTGCGCGATGACATCGTCCGCCTGATCGCAAATCGCGGCATTCTGGCGTATCAAGAGCCGGAGTCCTTGGCGTTGTTCACACAGGGCAGGGCGGTTTTTCATCGCAATTGGCCCTACGCCTGGGAAGCTTCCAATGATCCTGCTCAGTCGAAAGTTGCGGGGAAAGTCGGCGTTATGGCGTTGCCGGCGTTTCCCGGCCAAAAAAGTGCGGCGACGCTGGGCGGCTGGCAATTGGCCATCAGCCGTTTTTCGCGGCGTGCCCAGCTTGCGTGGGAATTTGTGCAGTTCATGACCAGCAGCGAGACACAAAAGCGAATTGCGCTCGGTACCGGCCGTGCGCCGGCGCGCCAGGAGTTGTACCACGATGCGGAGATTCTCAAGCGAAGCCCGCAATTCCAATCCCAATTTGAGACTTTTAGGCTTGCCACGCCGCGTCCGCGCACGCCGGTCTATCTGCCGCTGTCGAATATTCTGCAGCGTTATTTCAGCTCGGCCATTGCGCTCGCCGACTCCAATATCGAAGAATTGGCGCGCACGGCGGCGCGCAACATGGACCGCACCTTGGAGTTGTTGCGCGATCGGAGCAAGTCGTGACGAACCGCCGGGATCCGGTCTGGCGATTTCTGCTGCCCAGCTTCCTCTTCATCGGCGTATTCTCTCTTTACCCTATCATCGAATCCTTCCGTCTCAGTCTTTATCGTATGATCCTGACTATGCCGTGGCTTGGCGAGAAATTCGTCGGCTGGGAAAATTACTGGGATCTCGCTACCGATCCCGTCGCGCGCGGCTCATTTTTGACCTCGTTGTTATTCGTTGCGGTGACGACGCCCATCGAAGTGCTCGTCGGACTCGCCATGGCGCTGGTATTGAACGAGTCGTTTCGCGGACGCGGTTGGCTGCGCGCGATTGTTCTTATCCCATGGGCAGTGCCCACTGTGGTCTCTTCACAGATGTGGCGCTTCATCTTCAACGACCGTTACGGCTTATTTAATTATCTTATTTTTGGCAGCGCCACGCAGAAGTATTGGGCGCCGCTCGCCGAGCCGGATCTGGCCCTGATGGCGATCATGCTGGCGGACGTATGGAAAACCAGCTCATTTGCCGGCCTAATACTGCTCGCCGGGCTGCAGGGAATTCCCGGTGAGCTCTACGAAGCCGCAGCGATCGACGGCGCGAGCGCTTGGCAGAAGTTTCGGCATGTGACTTTGCCATTGCTCAAACCGGCTTTGCTTTTGGCTTTGCTCTTTCGCACCATCGACGCGCTCAAAGTCTTCGATCTGGTGTTCGTGATGACCCAGGGCGGACCAGCGGACACGACAAACATTTTGCAATTCTATGGGTACAAGAAGATTTTTGCCGAAGGTATGATCGGCTACGGCTCGGCGATTGCCGTGGCGGTATTTGCCGTATCGTTGCTCCTGTCGATACTTTATTTGCGACTGAGCGGCGCGGCAATTATGAGACGGGAACCTGCAGCATGAAAAAGCTCGGACTGGCCGGTGCCGTGTTTTTGATCGGCGTATTCACGTTGCTGCCATTTCTATGGTTTCTCCTCACCTCGTGGAAGAGCGCCGGCGAAATCACCGCTATACCGCCAGTGCTTCTGCCGAGTTTTCATTGGAATAATTATCGAGCAGCGATTCTTGAATACGGTCTGCTTCACTACATCGTGAACAGCGCGGTCGTCGCCACGGCGACCACGGTGATGAGTATCTTTGTTGCCTCACTGGCGGCATTTGCGCTCGCACGGTTCAAGTTGCGCTGGGGGCGGTACTATCTGATGTTATTGCTGGGATTATCAATGTTCCCGCAGATCGCCATCGCCGGCCCGGTCTGGCGTCTGCTGAGCTTTCTCGGTTGGCTCAATAGCTATCACGGGATTGTCGCGGCCTATATCGCGCTTACGCTGCCATTTGCGGTTTGGGTGCTCACGACATTTTTCCGAGAACTGCCGTACGATATTGAAGAGGCAGCTCTCATCGATGGCTGCACCCGCTGGCAAGCGCTTAGGCTGATCGTTTGGCCGCTGGCCGCACCGGGAGTTTTTACGGCGGCGATTCTGGTTTTTATTCAGGCGTGGAACGAATTTTTTTTCGCACTGATCATCTTGACGTATCCGGCGCTGCAGACGCTGCCGGTGGGGATTGCGCTGTTTCCCGGCGAGTACACGATGCCTTGGGGAGAAATCGCCGCAGCTTCGACGCTGGCGACGTTGCCGCTTATTGCTTTGACGTTGCTTTTCCAGCGGCGCATCGTCCAGGGACTCTCGGCCGGAGCCGTAAAGGGCTGACAACAAGTTTTCGGAGGAACGATCGGCTCTCTGACTGTCCACCGTGTAACGAAGCAATTCGGCGCTGCGGCCGTTCTCGAAGAAATTTCCTTCGAGGTCGCAGACGGCGAATTCTGCGTGCTGCTGGGTCCTTCAGGCTGCGGCAAGACGACGCTGCTGCGAATCATCGCGGGGCTGGAGTCGGCTACCACGGGAAGCGTCCATATCGATGAGCAGCGCGTGGATCCTTTGCCACCTCGGGAGCGCGACGTCGCGTTCGTGTTTCAAAACTACGCGCTTTACCCGCATATGACCGTTGGCGAAAATCTAGGGTTCTCTTTGCGCCTGCGCGGCGCACCTACAGACCAAATAAAAGAGCGGGTCGCTGAGGTCGCGCGCTTGCTGGAGCTCGATAAGCAGCTCGATCGCAAACCGCAACAGTTGAGCGGGGGACAACGACAACGGGTGGCCCTCGGCCGCGCTATTGTGCGCCGGCCTAAGCTTTTTCTTTTCGACGAGCCGCTCTCGAATCTCGATGCGACCCTGCGATCTACCATGCGGGTTGAGCTCGCGCGGCTGCATGAGCGGCTGCGCTCGACGATGGTTTACGTGACCCACGACCAGGCCGAGGCCATGACTCTCGGCGAAAAAGTCGTCGTGCTCGACCGCGGTCGGATCCAACAGATTGGCACGCCTGCAGAGATCTACCATAGGCCGAGAAATTTATTTATCGCGGGTTTTGTCGGTCAGCCGCAGATGAACTTTATCCAGGGTCGATTGACTGAGGATGGAATTCTGGTGGCCAAATCGGGAATGAACTTGGATTTAACTCGCCTTCTCACCGAGCCCGTGAAACGTTCACGCGTGGAACTTACCATCGGCATACGTCCGGAAGACCTTCGTCCGTGCTCCCGTACGGAAGCGTGGTTTAGCGGCATTGCTGATTTCGTCGAGGACCTCGGGTCGGACTGCTTCGTTCATGTAATTGCCAAAGGAGAAAAGCTGATTGCGCGCGCGCCAGGACGAACGCCGATCAGGCGCGGCGATGAGGTTTTTTTGTGCAGCGATCCGGAGCGCGTGCACCTATTCGAAGGTAATGAGCGGGTGGAACCCGCAGCCTGAGCGACCGCGCTACAAACGGCAAGGGTCCAGATCTGCTAGTGCGGGCTTGCAGGCAAACCGCTGGCTTGCGCGACGATCTTGTCGAGGCTCTGGTCAAGGTCGAGGGGTCGATTGATGCGTTTTTCGTCGCGTTCCGGAACCAGCGCGTAAATTTCCAGACGGTTGCCTTCTGGATCGAGAAAATAACACGACACCGTATTGCCCATCTCTTCATAAGCATGGCTGACACAGTGATCGATCGGTACGCCGAGCGCTTTGAAGCGCTCGTAGTACTCCTTCACGTCAGCAGGTGTTTCCACGCGCCACGCGATATGGGCAATGATTTTGGCATTGCCCTCGCGCCCTTTCGTCAGGGCGAGTTGATGATCCTCGATTTTGGGGTCGGGTGTGAGAAAGACCATGCGGCCCGGGTATTCGCGATATTTAACAAGGCCGAGAACGTCGCGATAGAAGGAGACCATTTTTTCCAGGTCATTTACGTGGAGCACTACATGGCTGAGCCCTTTGATCGTCGGCATAGTTCCTCCTCGTGCTACAAGCGAGTTGATTCGAATTGCTTGAACTGCGTCCAGTTGGAAACTAGCCGATCAATTTAGCATCTGTCAATCGAAACCGCTCCGAGCGATTTGCTTTCTGACTTGAGGAGCTTTAACATATGCGCACTCAATTCTTTGACCGGAGAAAATCTGCCGCGTTGAATCGTGCCGTTTGAGCCGTCGCTTGGTCAGTAGCCCAATGTGTTCGGGAGGAAACGAGATTTGAAAGAAAGAGAGATAGGATTGATCGAAGGATTCCTTCTATGTCTGTGTGATTCCCACACGGTCCGGCTGCAGACGAGTCAGTGGAAACGAGGTCTTCTGGTGTTTAGCAGCGGTGTTTGTCTTGAGCTCGCTGCGTTGCCGCTCTTAGCTGTTCTGATTGGCTGGGAATTTCCATGGTTTGTCTGGTTTCTAACGGGATTTTTCGGACCGCTCGGGATACTTGGCTTGTACGCCAGCAAGTTCGGCGATGATCGTCTGGTCGAGTCGCTGCTGGTTTTGCCGAAGCTGGATCTCGAGCTCTAGGCTCATCGCAGAATGAGCAATCTTGATTTGAGGTTTGACGCCTGCTAGCTGTGATTACCGGGGTTACAGTGAAGCTCGATCACAAGACTTGCTGTCATCGCTGGTCTGGTTTCTTCGTCGCGGCGCTGTTCCTCACGTTCCTGATCTCCTCATCGCCCCATCAAGTCCATCACGTTTTCGATCACGTTCGTCATTCCTCAGAGAATTCGGATCACCACGCTAGCACCGATCACCGGTCCGGCAGCAAACAGAATCCGACCTGTGTCTTTGAGTCGGTTGCAAGCCGTTGTCATGCAAGTGCCGCTTCATTCATTGAGCTCTCGACGATTGAGGCTCCAATACAGCTTTTCACGGTAATCTCGAAAGCCGCCGGGCATCAGCGATTTATTCCAGCGATTTTTCAAATTCGCGCTCCTCCTCTTTCTCCCGTAGTTGCACAAATCTAATTTCAGCTAATTTCGCTAACTTCAGCCCTGCCGAAGTGGCGAAATCAACATCCAACTAACTACCCGGCGTTGAGGCTAGCGTCGGGATAATTCGTCCAACGCGAGCGCCTGCTCGAGCTGGGAGCTGGTTATGAAAAGACGGCATCTAATTCTGTGCCTCTGTTCGTTCACTGAGCTGTTGTTTTTTTTAATTGTGCTTGGCCCCGCGGTCGCTACGCAGGCTGATGATTCGAAGACGCTAAACTTCAGTACGGAGGTGCGGCTCGGTCGGAGTGCCAAAAATCCGTCGACACCGTTTTTGCGTTTCGCTCCGGATGGCCGCTTGTTTGCGGTTTGGACTGAGGACGATGACCGGGCTGTACCAACCAAGCAGGAGGCTGCGGCACACGAACACGGATCAATGATGAGAGCGCCGTCGCCCATGCGAATCGTTTTGCTCGCTTCTTCCAATGACAATGGCCGAACCTGGACGCGGTTCCGGCAGGTCAATTCCGCCGTAGAAGCGGTCGAAGGCGAAGAAGGCGGGCCGCGACTCGCCTTGGACAAAAACAACCGGCCCTACGTTGTCTGGTCGGTTCCGAACGAAAAAGGCGACAAAACCAGAGCGAACATTCGCTTTGCTATGGAGAACGGCAAGGGCGGCTTTACGCCTGCGCAGACGCTAAACGAGATCAAAAATACGGCTCGCTTTCCGATCGTCGAAACAATGCCCGATGATTCCTTGCTGGTGGGTTGGATCGATCGACGGGTCGATAATCCCGCGCCGCGGTCGCTTTACCTCAAACGCCTCAGCACGAGGGGTGAGGAGTTGACGAGCAGCTACAAGATTGCCGGCGGATTGTGCGAGTGCTGTCGGTTGGGCATCGCGTTCGCGGACGGTGGAAAAACCGTTTACATGGCGGACCGCCAGGTGAGCGAGCAACAGGTTCGTAATCATGCGGTGCGTAAATCGACGGACGGCGGTAGGTCATTTGATGCGCCGGTGGAAATCAGTGACGACGGTTGGCAGGTGCCCTCCTGTCCGCATTCCGGTCCGACAATTGGAAGGGACGGGCGCGGGTATCTCCACGTGACCTGGTTCACGCTCGGCCGCTCCGAAAAAGAAGCCGGGATATACTATTCGCTGTCGAAAGACGGCGGACAACATTTTGCTCCGCGGCAGATGGTGCAGGCGAACACAGCGCCCGAAATCCTGCACACCACGCTCGCCGTCGCGAATAATGGAACGGTTTACTTGGCATGGGAGAATCTCGACGATCGCGGCAAGGCGCAGATTTTCGTGCGCAGCCTCGCGCCGGACGGGCAAACTTGGAGTCCTGTCCAGCAGATCAGCCGAACAGATGGCAACGCCAGCAGGGCGATGCTTGCGTTATCGCGAAAATCGCTTCATGTCGCATGGACGGAGACCGAGGGGGAAAGGTCATGGATTTCGATGAGAACCGCGACGCTCGCGAACTGAAGCGAGATCGCTCGCAGAGCACACGGTATCACTGGTTGGCCGGCGCCGTTGCCTTGTTGTTGTGCTGGACGCTCCCACCCTATGGATCGATGGTAGCGTGGGCCCAGCATGGACATACAACACCCGTTTCGGCACCTGCGATTGGGGCACGCGCTGTAGATTTCGAATTGAAGTTGCTCGACGGAAAATCGGTCAGTTTGGAACAACTTCGCGGGAAGCCCGTCATCCTCAACTTTTTCGCGAGCTGGTGTGATCCATGCCGTGAGGAGATGCCGCTGATCAACGAGATTGCAGCGGCCGCCAATAAAGGCGGCTATCAAGTCATCGGCATTGCCGTCGAGGACACGCGCGCTGCCGTAATGCAGTTCAGCAAGGAAACCCAATTGGTTTTTCCTATCGGATTGGATTTAAACAGCACTGTTAAACGGGCGTACCGTATCTTCGGTCCGCCGGCGACATTCTTTATTGATGCGCAGGGGACGATTCGCGATATCGTGCTCGGTCCGGTGACGCCGGAACGAACGCGCGAAGGCCTCAAAAAAGCCGGCGTCTTGTAATGTTTTTACCGTTGCACGTCATTAGATAGAGAACGATTCCTGTGACCTTGCAGGGCTGCGAGTCGTCCCGAAAACGTTAATGTCTTTCAGTCTCGGCGTCGTACCGAACGCGGCTCTCCTCAAAAACTTTCGGCTGCTCGTCGGGTGGTAGTTGTTCGATCCGCTCATTCTAGCAGGTGTCGACACAATCCGCTCTTCAATTTTTTCTTGATGTCTCGTGGGCGAAACAAGGGCGGTGCGCCAGGTGGCGCTCCAGCGAATCGGCTGATAATATTACCGGATGGATGCTTGTTGTGAGCACAAAACCGAAGAAGTAAATATCCTGCGAGGCGAGCACCGAAAAGTTCTCGTGCTCGTGCTGGCTATCAATGCGGTTCTGTTTGTGGTTGAGGCGGCTGCCGGCTTAATTGCGCATTCGACAGCGCTCCTCGCCGACTCGCTCGACATGTTTGGCGATTCCCTAGTCTACGGCTTCAGCCTCTATGTCTTGTGGCGCAGCGCGGAATGGAAAGCGATGGCTGCTGTGGTCAAAGGCGTTATTATGGCTCTCTTCGGGGCTGGAGTCTTGATCGAAGCCGTTTACAAGATTGCGGCGGGAGTTACGCCTGCCGCAGAGACGATGGGAATCATTGGGCTGCTGGTGTTGATCGGGAATGGTGTTTGTTTTCTGCTGCTCTTCCGCCATCGTTCCGACGATCTCAACATGCGCTCGACCTGGCTTTGCTCGCGTAACGACATCATCGCCAATGTGGCGGTATTGTTAGCCGCAGCCGGCGTCAGACTGATGAACTCTGGCTGGCCCGATATCATCGTCGGAGCGACAATCGCCGGGTTGTTCCTGCGAAGCTCTTTCACTGTGTTAAGCGAGTCCTTTGCCCACCTGCAGAAATTAAAATCTAATCCCGAAGTGGCTGCTTAGTCGCGAGGAGCGCAGAACATGAATAGGCACTCGCTTTTTGCGTCTCCGTGTTCTTCAGCTTAATCTTTTCCGAGCTGATCCGGCCCGTTCAGTGCCTTTGCTCACGGTCACAATCAGCCACCACTGTTCGGGATTTTCGGTAGCTTGAACCTAAACTCAGCGATCAGAAGGCCGGAGATTAGACCAACCGCGCCGAGAAGTAATATAGGCAGAAATGATGATTGTTTGGTCTGAATGGCTCATCGGGCTGATGCCTGCTTCTTATTCTCGCCGTAGCTGATCGATTTCCGCGACGCGAATCATTTCATCGCGCAAACCCAGACCAGAGAAACGATCCGAGTTTCGTAGGGGGGCTGGCGAATTAACTTCGCAAAAATGCAAAGCGTCAAGAGCAAGATTCTCAGCAGTAAAACTGGCCTTCTGCTCCTTATTTGCTTTGTCGATTTGTATTCCTTAGGTTGAGAGGCATGCCAAGGGACACGTTGTCGGACTGTGTCCATCCGGATTTCTGGACGGTCCGGTACGCAGCGGGTAAAACACCGTGGGACTTCGGCGGCGTGCCAGCGGCACTGAAATCATTTCTCGCGAGGTCTTCTACCCGTGGAAGGGTACTGATTCCCGGCTGCGGCTCGGGATACGAGGTTCAGGCCTTCCATGATGCTGGATACGACGTTACAGGAATCGACTTTTCGCCTGCCGCTATTGAGCAAGCGCAAAACATAATCGGTGTCTTAGTTGAGAGGATCATTCTGGGAGATTTGTTCACCTACGACTTCGGACCGCGCCGCTTCGACCTGATTTATGAACGGACGTTTCTCTGTTCGATGCCCCCACCTCGCTGGCCCAGCTATGTGAACAGAACGGCGGACCTGTTATCACCGGGGGGAAGATTGATCGGCGTTTTCTTGTATGGCCAATCATCCTCGTCAGGACCGCCGTTTCCTCTTACAAACGGGGAGGCTGAGGAGCTTTTTGAGAAGCGGTTTCAGCTAATACGCAGTGACACGGTGTCGGATTCCTTGCCTCTATTTCGTGGCATGGAAAAATGGCAGGAATGGCGGAAGATCGCCGTAGGACAATGAGTTGTTTTGTCTTTGAGTTTTGGCGTATCAATCCTGCGTTGGTATTCAGGTTCAGCGAAGTGTGATTGGCAAGTTTGGCGCTGATCGCGCTCGCATGTTTTTGCTCGCCAGACGGCCGCTCAAAAATCGTGAGCTCAAAACGTTCAGGTGAGCACGTCAGCAACATTCCTCCGCATATTTCGAGTAAGCCAGCAGTAGCGAGTTCCCACGACGAGTCTGCTTCCTTGTTTTTGCGCGTTTAAATCGCGTAAAATCACCCCAATTTAA
>Ga0075434_100003794_pt1 | contig 13509 bp, 9 predicted proteins | sample RhiMethybrSRZTD3_FD_75298 | JGI IMG/M metagenome (GOLD analysis project Ga0075434, IMG submission 75298) | Populus rhizosphere microbial communities from Tennessee, USA - Rhizosphere MetaG P. TD hybrid SRZTD3 | ecosystem: Host-associated > Plants > Roots > Rhizosphere > Soil | place: USA... | reverse complement strand
CGACCACGACATCGGCGGAGATCAGAGGAGCGACGGGAACCACGCCGGTGCAGTTCGTCTTCATCGATAGCCTCGAGGTCGGCGAGGCTCGCACCGGACGCATGGCGGTGGGGATCGGACTTTCAGTGGTCGAGGGGGCTGACGGTACTCTCGGACGTGACTTCATCGATCAGTTCAACGTCAACATCGACTCCGCGAAGGGTGTCGTAACGCTCACGCCCAAGTAGGTCCCCGTCGTCGCTGTGGTACGATGACGCTCCGGGTCATGGACTACAAGGCCACGCTAAACCTGCCGAAAACCGCCTTCCCGATGAAGGCGAATCTGCTGAAGAGCGAGCCCGAGATGCTCGCGTGGTGGGAGTCGTTCGGTATCTACAAGCGCATCCGCCAGGCGGCGGCCGGCCGACCACTGTGGATCCTGCACGACGGACCCCCGTACGCCAACGGTCACCTCCATCTCGGCCACATCCTCAACAAGGTCCTGAAGGACGTGATCGTCAAATCGCGGTCGATGTCCGGGTTCAACGCGGTCTACGTGCCGGGCTGGGACTGCCACGGGTTGCCGATCGAGCACCAGGTCGACAAGGAGCTCGGCCTCGACAAGCCCGGCGTCGACGTGCGCAACGCGATGGATCCAGTCGAGAAGCGCCGGAAGTGTCGTGAGTACGCGCTGCGCTTCATCGACATCCAGCGCGGCGAGTTCAAGCGCCTTGGGGTCTTCGGTGACTGGGACAACCCCTACGTCACGATGGAGCCCGCGTACCAGGCGGTCATTGCGCGCGAGTTCGGCCGCTTCGTCGGTCGCGGGCTCGTCTACAAAGGTCTCAAGCCGGTGCACTGGTGCATGTACTGCCGGACCGCGCTCGCGCAGGCCGAGGTCGAGTACGAGGAGCAGACGACGCCGTCGGTCTGGGTGAAGTTCCCGATGACGTCCGTGCCGACCGAGCTTCAGTCCGCGCTCGGCGGCCGCCGTGTCTTCGCCGTGATCTGGACCACCACCCCGTGGACGTTGCCAGCCAATCTCGCGATCGCCGTGCATCCCACGCAGGAGTACGTGGCGCTCGCCAAGGGCGACGAGGTCTACATCGTCGCGCGCGCGCTGATGGACGATTTCCTCCGCCTGTTCCCGGCCCGCGAGCACACCGTGCTGGTGAGCATGCCCGGCGAGCGGCTCGTCGGTCACGGCTTCCGGCACCCGTGGATTGCGCGCGAGGGCAAGATCGCTGCCGCGGATTTCGTCGGGATGGACCAGGGGACCGGCCTCGTGCACATCGCGCCGGGGCACGGCGAGGAGGACTACGAGCTCGGCAAATCGCTCGGGCTCCGGATCTACAACCCGGTCGACGACGCCGGGCGATTCGTCGCCGACGTCGAGCACTTCGCGGGCCTCACCGTCTGGGAGGCCAATCCCAAGATCATCGAGCACCTCAAGAGCGTGGGCATGCTGATCGCGCAGCGCCCGCTCAAGCATACGTATCCGCACTGCTGGCGCTGCAAGAATCCGACGCTGTTCCGCGCCACCGAGCAGTGGTTCATCGATCTGAACAAGCGCGACTTCCGCGCCCACGCGCTCGAGGCGATCAAGCGGGACGTGCAATGGATCCCGTCGTGGGGCGAGGACCGCATCTACAACATGGTCGCCCACCGTCCGGAATGGGTCATCTCGCGCCAGCGGATCTGGGGCGTGCCGATCGTGGCGTTCTACTGCACGGCGTGCGAGACGCTCCTGCTCGAGGAGCGCATCGTGGAGCACGTCGCGGCGGTCTTCCGCCAGGGCCAGGGCGCCGACGAGTGGTACGCACGCGCGGCACGCGACCTCTTGCCCGCCGGCACGCGCTGCGCGAAGTGCGGCGGCGAGAGCTTCCGCAAGGAGATGGACATCCTCGACGTGTGGTTCGATTCCGGCTGCAGCCACGCGGCCGTGCTCGAGACGCGCCCGGAGCTCCACTGGCCGGCCGAGCTCTACCTGGAGGGCTCCGACCAGCACCGGGGCTGGTTCCAGTCCTCGCTGCTCGAGGCCATGGGCACGCGCGACGCGGCGCCCTACAAGAGCGTCGTGACGCATGGGTTCTTCGTCGACGGCGAGGGACGGAAGATGTCGAAGTCTCTCGGCAACGTGATCACCGCCGAGGAGGCGCTGCCCAAGTACGGCGCCGAGGTGCTGCGCCTGTGGGTGGCCGCCGAGGACTACACGCAGGACATCCGGGTCTCGCTCGAGATCCTCGACCGTCTCGCCGACGCGTATCGCCGCATGCGCAACACGTTCCGCTTCCTGCTCGGCAACCTGGGCGATTTCGATCCGGCGCGCGACCGCCAGTCCTACGCGCGGCTGGACGAGGTGGATCGCTGGGTGCTCGACCGTCTGGCGCGGCTGATCACGCGCGTGCGGCGCGCGTACGACGAGTACGAGTTCCACACGGTCTTCCACAACGTGCACAACTTCTGCGCGGTGGACCTGTCGGCCCTCTATCTCGACATCATCAAGGACCGGCTCTACACCTCGCTGCCCGACGACCCGCGGCGGCGCGCGGCGCAGACCGTCTGCTACGACGTCTTCACCGCGCTGGCGCGGCTCCTGGCGCCCATCCTCACCTTCACCTGCGAGGAGGCGTGGCGTCATCTGCCGGGCGTCCACGGCGAGAGCGTGCACCTCGAGCGCTTCCCGGACGCGCCGCGCGAGTGGCTCGACGACGCGCTCAATCGCGACTGGGATCGGCTCCTCGAGGTGCGCCGGGAGGTCGCGAAGGCCCTGGAGACCGCGCGGGCCGGGAAGCTCATCGGCAGCGGCCTCGAGGCCGTCGTGACCATCTCGAACGCGCCCGAGGATCTGCCGGCGCTGCTCGACGCCAAGCGCGCGTTGCTGCCGACGGTCTTCATCGTGTCGCGGGTGGAGCTCGAGCGCTCGAGCGTGGGCGCGCGCGTCACCTACGAGAGCCAGGACATTCCCGGCCTGGTCGTCGCTGTCGATCGCGCGCGCGGCGAGAAGTGCGAGCGGTGCTGGACGCGCAGCGAGCGCGTCGGCGAGAGCCGCGAGCATCCGACGCTCTGCGAGCGCTGCGTCCCGATCGTCACGCGGCTGAGTGGCTCCGGCGATCCGCGCTGACCGCGCTCGCGTCAGCCGTGTCATCGCGATCGCGGCCGTCATCGTCGTCCTCGACCAGCTCACCAAGCTGATCGCGCTGAGCCGGCTGACGCCGGGCGTTCCGGTGGCGGTGATCGAGGGCTTCGCCGCGCTGACCCTCGTCATGAATCCGGGCCTCGCGTTCGGTCTACTCGCGGGGATCCCGGCCGGCTGGCGCTGGATCGTGGGCCTGCTCTCGCTGGTCGCGCTCGTGGTGCTCCTGCGCGTCGCGCTCCGGATCCTGCCGAGCGGAGGGTGGCGCGAACAATCCGCCATCGGGCTGATCTTCGGCGGCGCCGTGGGCAACCTGATCGATCGGACGCGATTCGGCGCCGTGGTCGACTTCGTCGACGTTTACTACCGCGACTGGCACTGGCCGGCCTTCAACGTCGCCGACTCGGCGATCTCGATCGGCGTCGCGGTCCTGGCGCTGGTGGTGCTCTTCGACCGTTCACCTTCCGCCCGCGCCTGAGCCGTGAAGGTGCTCACGGTCGAGCCCGCGTCGGCGGGCGCCCGACTCGACCGCTGGCTGAGTGAGCAGCTTCCGGAGCTCTCGCGCGCGCGCCTGCAGATGCTGATCCGCGACGGGCTCGTGCGCGTCGACGGCGCGGCCCTCAAGGCCGCGCATCGCCTGCGGGGCACCGAGCGGATCGAGGTCGAAATCCCGCCGCCACCCGACGAGACCCTGGCGCCCGAAGCGGTCCCGCTCTCGGTGATCTACGAGGACGACCACGTCCTGGTGGTCGACAAGCCGGCGGGGACAGTCGTTCATCCCGGTGCCGGGCGCTCCATCGGGACACTCGCGGCGGCGATCCTCGCGCATGCCCCGACCACCGCGGGCGTGGGAGGGCCGCGCCGTCCGGGCATCGTCCATCGGCTCGACAAGGACACCTCGGGACTGCTCGTCGTCGCCAAGACCAGCGCGGCCTACGACGATCTGGTGGAGCAGCTCGCCGCCCGCACGGTGACGCGTCGCTATCTCGCGGTGGTCCACGGGCGGGTTCGTGCCAACGAGGGCGTCGTCGACGCCCCGATCGGGCGCCATCCGACCGACCGGGTGAAGATGGCGATCCGCCCGGCGGGACGGGGCAAGCGCGCCGTGACCCGCTACCGGGTGCTCGAACGCTTCGCGCACTTCACGGTGCTCGAAGCACGCCTGGAGACGGGGAGGACCCACCAGATTCGGGTGCACCTGGCCTCGCTGGCCCACCCGGTCGTCGGCGACGACGTGTACGGCCAGCCACGCTCGCGTGCGCCCGTCGAGCTCGACGGCTACGCCTTGCACGCGGCTACGCTCGCGTTCCTGCATCCATCTCTCCGGAAAGTCGTCGAATTCACCGCGCCGGTTCCGGAACGCATCGAGCGTCTGCTGTCACATCTTCGACGCGAAGGATAGGGCGCCTTGAACGGGTTTTCCGGGGGAAACCCTGATTGTGACTCGGGGGTCCGGGGTAGAATAATTCAAACCCAATGGACCAGGTGACCGCCGTCGTTCTCGCCGCCGGTGAGGGAAAGCGGATGCGCTCGCGGCAACCCAAGGTGCTTCACCCCCTCTGCGGCCGCCCGCTGATCGCCTACCCACTCCGGATCGCTCGGACGCTCGCTGATCGGATCGTCCTGGTGATCGGACCGAATGCCGAAGAGGTCGCCACGGTTGCCGGGCCCGATGTGCGCTCCATCGTCCAGAAGGAGCGTCTGGGTAGCGGCCACGCCGTCCAGCAGGCTCAGGCCGAGTGCGGGGAGGGGACGATTCTCGTCCTGCCGGGAGACATGCCGCTCTTGTCCGCCGAGACCATCGGGCGCCTGGTCGACCACCATCAAAAGAGCCGTGCCGCCGCGACCGTCCTGACCGGCATCGTCGAGGATCCCAAAGGCTACGGACGGGTGGTCCGCCGGGGCGGGCGAGTCAAGAAGATCGTCGAAGACCGTGACGCGACCGCGGCCGAGAAGAAGATCGCCGAGATCAACACCGCGGTGTACTGCTTCGCCGCCTCGCGGCTCTGGCCGGCGCTCGAGAAGGTGCGGCCGCACAACGATCAGGGCGAGTACTACCTGACCGACGTGATTGACATCCTCGCCCGCGCCGGCGGCCGGATCGAAGCGGTCGTGTCCGATGCGGGCGAAGCGGCCGGCGTGAACGACCGAAAGCAGCTCGCGGCGGTCGCCGCGGTGCAGCGCCGCCGCATCCTCGACCGGTTGATGGAGAGCGGCGTGACGATCCTCGATCCCGCCAGCACCTACATCGAGGACGGCGTCACGATCGGCCCGGACACCACCATCTACCCGCAGGTGGTGATCGAGGGCCAGTCGTCCATCGGGAGCGAGTGCGTGATCGGCGTCGGCTCTCACGTGAGCGCGTCCAGCCTGAGCGATCGCGTCACCCTGCTGCCCTATTGCGTGATTCGCGAATCGGCGATCGAGGAGGCGGCGACGCTCGGCCCCTTCTGCCATCTGCGGCCGCTGGCCCAGGTGGGCGCGAAGGCCAAGATCGGCAACTTCGTCGAGCTCAAGAAGTCGACGATCGGGCGCGGGTCGAAGGTGCCGCACCTCTCCTACGTCGGCGACGCGACCATCGGCGAGGGCGTCAACGTGGGCGCCGGCACCATCACCTGTAACTACGACGGCGTCAACAAGCACGAAACCAAGATCGGCGATCGGGCATTCATCGGAACGAACACGAGCCTCGTCGCCCCCGTCACCGTCGGTGAGGGCGCATATGTCGGTGCAGGTTCCACGATCACCAAGGACGTCCCGCCCGGAGCCCTCGCGGTGGGACGCGCCCAGCAGTTCGTCAAGGAAGGCTGGGCGGCCCGCAAGGCCAAGAAGCGCGAGGAGCACTGAGGTCAGCCATGTGTGGAATCGTCGGCTACGTCGGGGACAAGAGCGCGGTCGGCATCATCGTCGAGGGGCTGAAGCGGCTCGAGTATCGCGGCTACGACTCCGCGGGCATCGCGGTGTACAACGACGGCACGCTCCACGTGCGGCGCGCGCCCGGCCGGCTCAAGATGCTCGAAAACGTCCTCGGTGAGAGGCCGCTGGCGGGCTCGCTCGGCATCGGCCATACGCGCTGGGCCACGCACGGCCGCCCGTCCGAGGAGAACGCGCACCCCCACACCGACTGCGACGGCTCCCTGGTCGTGGTCCATAACGGCATCATCGAGAACTACCTCGAGATCAAGGAGCGCCTGCTGGCCGAGGGCCACCAGTTCAAGTCCGAGACCGACACCGAGGTGATCGCTCACCTGATCGAGCACCACCTGAAGAGCACGGGGCGGCTCGATCGCGCCGTCAAGACGGCCCTCAAAGAGGTACAGGGATCGTATGCGCTCGGCGTCATCTGCGCCAAGGCGCCGGATCGGCTGGTCGCCGCCAAGCAGGGCGCCGGCAGCGTCGTGGTCGGGCTCGGGCAGGGCGAGATGTTCGTGGCCTCTGATATCCCGGCGATCCTGTCCCACACGCGCGACGTGGTCGTGCTCGAGGACGACGAGGTCGCGGTCGTCACCGCCGATTCAGTCGAGCTGACCACCGTCGACGGCGAGCCCATCCGCCGCGCCCCGGTGCGGATCTCGTGGGATCCAATCATGGCCGAGAAGGGCGGCTACCGGCATTTCATGCTCAAGGAGATGCACGAGCAGCCGCGCGCCATCACGGATACCTTCCGCGGCCGCATCGCGCCTGAGACCGGCAACGTGGTCCTGCCCGACGTGAATCTGGCGCCGGAGATCGTGCGCGGCATCCAGCGGGTGGTGCTGGTGGCCTGCGGCACCGCGTTCCACGCCGCAATGCTCGGCCGCACGATGATGGAAAAGCTCGCCGGCATCCCGGCTGAGATCGACCTCGGCAGCGAGTTCCGCTATCGCGACGCGCTGATCGGTCCCGAGACCCTGGTGGTCGCGATCTCCCAGTCGGGCGAGACCGCCGACACCCTGGGCGCCGTGAAGGCCGCGCGGCTCAAGGGCTGCCCGATCCTCGCGATCACCAACGTCGTCGGCTCGGCGCTGGCGCGCGAGGCGACCGGCGTGCTCTACATGCACGCGGGCCCGGAGATCGGCGTCGCCTCGACCAAGGCCTTCTCGACGATGATCGTCGCCGTCTACCTGCTCGGCCTGTGGCTCGGCCGCCAGCGCGGCGCAATCACGGCCGAGGACGTGAAGAAGCGGATCCACGACCTGGTCGAGATTCCGCGGCTCGTCGAGAAGACGCTCGAGCTCGACGGCCAGATCGCGGCGATGGCTCGCGAGCTCGTCGGTGCGCGCGACTTCCTCTATCTCGGCCGCGGCCTGCAGTTCCCGATCGCGCTCGAGGGCGCGCTCAAGCTCAAGGAGCTGTCCTACATCCACGCCGAAGGCTACGCCGGCGGCGAGATGAAGCACGGCCCGATCGCGCTCATCGCCGACCGCTTGCCCGTGGTCGCGCTGGCCCCGCGTGACGGCTCCTACGAGCGCATGCTCGGCAACATCGAGGAAGTGAGAGCACGCGACGGGCAGGTGATCGCGGTCGTCCACGCGGGCGACCGGATGGTCGCCGGCAAGGCCCAGCGCGTGATCGAGGTGCCGCCGTGCGCCGATCTCCTGGCACCGCTGATCACGGTGATCCCGCTCCAGCTCCTCGCGTACCACATCGCGGTACGCCTGGGCTGCGACGTGGACCAGCCGCGCAACCTCGCCAAGAGCGTCACGGTCGAGTAGCGCCGCGCCCATCGCCGGGCGCCGCGACGTCGCCGCCCGGCTCGGCGTCATGCCCGCTTCGTATTGGCGAGGCATCGATCGATCGGTACAATCGACCGGTGCCATCCCAGCTCGAGCATCTCCTCGAGGATCTGAACCCGCCGCAGCGCGAGGCCGTCACCGCCGGTGACGGGCCGATGCTCGTCCTGGCGGGTGCCGGCAGCGGCAAGACACGCGTCATCGCCTACCGCATCGCGTGGCTCACCGGCGAGCGCGGCCTCTCGCCGCGCAACCTGATCGCGGTCACGTTCACCAACAAGGCGGCCGGCGAGATGGCTCGTCGTGTCGAGGCGCTCTTGCTGCCGGTCGGGATCAAGGCGCCCCTGATCGCCACCTTTCACTCGGCGTGCGTGCGGATCCTGCGCCAGCACGGGCGCCACATCGGCCTGCCACCGCACTTCATCATCTACGACGAGGACGACCGCGAGAGCCTGGTCAAGGAGTGCATGAAGGAGCTCGACCTGACCGATCGCGCCACGACGCCGGGCTCGGTCACCCAACGCATCAGCTACTGGAAGAACCACATGATGGGCGTGGACACGGCCCGGCATTCCGCGCGCGGGCCGTGGGAAGCCAAGATCACCCACGTCTACGCGAAATACGAAGACCGCCTGCGCGCCGTGGGCGCCGTCGACTTCGACGACCTCTTGCTCAAGACCGTGCAGCTCTTCCAGGACGTGCCCGAGGCGGTCGCCTGGTATCGCGGGCTCTGGCGCCACGTCCTGGTCGACGAGTATCAGGACACGAACCGCGCGCAGTACCGGATCATCCGGCTCCTGACCAGCGAGCACCGGAACATCTGTGTCGTGGGCGATCCCGACCAGTCGATCTACAAATGGCGCGGCGCGGACATCGGCAACATCCTCGATTTCGAGAAAGACTATCCGGGCACCCGGGTGGTGAAGCTCGAGCAGAACTATCGCTCGACTCAGCGCATCCTCTCGCTGGCCGCGGCCGTCATCGATCACAACCGGCAGCGCAAGGAAAAGACGCTCTGGACCGAGAACGCCGAGGGCGACGCGCCCAAGCTCTACCGTGCCTGGGACGAGCACGAGGAGGCGAACTTCGTCGCCCAGACGATTCTCGGCGCCCGCGGTGAGGGCGTGCCCTGGAACGGCGTGGCCGTCTTCTATCGGACCAACGCGCAGTCGCGCGTGCTCGAGGACGCGCTGCGCCGCGCGCGCATCCCGTACGGCATCGTCGGGGGCGTCCGTTTCTACGAGCGCAAGGAGATCAAGGACGCGCTCGCGTACGTGCGGCTGGCGGTGAACCCGGCCGACGACGTCGCGTTCCGCCGGGCCATCCAGACGCCGGTGCGGGGGATCGGGCCGGCGACCCTGGCGCGGCTCGACGAGGCGCGCGCCGGCCGCGCGCTGCTGGCCGTCGCGGCCGAGCCGCCTTCGGCGATCACCGGCAAGGCCCGCCGCTCGCTCGAGGAGTTCGCGGCGCTGGTCCGCGGCCTGGCCGACCGCCGCGCCGAGATGACGCCACCGGCGTTCATCGATCAGCTGCTGGATGCCACCGGCTACCGCGACGCGCTCCGCGTCGAGCGCTCGCCGGAGGCCGAGGCGCGCCTGGAGAACCTCGAGGAGCTGATCGCGGCCGCCGAGGACTACATGCGCGCCGATGCGAGCCCGACGCTCGAGGCGTTTCTCGACCAGATCGCGCTGATGGCCGACATCGACGAGCTCAAGGACGAGGGCGCGCGCGTGACGATGATGACGTTGCATTCGGCGAAGGGACTCGAGTTCCCGGTGGTGTTCCTCACCGGGATGGAGGAGGGTGTCTTCCCGCACGCCCGCTCGATGAACGACGAGGACGAGATCGAGGAAGAGCGCCGCCTCTGCTATGTCGGGATCACGCGCGCTCAACAGCGGCTCTATCTTTCCTACGCGCTGCATCGGCGCATTCACGGCTACGGTGTGGGCGAGCCCTCACGGTTCCTGCGCGAGATGCCGGAGAAGGACCTCGTCTCGCTGAACACGCGGCGCGAGGCGCCGCCCAGCTGGGCGCAGGACGCCGCCGCTTACGCCGCGGCCGCCGACACGGTCGGCGACGATTTGCCGTTCCGCGTGGGGTCCAAGGTGCGCCACGCGCGTTTCGGCGAGGGCCTGGTAGTCGGCATCGAACGCGACGGCGCCGACTACGTCGTGACCGTCGGGTTCGCGAGCGTCGGGCGCAAGCGGCTCTCCGTGCAGTACGCTCATCTCGAGGAGATCTGAGGCGATGATCGACCGCAAGGACGTCGAGCACGTGGCGCGGCTGACCCGGCTGGCGCTGACCGATGCCGAGCTCGAGCGCATGCGCGAGCAGCTGAACTCGATCCTCGCCCATCTGGACACCCTGCGCGCCGTGCCGACCGAGGGGGTCGAGCCGACCTCGCACGCGGTCGACGTCGTCAACGTGATGCGCGAGGACGACGTCGAGCCGTGCCTGCCCCAGGATTCGGCGCTCGCCAACGCGCCGGACCCGTCCGGCGAGCTCTTCCGCGTGCCGCGGATCATCGAGGAGTGATGCATCAGCCCATCCACGAGCTGACCGAAGCCTACCGGCGCGGCGACCTGACGCCGACCGCGGTGGCCGAGGACTATCTCGGGCGGATCGGCGCGCTCGACGGGAAGATCGGCGCGTATCTCACCGTCGTGCGCGAGCAGGCGCTGACCGCGGCGCGCGAGTCCGAGCGCCGCTGGCGGGCGGGCGCACCGCGTGGTCCGGTCGACGGCGTTCCGCTCGCGCTCAAGGACGTGATGTGCACCGCCGGCGTGAGAACCACGTGTGGCTCGAAGATGCTCGAGCGCTTCGTGCCGCCCTACGACGCGACGACCGTCATGAAGCTTCGCGAAGCCGGCGCCGTCGTGCTGGGCAAGACGAACCTGGACGAGTTCGCGATGGGCTCGTCCACGGAGCACTCGGCTTTTCACCCGACCCGGAATCCCTGGGACCTGGCGCGCGTCCCCGGCGGCTCGTCGGGCGGATCCGCGGCGGCGGTGGCGGGCGGTCTGGCGGCCGGCTCCTACGGCAGCGACACCGGCGGATCGATCCGCCAGCCCGCCGCCTTCTGCGGCGTCGTCGGCTTGAAACCGACCTACGGCCGGGTGTCGCGCTACGGCCTGGTGGCGCTGGCCTCGTCGCTCGACCAGATCGGTCCCTTCGGCCAGGACGTCACCGACGCGGCGCTCCTGCTCGGTGCCGTCGCCGGCTACGACCGCCGCGATTCGACCTCGATTCAGGCGCCGGTGCCCGACTACGCGGCCGAGCTCGCGAAGGGCGTCGCCGGTCTCACGCTCGGGATGCCCGACGAATACTTCCCCGACGGGATGGACCCCGAAGTCGAGCGCGCCGTGCGCCAGGCGATCGAGGTCCTGAAGGGCCTCGGCGCCCGGATCGAGCGCGTCTCGCTACCGACCACCGAGCACTCGCTCGCCGCCTACTACGTGATCCTTCCGGCCGAGGCCTCGTCGAACCTCGCGCGCTATGACGGCGTGAAATACGGGCTGCGCGTGGCCGGACGCGATCTCATCGAGATGCAGAGCAAGACGCGCGCGGCTGGCTTCGGGGCCGAGGTCAAGCGCCGGATCATGCTTGGCACCTACGCGCTGTCGGCCGGCTACTACGACGCGTACTACGGCAAGGCCCAGAGCGTTCGCACCTTGGTGCGCCGCGAGTTCGCGGCGGCCTTCGCCAAGGTCGACCTGATCGTCGCGCCGACCACGCCGAACGTAGCGTTCAAGCACGGCGAGAAGGCCGACCCGCTGTCGATGTACCTCAACGACGTCTTCACGATCCCGGGCAATCTTTCCGGCATCCCGGGTGTCTCGGTGCCGTGCGGCTTCAACACGAACGGGCTGCCGATCGGCCTGCAGGTGCTCGGGCCCCCGCTCGACGAGGCGCGCGTGCTGCGCGCGGCGTACGCCTACGAGCAGGCCACGGAGTGGCGCTCGCGCCGGCCGGACCTTTCATGACAACGCAGGGGCGCGTAGGCTATTGGCCCAGGTCGGGCGTGACGGAGCCACTTGTGCCTTTCTCAAGCCACCCCCGGGGCAAGCCGGTCTCATGAGTCCCGCTACAGCAAAGTACGAGACGGTCATCGGCCTCGAGGTCCACGCGCAGCTCCTGACGCGCTCGAAGATGTTCTGCGGGTGCCCGACGACGTTCGGCGCCCGGCCCAACACGCAGACGTGCCCGATCTGCCTCGGCATGCCGGGCGTGCTGCCGGTCATCAACCGCCGCGCGGTGGAGTTCGGCATCCGCACCGCGCTGGCATTCGGCTGCCGCATCAACGAGGCGTGCCGCTTCGCGCGCAAGCACTACTACTACCCCGACATGCCGAAGAACTATCAGATCAGCCAGTACGAGGAGCCGCTGGCCGAGGACGGCTCGCTCGAGATCGACGTCGAGGGCGGCGCGCGCGCCATCGGGATCCAGCGGCTGCACCTCGAGGAGGACGTGGGCAAGCTCCTGCACGAGGGCACGCTCGAGACCGCGCAGTCGAGCCTGGTCGACTTCAACCGCTCGGGCGTGCCGCTGATGGAGACCGTGTCGCGGCCGGAGCTCCGGTCGCCCGAGGAGGCGGCCGCGTACTTGAGGGCCTTCCGCGCGGTGCTGGTCTTCCTGGGCGTCTGCGACGGCAACATGGAGGAGGGCTCGCTCCGGTGCGACGCGAACATCTCGATCCGGCCCCACGGTAGCGACAAGCTCGGCACCAAGGTCGAGATCAAGAACCTGAACTCGTTCCGCAACGTCCAGCGGGCGCTCGAGTTCGAGGAGCGACGTCAGGCGCAGGCGCTCGACGCCGGCGAGCGGATCGTGCAGGAGACGCGTCTCTGGGAGGCCGATCGCGGCTACACGCGCTCGATGCGCTCAAAGGAGTTCGCGCACGACTACCGGTATTTTCCCGAACCGGACCTGGTTCCGCTCCAGATCGATCGCCGATGGGTCGAGGAGATCCGGGCGGGACTGCCGGAGCTCCCGCGCGCCTGGCGGCGGCGAGCGGTCACGCAGTACGGCCTGCCGCCGTACGACGCCGAGGTGCTGACCCAGTCGCGCGCGCTCGTCGACTACTACGAGGCCGCGGTGCGCGAATGGGGATCGGGGGGAGCGGCCGGTGAGCGGCCGAAGGTGCTCTCGAACTGGATCATGTCCGAGCTTTTGCGGGTCCTGCCAGGCGATGACGAGCGCGCGATCCAGACCTCGCCGATCACTCCGAGCCGACTGGTCGGCCTGCTCCGACTCATCGAGAACTCGACGATCAGCGGCAAGATCGCCAAGGACGTGTTCCAGAAGATGTTCGACTCGGGCGAAGACGCCCGGACGATCGTGGAGCGCGACGGCCTCACCCAGGTCGCCGACGAGGGCGCTCTCGTCCAGGTGATCGACTCGGTCATGGCCGCCAACCCCAGGGCGATCGAGGACTACCGCCGGGGAAAGAAAGAGGCCAAGGGTGCCCTGGTCGGGCAGGTCATGAAGGCCACCAAGGGCAAGGCCAACCCCGCGCTCGTGAACCGCCTCCTGGAGGACAAGCTCTCGCAAACCTGAAGCCCCCGGCTATAATCGAACCGCCCGCCATGATTGAGGTTCACCGGGTTTCGAAGGTGTACTCGGTCGGGCCCGTGAAGGTCCCTGCGCTGCGCGAAGTGTCGTTCCGGATCGCCAAGGGTGAGT
>Ga0075434_100003792_pt1 | contig 13513 bp, 9 predicted proteins | sample RhiMethybrSRZTD3_FD_75298 | JGI IMG/M metagenome (GOLD analysis project Ga0075434, IMG submission 75298) | Populus rhizosphere microbial communities from Tennessee, USA - Rhizosphere MetaG P. TD hybrid SRZTD3 | ecosystem: Host-associated > Plants > Roots > Rhizosphere > Soil | place: USA... | reverse complement strand
AGCCCGGAGCCCGGGGCCCGGAGCCTGAAAACTAGTTTCCCCCGCCACTTCTGTACCATTCCACCGTACGCCGGAGTCCTTCTTCGAAGGATACGAGTGGCTCGTACCCGAGCAGTTTTCTGGCGCGAGAAATGTCGGCCTGGGAATCCTTCACGTCGCCGGAACGGACGGGGGCGTAATTCACCTTCACCGAGCTGCCCAGCAAATCCCGAAGCGCTCGAAACAACTGATTCAAGGAGATACGGGCGCCGGTGGCCAGGTTGATCACCGATCCCGATACGTTGGGAGCCGTCGCCGCGCGAAGGACGCCATCGACGACGTTCGCGATGTAGGTGAAGTCGCGGGTCTGCTCGCCGTCGCCGTAGATGGTCGGCGGGCGATTTTCAAGCAGCGCTTTCGAGAACACCGAGATGACCCCCGAGTAAGGCGAAGATGGATCCTGCCGCGGCCCGAACACGTTGAAATATCTCGTCGTCACGGTCTCCAGCCCGTACAGCTGGGTGAACATCTGCAAGTACTGCTCGCCAACCAGTTTCTGCAGCGCGTAGGGCGACAGCGGATTGCTCGGCATGCCCTCGTGCTTGGGCAGGACGGGCGTGTCGCCGTACGCCGAGGACGATCCGGCGAACACGAGCCGCTTGACGCCGCCGTCGCGCGCCGCGACGAGCGTGTTCAGCGTCGCGTCCACGTTCGCGCGGTTCGAGGTGATTGGGTCCTTCACCGAGCGCGGCACTGACGGAATCGCTGCCTGGTGCAGCACGTACTCGCAGCCCTCCACCGCCGCCCGCGCGGAGTCGAGGTCCGCGAGGTCCGCCTCCATGAAGTCGACGCCAGGAATGTGATCGAGATTACTGCGTTTGCCCGTGACGAGCGAGTCGACGACGCGGACGCGGTGCCCGCGGCGAATGAGCTCCTCCGTGAGGTGCGATCCGATGAAACCGGCCCCGCCGGTGACCAGGTAATGCGACATGCAGTGACCTTAGCAATACGCAAGCCGAGGTTGAAAACCCCGCGTTCGGCGCGGTCTAAAGACCCCGCCCTACCGCGGAAAGCCTGTCTTCGGCATTCCGGCGACGATCTTCAACGCATTCTTGTAATAGAGCTTCTTCAACACGTCGTCCGGCAGGTCCATGCCGTACAGCTTCCAGAAGGCGTGATAGTCGCGGTAGTAGTCGAAATACTCGTCCGTGGTCTCGAACACGCGCCAGTAATAAGGATATTCGTCGGGCTGGAAGCTGTCCTTCCCGAACAGGATCCGGTCCTGATACTTGATGAAGAACTCGCGCGCGAACCGCGGCTGCCGTCCGAGGTCGTACAGGATCGCGCCGACCTCCGTGTAGAGGTTCGGCATTTCGTCGAACATCCTGCCCAGGCGCGCGAGGTCGTTCGCGTGCCACCCCATGTGCGCCGCGACGAACGTCGTCTTCGGGTGCTTCTTGAACATCCGATCGCGTTCCGCCATCAGCTCTTCGAACCGGACGCCTTCCTGATGCCGCCGATCGGCGTACAGCGCCAGCTCCAACCATCGCTCGTTGTGATAGTCGAGCGGATCGAAGAACGCCTGCGGCTCGCCGGTGTGGATGAACACGGGGATGCCGAGTTTTCCTGCCATGTCCCATACGGGATCGAGCTCGGGGTCGTCGAGCTTCAGGCGTGAGCCGTCCGGATTCCTTACGCTCATGCCCAGGCCCTTGCCGATCTCGCCGAGCCCTTTCGCGCCCGCCTTGATGTCGGCTTCGAGCTGCGCCGCAGCGCGCGGGCCGAATCCCGGACCGATGCTGCCCCAGTTGACGCTCGTGAACACGACGAACCGATCGTCGTGGCCGCTGGCATGAATCGCGTCGAGCTGCGCCTTCAAGCGATCGCCCGACACGCCGTTGGCCTGCACCATCACCTGGATGTTCAGGTTGTTCATCGCGTCGAGCACGGTCTGGATCGTCTGCGGATTGGTCAGCGCAGGCGGGTGCCCGTGCAGATCGACGACGGGAAACTTCGCGCGTGGGACCGGATGCTCCGGCACGACGAGCGTCGACTTCGGTTTGTAATCGGTGATTTTCGGCGCGGGGAATTCCGGCTCGCGGCCGGTCCCCGGACGCGGACGGATTTGGCCGGGGCCCTGCGGCTGCTGGGCGATCGCGGTCAGGGTCAGTGCGATAAGTGCGACGAGAGTGACGAGGGGCAGGCCGACCCTGCGCATTCGGACCTCCAGGAGAAAACAGAATGATAAGTGCCGCCGCAGTGACCCGTAAGCCGAATTCTGTCCGCCTTCGCTCCAGGCTTGCGCCCGGAGCTTCGGCGCGACGATCATTCCTCTAGCCCCGCCATCGCTGGCGGGATCAAGCAGCCTACCCGGAAGCATCGGACGGGCCGTCCGAAGGGCCTTGCGGCCCGCGCCTCCCTATTTGGCCTTGCTCCGTGCGGGGTTTTGCGTGCCACCCGTGTTGCCACGGGCGCGGTGCGCTCTTACCGCACCTTTTCACCATTGCTTGATCGCCGGGGCTAAAGCCCCGGCCTACATGTAGGGCGGCCCTTTCGGGCCGCCGATCGTCAGCTGTGTGTTTTCTGTGCCACTTTCCTTCAGGTCACCCTGACCGGGCGTTACCCGGCGCACTGCCCTGCGGAGTTCGGACTTTCCTCCCTTCGACTCGCCTCTTCGAGGCTCGCTCAGGGCAGGCACACGCGCGTGCATGCATTACGCGGGCTTGCCGTGAGCGAGCCCCGAAGGGGCGAGTCGAACGACGATCGTCTGTCTCACTGCGGCGGCGATGTTCCCTTCGCTGAATTGCTGATCTGCGATTGCTGAATCATTCAATCCTCAATCAATCAACAATCAGAAATCATCAATCAGCGATTCTTCCTATCCGTCCTGCTCCTGCGAGATGCCGTACTGCTCCAGCTTCTTGTACAGATTGCTCCGCGGGGTCCCGATGACCTCCGCGGTCTTCGAGATGTTCCAGTTGTTCTCGCGAAGCTTGCCGACCAGGAAGGTACGCTCGGCCGACTCCTTGAACTCGCGCAAGGTGCCTGGCCGCTCCCTGTCATTATCCGGCGCGGCTGTCTTCTGTTCAAGGCGGACGATCTCGCGGAGGTCATCGACGTCGACCGCGTCCCCCGGCGTCATGATGATCAACCGCTCGACCGTGTTCTTCAGCTCGCGGACGTTTCCCTTCCATCGCGCCTTCTGCAGGTATTCGAGCGCCGCCTGGGTGAAACGCTGCGGCCGGCGGTTGTTGTCGCGGCTGAAGAGATCCGCGAAGTGCTTCACCAGCGCCGGGATGTCTTCGCGACGGTCACGGAGCGGCGGCACGCGAATCGGGATGACGCTCAGACGGAAATAGAGGTCCTCCCTGAAGGTGCCCTTCTCGATCTCCGCCTCGAGATCCTTGTTCGTCGCCGCGATGACGCGGACGTCGACCTTGATCGTGCGGGCCGATCCGAGCCGTTCGACTTCACCCTCCTGGAGGACGCGCAGCACTTTCGCCTGCGTCTTGGGGCTCATGTCGCCGACCTCGTCGAGGAAGATCGTGCCGCGGTCCGCCTGCTCGAATTTCCCGATCTGCTTCTCGGTCGCGCCGGTGAACGATCCTTTCTCATGCCCGAACAGCTCCGATTCGATGAGCTCTTCTGGGATCGCCGCGCAGTTGACCTGCACGAACCGTTCGCGGCTGCGGAGACTGTTGCGGTGGATCGATCGCGCCACGAGCTCCTTGCCGGAGCCGCTCTCGCCGAGGAGCAGCACGGTGGCATTGGTCGGGGCCGCGCGCTTGATCGCGTCCCAGACCTGGCGGAGCGCCGGCGACTCCCCGACCATCTGGTGCCGCACTTCGGCGGCGCGCTTCAGCGACTTGTTCTCGTCGCGCAGCCGGGTCTGATCCAGCGCGTTGCGGATGGTGACGAGCACCCGCTCGCTCGCGAGCGGCTTCTCGATGAAATCGAACGCGCCCGCCTTGGTCGCTTCGACGGCGGTGCTGACGGTGCCATGCCCGGAGATGATCACGATTGGCACCGTCTCGTTCGATGCCTTGATCCGCTGAAGCGCCTCGAGACCGTCCATCCCCGGCATCTTGACGTCGAGGAACACGAGATCGGGCGACTCGCGCTCCGCCATCGTCACTCCCTCGGGGCCGCTCGACGCCTCGAGGACCTCGTAGCCCTCGTACTCGAGGATCATCCGCACCGATCGGCGGATCTCCGCCTCGTCATCGATCACGAGAATTCGGGACTTCACGCGGCTATTCTACCGTTACGGTAACGAGCGAGCGCTGCGCGAGCGTGGGATCGTAGTAGTAGAAGGCCAGGACGTCGCCGGGTTTCGCCGCGCCGACGATCCGCTGGTAGTCGGCGACCGAACGCACCGGTCTGCGGTTGACTTCCATGATCACGAAACCGCGCCGCACGGCTGCCGAGAAGGCGGCGCCGGCGGGATCGACGCGGGACACCACGACCCCCTGCACCGAGTCGGGCACCTCGAGGCGGCCGGCGAAGTTCCGATCCAGCTCGCGAACCGAGAGGCCGAGGGGGACGTTGACCGTCGGCTCCGCAGGCCGCGGACGCGTGCCGCTGTCGAGCGGATCGCGATCGGGCTCTTCGCGAGCCGGGCGTTCCGCCAGCTTGACGGGCACCATCAGCTTGCGTGCGTCGCGCATGACGCCGAGGCGCGCGACGGTTCCGGGGTGGCGGGCCGAAATGTCGCGAATCAGATCTTCGTTCCCGCCCACGTCGCGGCCCTCGACGTCGAGAATCACGTCGTAGGTGTGGAGCCCCGCGCGCTCCGCGGGAGAACCGGGGGTTACGTCCTGCACGAGCGCGCCGTGGCTCGCGCTCAGATTCAACGAACGTTGCAGCGCCGCCGTCACGTCGGTCAGGAACACGCCCATGTAGCCGCGCGACACGCGGCCTGCCGTCTTCAGCTGCGGGAGGATATCCACCGCCTGATTGATCGGTACGGCGAAGCCGATGTTGCTCGCCCGCGAGCTGATTGCGGAGTTGATCCCGATGACTTCGCCGCGGGTATTGATCAGCGGCCCGCCGCTGTTCCCGAAATTGATCGCCGCATCGGTCTGGATGTAGTCGTCGAGGCTCGGATCGAACAGCTTCCGGCCGATGAAGCTGACGACGCCCACGGTGACGGAGTGCACGTACCCGAGCGGATTGCCAATCGCGCAGACCCACTCGCCGACGCGCAGCTCGTCGGAGTTGCCGAGCGGCGCTTCCGGCAGATCGTGCGAACTGGGAACCTTCAGGAGGGCGACGTCGATGGCGGGATCGGTCCCGACGACTTCCGCGCGGAACGTGCGGCCGTCCGCGAGCGTGACCGTGATGCGCTCGGCCGCGTCGATCACGTGATGGTTCGTCAGGATAAAGCCGTCGCGATCGATGATGAATCCGCTGCCCGCGCCGAGCCGCGGAGTCTCCAGATCGCGCGGTGAAGGTCCTTCGAGCGGTCCGTCGCCGCGGCGGTAGTACCGCGGGTCGCGCAGGTCGGACCCCTTCGACGTCGAGTCGATGTTCACGACCGCCGCGTTGATGCGTTCGGCGACGTCGGCGAAGTTGACGACCGTCGGCAGCGCCGCGACAGCGCCCGCATGCGTGGCATCCGACGGACGCGCGAACGTACGCGGCGCGGTCGCCACGATCGGCGACGGCGTGAACTCGCCGGCGATGATCAGGCCGACGAGGAACGCGATGACTGCGCAGAGCGCAACGGTGACGACCGTGAATCTCTTTGACATACCGGTTCCCCGCCTTCGCCGCGAAGCGGCTTTGGCGAGGCCTCGCCGCAGCCGGCGCCCTAGATGCGGCCGGCGGAGGCGGGCGCATCCCGGCGCTCAATTCATTATAAGGGCCTTGAACTCATCCTCGGAGAGCGTCGGCACCCCCAGGCTGCGCGCTTTCTCGAGCTTGCTGCCCGCATCCTCGCCAACGACGAGGTAAGAAGTTTTTCGGCTGACCGACCCCGAAACTTTGCCGCCGCCCCGCTCGATGGCGCCTTCGGCCTCCTCGCGCGTCATCGTGGCCAGCGTCCCTGTCAGAACGAACGTCTTTCCCGCGAGCGGTCCCGGGGCACCGGCTCCCGGTGGCGGCTGACTCGTCATCATGTTGACACCGGCTGCGGCCAGCTTCGCGATGAGGTCCCGGTTGTGCGGCTCGTCCGCATACGCACGAACCGACTCGGCAAGCACCGGTCCGATTTCGGAAACGCTCTGGAGCGCCTCGATAGGAGCGTTCAACAGCGTATCCATCGTCCTGAAGTGCCGCGCCAGTGTGGCGCCAGCCTTTTCACCGACGTGGCGGATGCCGAGCGCGTAGATCAGCCGCGACAGGTCGTTCTCCCGGCTGCGCGCGATCTGTTCGATGACATTGCGGCCCACCTTGCCGAGCTTGCGCGGAACCGCGCGTTCGGACCGCGGAGATCGCGGCGCGACGACGAGGTTCTCGAGTTGCTCGGACGTCAGGGCATAGAGGTCCGCGAAATCCTTCACCAGACCCTGCTCGATGAGCTGATCGACGAGCGATTCGCCGAGGCCCTCGATATTCATCGCGCTCCGGGACGCGAAGTGTTCGAGGCTGCGCCGGAGGCGCGCGGGACACGATGCGTTCTCGCAGCGCCACACGACTTCCTCTTCGTCGCGATGCAGCTCGCTGCCGCACGCCCGGCACGTCGCCGGCATGATCCACGGGACTGCGCCTGCCGGCCTGAGGCTCAGAATTGGCGCGACCACGCGTGGAATGACGTCGCCAGCCTTCTCGATGATGACGGTATCGCCTTCACGAAAATCCTTCCGGGCGATGTCCTCGGCGTTGTGCAGCGTGGCCATGGAGATCGTCGATCCCGCCAGGAACACCGGCTCGAGCACCGCATACGGTGTGTTCGCGCCGGTACGGCCGACGTTCACGTCGATTCTCACGAGCTTCGTATGCGCCTGCTGCGCGGGGAACTTGAACGCGGTCGCCCAGCGCGGAAACTTCGCCGTCGTTCCGAGCTTTTCGCGCACCGCCAGGTCATCCACCTTGATGACCACGCCGTCGGTATCGAACTCGAGCGATTGCCGCCCCTCGGCCCACTGTTGACAGAACGCGAGGACCTCGTCGATTCCCGCGCATCGCTGGTAGTGCCGCTCGACCGGCAGTCCCCAGCGCTCCAGCGCCTGCAGCATCTCGTAGTGGGTCGGCGGAAGACCGAGGTCGCCGCTCGAGACAACCTGGTAGGTGAACGTCCCGAGGCCGCGCCGCGCCACCAGCGAGGGATCGAGATTCCTCATCGTTCCCGCCGCAGCGTTCCGCGGGTTCGCAAAGAGCGTCTCGCCTTCTTCCTCGCGTTCCCGGTTGATGCGCGCGAACGACGTCCGCGGAAGGAAGACTTCGCCGCGGATCTCGATCCGTCCCTGCGGGCCGTTTCGCAGCGCCAACGGAATCGCGCGAATCGTCCGCACGTTGGCGGTGACCTCTTCGCCGCGCACTCCGTCACCGCGCGTCGCACCGCGCACGAGGCGGCCGTTCTCATAGGTGAGCGCGATGCTCAGACCGTCGATCTTCAGTTCGGCGACGTACGCAACCGGAGCAGCGGCGCCCGTGCCCTTCCTCACGCGATCGTCGAAAGCGCGCAGCTCTTCTTCGTTGTAGGCGTTGTCCAGGCTGAGCATCGGCGCCATGTGGGCGACCGTCGGAAACCCTTCGGTCGGCCGGCCGGCGACGCGCTGCGTCGGGGAATCAGGCGTGACGAGATCGGGATGCTCCGCCTCGAGCCGCTCGAGCTCGTGCAGCAGCCTGTCGAACTCCTCATCCGAGATCTCGGGCGAGTTGTGGATGTAGTAGCGCTCTTCGTGGTGGCGGATTTCGTCGCGGAGCTGGGTAATGCGGGCTAACGGGTCCATCGCGACGCGAGAAATAGCGGCAACTTTCGCTGACCCGCTGACACGAGCGCACGGCGGTTCGCACGAAGACACGAAGACATGAAGAACATGAAGAACACGAAGACTATTTTAACTTCGTGGGCTTTGTGCTTCGTGCCCTAGTGTGGAAAGGCGTCGGGCTCGTTCCCGGGTTCTCGCGTCACCGATCACGCGCCAATACGTAATCCGGCAGGGCCATCAGCGCATCGCGCTCGCGGCCGGGCGGGAACGCGCTGAGGCAGCTCTTGGCGCGATCGGCGTACTCCACGGCGCGTTCGTACGCCATGTCGATCACGCGGTGCTCGCGGAGCAGACGGAGGATGTCCCGCCATTGATCCTGCGAGACCGCGCGATCCTGGACGACCGTGCGGATCAGGCGATCCGCCTCGTCGCCGCCGCGGCGGAGCAAAAAGATGATCGGCAGCGTTACTTTGCCTTCGCGGAGGTCGCCGCCGACCGGTTTTCCGAGGGCAGTCTGATCCGCCGTGTAGTCGAGCAAATCGTCGATGAGCTGGAACGCGACGCCGAGGTTGAAGCCGTATTCACGGAGCGCGTTCTCGCGCTCCGGGGTCACGCCGCCCAGCAGGCCGCCAATCTGCGCGCACCCGCCGAAAAGGAACGCCGTCTTGCGCCGGATAATCTCGAAGTGCTCGTCCTCTTCGATGTCGACATCCCCTGCCTTCGTGAGTTGGTACAGCTCCCCCTCGATCATGCGCAGGGTGACGTCACAGAGCAGCCGGATAATCTCGAGCGAATCCTGCGTCAACGCCATCGCCATCGACTTGATGTAGAGGTAGTCGCCGAGCAGGACCGTGATGTCGTTACCCCATCGCGAATGGACGGCGAGGCGCCCTCGCCGCACATCCGCCCCGTCGATGATGTCGTCGTGGACAAGCGTTGCGGTGTGGATGAACTCGACCACCGACGCATAGAGGACCGCCCGGTCTCCCTGGTAGCCCGCGAGACGCGCGGCCATGAGCAGCACCGCCGGCCGAACGCGTTTGCCGCCGCTTTTCTGGATGTACCGGCCCATCTCAGGGATGAGCGCGACCCGGGACTGAATGTGGCGGACGAACTCCCGCTCGACCGCCTCCAAGTCGTCGCGGATCGGCTCGAAAATCTGGGCCAGGTCGGCCAGACGCGTGGCGGAGTTCTGGGTAATGTCGGTCAAGGATTGATCTATGAAGAACCCGCTTCACAATACTGGACGAACGCGCGGAGTGTCAACGCGCTAAGCCATTCCAACGACGATACTTGTCAGTGCAAAGCCCGCCTTCGCCCGTCTCTCATCGGGCGGGGCTTCGGCGGGGCAGGCCGTCGAACAGCGCGTCGAAGTTGCGGGCTACTTGCGCTGCCAGTTCGGCTGGCGGCATTCCTCGGAGCGCGGCCAGACGGGCCACCACCTCGGCGACAAACGCAGGCTCGTTTCGCCTTCCGCGATGCGGGACCGGTGCCAGATACGGCGAATCCGTTTCGACCAGCACGCGGTTCAGCGGGACGATCGCGGCGGCGGCGCGGATCTCCTCCGCGCGTGGGAACGTGAGAATTCCGGCAAACGACACGTGGAAGTCGATGTCACTCGCGCGGCGTGCCATTCGGTCATCCCCCGTAAAACAATGAAAGATGCCGCGAAGCCCCCGCCCCGCTTCTTCAAGCAATTGGAACGTATCGTCGGTCGCCTCCCGGGTGTGAATGATCACGGGGAGATCGCGTTCGAGCGCAAGCGCGAGCTGCGCCCGGAACACCTCGTGCTGGACCGCGCGCGGCGAGAAATCGTAGTGGTAATCGAGCCCGATCTCGCCGACCGCGCACGCACGATGCCGATCGAGCGCCTGCCGGACGATCTCGATGCCTTCCGACACGCGTCCGGCGAACTCACCGGCCTGATGCGGATGGATACCCGTCGCGAAGCGGACAGCGGGCCAGGCCGCGGCGACCGCTGCCGCGCGTGCGGCCTCCGCTTCGTCACCTGCCGCCAGAATGCAGAGCGCTGACGTCAGCCCGGCGGCCTGTGCGCGTGCGACGACCGCATCAAGGTCGCCGGCGAATTCCTCGCCCGCGAGATGGCAATGCGAATCGATCATACCGGGATGCGGGATCCGGGATGCGGGATCCGAATCCCTCTATCGCACTCTCGTACCCGGCGGAATACCCTGATCGAAGCCGACCAGGGTCGGCTTGCCGCCATCCGGGCTCGCCGCGAGCACCATGCCGTTCGATTCGATTCCCATCAGCTTTGCCGGCTTCAGATTGAAGACCATCACGATCGTGCGGCCGACGAGCGCGTCCGGCTCGTACGCTTCGGCGATGCCGGCCACGAGCGTCCGCTGTTCGGTTCCGACGTCGACGGTCATCTTGATCAGCTTCCGCGAGTTGGGCACCTTTTCAGCGGTCAGGACCTTCGCGGTCCGCAGATCGACCTTCATGAAGTCGGCGATTGTGATCCTGTCGTCGGCCGCCGAAGCTGACGGCGCCGGCGGCGCTGCAGGCGCCGGTGTGACGGGCGTCGGCGGGGCCGGATTCTTCACTTCATCCACGCGTGTACTCCTTTGAGGTGCCCCTCGACTGAGCTCGGGGCTGGCCCGTCGACTGAGCTCAGGGCTGGCCTCGTACCGCGGCCACATCGGATCGCCCTTGGCAATCAGCCGCTCTCCTTCGTTCCGCCATCCGGCGTCGGATAGCCGCACGCCGGTCTTTGTCTCCCCGACGCGCCGCAGGATTTCCGCGGCGGATCTCGGCATGATCGGCAGCAGCAGGATGGCCGCAATGCGAAGCGCTTCGGCGACGTCGAAGAGCACCTGGCTCAACTCCCGCGCACGGCCGGCATCACGCGCGAGCGCCCAAGGCTCGCTGGCCGCGATGTACTCGTTCGCCGCATCGAGCAGCCGGAACGCCGCCGCCGCACCCCCTTCCAGCGCGAAGGCTTCCATCGACGCACGATAATCGGCGACCGCCGTCCGCGCGACCTCGGCAAGCCTGCCGGGCGCACCCGCGGGCGCGAGCCTCGCTCCGCGGTACTTCTCGGCCATCGCGGCGATCCGGCTCACGAGATTTCCGAGATTGTTCGCCAGGTCGGTGTTGTACCGCTCGTCGAAGCGGTCCCACGCGAAATCGCCGTCGCCGCCGAACGAGATTTCCTTGATCAGATACAGCCGCAGCGGGTCGACGCCATGCCGCTTCGCGGCTTCGATGGGATCCACGATGGTGCCAAGCGACTTGCTCATGCGCTGCCCGTTCAGCGTCATGAAGCCGTGGCCGAACACCTGTCGGGGAAGCGGGAGCTTCGCGCTCATGAGCATCGCCGGCCAGATGACGGTGTGGAACCGCGTGATGTCCTTGCCGATCACGTGCAGGTCCGCCGGCCACCACTTCTCGAACAGACGCTGGTCCCACCCGAGTCCCACGGCCGACGCGTAGTTGACGAGTGCGTCGAACCAGACGTAGACGACGCTCGACTGATCGAAGGGAAGCGGGATTCCCCAGGCCTGGCCCGCACGGCTCACGGAAATGTCCTCGAGGCCTCCTTCGATGAGCCGAAGGATTTCGTTGCGGCGCCCCTCCGGCTCGAGAAACTGCGGATGCGCGGCAAAATGATCCCCGAGCGCCTGCTGGTACTTCGACAGCCGGAAGAAGTAGTTCTTTTCCTTGATCCACTGCAGCTCGGTCGTGGGATGCAGCGGACACTTCCCCCCGACGAGATCCTTTTCCTGCTTGAACGCCTCGCAGCCCTCGCAGTACCACCCCTCGTAGCGGCCCTCGTAAATGTCTCCCGCCTCGTGAATGCGTTTGACGATCTCGGTCACGCCGCTGCGATGCCGCGGCTCCGTCGTCCGGATGAAGTCGTCGAACGACACATCGAGATGCCGCCACGTGCGCGTGAATTCCTGCTCCATCCGATCGGTGTACTCCAGCGGTGAGAGCCCCTGCTCCTTCGCGCTGCGATACACGTTCTGCGAATGCTCGTCGTTGCCCATCAGGAAGTGCGTCTCGAGGCCGCACAACCGCTTGTAGCGGGCGATGACGTCGGCGGCTATCTTCTCGTACGCCGTGCCCAGATGGGGGCGGCTATTTACGTAGTCGATCGCGGTGGTTAAGAAAAAACGTGACAAATCGAATCCCTAATTCCGGTCGGATCCCGCATCCCGGATCCCTGATCCCGGCCCGGCTTCCAGCCAGGCGCGGGTCGCTATCGCCTGGACCTCTTTAATCGGCAGCCCGCGCTCCGCCGCGATCCGCGCGCAGTCTTCGAACTCCGGCGCGGCGTTCAGCACACGTCCGCCGCGCGTCGCGACCTTGAACCGCACGCTGCCGATCGGCGTCTCGATCGAACGAATCTCGCGATCGAGTGTGTCGCGCTGCATCTCCTGATATCGCACGCCGATCGTCGTCGAGTGCGAAAACAGGATCGCGGTAATGGCTTCGCGGAGGTTTGGCGCCGCGAGAACCGTGACGAGCGTGCCGGGGCGGTTCTTCTTCATCTGCACCGCTGAATAGAACACATCGAGCGCCCCTGCCTCCGTCAGCAGATCCATGAGGGGCCCGAACAACTGCGGGCTCATGTCGTCGATCTCGCACTCGATCTGCACGACGCGATCGCCCGATGCCCCCTCGGCCCGCTCGCCGCGGAAGATGCGGAGGACGTTCGGCGTCTCCCTGGGATCACGGTCCCCTGCGCCGTACCCGATGCGATCGATGCGCATCGAGGGCATGGGGCCGAACGACCGCGCATATCCCGTCACGAGCAGCGCGCCAGTCGGCGTGACCAGCTCCGATGTTCCGTTCCCATACACCGGCACGTTCTCCAGCAGCTGCGCCGTGGCGGGCGCAGGTACAGGAAAGACGCCGTGGGCGCACTTCACGGTCCCACCACCCACGTTCAAGGGCGATGAGACGACATCATCCACGCCGAACCACTCGAAACCGAACACCGCGCCGACGATGTCGATGATGGAGTCGAGCGCGCCGACCTCGTGCAGGTGGACCCGCTCGATCGGCGTGTTGTGGATCGCGGCCTCCGCCGTGGCGAGCCGCTCGAACAGGTGCACCGCGCGATCCTGTCCTGCTGCGCTCAGCGACGATCGGCGAATCGCCCCGACGATATGCTTCAGATGATGGTGCTTGCGGCCGGCTTCACCGCCAGGAGCAGGATTCTTCTCGATAAGGCGGAACTTGGTTGCGGTCACGCCGGCGCGCGCGACGCGCTCGGTCGTGACCTCTCCGTACTCGATCGCGAGGCTGCCAAGCGCCGAACGCAGCGCGTCGAGCGGCAGCCCCAGATCGAGCAGGGCGCCGAGCATCATGTCGCCCGACGCGCCAGAGAAGCAATCCAGGTAGAACGTCGCCAACTAGAACGTGTCCTCTTCCTTGAAGCTGTAGTACCGCACGTCCGCGAGAATGATGTGATCCACCACATCGATCCCCATCAGGACTCCGACGGCCGCGAGCCGCCTCGTCAGCTCGATGTCGTCCTTGCTCGGTTTCGGATCGCCCGAGGGATGATTGTGGAACAGCACCACGGCCGCCGCGCCGGCCGCCGCTGCCGCTCCGAATACCTCGCGTGGATGGACGATGCTGGCGTCGAGGGTGCCGATCGACAGCAGGACGGTCCTGAGCACGCGGTG
>Ga0075434_100003789_pt1 | contig 13517 bp, 13 predicted proteins | sample RhiMethybrSRZTD3_FD_75298 | JGI IMG/M metagenome (GOLD analysis project Ga0075434, IMG submission 75298) | Populus rhizosphere microbial communities from Tennessee, USA - Rhizosphere MetaG P. TD hybrid SRZTD3 | ecosystem: Host-associated > Plants > Roots > Rhizosphere > Soil | place: USA... | reverse complement strand
GTCTGGGTTTGACAAGGCCGGGACGGCCTAACGACACATACGGATTACCCCGCACGACCCAGCGGAGCGGCCAGTCAGCGGCTTTGGTAATCCCAACGCGAGAGGTGAGATCGACCTCGGCGTCGGATACTGGCGCTCCACCGAGAATGCGAAGCGGACCGCGATCCAGCCGGGCCCCGTCGAGCGCGCCGTCGATGCCTAACGCCTGACAGAGCTTGCCGGGACCGTTCGTCAGGTCGAGGTCCCGCCGGATCCGCCCGCGCCGCTGGCGCATGAGCTCCGCTCCGCGCACAGGCTCGACCGCGCGCACGAGCACCGCGCTGCCGTGCCCCTCCTCGCGGGTGACAGCGTTGAAGCACCAATGCACGCCGTAGATGAAGTACACGTACGCGACACCGGGCGGGCCGTGGAGGTGCCAGGTCCGTTCGGTTCGCCCTACGACCGCGTGACACGCCGGATCATCCGGCCCGAGGTACGCCTCGGTCTCCACGATTCGGCCCGACGTGACACCGTCGGCCGAGGAATGCTCGAGAATCGCACCCAGGAGCTCCCGGGCGACGAGCTCGGTGGAACGGTCGTAGAACGATGCCGGGAGCGACCGTCCCACCGACGTCCCGCTCAACCCTCCGACACGGCCGATGCGGCAGCCTTCTTGGCGCGCGCTCGCCGCGGTTTGGCGGCGGGCGAAGCCGGACTGCCGGCATTCGTCTCGGACGCGGAACCGGCCCGCGCCGTCGGGCGTGTCGCCTTGCTCGCCGCTTTCTTGGCCGTCGTCTTCTTCCTACCGCGACCGCCCTTGGGCGCCGGGGTCGGGATGATCTCCACGGGTGCCTGCGTGTTCTCGTCGTCGCGACGCGACGCCGGGGCCAGCGACGCCGTGATCGTCGGCGGCGGTGGCGCAGCTGGCGTTTCGTCGACGACGCCTAACAACAACAGGTCCGCAGGCGGCTCCGCCCCACGCCCCGCCGGCCCGCGGCCGCGCAGGCCTGCGCCACGAGGGCCCATACCGCGCGGAACCGGCGGTGGCGCCGCGGCTTTCGGCACTGCTGATGTAGCGGCCGCGGCTCGATTCAACTGCTCCGCCACCGGTGCGACCTGCGCGGACACCGCAACTTCATAGTCGTCGCCTCGGCGACGTAGGTCGATCACGTCGCCGTCGTGCGCGTCCTTCAGGATCCGGATGAAGTTCCGCTCGCTGAGGCTCTCGCTGTCGCGCCCGAGGAGCTCGAATGCCTGCTCTCGCACGCGACTCGCCGGAACGGCGCGATCGCCAGACGCGAGCGCGGCCACGGCTCGGCCGACCAGGCTGAACGCTTCCTGGCGCGTTAGGCGCTCGCCGCCCAAGCCGATCCCATCACCGACGGTTTCCGGTTCGGACGCAGTCCGACCGGTCGCCGCCGCTGCCGGCGGATGCACGAGCTTATCCCCGTGCGGCGGCGTTGCCGTCGCCTCCTCGCCGACCTCGGGGGGTGTCGCGGCAACCCGGTGGGAGTCGGTGCGAGGCCCACGCTCCTCCCGATCGCGCCCGCGGCCTCGTCCCCGACGACCGCGGCGTCCCCGGTCATCACGTACGCGTTCGTCGCGTCCTTCGCGGCGGCCATTCTCGACGCGCGTCTCTTGCCCGCCGTCTTCGTCGGCGGCGACCAGCGCAGCGCGAGGGGCTGGAGCGTCACCGGCCGGGACTGGCGGAATGGTCTCACGCGGCAGCCCGACCTCGAGCTGACCGTTTTCCAGCTTGTTGACAGAGATGAGACCACGCTGCGCGGCCTCGAGGCAGAAGCGTGAAAACTTCGAGATGCCGAGGTTCTTCTCGTCGAACGAGTTGTCGATCTCCTGCATGACCTGCTTCAGGCGATCGGACCGCATCACGTCGCCGTTCTGCGACATTCGCTTGATCGCCTCGCTCACGAGCTCCCACGGGTCGTACTTCACGACTTCTTCGTCACCCGCCTTCACGAGACCGGCGAGCGCGTTGTAGCTGTAGTACTCGTCGCAGTTCATCACCAGCAGGTCACTCGACGACTCGCGAATGCCGACGCCGATGACGTACTTGCCGTACTCCTTGAGCTTCGTCACGAGGCTCGCGAAGTCGGAGTCGCCGGAGAGCAGGATGTAGGTGCCGATCTCGGGACGCGTGAAGACCAGCTCGATGGCGTCGACGGAGAGGCGAATGTCGGTGGCGTTCTTCTTCGACGACCCATACGCCGGCGCCATGATCATGTCGATGGACGACTCGGCGAGCGGCACGATGTACTGCGGGTACCGGCGCCAGTCGGCGTAGGCACGCTGCACGGCCACCTTGCCCTTGATGATCTCGGAGCCGAGGAGGTGCCGAAGCTCCTGCTGGAGGTCGGAGCGGATCCCCATCGTGACGTTGTCGAAGTCGATGAGGAGTGCGGCGTTAGGCGCGTGCGTGTGAATCGGGCCGCTGACAGCGGGCATCGCCTGGGGCCCCCGATGGATCGGTGCGACGGGGGTGCGGGGCGGCCGCGTGTGACGTGAGTTCATGTACTTCCTATGATGACGGTGTGGTCGAGCGCAACCATGCGCTCGAGCTCTCGCCGCTTCACCTTGCCGCTCTCGGGTGTCGGGAGCGCGTCGAAGAAGCGAACGAGATCGGGAACCTTGCCTTCGACGGGCACGATGCACGCGCACACCAGCTCACCCAGGATGTCGTGGGGAACGCCGATCACGCAGACATCGTCCACTGCCGGATGCGCGCGGAGATGGTCTTCCACCTCGCGCGGGTAGATCTGATATCCCCCACGCAGGATCGTCTCGCGACGGCGACCCACGATCCGCGCATATCCGTCCTCATCGATGATGCCGAGATCACCGGTGAGGGAAAAGCCTTCCGGCGTGAACGAGCGCCGGGTCTCGGCTGGCATGCGGGCGTAGCCCAGCATGACGTTAGGCCCACGCACTGCGATCTCGCCGACCGCTTCGGGGCCGTGCGGCGTGCCGGTGACGAAGTCCACGGCCTTCAGGTCTTCCGACACGGAACCGTCAGCGATGATACCGCTGCGCAGGGTGCGAAGTCGTGTCGGATTGAACGTGGCATTTCGCATCAACAGGTGGAACATCGTCGGTACGCCGTGGAGGGCGCGATGCGACAGGCGTGCCTTTTGGCTTGCCCATTCGTGCCCGACGTGTACAGGAGCGCCAGGTCGGAGTCGTCGCCAGCCGACGACGGCTCCGGGCACCGACGCCCTTCCCCGCTCGACACCAGATCCTCGAACCTGAAGATCCGGTCGTCGTACCACAGCTCCTCATCTCCCACGGTGACCAGGTATTGCAGGTCCGGGAGCTCGGGCCAGACATCCTCGAAGTCCTGAGGAAGTCGATGCCGTCGTACTGCTCGGCGGTGAAGGCGGCTGACGCCTCTGCCTGCCGGAGCTGGTACTTGAGCTCGTGGGCCAAGCTCTGTCATCCCCGCGGCGAGCGACGAGGACCTGGCATCGACCTGTGCGTAACTCAACCTGCTGGCGCCCGCGACAACCGCGGTGTGATCAGGGTGCTCACATGCACTCCGACCGAACACCTGCGCAAGCGTCCAGAGGTTCGCCATCAGTCTCCGCCTATGGAACGCGGTAAAACTAATAAGGATCGGGGACTAGGGACTAGGGACTGGGGACTCGGCCGGGAATCTTCTACCTCCCTGCAAGCCTCCTGGGCGCTAAGAGGCTCCCAGCCGAGTCCCCAGTCCCCAGTCCCCAGTCCCCGTCCCTATTCCCCCATCGCCTTGATAATCACCCTCTTGGACCGCTGCCCATCCCACTCGCCATAGAAGACCCGCTGCCAGGGCCCAAAGTCGAGCTTCCCCTTCGTGACCGGGACGATCACCTCGTGACCCACGGTGAGCGATCGCAGATGCGCTGCGGCGTTGTCTTCACCCGTCCCGCTGTTGTGTCGATAGTCATCGGGCGACCACGGGGCGATCCGCTCCTCGAGCCAATCGAGGATGTCCTGCCAGAGCCCCGACTCGTGATCGTTGACGAACACGGATGCCGAGATATGCATGGCCGAGACGAGAACCATGCCCTCCTGGATTGCGGCGGCGGCCCGACATTTCTCGACCTCGTCGGTGATGTCGATGATCTCCTGCCGGCGCTTCGTGTTGAAGGTGAGGTAACTCGTGTGGAACTTCATCGGGTTGGGGCATGGGTGAACCTCGGGCTGGGTCACGCGGCCCTTCTCGCCGGGCGCTCGCAACGCAGCGTATCTTCTTTCTACGAAACCACCTTCTTGACCATGCCGTAAGGAGCCCGAGTGAGTCCAGTCGGCTTCCGGACGCGCTTGTTTCTGATTCTCACGCTCTTCGCGACGCTGCCTTCCATCGTGCTCACGCTCGTATGGGCCGGCACGTTCGCGAGGGCGTTGCCATTGGTAAGTGGGAGCTCGGCGTGGGAGCGGGCAGCGGCAACTGGTAGTCGAGCGATTGCGGCGGCTCAGCAAGCGCCGCTTTCACCGAGTGACAGGGCGGCGCTCCGGGCGCATGAGATCGAGCTCCAGGAGTCGCTCACGCAGGCTCGACGATTCGGATTCATCGCGCAACGCGCGGTGCCGATCATCGCCGTGATCGCCGTGCTTGCGCTCGGGCTTCTGATAATAGTGTCGTCGCGCGTCGCGGGTCATTTGAGCCGACAACTGAGCCGTCCCATCGACGAGCTGGTTGGGTGGACCGATCGGCTCGGGCGCGGACAGGAGCTACCCGAGGGCCCGCCTCGAAAGGGCGCGCCAGAGTTTGCAGTGTTGCGATCCCGGATGCGTTCCGTTGCGCGAGAGCTGCGCGACGCGCGTGCGCGGGAAATCGAGGCCGAACGACTCCGTGCATTCCGTGAATCTGCGAGACAAGTGGCCCACGAGCTGAAGAATCCTCTCACCCCCATTCGATTCGCGGTCGCGCGGCTGCGTCGGGAAGCCCCGTCGTCGCTGGCCGACGCGGTCGATGTGCTCGACGCGGAATCGCAGCGTCTCGAGGAAATGGCTCGGAGCTTCTCGCAGTTCGGCCGGCTACCCGAGGGACCGCCAGCGGATGTCGATGTCGCCGAGCTCGTACGCTACACCACGCGGGTTTCGGTGCCTCCCGATGTCGAGGCCCAAGTGCGCATTGAGGGCGACGTCCCGATGATCCGCGGCCATCACGACGCGCTCGCGCGGGCATTGTCGAACGTCCTGCTGAACGCCGTCGACGCATGTCGTACCGACCGTGCAGAGGGCACCAGTCAGCCGGCGCGGATCGGCGTCACCGTTTCGCGCGAGCGGAACAACGGAGACGACGGGATCGTCATCTCCGTTCGCGATTCGGGCTGCGGGATCCCGCCGGACCGGCTGGCGCGCATCTGGGAGCCGTATGTGACGCACAAACCGGGCGGGACGGGGCTCGGCCTCGCAATCGCGAGGCAGACCATCCTCGCCCACAACGGAACGGTGCACGCGTCCAGCGTGGTCGGCGATGGCACCGAGATTCGATTCACTCTGCCCACGTCGGGCATCGACGCAACGGAGGCTGTCAGTGCGGATTCCCGGTGAGCTGATTCCGATCGTGCTCTTCACGATGATCCCCATCACGGCGATCGGTGTGCCGATCGCGCGCGCGATCGCGCGCCGCATCGAGGGTAGCGTTCGCGGGGCGTGGCCTGCGGCGTCGCTGCCTAACGACGTTGGCGCACGGCTCGAGCGGATGGAGCAGGCCATCGATGCCATCGCCGTCGAGGTGGAGCGCATCGCCGAAGGCCAGCGCTTCACGTCGAAGCTGCTCGCGTCGCGCGCCGATGTCGGACTCCCCGAAGGCGCGCTGGCCCGAACCACGGACTGAGGGCCGAACCGGTGGATGAAGACATTGTTGTCCCGATCGCATTCTTCCTGACCGCGATCATCCTGGCGATCGGCATTCCGCTCGTCCGTGGGATCGTTCGCCGCTGGGACCGGAAGGGTGCCGCGCCGGAGGTGGCGCCCGATACCGCCGCGCGGCTCGAGCGCATCGAGCAGGCGATCGATGCCATGTCGATCGAGGTAGAGCGCATCGCCGAGGGCCAGCGGTTCGTAACGCGACTCATGACGGACCGAGCGGAGCGCGTCGCGCTGCCGCTTCGCGGCGACGAAAACTCGTAAGGCGAGGGAATGATCATGCATATGAGTGACGGCGCCGCTGAAATGACGAACACGCTCTCGCAGGGTGGGCAGGGGGCTCAGGCGGCACAACAGGCACAACAACAGGCGCAACAGGCGCAACAGGCGCAACAGGCGCAGCAACAGGTTCAACGCGAGCTTCAGCAGGCGCAGCGAGAGGTGCAACAGGCCCAACGCGAGGCCCAACAGGCACAGCAGGAAGCCCAACGCGAAGCGCAGCAAGCGCAGCGCGAGGCCCAACAGGCCGTGCGCGAGGCGCAGCTCGAGTTGGCGAGGAGGGTTGGACGTCCGGTTCAGGTGGCCCCATTCCCACCATTTCCGCCCGGCGGCCCACAGATCCCGGAGGGAGCCGTCGTCATCTCGATCGCGTTCTTCGTGATGTGCGCGGTGATCGCCATCGGGGTTCCACTCGTGAGGGCCTTCACGCGCCGCATGGACAGGCGGAATACGGCAGCACCCATCGCCGACGCCGAGACGCGCGACCGGCTCGAGCGGATAGAGCAGGCCGTCGACGCGATCGCCGTCGAGGTCGAGCGGATCTCCGAGGGGCAGCGGTTCACGACCAAGATCATCTCCGAGCTTCGCGGGCTTCCGCAGCCCGATCCGTCGGCCGCGCTCGCCGAGCGCGCCAGTGACCGGAGTGCGGTGCCGCTGTCGCGCGCCCGGGAGGCTCGTTAGGCTTGCCGGCGCGCGATCTCCGGCGACCCGCCGCCACACCCTGACGACCGGCCGCTCGCATGTCGTCAGTTCTCATCGTCGATGACGAGCCGAACATCCGCCGGATGGTCGGCGCCTTGCTGGCCTCCGAAGGCTACGAGGTGCGCGAGGCGCCGGACGGTGCTCGCGGTGTCGCGCTCGCAGTCGAATCCGAGCCCGACGTGGCCCTCGTCGACCTGATGATGCCGGGTGAGCTCGACGGCATGGGCGTCCTCACGGCGTTTCGCGAGCGGATCCCGGACGTGCCTGTCGTGATGATGAGTGGTCGTGCTGGCCTGAGCGACGCAGTGCGCGCAACGAAGCTGGGCGCGTTCACGTTCCTCGAAAAACCACTGACGCCCGAGGGTGTGCTCCTCGCGCTCGCATCGGCGCTGGAGCTCAGGCAGGCCCGGCGCGAAACGCGAACGCTGCGCGCGGACCTGGGCCTCGCCGGCGAAATGATCGGGGACAGCCAGGCGCTCCGCCGCGTTCGCGAGATGATCGCGAAGGTAGCGCCTTCCGACGCACGCGTCCTCATCACCGGCGAATCGGGAACGGGAAAGGAGCTCGTCGCTGCCGCAATCCATGGTGGCGGGATGCGGAGGGATCGCCCGTTCGTTCGCGTGAACTGCGCGGCGATTCCCCGCGACCTCGTGGAAAGCGAGATGTTCGGTCACGAGCGCGGTGCGTTTACGGGAGCGACGGATCGCCGCATCGGGCGTTTCGAGCTCGCGGATCGGGGTACCCTGCTGCTCGATGAAGTCGGCGACCTGGGCGCGGAGGCGCAGGCGAAGCTCCTGCGCGCAATCGAGTCGGGGGAGATCGAACGCGTTGGAGGGAGCAAGCCGATCCGCGTCGACGTCCGCATCGTGTCGGCCACGAACAAGGATCTCACGCGCGCCGTGGCCGACGGCACGTTCCGCGAAGACCTGTATTTCCGGCTCAACGTCATCCCGCTCGCGATACCGCCGCTTCGCGAGCGGCCGGATGACATCCCGGCGCTCGTGAGGCACTTCTCCATGCTGCACCGCGGACGCACCGGCCAGCCACTCACGTCGTGGAGAGCCGACGCGCTGGACACGCTCGTGCGATATCGTTGGCCGGGCAACGTGCGCGAGCTCGCCAACATCGTGGAGCGGCTGGCAATCCTGCACCCCGGTCGCGAGGTCACCAGCGATGAGGTCCGCGAGGTGATGCCGACCGCACCGATGCGCCTGGCGGAGCCTGCTGCGCTTCCTAACGCGACAGTGCTCGAGGCATCCCTCACGGATACGCTCGACGACTATGAGCGTGTCCTCATCACACGGGCGCTTTCAGTGGCCGGCGGCAACATCGCCGAGGCAGCGCGCCGACTTCAGACGGACCGACCCAATCTGTATCGGCGAATGAAGCGGCTCGGGATCGTGGAGTCGGACCGCGGCGAACGTGGAGAGCGGGTCGAGTCGCGAACGTAACGCGCCGACACGCCCCTGCCCTCACGAAGAGACACACCGGAGTACGAGTTGTCTCTTGCGGTTTCCGGAACTCGTTGCGGTGTTTAATGGTATCGTGCGCCGGCGCCTGCGGTATGGGAGGTGCCTTACGCCGCCGGCGACTCGAACTGCCTCGGAGATTGCATGATCAGGTTCCTTGCGACGCGCACCGTCGCAGCGCTCGCATGCGCGGCGCTTCCATTCACGGCAACCGTCGCGCAGCAATCGACGCCGGCGCGAGACACCGTGCTGGACACTCGCCTCCTTCCCGCGGAGGTCGAGCGCGAGGTAACCGACGCATTCAATGCGCCGAACACCGTTCGAGCGACCGGCGCCTATGAGGTGGACTCGGGACGCGTAATCGCCGGTGATGTAGCGGTGCTCAACGGGCCAATCACGATTGCGGGGAAGGTGAACGGCCGCGTCGTCGCCATCAACGCCGACGTCATCCTGCGGCCGGGCGCCCGCGTCGAGGGACAGATCCTGGTGGTCGGCGGGAACATCGACGGAAAGGACGATGCGTTCATCGGGGGCGACGTTCGCACGTACCGACAGCGGCTCACGTACCGGCGCGAGGGTGATCGTCTCATCGCGTCCGGCTCGAGCGAAGAGGATGCGCGGTGGTGGCGTCGCCACCAGAAGTGGGGCTCGCACAGCTACAGCGACCTCCATCTCATCTCTGCCCGGACGTACAATCGCGTCGAAGGGCTGCCGATCCTCCTCGGGCCGTCGTTCGGACACCGTTCAGGGGAGACCCGCTTCGAGCTCGACGCGCTCGGTGTGTTTCGTACGGGCGATGACCTCCACTGGAACTCGCAAACCGTCGGTCACAACCTGAAAGCGGAGCTCTCCTTTGGTCACAACGCCGGTGTCGCGGTCGGCGGCAAGCTGTTCGACACAGTCGACCCAGTCGAGCAGTGGCAGCTGTCGGATGTCGAGGTGGGGCTTGCGTCGTTTTTCCTCCACCGCGACTTCCGCGATTATTACAACCGCCATGGCGGCTCCGGGTACGTTAGGCTCTCGTTCAACCGCGACATCAGTCTCACCGGATCGTTGAGCGACGAGCGATGGGCGGTGCGCGAGACGTTCGACCCCTTCACGCTGTTCCGAAATGGACAGGACTGGCGCCCGAACCCGGTAATGGATGAAGGGCGGCTTCATGTCACGAACGCCACGTTCCGCATCGACACTCGAAGCGACCAGGATGATCCGCGATACGGCTGGGACATTACCGCCGACTACGAATACGGGACGGGCAATACGACATCGTTGGGACCGACGTCGCCCGGTGTTCGCGATGGGGCGGTCCCCGGCGCGACGACCTACGCGCGGGGGTTTCTCGATCTCCGGCGGTACAACCGCGTGTCTCCCGAAGGACAGCTCAACCTCCGTCTGGTCGCGGGCGGATGGTTGAACGGGGACGAGTTGCCGCTCCAGCGACGGTTCTCGGTAGGCGGTCCGGGCGCAATCGATGGTTACCCGTTCCGTCGCACGGGGAACGGTGACGACGTCAGGCAGTGCACCGATGGCGTGAACATCCCGTTAGGCGTGCCGGCCCAGTGCGAGCGAATGGTCCTCGTCCAGGCGGAATACCGCGGGGACCTCTGGATGTCGATGTTCGGCGACTGGGAGTTCACCGACTCGTGGCGGCACGGTGGCTGGCGGCATCGCGCGCAATGGGTCGTGTTCACAGACGCCGGCCGCGGTTGGCTGGTTGGCGAGCGTGTGGGTGATCTGCAGTACCCGAAGGATCAGTTCCCCGGGCTTTCGACCTTCAAAACGGACATCGGTGTCGGCTTCGACGCGGGACTGATTGGCCTGTTCGTGGCGAAGTCAGTTTCCGATTCGAAGGAGCCGCCGAACTTCTTCGTTCGTGTCGGCAAGCGCTTCTAGGCTCGTGCGAACGTTAGGCGCGGCACTCATCGTCGCCATCGTACTGGCGCGCGATGCGAGAGCCCAGCAGTCGGCGCGGCGCGATCAGCCGGTTCCGGCCGATCCTGCGCCGGTTCAGCTGGCGGCCGGGATCGACGTGTCGGTGCCGCCGTCGACGCCAGCCACGCCTGTCCCGATGGGGCCCGTCATTCGGACCGCCAACGTCATTTCCGACCGTGAGCTCCAGAAGCTCTTACAGAACGGGTTCCCGGCCAACCTGCACTATCGCACCGAGCTCTGGTCGCGGGGCGGGCTGTTCGACGATCTCAAATCGTCGGTCGAGTGGGACGTCCTCGTGCGCTACGAGCCGCTCACCAAGACGTATCGTGTCGCGCGCTACGTGGGCGGGCAGGCCGAGAATCTCGGTCGCTTCGAGCGATACGAGGATGCGCAAGCGACGGTCGCACGTGCGTTCCAGCCGAGGCTTCCGGCGCGCCGTTCCCGCGACCGTCAGTATTACATCGTGACGTTGGAGCTCGAGGTGCTGTCGATGTCGGATCTCGACGAGATCGAGCGGTGGCTGCGGGGCGAGCTTCGACCTGCCGTGCGTGGCAAGCGAAACCCTGGTACGGCGCTCGGCCGCGGCCTGGCGCGGCTTACGACCCGGCTCCTCGGAGGAGAGAATCGCCGATACGAGCAGCGGACGGAGACGTTCAGAGTTGGGAATCGAGAGTAGCCGGGGACCCCAGTCCCCGGCTATCCCGTGCCCTTATGCTTCCCCTCCAGCTCTTCGATCTGGTGCAGAACCTCCGCACCGTAGAAGAGTCGGATATAGCGAGCCTGAGTCGGAGTCAGGCGGCGAACCGCCCAGCTCAGGTGCACGAAGTGAGGCTCCACCGGGTGCGTCAGCGGGTGCATCCCGATCTCGCTGGGCAGCCGGTTCGACTTCCGCGTGTTACAAGGGCTGCAGGCGGTAACGACGTTGCTCCAGTCGTTGGTTCCGCCTCGCGACAGCGGGACCAGGTGGTCTCGGGTCAGCGATTCGCGCGGGCGAAGCTCCGCCTGCGTCCGGCCACAGTACTGGCACCGGTACCGATCGCGGGCGAAGAGGAACGTGTTCGTCACCTGCCTGCGGAAGCGACGCGGCACATGAATGAACTTTGTGAGCCGGATCACAGCCGGGCGCGGCATCGTTAGCCGCTCCGACCGAACGACGCGGTCGTGGTCGGCCTCGACGATCTCGGCTTTGCCGTCGATCACAAGCCGCAGCGCCCGCCGCATGGGAACCATGGTCAGCGGTTCGAACGACGCATTGAGTGCCAGACAACCAAGAATCACGCACGCCTCCTTCGGTGCGTATGCGAACTCCCGCAGAATGCATCCGTGCGGGAGTCGAGCCAAACGACGGCACCTGTCTCGACGAGGCTGGCTCCCGTCGAGTATTAAACCCCTCGCAACCTAGTAAAGTGCCGAAACGAGAACAAGATGGCTTCCGTTACACACCGGCGCCCACGCCGGCGGGCACCGGGGTCAGCCAACCGTACGGATCGGCGACCCTGCCCTTGGCGATCGCCATGAATCGCTCCTGAATCGACGCCGTCAGCGGTCCCGGCTTCCCTTCTCCAATCTCGATCCGGTCAACGGATCGGATCGGCGTCAGCTCAGCCGCCGTCCCCGAGAAGAATAGCTCATCCGCGATATAAAGCATCTCGCGGGGGATGTTCTGCTCCCGGACCTCTACGCCGAGATCGCGCGCAATCCGCATGACCGAGTCGCGAGTAATGCCGTGAAGAATGCCTGCCGCAACGGGGGACGTATACAAGACGTCGTCACGGACCAGAAACAGATTCTCCCCGGACCCCTCGGCAACGAAGCCGAACGAGTCCAGCATGATCCCCTCGGCGTACCCGTCCAGCCTCGCCTCAGCCTTCGACAGCTGCGAGCTCAGGTAATTCCCTCCTGCCTTGGCAAGCGTCGGGAACGTGTCGGGAGCAGCGCGTCGCCAGCTGGACACGGACACGTCTACCCCGTTGACGAGTGCGTCGTGGCCGAGGTAAGCCCCCCAGTTGTACGCGATGATGAACGTCTCGACCGGGACACCGATCGGATAGAATCCCATCTGTTCGCCCGTCCTTACGACGACGGGGCGCAGGTAACAGGCACGCACGTCGTTCGCCGACACGGTATCCACCGCGGCCTGCATCAGCTCGTCGAGCGACCACTTGAGCGGCATCCGATAGATCTTGCATGAGTCCCCGAGGCGACGCATATGGTCGCGCAGCCGGAAGATCGCGCCGCCGTTCGGCGTCTCGTAGCAGCGGATTCCTTCGAACACGCTCGATCCATAGTGAACGACGTGGCTCATCACATGGATGGTCGCGTCCTCCCAAGCCACGAGCTCGCCGTCGCGCCAGATCCTGGCGGTTCTCCCGGCGGAGCGATCGGTCATTGCATTATCCCTGTTGGTAGTGCAGTTGGATGATAACAACCCGCACTGCACGGTGTGCATGAGAGGTACCGCTGATGGTGGAGCACCCAAGCGCTGATCTCCTGGCACTGCAGGAGGCATTGGCGGGTCGCTACTTCCTCGAGCGTGAGCTCGGACGTGGCGGAATGGGGGTCGTGTACCTCGCCCGCGACGTTGCGCTCGATCGAATGGTGGCGATCAAGGTGCTGCCTCCAGAGCTCGCTGCCTCGCCCGATCTGCGCACGAGGTTCCTGCACGAGGCGCGTACGGCGGCGCAGCTGTCGCACCCGCACATCGTTCCGATCCACGCGGTGGAGGAGCACGCGGCAATCGTGCTGTTCGTCATGGGCTACGTCGATGGCGAGACCCTCGGGGAGCGCGTGCGCCGCACCGGGCCGCTGCCTCCGGGTGACGCGATGCGCATCATGCAGGAAGTCGCGTGGGGCCTCGCTCATGCGCATGCGCGCGGCGTCGTCCACCGCGATGTGAAGCCGGACAACATCCTGCTCGATCGGGAGACCGGTCGGGCGATGGTGACCGACTTCGGCATCGCGCGTGCCTCGGAAGCGCACACGCCTGCCGGTGGAACCGTGATTGGGACACCTCAATACATGAGTCCCGAGCAAGCGCGCGGTGAGGAGGTCGACGGCCGGAGCGACCTGTATTCGTTAGGCGCTACGACGTTCTTTGCGCTCACGGGGCGGCTGCCGATCAATGGCCCGACCACGGCCGCGCTCATGGCGCGACTCCTGACGCAGACCGCGCCGCCCGTCTGCTCGGTCCGGTCGGTCGTGCCCTCGCCACTCGCGCGCGCCGTCGACCGATGCCTCGAGTGCAAATCCGACCGGCGTTTCCAGTCGGCGGCGGATCTGGCGGAG
>Ga0075434_100003788_pt1 | contig 13517 bp, 12 predicted proteins | sample RhiMethybrSRZTD3_FD_75298 | JGI IMG/M metagenome (GOLD analysis project Ga0075434, IMG submission 75298) | Populus rhizosphere microbial communities from Tennessee, USA - Rhizosphere MetaG P. TD hybrid SRZTD3 | ecosystem: Host-associated > Plants > Roots > Rhizosphere > Soil | place: USA... | reverse complement strand
CGATCAATCGAAAATCTACGATAAATCCGCATTTGCGCATGGCCGATCAATCGAAAATCTACGATAAATCCGCATTCCGCAATCCTCAATCCGCAATGGCTCAACGCCTGGACGCGATCGTCGTCGACCTCGGCCTCGCGCCGTCGCGCGAACGCGCGCACGCGTTGATTCTCGCCGGGAAGATCACGGTCGACGGTCACGTCGTCTCGAAAGCCGGCGCGCAGATCGCCGCCGATGCGCGCGTCGAGCTCGTCACGCCCGATCATCCGTACGTCAGCCGCGGCGGTGTGAAGCTGGCGGGCGCGCTCGACGCGTTCGCGATCGATCCGGCCGGACGACGTGCGCTCGACGTCGGCGCCTCGACCGGCGGATTCACCGACGTGCTGCTGCGCCGGAATGCGGAGAGCGTCATCGCGCTCGACGTCGGCCACGGCCAGCTCGACTGGCGGCTGCGCACCGATCCGCGCGTCATCGTTCGCGAGCGCGTGAACGCGCGGGCGCTGACGCGCGACGACGTGCCGCACAACGTCACGCTCGTGACCATCGACGTGTCGTTCATCTCGCTGTCACTGATCCTGCCGGCGCTGCCGCCGTTTCTCGATGCGCCCGCGGACGTCGTCGCGCTCGTGAAGCCGCAGTTCGAAGCGGGCCGCGACGAGGTCGGCAAACACGGCCTCGTCACCGATCCGGTCGTGCACGAGGCGGTCGTCGCGCGGGTCGCGGCCGCGGCGGAGGCGCTCGGCTTCACGAGGGCCGGCATGGTACCCTCTTCGATTACCGGTGCGACCGGCAACCAGGAGTTCTTCCTCCATCTCAGACATTGACCACATCGTCGTGCTCGGGGCCGGCGCCATCGGCAGCGTCTACGCTGCGAAGCTTGCCGCGCGGCACGACGTGACGATCGTCGGGCGCGCCGCTCACGTCGACGCGATCAACGCGCACGGCCTCCGCCTGACCGGACGCGAGGAGCTGACGGCTCGCCTTCGCGCCACGACGACCATCGGCGCGATCGCGCCGCGCACGCTCATCCTGCTGACGACGAAAGTCAACGACAGCCGGACTGCGGTTGAATCGATCGCGCACGCGCTGTGCGGCGACACGATCATCCTGTGCGTGCAGAACGGTCTGCACAGCGAGGACGTCGTCAGGGACGCTGTCGGCGGCGTCTGCCTGGTGCTCCGTGCGGTCACACAGTTCGGTGCGATCTTCCAGGCGCCCGGCGTCATCGACTACAAGGTCGCCGGGTATACGCTCATCGAACGAAGTCCGCGGAGTGACGCCGTCGCCCGCGTCTTGACCGAGAGCGGACTCGACGGCCGCGTGTCCGACGACATCAAGGCGGACGTGTGGCGGAAGTTGATCTTCAACTGCGTGATCAACCCGATCACGTCGATCGTCGGATCCGACGTTGGCTCGATTGCGGACCCGCGCCTCGATCCGTTGAAGCGGCTCGTCGTCGACGAGTGTCTGCAAGTGGCGCGCGCCGACGGCATCGTGTTCGACGGCGACTTCGTTCGAATGATCGCCGACGTCTTCGGCGCATCGCGGAACATCGCGTCCATGCGCCAGGATCTGCTCAAAGGCAAGCCGACGGAGATCGACTTCATGAACGGCGCGGTCGTCGACCTCGGACGTCGCTATGCGGTCGAGTGTCCGGTGAACGCAGCGCTCACCGCGATCATCAAGGCCATGGAATCGCGCCGCGTGGCACAATGAGCGCGGGATCGATTTGATGTGAGCAGCCAGATGGCGCGCGTGTCATCCGTGGGAATCGTCGCGAAGTCGCATCTGCGTGCGGCGACGGCGCATCTCGTCGACATCGGCGCGTGGCTCGAGAAGCGCGGCGTGGAGCCGGTGTTCGAGACCGCGACGGCGGCGCTCATGCCACCTGGAACCGCAGGGCGGGTCGCCGACAAGCAGGCGCTCGTCACGAGCGTCGACATGGTCGTGGTACTCGGCGGCGACGGCACGCTGCTGTCAATCGCTGACGCGATCGGGGTCGCGCGCTCCGGCATTCCGATGCTCGGCGTCAATTTCGGCAGCCTCGGATTCCTCACCGAGGTCACGCTGCCCGAGATGTATCCGTCCCTCGAGGCAGCGCTCTCCGGCGGCGCGCACATAGAAGAACGGATGATGCTGCGATCCACGACCCTGCGCGATGGCGCCGGCTGTGAAGATCACATCGCGCTGAACGACGTCGTCGTCACCAAGGCTGCACGGTCACGCATGATCGAACTCTCCGTCTGGGTCGGCGACGAGTTCGTCACCCGCGTCAAGGCCGATGGTCTCATCGTCGCGACGCCAACCGGATCGACCGCGTACAACCTCGCCGCCGGCGGTCCCATCGTCCAACCGACGCTCGACGCGTTGCTGCTGACGCCAATCGCGCCGCACACGCTCACGAATCGGCCGATCGTCATCCCGTCGGCCGCTCCGATTCGTGTACTGCCTCACATGGAGGATCACGCCGAGGTGTACGTCACCTTCGACGGTCAGGCTGGATTTCAGGCGACATCGGGCGACGAAATCCGCGTGTGCCGTGCGGATTGCCTGCTGCGGCTGATTCGACCCTCGACGCGGAGTTACTTCGAGGTGTTGAGAGAGAAATTGAAGTGGGGCGAGCGGTGAGGTCTCGGCTCGCCTGAAAGGCTTGCCCTACAGGCGTGGGAAAACGGGTGTCGCGCGAGCCTTTCAGGCGAGCGACCCGTTACGGCATCGTCAAGATCGCTGCCATCGTCTCGATCCCTTCCCACACGTTTTTGATCCGCACGTTCTCGTTCGGGCCGTGCTGATTGTTGTCGAAGTTCACGATTGACACGCCGATCGTCGGCACCTTCAACACGTCGCTGAACAAATAAAACGGCGCGCTGCCGCCGAGCGTCGGCAGCCGCACGATCTGACCGCCCGCCGCATCGGCGACGGCCTTCGTGATCGTGCGCGCGATCGGGATATCCATCGCCGTGCGGCCCGCCGGATAGCCGCCGACGCGATCGACTTTCGCGATCAACGGATGCGCCGCGCGCGTCTCCGCGTCCGGTTCCTTCTCGACGATGACGTAGCCCTGCTTTCGAATGTGCGCGACGAGACGCTCGAACTGTTTCGTCGGATCGACGGCACGCACGAAGCGCAGATCGAGACGTGCGGCCGCAGATGAAGGAATAATCGTCCGGCCCTGACCGCTCACTCCGCCGCCGGCTTCCATCGCGTTGATGTTCAGCGTCGGGAGGTTGTGGCGCAGCTCGAGCCGGTCGGTACTTTCCGGACGCGAGAAGCCGAACGTCTTCATCAGCATCGGCGCGACGTCGGGGATCTCGTCGATCGCGCGCTTCTCTTCCGCCGTCAGCGGCGTCACATCGTCGTAGAAGCCGTCGATCGTGACGCGACCCGCATCGTCTTTCATCGAGGCGAGGAGCTTCGACAGCTGCAGCGCCGGATTCGGCGCCCAGTTCCCGTAGTTGCCGCTGTGCAGATCGCGCGCCGGGCCGTACACGGTGACGATCGCGTTCATGATGCCGCGCGCGCCGAAGGTGAGCGTCGGTCGATCGCTTGGATGACGTGGACCATCGACCAGCAGCAGCGCGTCGCTGCGGATTCTGTCGGCGTGATCGTGCACCGCCGACTCGAGATGTGGCGAGCCCGCCTCCTCCTCGCCTTCCATGAGCACGCGGATGTTCGACGTCAGCGGAATGTTCGACGCATCGAGCGCGTCGACGGCCGCGAGGAACGCCACGATCGGCGACTTGTCGTCGGATGACGATCGTCCGTAGATCCGCCACTCCGGATCGATTCGATCGCGCCACGTGCCGAGGCTGATCGTGCGTCCGGCCGGTTCGTGTTCCGCGACGATGACGGGCGAAAAAGGCGGCTCGTACATCCACTCGACCGGGTTGACCGGCTGACCGTCGTAGTGGAAGTAGAAGGTGATCGTCCGCCGCAGGTTCGGCATGCGGCGCTCGGCAAGCACGAGCGGCGATCCGCCGGTCGCGACGATGTCCGGCGCGAAGCGGCGATGCTCGAACATCCGCGACAGCGCGTCGGCGTTGCGTCTGATGTCGGCTTGATTCGACGCGACGTTTGGAATCTTCAGGAGATCGAACAGCTCGCCGAGGATTTCCTTTTCGTGCTGAGCGCGCCAGTCGCGGACGCTGGCGATTGGATTCTGCGCGGACGTCACGAGGGATACGAGCGCGAGGATGACGGGGAGCGCGCGCTTCATGGCGCGATTATGCGCCTATCCACGGCCGAGCATCAGAGCAACCACGAAGGCACACGAAGCACACGAAGAAGATTATTTAAGGTTTGCATCGAAGGACCAGCGATTAGGTCGACGGCGTTACGGACGACGAGCCGCGCTGCGCCGCGCCTGCGCCATCGCTCCCGGCTTCAGCTCGCGCTCGGCGCCGCCTTCCCCTCCAGCCGCTCCCGACCGCCCTGCCCTGAGATCCCTGAAGTACTCCACCTGATACTTCTCGACGTTGCGCTTGTGCTCGTCGTAGGTGCGCGCGAACGCGTGCGAGCCGTCGTTTCTGCTGACGAAGTACAAGTAGTCGGTGTCCGCCGGTTGCACCGCCGCCTCGAGCGCTGCGCGGCCCGGCGACGCGATCGGTCCGGGCGGCAGTCCGGGATACCGGTACGTGTTGTACGGCGAATCCATCGACAGATCGGCCTTGTGCAGGTTGCCGTTGTACCTGCCCATCCGCTGCAGCGCGTAGATGACTGTCGGATCGCACGCGAGCGCCATCCCGATGCGAAGGCGATTCGTGTAGACGCCTGCGACCAGCGGGCGTTCGTCGGCCCGCGCCGTCTCCTTCTCGACAATCGATGCGAGCGTCACGACTTCGTGCATCGACAGATGCCGTGCCGCCGCCGCTTCACGCAGATCGGGCGTCAAAACATGCTCGAACCTCGATGTCATCAGCCGTACGAGCTTCGACGCATCGGTGCGCCGCGGCAGCGCGTAGGTTTCCGGAAACAGATAGCCTTCGAGATCTTTCGCGGCGGGATCGAGATCCTTGATCGGCGTCGCGTCGCGCGCGGCGGCGACGAACGTGTCCGCGGGCCCGAACCCGTGCGCCTCGAAGATCCTCGCCATCTCGAACATCGTCAGCCCTTCGGGGAACGTGACGGTGACGACGTAGACGTCGCCGCGTGCGAGCTTGTCGATGACTTCGAGCGGCGTCATCGGGCGATCGAACCGGTACTCGCCCGCCTTGAGCTTGCGCCCCTGGCCGCTCAACCACAGCGCGACTCGAAACGTGCGCGCGTCGCGGAGGATGCCCGCTTCGGCGAGCCGCTCGCCGATGCCGCGGCTGCCGGCGCCCTGCGGGATCTCGACGAACTGCTCGGCGGCCTCGTAACCGCGATACGGTTCCCTTACGCGGGAATACTGCAGCGCTGCCGCTGCGCCCGCGAGCACGACCACGATCAGGACGAACAGAAGAAGTTTCTTCACAGTCGATCCAGATAATCCTGCAGGAAGACTGCCGCCGCCGCCGAGTCGAGCTTTTCCTTGCGGCGCCGCCAGTCGCGCTCGCCGAGGGCCAGCCTACTCTCTGCTTCTCGGCTCGTCAGGCGTTCGTCTTCAGTTGTAATGGTTACGCCTGCGTTCCCGGTCGCCTCGCGCAGCGCGTTCACGAACGCCACGGCGCGCGCCGTCTGCTCCGTCGGCGAGCCGTCGAGCCGCGCGGGCATCCCGACGACCACTGTTGCCAGCCCGTCGTCTTCCGCGCTCAACCGCGCGATTGTCTCGGCGACTTGGCGCACGCCTTCGCTCGCGCTCGTCACCGTGATCGTGGCGAGCGGACGCGCGAGCGTGCGCGATCGATCGCTGATCGCGAGGCCGATGCGGCGCGCACCCACGTCGACCGCCAGAACCCGCATATCTCAGATGTTATAATTCCTGCTTCCCACGAACGCCGTGAAACGATTCCTCTTCGCGCTCCTCATCGCGGGTGTCGGAGCGGCACTGGCCTGCGGCACCGGCCGGCCGCCCGAAAAATTCCGCCAGAAGCTCGTCATCCTCGGATTCGACGGCATGGATCCGCGTCTCGTCCAGCGCTGGATGGACGAGGGCAAGCTGCCGAACATGAAGAAGCTTGCGTCGCGCGGCAGCGGCGTGCGGCGGCTCGAGACGACGCACTCGCCGGAGTCGCCGACGGCGTGGGCGTCGTTCGCGACCGGCGTCAACGCCGGCAAGCACAATATTTACGACTTCCTCGTCCGCGACACCAACACGTATCTGCCGGATCTCGGCATGGTGTCGCGCGAACCGCCGCGATTCATCCTCAACTACTTTCCGATCTCGAGACCGGTCATCAAGTCCATTCGAGGCGGCACGTCGTTCTGGGTCACCGCGGGCCGCGCGGGCGTGCGGTCCAGCGAGCTCACGGTCCCGGTCACCTATCCACCCGAGGACGTGCCGAACGGCGAGATGCTGTCAGGTCTGCCGCTGCCCGACATCCGCGGCACGATGGGGACGTTCTACTACTTCGGGACCGATCTCAGTCGCTACGAGGAAGGCAACACGGAGTTCGGCGGCATCCTGAAGCGTCTCGTCTTCGACGGCGACGTCGCGCAGACGGAGCTCGTCGGACCGCCGAACCCAATCGTTCGTCAGCAGCTCCGCGCGCTGCGCGCGAGGGGCGCGACGAGCGACTTCGACAAGATGAAGGTCGCGGAGCTCGAGGCGCGCGAGGACATCCGAATGCCGGTGACCATTCACTGGAATCGCTCCGGCAAATCCGCGACCGTCGACATCGGCGACAACTCCATTCATCTCGCGGAGCACGAGTGGAGCAAGTGGATCAATCTCGATTTCAGCATCAATCTGCTCCTCCGCGTGCACGGGATGGTGCAGCTCTACCTGATCAACGCAGGACCGGAGCTGCAGTTGTACATCTCGCCGGTGAACTGGAAGCCTGACAATCCGCCTGCGCCGATGTCATCGCCGCCGTCCTTTGCCGGCGATATCTACGAGCGTCTCGGTCCGTACCGCACGCTCGGATGGGCGGAAGCGACGTGGCCGCTCAATGAAGATCGCATCGACGAGAAGGTCTTCATGGACGATCTGTTCCGCGCGTTCGACGATCGCGCGCAGGTCATCCTCCAGCGCATCGACGCGCATCAGTGGGATTTGCTCGTCGGCGTCATCGAATCGACCGATCGCGTGCAGCACATGATGTGGCGGCTCATCGATCCGGCGCATCCGATGTACGACAAGGCGCTCGCCGCGCGTTTCGGCGACGCGATCGAGCGCGTGTATCGCAAATGCGACGAGTTCCTCGGCGAAGTCATGACGCGCGTCAACGACACGACGCCGATCCTCATCGTCTCCGATCACGGCTTCCACTCGTTCCGTCAGTCGGTGAATCTGAACACCTGGCTCGTCCAGCAAGGGTTCATGGCCGTCCACGGGCAGCAGCCCGGAGAAAAGAAGCTGCAGGACCTGTTCGGCGGCGGCACGTTCTGGGAAAACGTCGACTGGTCGCGCACCAGCGCGTACGCGATGGGACTCGGTCAGGTGTACATCAACCTGAAAGGTCGCGAGAAATCCGGCATCGTCGCGCCGGGCGCCGAGTCCAAGCAGGTGCAGAACGATCTCGCGAACCGGCTGATGACGATGACGGATCCAAACACCGGCGAGCGGATGGTCGACGCGGTCTACAAGGCCGACGACGTCTACTCCGGCGAGTTCGTCGGCAACGCGGCGGAGCTCCAGGTCGGACTGGCCGACGGCTACCGCGTGTCGTGGCAGTCGACCCTCGGCGGGTCGCCGCCCGGGATCGTCTACCCGAACATGAAGAAGTGGTCCGGCGACCACGGGTCGTACGACTACAAATCGACGCCCGGCACGCTCATTTCGAGCCGGCCCGTTCCCGCCGGCGTCACCCAGATCATTGATATTGCTCCCACTGTGCTGAAGTACTTCGGCGTGCCGATACCTTCAGATATAGATGGGAAACCGTTGTATTGATCCGCAAAGTTCGCGAAGTTCGCAAAGTTCGCAAAGGGTACCGGGAAGGCTTCGTGTTTTCTTTGCAACCGCTTGCTTTGTGTCCTTTGCCCCCTTTGTGTCCTTTGTGTCAGCGCAGCCGCCGGATCGCGCCGGCACTGAAGCGATGGCGCGGCGGGCCACCGAACGGCTCCAGGCGCTCCAGCGTGAGGCCGACCACCTCGCCTCGGAGGAGCGAACGCTCCTCAACGAGGTCCGGAAGCTCGAGATCGAGCGCCAAATCAGGGCCGAGGAGCTGAAGCAGCTCGACGCCGACGCCGCGAAGATCCGTCTGGAGCTCGCGTCGACGGCCCGGCGGCTGGACGCGCTGATCAACGAAGAGAACGCACAGCGCCCCGAGCTTCGCGGACGGCTGGTCGAAATCTACAAGCTCGGCGAAGCGCGATACGCGCGGCTCCTGCTGTCGGCGCCGGACTTGCGGCAGATTGGTCGCGCGTCGCGCACGGTGGCGGCGCTCGCCAAGCTCGATCGCGAGCGCGTTCTCGCGCATCAGAACACGATGGCGGAGCTGAAGATCGCGCGCGCCGCGCTCGAAGCGCGCGAGCAGAAGCTCGCGGCCGTCCGCGCGGACACCGAGCGGGCGCAGATCGCCGTGAAGCACGCCGAGCAGGCGCGCAACGATCTCATTCGCGACATCGATCGCCGGCGCGATCTCAACGCGCAGCTCGCCGGAGAGCTCCAGACCGCACAGCAGAAGCTTCAGGCCTCGCTGCGCGAGTTCGCGAACGGCGCGCCGTCGGTCGAGATCGCTTCGCTGCCGCTCAAACCGTTCCGCGGCGAGCTCGACTGGCCGGTGGCGGGCGTGGTGCGCCGCCGGTTTGTGGGCAACGCGTTCAGAGGCGTCGAGATCGGCGCGCTCGAAGGGGCGGACGTCCGCGCCGTGCACGACGGGGTCGTCGCATTTGCGGACAGTTTTGCCGGGTTCGGAAATCTGGTCATCCTGGATCACGGATCGCAGAACTTCAGCCTGTACGGCGATCTGCTCGATATCTCTGTGAAAAAGGGGGCCCACGTCGTCCGCGGCCAGCCCGTCGGTTCCGCCGGTTCCTCGCCCTCGGGCCAGACCGGCCTGTATTTCGAACTGCGCGTCGACGCTGAACCCGTCGACCCGCTACAATGGCTGAAGCGACGGTAGCTCTCTTCAGTCAGGGTGTTTATGTCCTCGAGAACGCGCGTGCTCGTGATGTCCATCTCCGCTCCGGTGATCGTGTTTGCGATCGTCGGCGGATTCCTCGGGAAGGCGATGGCGCGCGAGGAACCCTACACGCACCTGAAAATCTTCGACGACGTGGTCAACATGATCGTCGGCAATTACGTCGAGCCGGTGAACGTCGACAAGGTGCTCAAAGGCGCGATGCACGGCCTGGCCGACGGCCTCGATCCGGACAGCGCCTATCTCACGCCGGACCAGGTGAAGCAAGTGGAGAACGGCACGCCGCTGCCGGCGGGTGACGTCGGGCTCGAGCTGACGCGTCAGTACTACCTCCGCGTGATCGCCGCGCGCGACGACTCTCCTGCCGCCAAAGCAGGACTGCGCACGGGCGACTACATCCGCGCGATCAACGAGACCCCGACGCGCGAGATGTCGGTGTGGGAAGGCATGCGCTCGCTGCGCGGGGCGCCGGGCACGAAAGTCACCGTCACGGTCATCCGCGGCAACGCGAACGATCCGCACGCCATCGAGCTGACGCGCGAGGCGGCGCCGACCAACCACGTCACAAGCCGCATCGCGGCTCCCGGCGTGGCTTACGTGCGCGTTGCGGCGATCGGACCGAACACCGCGGCGCAGCTGAAATCTGAAATCGCCGACGCGACGAAGAAAGGCGCGACGAAGCTGATCGTCGACGTCCGCCGCACGTCGAGCGGCGGGCTCGAGAACGGGCTCGATCTCGCGCGCCTCTTCGTTCCGAGCGGGACGCTGGCGATGCGCGAGACGCGCAGCGGCACGCGCGAGACGGTGGCGAGCGAAAACGGCGACGGAGCCATCACGTTGCCGGTCGAAATTCTCCTCGACGCGGGCACGTCTGGCGCCGCTGAAGTATTTGCGTCGGCGCTCGTCGGCAACAAGCGCGCCGAGCTGGTCGGCGAGCACACGATCGGACGCGCGGCGGTCCAGAAGCTCGTGAAGCTGCCCGACGGCAGCGGCCTCTGGCTCTCGACCACGCGTTATCTGACGCCGTCGGGCGCTTCGCTGCACGAAAAAGGTCTCGAGCCGACCGTCGCGGTCGACGAGCCCGATGTGGAATTCGGTCAAACCCCACCGCCCGGCGATCCGGTGCTCGACAAAGCACTCGAGCGCCTGACTGACAAAAAAGCTGCGTAGCTGCTATACTGAGCGTTCGTCTAAATGCTTGTATTTGCAGACGTAGGCGCGTAGCTCAGAGGTTAGAGCGCCTGCTTGACACGCAGGAGGTCGGTGGTTCGAGTCCACCCGTGCCTATTCCCAGCCTTCGCTCGCGCATCGCGGCCGACGCGTGAGCTTTGGCTCGGCAAGTCAAGGCTGCCACGCCGTAGCGGCGCAGCCGCGAAGGCGGGCTTCTTCTGATCACATTTTGTTCATGAGTCAGGTCACCATCACGCTGCCGGACGGTTCGGTTCGCACCGTCCCGCCGGGCACTCTCGTGCGCGACATCGCGGAAGGGATCTCTCCCAATCTCGCGAAAGCGGCGCTCGCGGCCGTCGTCGACGGCAAGCTGGTGGACCTCACCTACCCGCTCGAGCGCGACGCGGACGTGCGCATCGTCACGGACAAGAGTCCCGAGGCGCTGCCGCTCCATCGCCACAGCACGGCGCATCTGCTCGCGGCGGCGGTCACGAACCTGTTCCCGGGCGTGCAGTGCGGCATCGGCCCCGCGATCGACGACGGGTTCTTCTACGACTTCATCGTCCCGCGTCCGTTCGTCCCCGAGGATCTCGAGGCGATCGAGAAGAAGATGAAGGAGCTCGCGCAGCAGGATCTGCCTTACGAGCGGCAGATGTGGCCGCGCGAGGAAGCGAAGGCGTTCTTCGAGAAGCGCGGCGAGCCGCTGAAGGTCGAGTTGATCGAAGAGAAGACCAAGGGTCAGCGCGACGTCTCGTGCTACACGATCAAGGACAAGGACACCTTCATCGACTTCTGTGTCGGTCCGCACGTGCCATCGACGGGCAAGCTGAAGGCGTTCAAGCTGCTGAATACGTCGAACGCGTACTGGAAAGGCGACGCGCGTAACGCGCCGATGCAGCGCATCTACGGCACGGCGTTCCTCTCGGATAAAGATCTGAAGGCGCACCTCACGCAGCTCGAGGAAGCGAAGAAGCGCGATCACCGCAAGCTCGGAAAAGAGCTCGGTTTGTTCACGTTCCATCCGTGGGCGCCGGGCGCCGCGTTCTGGCAGGACAAAGGCACGACGCTGTACAACACGCTCGCGAACTACATGCGCGGCGTGCTGTTGCCGAACGGCTACGTCGAAGTGAAGACGCCGATCATCTACAACAAGGCGTTGTGGGAGACGTCAGGCCACTGGCAGCACTACCGGCAGAACATGTTTCTGGTGCAGGGCTCCGAAGGCGAGGAGATGGCCATCAAGGCCATGAACTGCCCGGGGCACTACCTGCTCTACGGCAGCACCGTGCACAGCTACCGAGAGCTGCCGATCCGCTTTCACGAGCAGACGCCGCTGCATCGCAACGAGCTGGCCGGTGTGCTCTCCGGTCTCACGCGCGTCCGCCAGTTCGCGCAGGACGATGGGCACTGCTTCGTGATGCAGGAACAGATTGGCGACGAAGTCGAACGTCTGTTGAAGCTCGTGCAGCGCGTTTACGAGGATCTCGGCTTGGCGTTCCAGCCGAAGCTCGGAACACGTCCGCCCGACTTCCTCGGCCAGATCGAAACGTGGAACCACGCGGAGGCGCAGCTGAAGGCGGCGCTCGACCGCGCGGGCATGGAATACCAGCTGAACGAAGGCGACGGCGCGTTCTACGGTCCGAAGATCGACTTCGACGTCACCGACGCGATCGGACGCAAGTGGCAGTGCGCCACCATTCAGCTCGATTATCAGATGCCGGAGCGGTTCGATCTGAAGTACATCGGCGCCGACAACGCCGAGCACCGCGTCGTCGTCATCCATCGCGCGATCTTCGGCAGCTTCGAGCGCTTCATCGCGATTCTGATCGAGCACTACGCCGGCGCGTTCCCGTTGTGGCTCGCGCCGGTACAGGTGATCGTCATTCCGATTTCCGACAGGCACCTGGCGTACGCCGCGTCGGTGCGCGAACAGGTTGCCGCCGCGGAACTGCGCGTCGAGCTCGACGAGCGGCAGGAAAAGATCGGATATAAGATTCGAGAGGCTCAGCTGCAGAAGATTCCGTACATGCTCGTCGTCGGCGATCGCGAGGCCGCCGAAGGCACGGTAGCTGTGCGCGAACGCTCGGGCGGCGACAAAGGATCGTCGACGGTCCGGGACTTCGTCGCGAAGGCGCTCGAAGAGGTCGCATCGAAGGGAAAGCTCTCGAAGGAGACGGCGCCGGTCTCGATGGAACAGGCGTCGTAGCTGACAGCTGGAGAGCCGGCAGCTGAGAGCTGACGGCTGATAGCTTTTTCGCTGGAGGTCGTTATCGCATTCTCGAGTGGGCCCCGCCGTGACGATCGCGTGCGGGTGAACGAACGCATCCGCGTACGCGAAATCCGCGTGATCGACGACACCGGCCAGCAGCTCGGCATCATGCCGCCGCCGCAGGCCCTCGCGATCGCCAAACAGAAGGGGCTCGATCTCGTCGAGATCTCGCCCACAGCGACCCCGCCGGTCTGCCGGATCATGGATTTCGGCAAGTACCAGTACCAGGAGCAGAAGCGCGCGCGTGAGGCCCGTCGGCACCAGAAAGTGATCGAGGTCAAGGAGATCAAGTTCAGGCCGAAGGTCGACGAGCACGATTACCAGTTCAAGAAGAAGCACATCGAGCGCTTCCTCGAAGAAGGCGACAAGGTGAAGGCGACGATTTTCTTCCGCGGCCGCGAGATGGCGCATCCCGAGATCGGACGGCGCATCCTCGAGCGGCTCGTCGACGAGCTGCGAGACCTCGCGGTTGCGGAGACGATGCCGCGAATGGAAGGCAATCAGATGCATACCATCCTGAGCCGGCGGCCGCAGACCGGCGGCGGGAAGGCGAAGCCCGCGGCGGCGAAGCAAGCGAGCTCGACGACCTAGACGGTTTCTTCATGGTGAGACGATGCCGAAACAGAAGGTGAAAACGCACCGGGGGGCCGCCAAGCGCTTCAAGCGCACGAAGCGCGGCAAGTTCCTGCGGAGCAAAGCGTTCAAGCAGCACATCCTGAGCAGCAAGACGACCAAGCGGAAGCGGAAGCTCCGAGGCACCACCACCGTGTCCCACGCTGATACGGCCAAGCTGGCTCGCATGCTTCCGTATCGGTAGCGCGCGTGGGAGTCGGGATTAGGGATCAGGGATCAGGGATCAGGGATTTGTAGGGATCAGGGATCAGGGATTAGGGATCAGGGATTAGTAGGGATTA
>Ga0075434_100003787_pt1 | contig 13517 bp, 16 predicted proteins | sample RhiMethybrSRZTD3_FD_75298 | JGI IMG/M metagenome (GOLD analysis project Ga0075434, IMG submission 75298) | Populus rhizosphere microbial communities from Tennessee, USA - Rhizosphere MetaG P. TD hybrid SRZTD3 | ecosystem: Host-associated > Plants > Roots > Rhizosphere > Soil | place: USA... | reverse complement strand
CCCTCGTAAGCCGTCCGACACCGCCCGATTCGCTTATTTAGGTCCCCGGGACCGGGTCAAGTGACATCGATGCCTGGGATGTGAAAGCCCAGAAGGCGGCAGAGGGCTGCGCCGAGTATGAACGGCCACAGGAGTACCGCCAGAATCGACAAGAGAATGCCCGAGAGGCTGGAGAGGTGGACGTTGTTGGTGAGCAACGCCACGATGATGCCAACAACTATGTATCCCGAGGGCCAATACCAGTGCCTGCGAAACCACATATGATCAAGCGCCTTTCCGGCGAGGACTTAGGACGGTCGGATTAATAGTGGCTTGAGCGATCGATCTATACGTACGTATTGCTGAAAGTCTTGGCTGCCCGGTAGAGCGAACGCTGCGAAGCACAATCCTCGGCGAGTCCCAAAATCGATCAAGTGCGCCGCAACGAATTCCCTGCGGCGACCACACGTCCCGGTTGACGTCGGCTGCGCGCAGCGACGCCTATGGTGCCGGTATGGCTCGCTATGTAATCGACGCGCCGACGCTGCTGCACCTCGTCACCAACGGCGTGAAGGTCAGCCCTAGCCATCAGCTCGTCGCCCCGAACCTGATCCGATCTCAAGCGCTCTCGCTGCTGTTTTCACGCGTGCGCGACGGTGAACTCATCGAGGATGTCGCACTTCAACACCACGAGCGGATTACCGAGCTCAAGATGCGACTGCTCGGTGACCGCGTGTCGCGGCGTACCGCATGGAGGCTTGCGCGTGAACACGGTTGGAAGACCACCTATGACGCGGAGTATCTTGCCATCACCAAGCTTCAGGCCGATGCCTTGGTGACTATTGATCCCGGCCTGGCCAGAAAGGCCAAGGACGTCGTTCCAGTGGCGCCCATCTCAGCGTTGGCCGCAGACTATGCGCCAGCTAGCGGACCCCGTCGACCTCGATCGGGAGATGCCTAGGCCCGCGCAACGTGGGATTCTGCCGGTACGGGGGCGGGTCCTGCAGGAGCCGGGGATTCTCCAACCTGCGGGCGAGCTCGGTCAGCGCGGCCTGCGCCTCCTGACGCGCGAGCCCGGCGCCGAAGCAGTAGTGGATGCCGGTGAAAAAACCCAGATGCTCGTTGTCGTCCCGCTCCGGGTCGAAACGGTCAGGATCGGGAAACCGGTTCGGGTCTCGGTTGCCGGCGGCCAGCGCGAGGACGATGCGTGAGCCCTTCGGGATTGTGACCTCCCCAACCTCGACGTCGTCCAGGGCCATGTATTCGGGTTGATTTGCACCGGCGGCTCGTAGCGCAATAGCTCCTCGACTAGGGGGATCGCCAGCTGTTCCTCGTTGCGGAGCCGTTCCAAGATCTCGGGATGACGGAGCAGGGTAAGCATGCCGTTGGTGATGAGGTTGACGGTCGTCTCATGGCCTGCGATCAGCAGCAGCCTCCCGGTCGCAACGACGTCCTGTGTGGACATACCTTCCTCCGCAGCCAGCCCAGAGAGCAGTCCGGGGCCCGGTTCGGAGCGATACCGCTCTACCAGCTCGGCCATGTACTGGTTCATCTCCGCCGAGGCCTGGGCGGCGGCCGACTCCTGTCCGGGTCGCGGATCGAGCTGGGTGATGATTGCCTCGGCCCAAGGATGGAAGCGAGGTTCGTCCTCGTGCGGCACCCCGAGCTGTTGACAGATCACCGTGACCGGCAGCGGATATGCGAAGTCGTCCACGAGGTCGATCTCGTGCTTGGCCTGCATGTTGTCGATGAGTCCACTGGCGGTGCGCACCATGTCGGGTCGCACAGCGCCTGGATGCCGTGGACCGGCACCCAGCAAGGGCCGCTTGTCGACCTGCCGGCCACGGGTCGCCGCGTTGAGGTCGACGAAATGATCATGTTCCGCCTCGTCGACGGACTGGTCGTCGAAGCACGGGAGGTCTGGGACGAGGCCACCATGCGGCGACAACTCTTGGATGCGAGCATGACCGCTGCTTCGAACACCTAGACGACACTGCCCTCGCCCGAACGGCCTTCGCAAAGCCGTGGCCGGAGAAGATACTGACGAACCCGAAGGCGAACCACAACCAGCTGGCCGTGCGCTCGGTAAAGCTGCGGTCCTGCACGAGGGTCGTGACGATAAACGTGACGTAGATGACGAAACTGAAGCCGAACGTGAAGCAGATCAGCCCGAGGTGCCAGGTCGCCCGCCGCTGCTCGGCCGTCGGGACCCGTCATGCGGCCGACTGTCCTTGGCCGCATGGCCCGCGGCAAGAGGCCCGACATCTTGAGGATTGTCGCGCACAAGGAGCGCGGCAGCGGCGGCGACGAGAATGACGACGAGGGCCAGGACAAACCATCCAACTCGCCATCCGTTGAGGCCGAAGCTGGAGTTGATCATGGAATGATCAATCCGCTCAGCATGATTGCGTCTCCACAACTGGAGACGACCAGGCCGGAGGCTACGCCGCGCAGGCTGCGCTGGAACCAGAGGGAGATAAGGCCCATCACGGCGACGTTGGCGCTCTCACTGCCCAGCCCGGTCAGAACAAAGAGCACAAGGACGAGCCAGAAGCTTGAGCTGATCGAGATGATCATCAGCGATACCGCGATCGTCGCGAGCCCGGCGGCGATGAGGCGGCATGCTCCGAGGCGCACGATGAGCCGGCCCGAGAGGAGGCACCCAGCAGGTAACCGACGAAGTTACTCGTGCTAGTCACACCCATTTGGCGGTATGACGACGAGTGCCCGTCGCCCATCGATGCAGCAGCATCCCGAGCGCGTATCGGCCAATACCTAGGGCACACATCCCGACAAGTACGCCGAGGATTACTACGATCCAGCCGTAGTGATGACGCGACGGTAGCCCCGGAGGCATCGTCGGTCTGTGGGGGCACCAGCAGAATGGGTGCCCGGCTGCTTCATCGCTCCATCTACACCTGCGGCTAGGCCAACAGGCCTACGGTTAGCGCGGGAGGTCCGGAGAACCGTGTCGTACCCTGCAGCGTACGACAACGACTTGCACTCGGGCGCACCGTTGTGATGGTTGCCTGCGGGCGGGAGCAGGTAGTCGCCACCGAGAAAGTGAGCCGCGACGATGGCAGCGATGGAGCAAACGCGGTGGACGGCCGTGCTGTTCGACTTCGATGGGACTTTGGGCGACAGCATCGATCTCATCATCAGTTCAGTGCGTGCCACGGCCGCCGAACTTCCGGGTTACACCTTCGATGAAGCTGCGATCAGACCGTGGATCGGTCGGCCGCTGACTGCCATGCTCCTCGAGCAGGGCGTCACCGACCATGCAGAGTGGATGACCGTCTATCGACGCCACTACCGCAGAGCTCATGACGAGATGCTGCGCCCGATCGAGGGGATTTCGGGGCTGCTGGAACGCCTCGCAAATGCCGGCGCGCGGATCGGGGTGGTGTCGTCTAAGAAGGCCGAGTACATCGAACTCGGCCTCAACCGGCTCGGCCTAGGTTCCTGGATCGATGTGGTCGTCGGCGCTGATAACACCCAGCGGCACAAGCCGGACCCTGAACCGCTCCTGCATGCAGCCAGACTGCTCGACGCGGCGCCGTCGCACTGCGTCTATGTGGGAGACGCTGTCACCGACGTCGTTGCTGGTCGCGCCGCCCGCATGGCCACCATCGCCGTGACATGGGGCGCAGCAACCGCCGATGATCTTGCTGGCGGCGATCCCACGGCTGTCGTCAGCAACGTCGCCGAACTGGCGGCACAGCTGGTCACCGACCCCCGCTGAACGTGGATCGATGGCGCCTACGGTCACTCGAAACCGTGGGGTCAGACCGCCGGTGTATGCCGGCGGTCGTCAGGGGATGGACGCCAGCCCGAGTTCGCCGCTGATCGCCTGCAGCGCTGGAAGGATGTCGCCCCGAGCCGGCTGGACCTGCACGCACACATGGTCGGCCCTAGCCTCGAGGTGCGCGCGAATCGCAGCCGCCAGGACCGCCGCGTCGCCATGGGCAACCAATCGGTCCACCAGGCTGTCGCTGCCCTCCCCTGCCACGTCAGTTTCGCTGAATCCGCCCCGCAGCATGGTGGTCCGGTAGTTCACCAGCTTCAGGTAGCGGTGCAGAAAGTTGCGGGCGGTACGCCGAGCTGAATCCGGGTCGGTATCGAACACGACTGTCTGCTCGGGAGCAACGAGGGCGTCCGGTCCCAGAATCGTCCGGGCTTCCCCAGATTGTGACGGAACGGTCAGGTACGGATGCGTGCCGGCGCTCCGTGCGGCCGCGAGTTCCAACATCCGCGGACCCAGCGCCGCAAGCACTCGAGCCGGCTGCGGCACGGCGTGCTCGTCCAAGACGTCGAGGTATCTGGCCATCGCATCAAGCGGGCGCACCCGCTCCGCGGTCGCCTCACGGTGACCGGACCCGATGCCGAGCAGCAGCCGCCCCGGATATCGGGCTTCGATGCGGTGGTAGGAGTCGGCAAGTTCGGCCGGATCCGCTTTCCAGATGTTGACGATGCCGGTCGCCAGGTGCAGCGACTCTGTCGCGGCGAGCAGTTGCTCCGCCGCGCGGAGATCCGCGGCGGGCGACCCACCCTGCCAGATGGTGCCGAAACCCAACTCCTCAATGGTCTTGGCCATGGCCGGGTCCAGATCGTTGACCCCACGCCAAACACCGACCGCGCCGAGACGCTCACTCCACGTCATGCTCGTTCCGCCCGATCCTCAGGAGCTGCAGTTCTGTGCCTGCCCGCGGGACGTCCGTCGCCGAGCCATCCATTCACGTAGGCAAGAGCTGGTGAATTCTGGCCGCCGGCCAGCCGACCCAACCTACGACACGACGGCGCGCTCTGTCTTTGGTTGGCTGACCTGGCGTAAGCCGTGGCCGCGATCACGGGGGCTCTTTCGTCCTGGGGTGCTAAGGCGAACCGGGATGTCTCCGCTCGTATATGTGACCAGAGCAAGAGTCGTCAGAGCCGCTCCCCGGCGCTCCCCACCATGGGTGACGATCGAGGCAGATCTCCTCGCCATTGATCATGTACGCGACGCCGATGACGCCCACGAGCGGCACCGCCCAGATGCGCAGCTTCTTGGTCACGGAGGCACCATACGTCGCAGTCATCGGTGTGACAGCTCTATGAACTATGGCCATGATCATTGCCGACAGCTCAATGGAAAGAGCACGTGACTACGAATCACAAGATCAGAGTCGGCTGGTTCCTCGCGCGCTATGTCGCTCCGAGTATCACAAGCTGATAGAAGACCCAGACGAAGTAACCCAACGCGAAGACGGCGACGACGACCCCGAGCACGATAAGCCCGGCGAGACCTGGCCAAAGGTCATCCGCTGATTCGACTACTTGCTGGCGTGCTAGCGCTGCGGAAACGGGACGTGATGTCTCGACTCGTAGAAGTGACCTGCGCAAGTCGAGGTCGGGTCCTCGGGCGGCCCCCACCACGGGTGACGGTCGAAGCAGATGTCCTCCCCTGCAGCGAGATACATGATCCCGAGGAATCCAATGCGATCAATACAGCGAGCATCGCCCCGATCGAGATCAGCGCTCGCAGGAGGCTTTCGAGCATGGAGGCACCATACGTCGCGGTCCCGGCTGTGTCAGGGACTCTGTAGATCGTCGCCATGATCATTGCTTGTCCAAGCGTCGCCCGACAGCGTTAGGAAGGAAGATGAGCGTCCAACGCCTGCCTGGCGCCCTATCTCGGGGAGAGTCCACGGGAACTCTCCAGGATGATCCTCCGTCCACGCGAACCCGGTACATTCCGAGTTCGGATCGGTCGGCGGTCCCCACCATCGAACGCCGAGTGAACCGCTTATCACTCGTGCGCATGGTTGACCGTTGGGATGCGCTGAATTCGGCAGTAGTGGTCCGTAGTTGGTCCGTAGTTTCGTCCACTCCCATGGCGCCCTCGCGATTGCCAATCGATGAAACGTTCGTTGCGATCGGGGGACCCAAAGCGCTTCGTCGACATCCGCGCCTGCGACACGGAGAGAACGAGCCCTGGTTTCGAGGCATCGGCAAGGACGCGCGATCGAGTGGAACCCGGCGGCCGGTAAGCCCAGCTGCTGAACTAGGGCAAACCGTACGCAGTCCCTCGGAGTGTCGATTCAAGGTCGGGGGCCGCGGGCGTAGCGTTTGCAACGACTGCCGAGCCAGGAGGTCACGGGTGACCACTAGACCAGAGACTCCCCCACCGCCAGAAACCGATCCGGGCGATCCCCGATGGCGACCAACACCGACCAAGTTCCTCGTCGCGGGCATTCTCCTCATCGCGATCGTCGTTCCGCTGCTCGTGCCCACCTACGCACGCATCGAGCCCCGGCTGTTCGGGTTCCCGTTCTTCTACTGGTACCAGTTGGTCTGGGTCTTCCTCGCGGCCGGGTTGTGTGCGCTCAGCTTCCTGCTGCTCAAGCGGGAGCATGACGCCTATGCGCGCACCCATCCGCGCGGCGGGCAGGAGTCGGCGAAGTGACCGGCATCAACTGGGTCGCCCTGATCGTCTTGATCCTGCTGTTCGCCCTGGTCACGGTGATGGGGTTCATGGCGGCCCGCTGGCGCCGGCCGGAGAACCTGGATTCGCTGCATGAGTGGGGCCTGGGCGGCAAGAGTTTCGGCACAGTGATCACCTGGTTCCTGCTCGGTGGCGATCTGTACACCGCCTACACGTTCATCGCGGTGCCCGCGGCGATGTGGGCCACGGGCGCGGTCTCCGGGTTCTTCGCCGTGCCGTACACGGTAGTGCTGTATCCGATCATCTTCTTCTTCCTGGGCCGGATGTGGTCGGTCGCCCACCGGCACGGCTACGTCACGACCGCCGACATCGTGCACGGCCGCTACGGCACCCGGAGCCTCAGCCTCGCTGTCGCCCTGACAGGCATTCTCGCGACGATGCCCTACATCGCCCTGCAACTCGTCGGCATCCAGGCGGTGCTTGAGGTCATCGGCATCGGGGGCAACAGTCCGCTGGCCAGCGACCTTCCGCTGCTCATCGCCTTCGCTGTCTTGGCGGCATACACCTACTCCTCCGGCCTCCGCGCGCCAGCGATTATTGCATTCGTCAAGGACACGCTGATCTACCTCGTGATCGCTGTGGCGGTGATCTACCTTCCGCTCAAGCTCGGCGGCTGGCTCGGCATCTTCGACGCCGCGCAAGCCAAGATGGCGACAAAGACCGCCGCGGGGACGCCGACCGGCATCTTCATCCCCACCGACCTCACCTACTGGGCGTACGCCTCGCTCGCCCTGGGGTCCGCGCTGGCCCTGTTCATGTATCCGCACTGTGTCACCGCCACATTGAGCTCGAAGGACCGCACCACGGGACGTCGAAATGCAGCGATCCTGCCGGCCTACTCGCTGCTGCTCGGGCTGCTCGCCCTGCTCGGCTACGTCGCCATCAAGGCGGGCACGAAGCCGATCGGGTTGGACGGCAAAGTCAATCCTCAGCTGGTGATTCCCCAGCTCTTCGAGGACTTCTTCCCGAGCTGGTTCACCGGCGTCGCCTTCGCCGCCATCGCCATCGGCGCTCTGGTCCCCGCCGCGATCATGTCCATCGCGGCGGCCAATTTGTTCACGCGCAACATCTACAAGGCCTACCTGAGGCCCGCGGCGACCGACGCCCAGGAGGCGAAGGTCTCCAAGATCGCCTCACTGATCACCAAGTTCGGGGCTCTACTGTTCGTCTTCTTCCTCGACCGGCAAGACGCCCTCAACTTCCAGCTGCTCGGCGGCGTGTGGATCCTGCAGACTCTGCCCGCAATTGTGTTCGGGCTGTTCACCCGGTGGTTCCACCGCTGGGCGCTGCTCGCCGGCTGGGCGGTTGGGATGGCGTTTGGCACGATCGTCGCGTACGGCTACTGCACGCTCTGCAGCACGCGGCCGTTCGCCAACTCGCTGGCGGTCGTTCCGCTGCTCGGCCGTTCGGGCTATATCGCGCTGACCGCGCTGGCGGTCAACATTGTCGTCGCCGTGCTGCTGACCCTGGTGCTGCGGGCAATCAAGGTGGGCAACGGCACCGACATTACCGTCCAGTCGGACTACTTCGCCGACGTCGGAGACCCGGGCGTGCAGCGGACGGTCGACGAGTCTCAGCCGGTTCACTGACCAACGCCGGGCGTCTGCCGGACATGGCAGCACTCTGGGCACACCAATCAGGCCAACCATTGTCCGGCTGGTGAGATTTGGACTCGCGACCTCCTTGACCCCCGGACATCGGCCGTGGGTCCATGAACGTCTACTGACGTCCACTTTTCCTTAAAAACAAGGATTTCGTACGTGGGCGTATTTCGGTGGACCGAGGCAAATGGTGGTCAAAATGGTGGTCAGACCCATAGTCAAGCTAAGCGAAGAAGCTTGATCAACTCCAGGCGTCCGGCAGCAGTGCCAGGGTAGTGATCACCGTAACCAACCGTGGTCGTCGTGGCGGCGGCCACCAGATCGCGTCACCGAAGTCACTGATGTTGGCGTTAGGGCTGGACCGCTCCGCGTCAAGTACCGCTAAGGCGCAGAACGCCAACAGGGCGGCGCCACCGGCGACATAGATTCCGACCCGGCCTCGGAGCCTGATCATGGCCCGACGATTCAACACCGACGGCAACGCTGGGGAGTGGCACGAGAATCTCCCCGGCCGAGACCACACCGTCAGCCTCGAGTCCCACCACAGAGAATCGTTAAGGGTCGAGATGTCCCGGCAAGGCGACTCTCGGAGATCGTCCTGCCGCCCGGCAACACCCGCGAAATTTGGCGAATCCGCCTGGCAGGAACCGCTGGAGCCGCACCCCGTGCGCATTCTCCGTGAAGCACCCGCCGACGTCAGCACCGTTATCGGGAATGTGGCCCATAATTTGCGATCGCTGCAGCATCCCCTGACCCGTCAGGGGCGAAAGGCGGAGCCAGTTCGCTGCAGCGCGCTCTCAGCCACGGGAAGCGCTCCCCGGCGTATCGCCTGCGCCAATGCCGCATGGTCGGCCTCGGTTTGGTCGGCGTACGCTCGGGCGAACTTGGCCAATGCCTGGTCCAGCTCGTCGCTGCCTCCCGCATAGCCAGCAATCATGGAAGCTCCGCTGGTTCGAGCGTGACCCTTGGCCAGCAGGTGACCGACGATGCCCGCATAGTCGGTGAGAGCGGCCGCGTCGATCGCGTCCAGTGGGATGGTGCCCTTCATATTGCGGAACTGCCGCACGTAGTACTGCAGCTCTCCGATGGTGGCCCAACCAAGCAGCGGGTCGCTGACGGTCTGCAGCGCGTGCTGGTACTCCACGACCCGCTGTCCTTGATGCGCGTGCCAGGCGAGGCCGCCGTGCACATAGGGCGCCAGTACCGAGCGTCGAGCCTGCTTGAGCTGCAGGAAGATCACGTCGTCCGGAGTGCTTCCTTCAAGCAGTGCCACATACGCCCGCAACCCGACACTGCCGACCCCGACGACCTTGTGCGCGATATCGATCAGGGTGTACCCACCAACCACACGGCGCCAGTGCGGTGCCAGGGTCTCCAGGTAGCCATCCAATGATTCTGCAACGGCCTCATAGTCGTGGGTATTCAGCCGGGTGATCAGGGGTGGATCCTCGACAATGTGCCGCTGCCCATCCCGCTCGACCGTGAAACGAGGAAGCGCACGATCATTGGTATGCGACCGGGCGCGCTTGGCCGAACGTTGGATCTCAGCCCGTAGCGAGTTCTCGGTCGCGGTCTCATCGAGCCGGGCCACATCCAACCGGTTATAACTACGCATCAGCAGCGGCTGCTCAGCCAGGAACCGCAGTTCACTGCGGTACGCCGCAACACAGGCCAACACGGCAGAACAACACTGGTCCTCCGACGAGCCGTTCACGCGGCCCGCCACCCAGATGCTGGCCACCAGTCTGCGCAGGTCCCACTCCCAGCTGCCGGGATGGGCCTCGTCGAAGTCGTTGAGATCGATCACCAGCTCACCCTCGGCAGAGGCGTAGAACCCGAAGTTGCCCAGGTGCGAGTCTCCGCAGACAACCGGATTGATACCTGTCGCAGGCAATCCCGCCACATCGTCGGCCATCACAATCGCCGTGCCACGCAGGAACCCATACGGCGAGCTGATCATCCGCGCCACCCGTATCGGAATCAGCCAATCGAGGCGGCCTTGATGTGATTCCTTGATCAACTCCACTGGGTCCGGACGGTCATCCGCAGCTCGCCAGATACCCAAACTCCTGCGCGGCACCTCGCACCGCAGCCCACGGCCGATGGCCCACCGCTCGGCACGCGTACTGGGACGCTTGCGAACCGAGGCGTACCCCTGGCCATCCGTCGAGGCCAGAACAGTATGGCCGAACGACCGCACGGTCACAACTTCACGTCGCCCTAGCGGCTCCCGTGTTATCTCTGCCCGCACGACGCCCCGCGAAGCTGGTGCCGTCGTCGCTCTTCGCAAATATCGAAGTCGACTCAGCGGTTGGCGATGCTGCAAGATTGCGGTCAATTCCCCTGCGTTCGACACGCTCTGTCACCCTGGTGGCCGCGGTGCACAGGTAAAGTGCACGGCAGGGATACGCCACGACGTTGGGCGACTCGGGCCCATGACGCTTCAATATTTCACTCAGACGCTCATCCACAGTCATGGCTTTGCTTACGACACATGGATGAACGGCAGATGAACAATCGCGCCTGAATCGCAAATGCGGATCAGGTGCCCACTACCGAGGAAGCCTGGAAAGAGCAACTCTCCATCCTCGAGGCCGACCTAGCCGACGGATAACTAGCCGCTCACCCACGGGACGCAAATCACTAGCTTCAATCCACCGTTGCATTAAGCCGTCCTTGACGGGGGTAGGCAACAAATATCCCGGCCAAGAGAGCCCCGCACCGGGCTCTGAACCGGAGGGTTTGCCGCCGGTTTCTAAGAAGCAGAGGCGCGGCGGCGTCCGGGGCTCTCTCACCAGCAAGCCATGCTGAATCGGGGCTAGCAGCGGGGCGGGTAATATAGACGGCTTATCCGCATTCACTGAGAAGGCATAACAGCCCTCCGGAAGTTTCGTTCAGGAGGTGGCCACCGTGCCGAACCCCCTGCAAACAGACAAGAGGAGCAAGAGAGCGAAGCGGCGTCCAACGCCGCAGCTAGTCGCCGCTGCAGCAGACCAGACCCGATACATCCTCGACTCTGTGCCCGACCGACTCGCGCACAGCGAAGGGGTCGCTCGACGCGCCCAGTTCCTTACCCTCACCGTTGACCCGCAAGACGCATCGTTGCTGGTTGCGGCCGCCTGGCTCCATGACATCGGGTATGCGCCTGAGCTGCGAGAGACCGGCTTTCATCCGCTCGATGGTGCCCGGTATCTGCGCAGCATCGGCTGGACACAGGCAATCTGCAACCTTGTCGCCCACCACTCCGGGGCGCGTTTCGTCGCCTGGGTTCTCGATCTTGAGAAGCCATTAGCCCGGTATCGGTTCTCCCAGGACGCCGTCTCCGACGCGCTAACCGTCGCGGACCAAACGACTGGCCTGTTCGGGGAACCGGTAACTGCGGAACAGCGCATGAGCAACATGCTCAGACGTCACGGACCAGACTCGGCGAACGCGTTAGCTCATCCCGACCGTGAGCCCTACCTGCGTGCGGCTGCCGTCAGAGTGACCGAGCGCCTTGAACGCTGCGGCGTCCGCACCGAACTGGTCGAACTCGCCGCCGCTGCGCATTGAGGCAGGCATCTCCGTCCGCACGCGCACCATCAACCTTGCGGCCGGAAGTCGGTGCGGATAGTGCAAGCGCTTAGCGCAGGAGCTGATGATTGGGTCAGTCGGCAACAGCATGTTCACCGGCCTTGGTAAGCGTTTTCCAGCCCTTGCAAGATGATCACTGGCGGCATGACAAACGCGCCAACCGAATCGACCCGCCACCAGCCGAAAAGGGGACTCACTTGGGCGGTCGGCCAGGTCGCGGGCGGATGGGCGCGATGGCGGTACTGCCGTGGCGCCGCGGACCCGACCACAGCGCAGGAACCGAGTCGATAGCGGCGGCGACAGCATAGGCGGCCCGCTCATAGTTGATACGCCAACCGACGAAGTCTGTCCACGCGTCGGCGGGCTCACGCTCGATCGGGAAGTCGGCCTGGCGCATCCGGTCGACCGCGTCGAGGAACTCCTCATAGCTGAGGCTGATCCGGCCGTCCGGGTCGGCTTCCTCGGGCACCGCAAACCCCATCGCCCGGGCGACTTGGTTGAAGCAGGTGAAGCCGCTTCGCAGGCACAGCCGAGCCGGGACCACCGGGGCCGCCTTGGGGGACAGCGCCAGGAACAAAGCGGCGGAGTCCAGCACGGCCAGCAGCGCAACCACCCAGGACGACAGCGGCCGGGGCGAGCGGAACCGCACCAACGGTAGGTAGGTGGTGTGGCTTTCAGTGACGTCGGCAGCCCAGCGCTCCCACTGGGCATACAGATCGGGCAGCGTGTCCAAAGTCGAATTCCCAGATCCGAGCGCATAGTGCGTGCGTGCCAGCAATTCCGGGCCCCAGGACGGCACCCCGGCCCGCGCATTCAGCAGCGTCACCTCCGTCTCCCTGCGGTTGAACGCCGCGTACAAAGTCGGCAGGTAGGCGATCTGCAGGGTGACAATCACCAGGCCGGTCGCCGCGGCGACGAACACGATGGCCGCGGGCGCAGCCCCTGCCGGCTCCGCGAACCCAAGGGTGAACAACGAGGACCCGGCTGCAATGAACGCCGCCCCCAGGCCGCCAGAAACCAACGGCCACATCAGCAGCCAGTATCCGAGCAACGACACCCCCAGCCAGGCCGCCAACTGCACGAGCAATATCGCCGGCGCCTCCCCGGCGAGCACCCGGTCACGCCGCCGATAATCAGCAATTGGGGCGGTCACCAGGCGAAACGCACCGTTCACCAACCGGTCGACCGACCGGGTCAGCCAGCTGCCCACCGGGCGGGGCACGATCAGCGTTCCGATCACACTGCCCCACACCGTGACGACGATCAGGCCCCCGACAACTGCGGCCAGCCAACGGCCGATCAGCGGCACTGCCATCAGTCCTCCCAGGTAATGGCTAAGCCCCCGAGCCCGAGGGCTGCTTGGCTCGGGCAGCTGCACGTCAGCCGGCCCGCGACCGCCTGCGGCGCCGCCCGCGTCCTGGGCAGCCTAAGGCCTGGGGCGCCGAGTCGCTGCTCACGCTGCCGAGGCGGCCTGCTGGGTGAGGGCGTCAAGCACCGCAGTGACGTACACGGCGACCGCCGCCTGGCTGGCGCTGCACAAAACCTGCGTGCAAATTCCGCATCCACGGCCGAAGAGTCGCTTGGTAGACGCATCGACGATCGCCGCGTTGACCTGGACCTTGCACTGCGAGCCTGCCAATATCTTGGCCATGCGGTACGTCGGTCTGTGGCCTCGGAACGCGCGGGGTGAGCGCCCGGCAGGAATTCAAGGAGACACTGGCTCCAGATGCGCGCTGATCACCCTCACTACAGAGCGGAGAACCCATGTCCGATGATGTGGCCGGCGTGCTGTTTCGGCACCGCGAGCGGCTCAAGGAGATCGGGAATGTGCTGTCCCGGTACGGTTTCGCTCGGCTTGCCGATCACGCAGTCGAGGCTGGCGA
>Ga0075434_100003785_pt1 | contig 13519 bp, 11 predicted proteins | sample RhiMethybrSRZTD3_FD_75298 | JGI IMG/M metagenome (GOLD analysis project Ga0075434, IMG submission 75298) | Populus rhizosphere microbial communities from Tennessee, USA - Rhizosphere MetaG P. TD hybrid SRZTD3 | ecosystem: Host-associated > Plants > Roots > Rhizosphere > Soil | place: USA... | reverse complement strand
CGTGTGCTCGAGCTCGCTGCGATGCGTCTCGTCGTACGCGCGCAGCGGGCCCAGCAGGCGGGCGACCAGCAGCTCGGCCTCGGAGGCCGATCGGGGCGCCACCAGCTCGTCGTGGTCATCGGTCTGGTCGACAACGGTGGCGCCGGAGTCGAGCGCCGCTCCGAGCGCCCAGCGCGCGTCGCGCAGCGCCGTCCCGATCGTGTCCAGGTTGGTGACCGGCGCGCTGATGCCGGCGCCGCCGAGCTCGGCGGCGACGTCGGTGATCGCCCGCCGGGCGGCCTCGCCGTTCTCGATCAGCGTGTAGAGCGCGTCGCCCTGCTCGAGCTCGAGGCAGCGAACGCCGGCCGCGTCAAGGCGGGCCTGCAGGTCGACGCTGCCGTCGTGCGGCCACTGGCGGCCGTTCGCGGTCGCCGCGACCACCCACGGCCCCATCCCGCAGCCGTGCTCGCGCAGCATCGTCACAGCGGTCTCGTGGCCGACCCGGCCCTCGAGCATCCGCCGGAACAGGTCGCCCCCGAGCCGGCGCGACCGCTCCCGCTCGGCCTGCGACCGCTCCACCTCGACCGCCATGATCGTCGCGGCGTGCTGGAGCAGGAGCGGGTCGAGCGGCTCGCCCAGGCCGACGGCCACCATCACCTCCGCGTTCTTGGTGGGGATGACGAGCGCCATCGCCGGCGCGGCCGCGGCGTCGAACCGTACCCATGCGGCCAGCGGCTCCGTCCGCTCCGCCAGCAGGTCGGCGAGGCTTGACGCGACGTCGTCACGCAGCGCCGGCCAGGCCGGGAACGGCGGCCGCAGCGTCGCCCGGTCGACCACGAAGAGCCGGCATCCGCAGGTCTCGGCCAGCGTCCCCAGCGTCTGCGGCGCCGACGCTGAGCCGGTGCGGCCCTCCCGCAGCGACTCGTACAGGCGCATGATCTTCACGAGCCGCTCGTGCTCGCTGCGGCTGCTCGCGTCCTGCACCGCGTGCGCGAGCGCGACGAACGGCACCTGGTGCTCGACCATGAGCACAGGGAAGCCGAGCCGGTCGGCGGTCTCGCGCAACGCCGGGGTGAGCGGCGGGGAGCGCATGGCCGAGCCGGGCGCGTCGCCGCTCTCGCACAGCGCCACACCCGAGAGGCCCGAGCCCGCCAGGAGCTCGATCCACTGGGTCTGCGCCTTCGCGCCGCGGGGGACGGCGAGCCCGATGGTCATGAGGAGGTCGCCCTGTCCCAGCCACTCGGTCGGATCGGGCAGCTCGCACACGCCGGCCCAGCGCACCTCCCGCGACTCGCCGGTTCGGCCCGCGTAGAGCCGAGCTCGCAGGTTGGGGATCCGGATGAGTTCGCGGATCGTCAGAGCCACTCATACGATCGTACATGAACGCCGACCGAGTTCCTAAAGACGGACGATTGAACGCGCCAGGGGCCATCGGGCACGATCCCTCTCGTTCGCGACGACGGCGGAGGGATGGTCCTGGCATGGCTCAGGTAACGACATATCGCGGGGCGTTCATCGATGGTGAGTGGGTCGCAGGAGGCGGCGCCGAGATCACCGTCACCAACCCCGACACGGGGGAGGCCGTCGGGTCGGTCTCCCAGGCGACGCCGGAGCAGGTCGACCGGGCGGTCGCCTCCGCGCGGAAGGCGTTCGAGGGATGGCGGCGCACGCCGGTGCTCGAGCGGGCCGAGATCTGCCGCCGCGCGTACGACATCTGCATGGAGCGGGCCGAGGAGATCGCGGTGCTGATCACCCGCGAGACCGGCAAGACCATCCGCGAGTCGCGCGAGGAGATGGTCGAGTACACCGCCGACCACTTCCGCCGCGCCGCCGAGGACGTCCTGCGGCACGAGGGCAAGGTGCTGCCATCGACGCAGGGCATGAACCACAAGCGCATCCTGATCGTGCAGGAGCCGGTCGGCGTGGTCGCCGCCGTGTCGCCCTGGAACTTCCCGGTCGACATCGCCGGCATCCCGATCGTCTACGGCCTCGCCTACGGCTGCACGACCGTGTGGAAGCCGTCCGAGCTCGCGCCGCTGTGCGCCGAGGCGTTCATGGACGTCCTCCACGACGCCGGCTTTCCGCCGGGCACGGCGAACCTGGTGCACGGCCGCGGCGACGTCGGCCAGGCGCTCGTCGGCCACGAGGGCGTCGACTCGGTCGTCTTCACCGGCTCGATCGAGACGGGCGAGAAGGTGGCCCGCGCCGCGGGCCTCAAGAACCGCGTCCTCGAGCTGGGCGGGAACGGGCCCCAGATCGTGCTCGCCGATGCCGATCTCGACGCCGCCGTCGAGGGCGCGATCATGGGCTGCTTCTACCTGGCCGGCCAGGTGTGCACCGCCGCCGAGCGCGTGCTGGTTCACCGCGACGTCCACGACGCGTTCGTCGAGCGGCTGGTCGACCGGACGAAGCAGCTGCGTGTCGGCGACCCGCTCTCCGAGGACACCGACATGGGTCCGATGTGCCACCGCGGCACGCTCGAGCGCACCCAGGCGCACATCGCCGACGCGGTCGCGAACGGCGCCCGGGTGGTGGTCGGGGGCACCAGCAACGGGATGTACCACGACCCGACCGTGCTCGTGGGTGTGACGAACACGATGCGGATCGCCCGCGAGGAGACGTTCGGGCCGGTGGCGCCGATCATGGCGTTCGACTCGCTCGAGGAGGCGCTCGAGATCGCCAACTCGACCGAGTTCGGGCTGACCGCGGCGGTCTTCACGAAGTCGCTGAACGACGCCTGGACTGCGGCCGAGGAGCTGCGCCACGGCACCGTCCACATCAACGAGAGCACGAACTACTGGGACCAGATGGCGCCCTTCGGCGGCGCCAAGAAGTCCGGCTCCGGCCGTGAGCTGGCCGGGTGGATTGCCGACGCCCTGACCGAGACCAAGCAGATCACGTTCGACCTGACCTAGGGAGAGGGGATGACAGAAGAGCCACAGATCGGAGCACACAACGTCGCCGAGGTCGAGGTCGACGAACGCCGCCTGCTGAAGACCATGCACTGGTGGGACGGCTTTGTCATCGGACTCGCCAACCCGGGGTTCCTGCTCGCCGGGCTGGCCGGGTCTGTCGATACGCTGGGGCCGAAGTGGGCAGCCGCCATCTGGTGCGCATCGGCGCTCCTGGGCGCGCTGCAGGCATACATCTACGCGGAGCCGGCGACGATGTTCCCGGACAAGTCCGGCGGCCTCTCGATGTACGCAAAGGAGGGCTGGCGCAAGTACTTCTCGCTGGCCGGCCCGATCGCGACGTTCGGCTACTGGTTCGCCTGGTCGAGCGTGCTCGCGATCTACGGCGGCATCATCGGCACGCTGATGATCGCCCGGTTCTGGCCGGCGAGCGCCGCCGACGTCACCCACGTCGCGTTCGTCGACGTGACGTGGCCGCGTGCGATCGGCGCGGTCTGCATCCTGGCCTGTTTCGTGTTCAACGTCCGCGGCATGCGCCCGGCCGTGTGGTTCTCGTATGCGACCGGCGCCATGATGATCATTCCGCTTGCGGCGCTTGCCGTCATCCCGTTCCTCACCGGTGACGTCACGAATCACGCTGTCGGCGGTGACTTCATCTCCGCATCGGTGAAGTTCTACGGCGACACGCCGACGACGTTCAACCAGATCGCGCTCGGCATCGTGTGGTTCTGGGTGATCGGCTGGTCCACGTACGGGGCTGAGGCGTGTACCACGTTCGCGCCCGAGTACCACGATCCGAAGGACGACACCCGCTGGGCGATCGTGTCCACCGGCGGTCTCCTGACCATCCTCGCGCTGCTTCTCCCGATCTCGATCGTCGGCGTCATGGGCACGACCGCGATCTACAACGACACGACGTACATCGCCTACCTGACGACCGCGCTCGACAAGACGGTCGGCGACTTCCTCGGCGGCGTCTTCGTGATCTTCATCTCCGCCGGCCTGCTGCTCTCGATGAACACGGCCACGATGGACGGCTCGCGCGCCCTCTACGGCATGGCCCGCGAGGGGCTGACGGTGCGCCAGCTCGAGCAGCTGAACCGGTATCACGTCCCCGGCCGGGCGATGGCGCTCGACATGGTGTTGAACCTGTGCCTCCTGTTCTTCGCCCCGAGCCTGCTCTTCATCCTCGTCGCCGGGAACGTGGGCTACGTGCTCTCGCACGTCTTCGCCCTCTCCGGGTTCCTGCTCCTGCGCAAGGACCGGCCCGACTGGCCGCGGCCGTTCCGGCTTGCCCGCGGGTGGATCGGGGTGGCCTGGATGGCGCTCATCATCAACCTCGTGTGTACCGTGTTCGGCGTGCTCTGGATGAAGTACACCGGGTACCTGATCAAGGGCTCGGACGTCACGGGCTACTTCGGCCCGGCCCTCGTCACCGGCTTCGCCGCGCTCGCCGTCGGCGTCGTCGGCTACGTGATCGGCCAGAAGCAGCACGGCCGGCCCGTGCGGCTCACCGATCCCAGCGATGACGCGCCGTCGCCGGAGGCGTACGCCCTCCTGGCGGCCCAGTCCGGATCCGGTTGATGGCAGTACCGATCGTCGTCCGCTGCTCGTGCGGGGTGCAGACCCCGGCGAGCGCGGGCGACGTCGTGACCTGCGTTTGCGGGCGCAGGTACGACACGGCAGACATCGACTCCGAGCAGGTGCGCCTGGCCGGCCTGATCCAGCGCCGGCACAAGGTGTACGCCCGCCTGGGGCTGGTCGTGGCCGGCCTGGCGACCATCGGCGGGTTCGTCGTCGCCGGGTGGTGGGGGGCCGGCCTCGCCCTGCCGTTCTCGTGCCTCATCTGGTGGAAGGGCGTCCAGCCGCGCTGGCAGCGGCGGGCGGCGGCCGACCTGGCGACGATCCCCAAGAGCCGCATCGAGGCGAAGCACTGACCGCGCCGCCGCATCGCTCGCTGTGGCTCGTCGAGGCGCTGGGGAGAGAGACCGGCGACGACGCTCCTGCGGCCGAGGGAGCGCAGCGGGCCGACGTCGTCATCGTCGGCGGCGGGTACACCGGCCTGTGGACGGCGCTGCACCTGAAGGAGCGCGAGCCCGACCTCGACGTCCTCATCGTCGAGTCGGACATCTGCGGCGGCGGCGCCAGCGGCCGCAACGGCGGGTTCGTGCTCTCGTGGTGGCCGAAGCTCGAGACGCTGATCGAGATGTTCGGCGAGAAGGAGGGCATCCGGCTCGCCTGGGCGAGCGACGAGGCGGTCACGTCAATTGGCGCGTTCTGCAACGCCAACGGGATCGATGCGCACTACACCCACGAAGGCTGGCTGTGGGTGGCGACGTCGCAGGCCCAGGACGGCGCCTGGGAGGGGTCGGTGAAGACGTGCGAGGAGCACGGGATCGACGCCTTCCGGCGGCTCTCTCCGGACGAGATCGGCGCGCGCTCGGGCTCGCCGGTCACGATCAGCGGGGTGCTCGAGCCGAACGCGGCGACGGTGCAGCCGGCGCTGCTCGCCCGCGGCCTGCGCCGGGTGGCGCTCGAGCGGGGCGTGCGCATCTACGAGAACACGCCGATGGTGGCGCTCGACCGCGGCGCGCCGCCGGTCGTGCGCACGCCGCAAAGCGCGATCACGGCCGACGCAGTGGTGATCGCCACGAACGCCTGGGCGGCGCGCATCCGCGAGCTGCGGCGGCTGATCGTCCCGCTCGGGAGCGACATCGCCGCGACCGAGCCGATCCCCGAGCGGCTGACCGAGATCGGCTGGACCGGCGGCGAGGCGATCTCGGACTCCCACCTGATGGTCAACTACTACCGCACCACCCGCGACGGCCGCATCGCCTGGGGCAAGGGCGGCGGGCGGCTGACGCCGGCGGGCCGGGTGACCCCGTTCGACGTCGACCAGCAGCACACCGCCGAGGCGGCCCGGCGGATGCGGACGATCTACCCGATGCTCGCCGACGTGCGGATCGCGGCGGAGTGGAGCGGCTGGGTCGACCGCAGCGTGACCGGCCTGCCCGTGTTCGGGCGGCTGCGCGGGAGCGGGCGGGTCGTCTACGGCATCGGCTTCTCGGGGAACGGAGTCGGGCCGACGTACCTCGGCGGGCGCGTCCTGGCGTCGCTCGCCCGCGGCCTCGACGACGAGTGGGCGACGTGTGGCCTCGTCTCCGACAGCCACGACAAGTTCCCGCCGGAGCCGGCCCGCTACGCGGGCAGCATCGCCGTGCGGGCGGCCGTCGCCCGCAAGGAGCGGGCCGACGACGCCGGCCGCCGCCCCGACCGCGTCTCCCGCTGGCTGGCCGGGTTCGCCCCCTCGGGCTACTTCAAGATCTCCGAACCCGCGGAGTGACCGAGCTCCAGCGCCTGCGCGGCGACCATGCGGCCGCGGTGCTCGCCTTCGAGCGCGAGAACCGGGCGTACTTCGCCGCCTCGATCTCGGACCGAGGGGACGCGTTCTTCGAGCACTTCGGCGAGCGGCACGAGGCCCTGCTCGCCGAGCAGGAGGCGGGCACGGCCGCGTTCCACGTCCTCGTCGCCGACGACGGGCGCGTGCTCGGCAGGTTCAACCTGCTCTTCGCCGCCCCCGGTGCGGCCGAGCTCGGCTATCGGGTCGCCGAGGACGCGGCCGGCCGGGGCGTCGCGACCGCCGCCGTCCAGGAGCTCTGCCGGCTGGCGGCGACGGAGTACGGTCTGCGCATGCTGCGCGCCGCCACCTCGACCGACAACGTCGCGTCGCAGCGGGTGCTCCGGAAGGCCGGATTCGTCGCGGCCGGCCCGGCCGACCCGGCCCACATCGGCGGCAAGACGGGCACCTGGTACGAGCGCACCCTCACGGCTGAATAACCGGGGTCAGACCCCGTGTATTCACGGACGGGCATCGGCCGAAGGATTCCCGGCGGCCGCGGCGAAGTCTGTTCGTTCGGACTGGCCGATATGTGTCGCCCAACGGGGTTGGTCGGGCACATCGTCGGCTGCTAACCTCGGTCTGCCCACGAAACGGAGGCCGATATGGAAACCGGGCCCGATTCGCCTTCCACCTCGCCAGGCACCGACGTGACGACGTATGACTCGAAGCGCAACGTCGCCGCACAGGAGTCACATAACGGACCCTCTCCGGCGGACTCGCCGACGTCCACCGAGATCACACCGGCCAACGTGCCGGACATCGTCGCGCCGCCGATGCAGCAGCACGACGACGAGCCTACGTCGGGCTCGGGCCTGGGCGAGCGCGTGGTCGTGCTCGGATGTCATCTCCGTTACGCGATCGAGTGGACGTTCCGGTGGAAGCTGCGGAAGCGTCAGAAGGCGGCGCTCGAGACGCTGTGGCGCATGCGTACCACCAAGAAGATCTACGCCTTCCTGAACAGCAAGGGCTCGAGCGGGAAGACGGCGGGCTCGACGACGACCGGCGTCCTCTTCGCCGACGCGATCAGGCGCGACTGCGTGGCCGTCGACATGAACGACTCGCCGGGCGGGACGGCTCGCCGGCTCGGCATCCGCCGCACGGACACGCTCAACCTGCGCGACTACCTGCGCAAGTACCGCGGCGAGGAGCATCCGACGGCCGAGGGGATCGGCCGCGACCTCGAGTGGACGCGCGACGCCGGCCTCTTCGTCATCTCCTCGGAGTCCGTCGCGAACACGACCGACGACCCCGGTGGGCGCGACCGCGTGAAGGAGGGGCTCGAGCAGCTCGCGGAGAGCGTGCACAGCGTCTTCTGCGACCTCGGCAACAGCATCAAGAGCCAGGGCAACTGGTCGGCCGTCGAGATCGCCGACACGCTCGTCTTCATGGGGAACGTGAACGCCGCCGACTCCGTGGTCGACTTCGGCAAGGACGACCCCACCGGCGAGGGCGACGACCTGATGAGCACCATGGATGCGTACCGCGGGATGGGTATGCCGACCAAGGTGCGCGAGGGGATCATCGTCATCCTCGGCGCCAAGCGCGGCATGCGCAGACGCTACGCAGACCACTACGGCGTCAGCATCGATCAGGTGTACCTGGTGCCCAACAACCGCTACATGAAGCGCGGGAACGTCGTGCGCAAGAACCGCCTGCCGCTGCACGTGCGGACGGTGATGTACGAGATCCTGGTTGCGATGGTGAAGGCGAAGCGCCCGCCCGAGAGCGAGATCATGCGCCCGAAGCGGTCGATCTACGCGCGCGACCGGCGCGTCGAGGGCCGGGGGGAGGGCCGAAACCCCACGGTCGAGGGCGACACCGAGAGCATCCCCCGGATCGGTCCGGCGCCCGGGTCGCCCGACGCGCCGTAGCGGCCGGCTCCGAACCGGAGATCTCTCGCCGGTTGGGTGTTTCCACCCATTGAGCCGGCGAGCCTGCCTCGCCTAGATTGGCGGCGACCCCCGCTGCGACCTCAGCTGGGTGGTTGACGCCCGAGGGCCGCCGGACGCAGGGGGCTGCGAAAGCTCTCCGGCGGCCTTCAGGCGTCAGGAGCCGAACCGCCGTGAACAAGTCCCACGAATCCCGCTCGCACCAGCTCGAGTACGCGCGCCTCTCGGTCGTGCTCATGAGCGGCGGGGTCGTCGTCGTCAGCATCGGCCTCGCGACTGCCCACCTGGCCGTCACGGTGGCCGGCGTCCTCGTGATCGTGGCCGGATGGCTGGCAGCGACCGGCCTTGCGACCCCGCCGAGACGCCGCAGGCGCTGACGTCGCGACCGGGCGGACGTCCTCGACATCGTCCGCAGCATGACTTATTATCGGTGACGTGAGACGACTGCGTCTGGCAGGTGTGTTGCTCGTCTCGGTGCTCTCCGTCGTGCTCTTCGCCCTCATGGGGGCGGCGCAGGCGGTCACCACCGGAACGGTCTCCTCCATGGGGAACGACCAGTACGGGCAGCTCGGAAACGGCTCCGGTGGGAGCAGCACGACGCCGGTCGCGGTCGCAGGCCTCACGAACGTCATCCAGATCGACGGCGGCCGCGAGCACGCGCTCGCGCTGCGCAGCGACGGCACCGTCTGGGCCTGGGGCCACAACCAGTACGGGGAGGTCGGCGACGGCACGAAGACCAACCGCCCCTCGCCCGTCCAGGTGTCGGGGCTGACCGGCGTGATCGCCGTCGAGACCGGCCACTACTACTCGATGGCGCTGAAGAGCGACGGCAGCGTCTGGATGTGGGGCTGGAACAAGTACGGCACGCTCGGCGACGGCACCACGACGAACCGGACGACGCCTGTCAAGGTGACCGGCATCTCGAACGTGACCGCGATCGCGGGCGCCAGGGACCACACGCTCGCCCTCGAGGCCGACGGCTCCGTGTGGGCGTGGGGCGACAACGAGTTCGGCAACCTCGGGATCGGCAACACGACGAACCACACGACGCCGGTGCAGGTGCACAACCTGGCGAACGTCGTGGCCATCGCCGGCGGCCGCGACCACAGCCTCGCGATCGAGTCCGACGGCACGGTGTGGGGGTGGGGCTGGAACCAGTACGGCCAGATCGGCGACGGCACCAAGGGCACGAACAAGCTCCTGCCGGTGCAGGTGAACGGGCTGACCGGCGCGACGATGGTGAGCGCGGGCGCCGATCACTCGATGGCCCTCAAGGGCGACGGCACCGTGTGGGCATGGGGGCAGAACAACGACGGCCAGCTCGGCGACGGCACCAAGACGAACCGCTCGACGCCGGTGAAGGTGTCAGGCCTCGCGAACGTCGTCGACATCGGCAACGGCCGCCTGCACAGCCTCGCCATCGAGAGCGACGGCTCGGCCTGGGCATGGGGTCTCAACACCGACGGCGAGCTCGGTGAGGGCAGCACGACGAATCGCGCGACACCGGTCCGCATCCCCGGCATCACGGGCGCGTTCGGGCTCGGCGGCGGCGTCAACTACAGCGTCGTCCTGCACTCGCCGTAGCGGCGGCCGTCACTGCCCGCGCGGCAGCACCCGCCAGCCGAACGCGAAGAAGTCGTGGTACCAGCCGGAACCCGGGCTCATGCGGTCGATGGTGACGCCGTCGCCGAGGCCGTGGCTGTCGATCGCCCACCCCTGCCCGAGGTAGATCCCGGTGTGGAAGATGTGCTCCCAGTGGGTGCTTGCGCCGTGGGGCTTCTTGTCGCTCCAGAAGAGCACGTCGCCGGGGCGGAGCCTGGCGTAGCCGAGCCGCCGGGACGGGGGCAGCGCGCGGGCCATCTGGTAGGTCGTGCGCCCGGCGATGTTCGCGCTCCAGGCGCGGCCGTTCGCGAGGCGGTAGCGGTGCAGCTTCAGCACCCACCAGACGAAGCCCGAGCAGTCGAACCCTCCGGCCGCAGCGTGCCCGAAGAGCACCTGCGGACGGTTGGACGTCCCGCCCCAGACGTATGGTGCGCCCGCGAAGCGGATGGCGTAGCCGAGCACCTGGCGCTGGAGCGGGGTCCACGTCGGCAGCTGCCCGGCCACGGCCGCCTGCGACGCCGCCCAGCCCGGCGCCCACGAGGGCAGGTGTGCGAGCTGGTAGGCCTCGATCGCGAGCTCGGCGCGCACCAGGCGATCCTGGGGCCACCACTCCCATGTGTCGTCGCCGGCAGGGGCGTTCAGGCGCACGCCGAGATGGCGGACGACCTGCTCCGCCCCGAATCCGAGCGGCAGGCGCACCTTCCGGCCGTTGGCCTCGTGCAGCGTTCCGTACCGCGCCGCGGCGGCGTGCATCCCGAGCATGTTCACGATGCCGCTGTCGAACCCGTGCTGGGTGATGGTGCCGGTTGGGCCGGCTCCGGCGCCGATCCAGCCGAGCTTGACCGCCTCGCGGTACGGATCCGACCACACCGCCGTGCCGGTGCGCTGCTCGTAGGCGAGCGCCAGCACACGGGCAGCGCCGAGGCGGTGGACGAGCGTCGCCGGGCCGAAGTTCTTCGGCCCCGCCTTGGAGACCCAGCCGTTCTCGACGGCCCAGGTCACTTCCGGTCGCGCCCAGAACGCCGAAGCCATCGCGGTCGGGCGGATGCTGGGCACGCCCTGCCAGAACGTCCCCCGGGCCGGCGTCGGCGTCTGTGCGGCCGCGGCCGAGCCTCCGGCGGTCAGGCAAGACCCCGCCAGCACCACCAGGACGACCACCCGTGAACGACATGCACCCAGCATGTGGGGACCCTGACGGCGAATTGTGCACCACCGCTCCGCGGATGTCCAACGGCGCGGCTTACGCGCCGTCGGGCGGCGGCAGCTGCACGCCGCAGCGCAGGCAGCGGTAGACGACCGCGTCGGTCGGCGTCGGCCGGTGCGGACGGGGATCGTGGCCGCGGCGACCGCAGCGCAGGCGCCGGAGCAGGCCCGGCCGCGGCGGGGGCGCAGGCCCGGTCGCCGCGTAGGGCACTCGATGCACCTGCCGTGGGGCGGCCGGGGGCGCCGGGGCGGGCTCGACCACGGTGACGGTCTCCGGCGCCGCGGCGATGGCCGTGGCGGCCGGCCCCTCTTCGAGCACCGCGAGGAGCTCCGCGGTCGACATGAGGAGCGTCGTGCCCTTGAACACGGGCATGCCGAAACGGTCGCCCGCCCCGTCTTCACCACGTTCGGTCATCCATTCCGTCACGAGGTACGCGCGACCTTACCGCGTCCGCGCTAATTGTCAACTTCTGGATGTCAGGTTATGACTCGAACCGCTTTCAGCGATGGGGCGGATATCTGATGAACACGTCGCGGACGGCGTGGGTGTTGCCGGGGACGAGGTTGCCGGCAGGCGACGGCGGTATGTCGCGATCGCCACGTATCAACCGGGCGCCGCAGTGGGTAGTCTGCGCGCATTGCTGATCGACCATTGATGGATCGGCTCCGCGACGGCGTCGTCCTCGGCGCCGAGGGGTATCTGTTCGAGCTCGAGCGACGCGGCTACCTGAAGAGCGGCCCGTACGTGCCCGAGGTCGTGCTCGACCACCCCGAGGCGGTCGCCGAGCTCCATCGCGAGTTCCTGCGCGCCGGCGCCGAGGTCATGGTCGCCTTTACGTACTACGGGCACGAGGAGAAGCTGCGGGCGGTCGGCCGCGGCGGTGACGTCGAGGCGCTCAACCGCCAGGCGCTTCGGCTGGCCCGTGAGGCGGCCGCGGAGGGGGATGCGCTCGTCGCCGGGAACATCTGCAACACGTGGGCGTACGATCCGGCCGATCCCGAGGGCAGCGGCGAGCGGGTGCGGCGCATGTACGCGGACCAGGTGCGCTGGGCAGCCGAGGAGGGGGCCGACTTCATCCTCTCCGAGACGAACGACTACGTCGGCGAGGCGGTGATCGGCCTCGAGGTGATCCGCGAGCACGGCTTGCCGGCCGTGGTGACCTGCGCCTCGTCGGAGGACGCGACCATCGACGGCCACTCGTTCGAGGACGCCTGCAAGCGGCTCGAGGACGCTGGCGCCGACGTCGTCGGCCTCAACTGCTCGCGCGGGCCGGCGACGCTGATGCCGCTCCTCCAGCGCGTCCGCGCGGCGGTCTCGTGCCCCGTCGCCGGCCAGCCCGTCCCGTACCGGACGAGCGCCGACCAGCCGACCTTCCAGTCGCTCCGCGACAGCAGCGGCGGGCGCGCCTTCCCGATCGCGCTCGACCCGTTTACCTGCACACGCTTCGAGATGGCCGATTTCGCGACGGCCGCACGCGACCTGGGCGTCGGCTATATCGGCGTCTGCTGCGGGGGCGCGCCCCACCACGTCCGGGCGATGGCCGAGGCTCTTGGCCGCGCCGTGCCGGCCAGCCGCTACTCACCCGACCTCTCGCTCCACCCGATCCTCGGCGACGTCGCGACGACGGCCGAGCGCTACGGCAGCTGGCGGGACGACGAAGCGTGACGAAGCACGGGTGGCTGCCGCCCCTGGCCGTCGGCCTCATCGTGCTCGTTGACCGGCGGATCTGGACGGACGACATTCCGCTGCCGATCAAGGCGGTCGCCGACGAGTCCGCCCATATCGCGACGACGCTCTGTTTGCTGTCACTCGTACGCCCGAAGCGGCCTCGGGACTTCTTCGCGGGGGCGATCGTCGGATCAGTGGCGTTGGACGTCGACCACCTCCCGCTGTACGCGAGGTACGAACAACCCTCCGCTCGTCCCGGTTCGCACTCCCTGGTCACGGTCGCCCTTGTCGCGGGCCTCACCGCACGAAGCACAGGACGAAGAAGAGGGTTCCTGCAAGGAGTGTCGTTCGGGCTCGCGAGCCATCTCTTCCGAGACCTCTTGACCGGTGGTGCGCCCCTTTTCTGGCCGCTGTCCGGACGGAGCGTGGTGATCGGCGCCTCGGGGCTACCCTCGCTCCGACCCCGGAGTCGAGTCGCCGCTCAGCGAGCCCCGGCCGTCAGCTGAGACAGACGGTCGTCGTCACCCAGGCGTTGGCGTTCCCGACCGCGTCGACCGCGCGCAGCTACCAGTACGAGACCTCGACGAACGAACGGCGGCAACTCCTGGTCGGCGCCGATGACGGGCTCGTTCCGGCGCCGCCGGAGTCGGTCGAGCCGATGGGCTGGAGGGTCGTCGACCACGGCGGCAGCACACTGTTGTTCACGCAAACGCACTTGGGCGCGCCGACGAGCGCCGATTGCATGCGCGCGGCCTGACCTCCGCCCAGACGCCAATTGGCGTTCCCAGCAGGTGCCAAGTGCGATCTTCTACGGCATCGAGCGCGGCTCGCGGTTCGGATCGGGTGCCGTGTAGGGATCGCGCCG
>Ga0075434_100003783_pt1 | contig 13520 bp, 8 predicted proteins | sample RhiMethybrSRZTD3_FD_75298 | JGI IMG/M metagenome (GOLD analysis project Ga0075434, IMG submission 75298) | Populus rhizosphere microbial communities from Tennessee, USA - Rhizosphere MetaG P. TD hybrid SRZTD3 | ecosystem: Host-associated > Plants > Roots > Rhizosphere > Soil | place: USA... | reverse complement strand
GCCGCCCAGGTCATCGCCAAAGCCTGCGCCGATCTGAGCCTGTCGCCCGACGCGCTCGCCGCCGAGGGCAAGCGCTCCGGCTCGCTCGCCGTTCCGCTCGTCAAGTCGCTCACCGAGCACGTCGCCCGGGTGGACCCACGCGCCGCGGCCTTCGTGCACTTCGGCTCGACGAGCCAGGACGTGCTCGACACCGCGCTGGTCCTCTGCCTGAAACCGTGCCTCGCCGACGCCGACGCGGTGCTCGCCGGGTCGGTGAGCCGTCTGGCCGCCCACGCGCGCCGTCATGCCGGCGCCGTGATGCTCGGCCGCACGCTCATGCAACCGGCCACGCCGATCACCGCCGGCGTGAAGATCGCGCGCTGGGCGGCGGCGCTCCACCGCTGCCGCCTGCGTCTGGCCGAGGCGCGGGAGCGCGCGCTGTGCATCCAGCTCGGCGGCGCCGTCGGCACGCTCGACGCGATCGGCGGCAAGCGCGCCATCGTGCGCAACGGTCTCGCGATGCGCCTGCGCCTGCACGAGGCGCGCGCCTGGCACGACCAGCGCGACGAGCTGGTGCGCCTGATGGCCGAGCTGGCGATCGTCACGACCACCGTGGGCAAGATCGCGCGCGACGTCTCGCTGCTCTCGCAGGCCGAGGTCGGCGAGATGCTCGAGGCCACACCGGTGAAGGGCGTCGGCGGCTCGAGCGCCATGCCCCACAAGCGCAACCCGGTCGCCTGTCTCCAGGCGCTGACCGCCGCCGCTCGCGTGCCCGGCCTGATGGCAACCGTGCTCTCGAGCTCGGTCGGCGAGCACGAGCGCGCGCTGGGCGGCTGGCAAGCCGAGCTGGTGACTATTCCCGAGCTGCTCGACGCCGCGGGCAGCGCGCTCGACGCGCTCGAACGAATCGCCGGCGGGCTCGTGGTGAACCCGGAGCGCATGAAGGCCAATCTCGAAGCGCTACAGGGTCTGGTGTTCTCCGAGCGCCTCGCCCGCGTGATCGCTCGCGAGACCGACCGCGCCAGCGCGCTGGCACTCGTCGACGACTGGTCGGCGGTGGCCGTCAAGGAGCGCCGCCACCTCAAAGACGTCGCCGTGGCCGCGCGGCCGTCCTTGGCCGGGCACATCGACGACGTCTTCTCGTTCGAGGCGGTCGTCGCCGAGCTGGCGCCGGTCCTCGACGAGACGCTCGAAGGGATCCCGGCCGGCGCCTGAGTCGCCGGAAATGTGTGCGTATACTCTAGCGTTGCAAGCATGAGCGACGATCGAGCTCCCCTCGTCGACAGCGCGGCGGCAACGTGGCTCGCAGGTGGAGGCGAGATGGGGGAGCGCATCCGCGCGCTCGACTGGTCCTCCACCCCTCTCGGCCCCGCGGCGACCTGGCCCCAGAGCCTGCGCAGCGCCATCAGTATCCTGCTGCCCTCGAAGGCGCAGATCTGCATGTTCTGGGGGCCCGATCTCGTCAAGCTCTATAACGACGCCTACATCCCGGTGCTGGGCAACAAGCACGGGAGCGTTCTCGGCCTCCCGGGCCGCGAAGTGTGGCCCGAGATCTGGAACGTGCTGGGGCCGCTGCTGAAGGGCGTCATCGACACCGGCGAAGCGTTCCGCGCCTCGGACCACCCCTTCTACGTGGTCCGACGCGGGTTCGCCGAAGAGACCTACTTCGATGTCTCCTACGATCCCGTGCGTGACGAGACCGGCCGGGTCGGCGGCGTGTTCTGCATCGTCACCGAGACGACCGGTCGCGTCCTGAGTGAGCGGCGGCTGCGCACCCTGCGAGACATGGCGCGCGTCAAGGAAAGCCGCTCGGCCGAGGAAGCATGCCGTCTGGCCCTCCCTGTTCTGGCGGCCAGCGCGCAGGACATCCCGTTCGCGAGCCTCTATCTGCTCGACCGCGATGGCAAGGTCGCACACTGCTGCGGCTCCGTCGGCGTGCCGGCCGGCGGCGCGCTGAGCCCGGCCGAGGTCTCGCTCGCGGACCCGAGATGGCCGTTCGCCGCGATCGCCCGAGACGGCCAGCCGCTCGTTCACCAGCCGCTTCCCGCCGAGCTCGCGCGCGAGCTGCCCGACGGCGCGGCGCCGGAACGGACCTTGATCCTCCCGATCTTGCGGAGCGCCCAGTGCGCCGGGTTCATCGTTGCCGGGACGAGCCGCTTCCTCGTGCTCGAGGAGAAGTATCGCGACTTCTTCGATCTGATCGCCGGCCAGATCGGGACCGCGGTGAGCCAGGCGTACTCGTACGAGGAGGAACGCAAGCGCGCCGAAGCCCTGGCCGAGCTCGACCGCGCCAAGACGACGTTCTTCAGCAACATCAGCCACGAGTTCCGGACTCCGCTGACCTTGATGCTCGGCCCCCTCGACGATCTGCTGGGTCGCGCGCCGGGGAGCTCGAGCGCGGGCGATCACGAGACGCTCACCTTGATCGGTCGCAACGGCCGGCGTCTGCTCAAGCTGGTCAACACCTTGCTCGATTTCTCGCGCATCCAGGCCGGGCGGCACGAGGCCTTGTACGAGGCGACCGATCTCGGCGCGTTCACGGCGCAGCTGGCCGGCGTGTTCCGCTCGGCGATCGAGCAGGCCGGACTGAAATTCGAAGTGCGCTGTCGCGCCGGCCTCGAGCCCGCCTACGTCGATCACGACATGTGGGAGAAGATCGTCCTCAACCTCCTCTCCAACGCCTTCAAGTTCACCTTCGACGGCGGGATCGCCGTCGAGCTGGAAGAACGCGGCGACTCGTTCGCGCTGCTCGTGCGCGACACGGGCATCGGCATCCCGCCGGGCCAGATCGACCGCGTCTTCGATCGCTTCCATCGCGTCGAAAACGCGCGCGGTCGCTCGCATGAGGGCTCCGGCATCGGCCTGGCGCTGGTCCAGGAGCTCGTGCGCCTGCATGGCGGCGAGGTCCGCGTCGAGAGCCAGCCCGGACGGGGCAGCGTGTTCACGGTGACCCTGCCGCGTGGGCAAGCACACCTGCCGCCCGAGAGGATCGCCGCCGTGCCGTCGAGCGCAACGGCATCCAGCGGCGGCCAGTCATTCGTCGAGGAGGCCCTGGGGTGGCTGCCCGAGGCGGAGGGTCCCGTCGACGTGCTGGCCACCCTGCCGGTGCCCGACCCCGGTAATGCCGTGGGCGACGCACGCCGCTTCCGCATCGTGCTGGCCGACGACAACGCCGATATGCGCCAGTACGTCACGCGCTTGCTCCAGCCGCGCTGGGAGGTCGACGCGGTGCCCGATGGCCACGCCGCCCTGGCGTCGGTGCGCGCATACAAGGCAGATCTCGTGCTGACCGACGTCATGATGCCTGGCTTCAACGGCTTCGAGCTGCTCCGAGCGCTGCGTGACGATCCGGCGACGCGCGACATCCCGGTCATCCTGCTCTCGGCGCGCGCCGGCGAGGAGTCGCGGGTCGAGGGGCTCCGGGCCGGCGCGGACGACTACGTGATCAAGCCGTTCTCGGCGCGCGAGCTCGTCGCTCGCGTCGAGGCGCACCTGAAGATGAAGGAGCTGCGCGAGCACGCCGACGCCGATCGGCGGACTCTCCTCGCGCGCGAGCAGACGGCGCGCCGGGAAGCCGAGGAGAAGAGCGAGACTCTCGAGACGGTCAATCGGATCGGCCAGCGGCTCGCCGCCCAGACTGATCTGACCTCGCTCGTGCAGTCGTTCACCGACGAGGCCACCCGGCTGACCGGCGCGCAGTTCGGCGCCTTTTTCTACAACCTCGTCGATGACAAGGGCGAGTCGTACACCCTCTACACGATCTCGGGCGTCCCGCGCGCCGAGTTCGACAAGTTTCCGTTGCCGCGCAACACGGCGCTGTTCGGGCCGACGTTCCGCGGGGAGCGCATCATCCGCCTCGACGACGTGAAGCAGGACCCCCGCTACGGGCAGAACACGCCCCACCACGGGATGCCGCGCGGCCATCTGCCGGTGACGAGCTACCTGGCGGTCCCGGTCGTGTCCCGCACCGGCGCGGCCATCGGCGGGCTGTTCCTCGGGCACGAGAAGCCCGGCATGTTCGGGGAGCGTCTGGAGCCGATCATGGCCGGCATCGCGGCGCAGCTCGCGATCGCCATCGACAACGCGCGCCTGCTCGACGAGGAGCAGCGCGCGCGCGCCGCCGCCGAGGCGGCCAGCCGGGCGAAGGACGAGTTCCTGGCGGTGCTCTCGCACGAGCTGCGCACGCCGTTGAACGCGGTCTACGGCTGGGCGCACATCCTGCGCTCGGGCGACCTGCGCGGCGACGCCGTCACGCGGGCGCTCGACATCATCATGCGCAACGCGAATGCGCAGGTGCAGCTCATCGACGACATGCTGGACGTGTCCCGCATCGTGACCGGCAAGATGCGGCTGGACGTCCACGCCGTCGACCTCAAGGCCGTCGTCGAAGCCGCCATCGACGCCGTCCGCCCGGCCGCCGACGCCAAGGAGCTCCGCGTCCAGGTGGTGCTCGACCCGCAGGCCTTTGGCATCGCCGGTGATCCCGATCGTCTCCAGCAGGTCGTCTGGAACCTCCTGATCAACGCGGTCAAGTTCACGGCCCGGGGCGGCCGCATCCAGGTACTGCTGCAGCGAGAGAGCTCCCACGTCGAGATCAGCGTGAGCGATACGGGACAGGGCATCGCGCCGGACGTGCTCCCGCACGTGTTCGAACGATTCCAGCAAGGCGACAGCACGTCGACCCGCCGGCACACCGGCCTCGGCCTCGGCCTGGCACTCGTCCGCCATCTGGTCGAGCTGCACGGCGGCACCGTGCAGGCGGCCAGCGCCGGCGAGGGCCAGGGCGCCACGTTCACGGTGAAGCTTCCGATCGCCATCGCCCGCGCCGACGAGCCGGCGCAGCCGCGGCCGGTGTCCGAGCGTCTGTCCCAGACGCCGCCGGTCACCGGCCAAGCGCTGCGCGGGCTGCGGATCCTCGTCGTCGATGACGACCGCGATGGACTCGAGATGGTGGCGACCATGTTGATGAACAGCGGCGCCGAAGTCCGGACGTGCCCGTCGGCCGCCGAGGGTCTCGACGCGATGCGGACCTGGCGGCCGGACGTCCTGATCTCCGACATCGAGATGCCCCGCGAGGACGGCTACTCGTTCATTCGTCGCGTGCGCGCGATGGACGGCGGCGCGTTCGCCCGGACGCCGGCCGTCGCCCTCACCGCGTACGGTCGCGTCCAGGACCGGCTGCGCACGCTCTCCGCGGGCTTCAGCATGCACGTGCCCAAGCCCGTCGATCCGGCCGAGCTCACGATCGTCGTCGCCAACCTGGCCGGCCGGACCTAGCGCGGGTCGGTCGCGCGGACTACGTCACCGCCTGCTGGCGGAGCGCATGGTCCGCGATGACCAGGGCGGTCATCGCCTCGACCATGGACACGGCGCGCGGAAGCACGCACGGATCGTGGCGACCGCGCCCCTGGATGGTCGTCTCCTCGCGGCGGATGTCGACCGTGTGCTGCTCGCGCACGATCGTCGCCGTCGGCTTGAACGCCACGCGGAAGTAGATCGTCTCGCCGTTGGTGATGCCGCCCTGCACGCCGCCCGAGCGGTTGGTGCGGGTGCGGATGCGGCCGTTCTCCACATAGAACTCGTCGTTGTGCTCGGCGCCCGTGAGGTCGGTCCCGGCGAAGCCCGAGCCGATCTCGAAACCCTTGCTCGCGGGCAAGCTCATGACCGCCTTGGCGAGGTCGGCCTCGAGGCGGTCGAACACCGGCTCGCCCCACCCGGCCGGACAGCCGCGCACCGCACAGGTCACGATGCCGCCGAGCGAGTTGCCGTCTTTGCGCGCGGCCTCGACGGCCGCGATCATGCGCTCGGCGACGACCAGGTCCGGGCAGCGGATCGGCGTCACGTCGACCTGCTCGCGCGTCACCTTCTCGTGATCGCACTCCGCGACGAGCCGCCCGACCTTCGAGACCCACGCCACGACCGTCACGTTGAAGCGCGTGGTGAGGAGCTTGCGCGCGATCGCGGCGGCCGCGACGCGACCGGCGGTCTCGCGCGCGCTCGTCCGGCCGCCGCCGCGCCAGTCACGCACTCCGTACTTCGCGTCGTACGTGTAGTCGGCGTGGCTCGGCCGGTACTTCTCACGCACCTCACGGTAGTCGCCCGGCCGCATGTCCTCGTTCGGAATCAGCAGGCTGATCGGCGTGCCGAGCGTCTGCCCTTCGAAGACGCCGGACAGGATCTGCACCGTGTCGGACTCCTTGCGCTGGGTCACGAGCGCGCTCTGCCCGGGCGCGCGGCGGTCGAGGTCCGGCTGGATGTCCGCGGCGGACAGGGGCAGCCGCGGCGGGCAGCCGTCCACGACGGCGCCGATGGCGCCCCCGTGCGACTCTCCCCACGTCGTCACCCGAAAGAGCTGCCCCCAGGTGTTACCCATGCGTCGAGGATACCTCGACCGGGGGTAGAATGCCGCGAGCATGACCACGATCGGCGAAACAACGTTCACGGGCGAGGACCTCGATCGCTTCGCGGCGCTGACGCTCGACACCAACCCGATCCACATGGACCCGCGCATCGCTCAGCGCTCCTTTGCCGGCGCCCGGGTCGCGCACGGGATGCTCATCCTATTGACGGCGTTGGAGCATTTCGTCGCGAGCGGAAGGGCCGCGACTCCGTTGCGACGGGTTCGCTGCGACTTTCGCTGCCCGGTGCTGATCGACGAGCCCGTCCGCTTCGAATCCCGGCCGCGGAACGACGGCAGCACCAGGCTGACCGCGCTGGCCGACGACGTCCCGTGCGCCGAGATCCGACTCGACGGCCCGACCACCGCGCAGGACCGGAAGCCGCAGCCGGCCAAGATCGATGCGCGACTGGACGCGATCCGCGAGCCCCTCGACCACGATGCACAGGCGCTCGCCGCGTTCAACGCGACGATCTCGAACGCGCCCGCGGCGGCCGTCGCGGCGGTGTTCCCCGCGCTCTGCGCGGCCGTCGGCGCCGCGAACGTCGCGGCGCTCGCTCGCCTGTCGTACGTCGTCGGCATGCTGTGTCCGGGCCTCTACTCGGTCTTCTCCGACCTCGACGTGACCCTCGCGCGCGACGGCGAAGCCCGCGGCGCCAGCACCGTCACCGTCACGGGAGTGGACGAGCGCTTCCGGCTCGTGCAGATGGCGCTCACGGGAGATCTCGTCGGGACGTTCAGCGCGTTTCAGCGGCCCCCGCCCTTCCAGCAGCCGACCTCCGAGTCGCTGGGCCATCGGGTCGGCCCCGCCGAATTCGCCGGAGCCCGCGCGCTCGTGATCGGGGGCTCGCGCGGCCTGGGAGAGCTGACCGCCAAGCTGCTCTGCGCCGGGGGCGCCACGGTCCACCTCACGTACGCGCGCGGACTGCGCGACGCGCGCCTCGTCAGCGCCGAGATCGGGCGCGCGAACCGCGGCGCCTGCACGCCGCTCGAGCTCGACATCCTGGCGCCGCTGTCGAGCGAGACGCTCCGCGTGCTGGCCGACGTCGACCTGATCTTCTACTTCCCGACGCCGCTGATCTCGCGGAAGAAGTCGAAGACGTTCAGCCCGCCGATCCTGCAGGACTTCCTGCAGTTCTACGTCGAGCGATTCTACGCGCTGTGCGAAGCGGTCCAGTCCGCGGCCGCGCGGCCCGTGCGCGTCTTCTACCCGTCGAGCGTCTACATCGACTCGCGGCCGAAGGGGCTGACCGAGTACGCGATGGCGAAGGCCGCGGGCGAGATCCTGCTGTCCGACCTCAACGCCACCTCGTCGAAGCTGCAGATCGTGTCGTCGCGGCTGCCCCGGATGGGCTCGGATCAGACGAACACGATCGCCGGAGGCGCCGCGGACACCGACGGCGTCGCGGTCATGTTGTCGATCGTGCGCGGGATGTGGCCGGTCTAGGACTATCGTGAAGCGGAGTCGTAGATCGCGCGCATCCGGCTCACGTCGTCCGGATGGCTCTCACGATACGCCTTCCGGCGCTCGCGAATGGCCGCGAGGCGCGGCTCGATCGTCTCGGCCGTGAGCACGACGCCGTAGCTGGTATCGGGGCCGCCGAAGATCCTGGTCAGGACGATATTGCCGAGCGCCTTCGAGTAGTGGCTCGGCTCCCAGAACCAGCGCAGATGCACGCGCCGGTCTGCGCCCGCGGGCAGGCCCTCGGTCGAGAACTGGTCGTACCCGCCGAAGTCCCAGACGCGCACCGTCCGCCCGCCCCCCCGCGCGTCGCTACGGCCGATCTCGACCAGCTCGCGCTTCCAGGACTCGTAGGCCGGCCACGCGCCGAGCAGGTCGAGCGTCTCGAGCAGATCGGCGTGCATCGGCTGCGCGAAGAGCTCGAGCTGAATCCCGCGCGCCCGGCACAGCTCGACGATCGCCCGCAAGTCCGCCAGCGCCGGCGCATCCGCCTGGCCGGCGCTGTTCTGGGCAAATGTGCGGCCGCGGTACGTCCGCATGTTGTAGAGATTTCGCTGCGCGAACAGGGGCGCCGAGCCGAGCTCCTCGGTCTCCCGGCGAAAGCCGGCCTCCGACAGGTTACCGGACGGGCTCATGTCGAGCGTCTCGCCGCGAGCCGAGGCGGCCACCGTGGCGATGCTGTCGCCCAGGGCCTCCAGCGACAGGGTCGCCTCTGCGAGATCGCGCAGGTGGTACCAGCGCCGGTTTGGATCCGGGCGGCCGTCGCGGTCGACGGTCAGATACGACTCGAACGCCAGCGGGGCGGACAGATCTCGCTTTTTTCCGACCAGGAAGTACTCGAAATCCAGCCCGAGGACCACGACGGTGAGGTCGCGATGCGCCAGCACGTGCTGGAGGTAGCGATAGGACGTAAGTGGATCGGCGCCCGCGACCCCGAGGTTGTAGACCGGCCGAGCCCGCGCCGGCCACGAGGCATGCGCCGTATCCAGCCCGAGGGCGACGCGCGAGGTCCCGAGGATGAGGCCGTTCGGCGCGGCCCGGATCACCTCGTAGGCCTTCATGAGCCGCTCCTGGGTCTCGACGCTGGGCTTCTTGTCGTTGAACCCCTTGACCCGCGGCATGTTGAACAACAAGTACGGATCGACCGCGGCCGCCGCGGCCGCAATGATCGCGGCGATCAGCGCGCACGTGATGACCCAGCTGCGGATGAAGTGTCCGGCGTCGGCGCTCATTCGCCGTCAGAACTGCCAGTACAGAAATCCGCTGGCGTGGTGAAGACCGAGCACGCCCGCCACCGCCAAGGTGGCGACGAGCGCCGGGCCGAGCCGGCTCTGCACGATGTCGATGAAACGTAGACGATCCCACAGCGACCTACCGTCGCTCGCCTCCGCCGGCCCCTGGAAGTCGAGCGCGGGGCGATAGGGCGCCAGGAGCTCGAGCGAGTTCGGCATCGCCAGCACGATCACGAGGAGCACGGCCAGCCACGCGCCGGCGGCGACGAGCTGCGAGCCGCTCGACCAGTCGTACGTGACCCCGACCCGCTCCAGCCACGCGCCCAGGCCGCCGAGCCGCGATCCGATCGCGTACGGAATCGTCACGCCGTTGAGCCCGGCCATGCCCCGCAGGACCGAGAGCGCCGCGGACACCGAGCTGGCCCTGAAGAACACGAACGTCACGATCACGCCGACGAAGGTCAGCCCGAAGCCGACCGGCGTCATGATCAGGTCGTGGCTCTTCTGATGGCGCCAGAAGCGCGGGCGCAAGGTGCGCCACCCCTGGTTGATCGTCAGCATCACGCCGTGCAGGAGGCCCCAGACGATGAACTGGAACCCGACCCCGTGCCAGAAGCCGGAGATGGCCATCGTCACGAGGGTTGGCACCCCGATCAAGGCCAGGATCGCCGACATCCGGGTGTTGCGCCCGCGCAGGACGGGCTTGCCCTGCGCCATGCGGCGGCGAGTCAAGTTGAGGACCAGCGGCGTGTAGACGTACGCGGTCAGAAAGCGCGTGAGCGTGATGTGCCAGCGGCTCCAGAACTCCACGATGCTGGTGGCCTTCAAGGGTGAGTTGAAGTTCATCGGGAGCACGACGCCGAAGATGCGCGCGATCCCGATCGCCATGTCCGAGTAGCCGGAGAAGTCGAAGTAGATCTGAAACGTGTAGGCCAAGGCACCGATCCATCCGGCCAGCAAGGTCACCGGCTCGCCCGTGAGCGGCGCCGCGAACACGGGGTTCGCGAAGTCGCCCACGCGGTCGGCGATGACGACCTTCTTGAAGAGCCCCATCGAGAACAGACAGATCGCGACCGCGATGTCGGTGGGCACCCAGCGGATCGTCGACCGATCGAACTGCGGCATGACTTCCTGGTAGTGCACGATCGGGCCGGCCACCACCCGGGGGAAGAAGAGAGTGAACAGGAGGAAGTTCAGGAAGCCGACGCCCTTCACCTGTCCGCTGTAGACGTCCATGAGGTAGGCGATCTTCTGGAACGTGATGAACGAGATGCCGAGCGGCAGGATCAGCGAGCAGAAGGCGATGTGCGTTCCGAAGACCAGATTGGCCGTGTCGAGAAAGAAGTTCCAGTACTTGAAGTAGCCGAGAAACGCGATGTTGGCGACAATGCCGATGCCGAGCAACGTCGCGCGCATCCGGCTGCGGGACTCATCCAGGCGCTCCAGCGCCTGTCCGATCGCGTAGTCGAGGACGATCGACGGCAGGATGATCGCCAGGCTGTCGACCCGAGACACCGCGTAGAACGCGAGCGAGGCCAGCACCAGCCAGACGACCGCCGCGGTACGTCCCAGCCGCCCCAGCACGAAATAGCCGAGGACGACGATCGGCAGGAACAGGAAGATGAACTGGTAGGAGTTGAACAGCATGGCCGCTCGGAGGTGGGGCTACGTGCGCGCCGAATCCGAGGCAGCAGACTCCAGCTCGACGATCTCGATCGGTACGCAGGCCGCCGCATAGCTCCCCACGTCCAGCCGCCAGCGGGTGCCGCCGTCCCCGTCGCCGAGGCGCTCGAACCCGAGCTTCGGATAGTGCTCCCGCACCATGTCGTTCCGGTCGGTCGGCAGAAAATGGCCCATGACCGTCCGCACGCCGGCGCTCTTGGCGGCCGCCATGATGCAGTTCAGCGTCGTCTCCTCGAGCTTGCGATTGAGGACGCGGCAGCTCATCAGCCACGTGTCGATGACCCAGTCGGGGCCGTCGGGCACGCAGATGACGATCGCGACGATGCCGTTGTCGCCGAACTTGTCGACCAGCCTGATCTGGAGCGTGAGGCCCTCGGACGAGCTCTCGAGTGCCATGATCTGCGATTCGGTGTACCGGCGCGTGGTCAGGTTGAACTGGTTGGTCTTGTTGATCAGCTGGGTGATGCGGGCCCGGGCCACGCTGTCGAAGCGCCCAACGATCGCCTTCATGTCGAGCGAGCGCAGGTAGGAGTCGAGATCGGTCGCGGCACCGAGCAGCTCGGCCCGCGCCGCATTCGCCTGGTACTGATCCGCCCGCTGGCGGTCTTCCGCCGTGAACGCGATCGACTCGAAATAGCCCGCCGCCAGCAAGGTCTGCGCGAAGAACGCCGGATCCTCCGGCAGCTCGGGGACCGCCACCTCCGGCAGGGCGCCGCGCACCTGGGCGCGCTCGGCCGGGTTGTCGTCGAGCAGCACGAGCGAGTCGATCCCGATGTTGAGCGTCTCGGCGATCGCCTTGATGTTCGTCGCCTTGTCCCGCCAGTTCGCCTGGAACACCGCGATGTGCTGCTCTCGGAGCAGCATCTCCGGATGCGTGCGGAAGGCGCTCCGCGCCACCTCGTCGTCGTTCTTGGACGACACCGCCAGGATCACGCCGCGATCACGCAGGGCGAGCGCGGCCTGCTGGACGCTCAAGAACGCTTCGCCCGCCGGATTGCCGTTGCCGAGCACGATGCCGCCCAGCCCGTCGTCGCCGATCACGCCGCCCCAGAGCGTGTTGTCCAGGTCGAGCACGAGGCACTTCCTGGACTTGCCGCGCGCGGCGCCGATGAGGCGGCCGAGCCAGTCGGCGTAGAGCGGCACGGCGTCGTGCGCGCACGGGAACTTGCCGAGCGCCCACTGCACCGGGTCGTGCCAGCGCGTGAGCCCCACCGTCTCGGCGAGCGCCGCGACGTCGAGCAGGAGATCGGAGGACCCGGCGACGGCCGTCCTGAGCTCGCTGTTGAAGCGATCGATCATCCACTGCGTCGTGCCGGGCACCCCGCGCTCGAAGCTCCCGAACAGCGCCGTCGGCACTTGCGGCAAGGTCTGGAGGATCACCGTGCAGCCGGAGGCGCCGCGCAGCCCGCGGCGCATCGCTTCGACATGGCCTAACGCCTGATCGACGAGGCCGCGAGCGCCCTCGCGATCGCCGGGGGCCGGGAGAAGCGACAAGCCGCGATGATCGAGTGCCAGCAGCACGAAGTCACAGCGGGCACGGTTGATGTCCGAGGCGGGATCGAGCGCCTGCTGGGCCGCCTGATCGAACGACGACCCGAGATTCTCGAGCCAGACGCCGTGACGAAGCGCGCTGACGGCAAACGCCGGCAGCATCAGGTCGATGGTGCCGTTCGAGAGCACGCCGAGCTTCGTGGTCTTGATCGTGTCGCGCGCGATGATGCTGGTCAGCGCGCGGCCGAGCGTATGGAGCTGGTTCAGATCGAGGCGGTGCAAGGCCAGCTGCCGAGCCTTCGCCGCCGACTCCGGCCCCGCCAGCGCCCGCACCTGCGCGCGGAAGTCGTCCGGGGCGGCCAGCAGCCAGGGCAGATCGGTCGGATTCGTGGACACCGAGGTGATCCCTACCGGCGGGTCTTCTTCTCGATCACGGTCACGAGCTCGCCGACGTTCTTCAAGGACGTGGTCTCCATGGCGCTGAAGCGTATCGAGAACACGCGCTCGATCTCGAGGAACAACCGCACGTTGCCGAGGCTGTCCCAGCCGGCGACCTTCTGGGCGGTGAGATCCGGCGTCGCCACCAGCTCGTCACTATCGAACACGTCGCGCAGGATCGAGGTCAGCTTGTCGAGAACCGGCGCTTGCGCCATTGGATTCCCTTGGGACCCTCGGGGGGCGACCCTTTCCGAAAATCGTCCGAATACCCGCGGACGACGTCGACGCGCTTCATTGAATCTCCAATCATTAACATGCGTAAACTGGGCCGTCAACATTACGGGTCCGTCGCGGCGATCGGCCCTGGCCGGCGGCCCAAATCGGCCATCCGGCCCATCGATCGATTGACGCTGTGTGTTTGCCAGACTAAGATTTTTGGCGGTCACATCTCGGGGGGGTTCTCGCGAATGCAATGTCCAAGGTGCCAGGAGCAAAACCCGCCTGGCATGAGGTTTTGCGGTCAGTGCGCCGCGCCGCTGGTGGCGGTCTGCCCGGCGTGCGGGGCCTCGAATCCCCCTGAGAACAAGTTCTGCGGTCAGTGCGCCGTCTCGCTCGTCAAGCCCTCGGCCGGGCGCTTCGACTCCCCCGAGACCTATACCCCCAAGCATCTGGCCGAGAAGATCCTCGTTTCGAAGACCGCGCTCGAGGGCGAACGCAAGCAGGTGACGGTGCTCTTTGCCGACATGAAGGGCTCGATGGAGCTCGTCGCCGGCCGCGATCCCGAGGAGGCGCGCCGCATCCTCGACCCGGTCGTCGAGCGAATGATCGAAGCGGTCCA
>Ga0075434_100003780_pt1 | contig 13524 bp, 9 predicted proteins | sample RhiMethybrSRZTD3_FD_75298 | JGI IMG/M metagenome (GOLD analysis project Ga0075434, IMG submission 75298) | Populus rhizosphere microbial communities from Tennessee, USA - Rhizosphere MetaG P. TD hybrid SRZTD3 | ecosystem: Host-associated > Plants > Roots > Rhizosphere > Soil | place: USA... | reverse complement strand
CCGCCGGAGCAGCAAAATCCGGAAATCCCTGCGAAAGGTTCACGGCATTGTGCTTCATTGCAAGACGCGTCATTTCACGAATAACGGATTCCGTGAACTGCTCGGCCTTGGCCGAAATCATGCGGCGGGAAATCTCCGCCATCGTGGATTCAGGGGAACTCATTTTGCTCCGTGGAACTGCCGCGCCGTTTTAGCGGGCTTGTTGCGATTTGGCTTCCGCTCTCGCCAAGCCTTCGCGCGTCGCTGCCTGGCTGCTTGCACCGCTTGCAGGCGCAGGATAAATCATCCGGTAGACGGCGGCATTGCGCAACACGATTTGCACGTATTCACGTGTTTGCGAGAAAGGAATGGACTCGACCAGTTCCGGGATTTCTTCGTAATTGCGTTCCGCCTTCCACAGCGCGATGCGGTCCTCGCCGGCGTTGTACGCGGCCAATGCATATTCCGGAGTTCCGGTCAGGTCCACCAAGCCTTTGAAGTAATAGGTTCCCAGCTCGATGTTGTAGTTGGCGTCGAAGAGCTTGCTCTTCGCATATTTTACGCGCCGCTGCTTGGCCATCAGTCTAGCTGTCTTGGGCAGCAGTTGCATCAAGCCGTAGGCGCTCGCGTACGATACAACGTCGGCTTGAAACGTGGATTCCTGGCGAATCAACCCCGCGACGATCATCGGATCGATTCCGTTTTTCTCGGACTCGCGGCGCAACTGCGCTTCATAGGGCAGCGGATAGAGAGCCTTCCACGCCTGCAGCGGAACTTCATTAAAACGGCGTGAATCAAAACTGGGCACGGCGAGTCGCGCGTAGGCCATTCCTGTGCCGAAGTGTCCTTGGTCAAAAGCGGCCTGCGCGGCTTCGACCATGAAGCGGGGCGAGCCAGTAGCAAAAAACGCGTTCTTCAGTTCCAGTTCCGCGGAGCTATCGAAGGCGATCGAGCGCAGCGCCTGCGCCTTCGCCCAGCGCTCGCTCGCGGAAGCGGGAATCGGTTCGTCGAACGGACGCAGTGACGTCGCTGGCGGAATCTTGTCCAGAAATTCGGCGGGATTTTCTTCGCCTGGGCCGAGCTTTGCAAGGCGGTCGGCCGACGCCATGCCAAAGTAGGTCAGCGGGAAGCGGGCCACCGCTTTCGTGTAGAAGCTGCGCGCATGCGCCGGATTGCCGCCGCGTTCGGAAACACGACCGAGCCAGTAGAGTGCGTCGCTGGCATCCGCGGATACCGGATATTTCAGCAAGAATGTTTTCAGTTTTTCGTCGGCGTCCGGCTGCTTGGTCAGGTACGCAACCCACGCCACTCGCCATTCGGCGTTGTAATCATTTTTTCCGCTGGGAAATACATCGAGCACTTTCTGGTAATAGCTGGCCGCTTTCGGGCGATCCAGAAGCACCCAGTAGTAGTTCCCCGCCTGCATATAGCCTTCTTCGGCCCATTTGCTTTGCGGGTATTTCTGGGTGAGCTGGTCGATTGAAGCGAACATCGCCGACTCGTTTTTCGCCGAGCGCTGGAATTGCGAGAGCGCAAAGAGGCGTTCTGCATCCACTTCCGGATCGGACGTATTCAGCGACGACAATAAACTCATCGAGCCTTTGAGCTGTACCCTGCACTGAGCGACCCGTAGTTGCGCGCGCTGTTTCGCGGCGTTTGCTGGGTCTTTCAGCATTCCATTGAGCTTGTCGAACTCGGCCCGGGCGTCGCGCCACTTATGCGCGTCGAAGAAAATCTGTGCGCGCTGTTCCTGCATTTCCGCGCTGCCATAAGGAAACTCGCTGTGCAGGGATTTCTGGAGCGATGCCAGCGCTGTGCCGGCCGCTTTGGCTTCATCACTGAGCGGATACTTATAGAAAATGGTCTGATAGTCTTTCGCAGCGCGCACCGTTTGCCCCGCCGCCTGATATACGTGCGCACGATCCAGAAGTAGTGCCGGCTTCGTCGAAGCTGGAGAGTATCCCGAAAGCGCATCGACCGCATCTTGCGGGCGTCCGGCTTCGATCACTGAGGCCGAAAGCGCATCCAAGACCTGCTCTTTGATCGCGGCGTTCGGATAGTCGCGCAGCAACGCCTGCAAGTCAGCCAGCGCTTCAGCGTTTCGCTTTAGAGCGCGCTCGCTTTGCGCGCGCCAGAACAAAACGTATTCCGGCAGAATTGTTTCGTTCTTGGCTTTCGCCAGCCACGTCAGCGCCTGTTGCGCTTTGTTTTTCTGATAGTCGTCGTAGCCAAGCGCCAACGCTGCGCGCGCACCCCAAATGTCCGACGCATGTTTGGCCGAGAATGCCGACAGTCTTTCGTAAGTGCCCGGTGTGGCGTTGCGCAAATTGCGCGCCAGTTCCGACAATTCTTTCTGCGCCACTGCCTCTTCCGGAGACGAAGTGATCACATCTGGTGTTGAAGTGTTCGGCTGGCACCCAGCGCGGCATGGCGCCGATTTGGGGCGAGGTTTTTTCTTTCGCGTTGCTTGCGCGGTTGCGTCGCCCGCGGCAAATCCAAGCGTAAGCAGCGCCGCAACAATCGCAACCATACAGCGGTAACCTGTGTGTCCGGAAAAGCTGCGCGAACGCGCAGACGAATTTCTTGTAGCACAAACGCAGGTCTTGCTAGTGGCGAACCGTAACGGCGTAAGGATATTCGCCCAGCGCCGCGGCGTCTCCCTCCGCCAGAATTTCCACCATCCACCGGTAAAAATAGTCCACAGGATGGTCCATGATAGGTTTGAAGCGGCGGTCGTATTCGCGATGAGCTTTCTCAATGTCGTCTTTCAGTCGGATGCAGATGTCTTTGTTTTCGCGGCCCAGCCGAACCTGGTCCGGTCTCAACATTTTAATATCCTGCATGGAGACTTTCGCCACCCGATTTGCTCTGCGGTGCAGCTCTTGTTCCTCAGGCGTTAACCGGTTGACGTCGAATGCGTCCGACCCGGTGTCTCCCTCAGGGGCGCTGGCTGGCTCGGGCATCTGCTCCAGAGCAACCGCTTCCGTGAAGGTGGCTGGCGCGGCGGCCCTTGGCTCGGGCACTCCGACAACGGGCCGTACCGGTCCCGGACTGGCTGGCGGAGCCTGCACCGCGACTGCGGCGGTCAGGCGCGAAAGCTCGGCTTCGAGCGGCGAGCGGGCTCCGGTTTGGAGAGTGATCGCAATGAATCTCGATAGTACTTCCAGGGCCGCCGTAAGGGAGGCAGCGCTGGTCTGTGCCCGTAGCAGGGGGGGCAACGCGTTGGTCGGCTTACTGCTGCTGCATGCCGCAACCACATCGGCTACCGCGTAGTGCAGCTCATCCGAGTTGCGCTGCATCCGCTCCAGGTTGTCTCGGAGCGCGCGCACCACCGCTAGTTCGACCGCATTGGGTTCGTTGGACATAGCTATAACAAGCAGCTTCGGCGCACTCCAGCCTGGACTGCCCGTAAATTTCATTCTGGTATCGGCAAACTAAGTCGTCAACCTAACTACGGGCCCTGTGTGCCCAGATGCATATCCTGATTTGCCGGGCTGAACCGGCGCTGGGGCAAGTGGAACTCCTGCGGCGGCAAAAAAGCCGGGGGACCGGGGCGCACAGGAGGTGCCTGCGAAGCCTGGCACCGTGCATCAGCCGCAGGCCGTATAGAAAGGAGGCCTACGGGGAACAAACAGGGTCAAGGGCGGGGGGCCAGGCGCATCCAGTTTTCAGGGTTGCTGCGGAAGAGCCGGTTAACATCCCTCCGGATCTCCTGCGCGGTGACACCGCGGCCATCCTCCGTTAGCAACCGGTAGTTTTCGGTCAGAACGGTCCCGACGATCCGCCGTGTGTTGGACCATTTATAGATGACTTGCTCGAGAACACGCGCGTCCGAATGTTGCGGTATGAAGCTGGTGCCCAGCATCTCGATGCGCTCGCGCGTGATTTCTTCGACGATTGAGGTGTTATTCATAAACCACCAACATCCGAACGGAAGCAGGTTACTGAACTTACGAGCAAGCACGCACAGTTCGTGCTGATTTTCCCGGCTCAGGACGCTGACCAAAAAACGGTTGGAAGGAAAGTCGCGGCAAAGATTTTCCACGGCGCGCATATCGGCGCGGCCGACCGCGTCCCCGGCAAGCCGGATGCGAGGATTGACCTGTTTGCGAACGCCGATCATCAAGGAAAGAGGAAGCTGGAATTCTCTGCAAGCGGGGAGTACCGCCTCGCGAAGAAGGCTTGCGTTCAGCGAATTGCTTGGAAATTCAAAGGTGTCGGGAAGCGAACACGCCATGTAAACCGGGCGCATACGCTTGGTCCAGTCCGCCAGAAAACGGCGGACCTCCGAGACCGATTTCCCAGCCGCGCTGGCATCCACAGCATAGCCCTGCGCTTGCAGAGTTTGCCAGTGCTCGTGCCACGTGTTTAAGACGCGGTCCAGGCGGAGCACCGCATGAAATTGTGAATGGCCCGGAACTCCGCTGAGCCAGCGAGGGGCTTCGGCGGGATCAAGAGGGTCGTTAGTCATCACGACGCTATCGAGTCCAGCCATGTCGAGGACACGCGGAATGTGCTGCTCGAGGTTTTGTTGTTTAAAGAATTCACGCGCCTCGGGCAAAGCTGAAGAATGTGTCGGCAATTCAAATGCGCGCAGCACTGCGATCACGCCGCGCGTTGCTTCCGAGATCGGAGTATTTTCGACGAAAAGAGTGCGCCATATAAGGTCCGCCTGCTCTGTCTTAGAAAGCGTCCAGTATTGTTCCGGGGTTACCTCGGACGAACGAAAAAGCTCCGCCTCCAGGTAGTGATAGGTCAAAAGCTCGTCGATTCCCCACAAACCGAGATTCCCGAAGGGCGGCGCAAACAGGTGCGTGTGGATGTCAATAAAACGCGTGGTATCGAGGGTGTTACGCACCGCTTCGCCGATGCTTGCGGTATTTAGAAATTGCGCAAATTCCTGGCTGGAGGAACGACTCTTGAGCTGGTCTGTGGTCACGGGTTTATCCAACGGTGCGCCATTCCAACTTCAAACTTGCAATATCGGGACTTCGGGTCATACCAGATTTCGAAGAGACACAATTTGCTTCCCGGCTCCGGCGAAAATTCAGCGACATGTGGAGACTATTGGCAGAAACTGCGACTGTCAAATTCTAAGAATTGAAATCTGCATTCAGAGGGACTCAACGAAATTCGTTCAGAATAAATCGGTTTGCCTAGGATACAGTATGGCGCGTGTTGCGAACGAAGTAGCACATCGCCAGTGAAGCAAGGACTTCGGAGCCCATGACCGGTGGATAAGGACGAGACAACTGGAAGTGCCGCGGACCGTGGGGGAGCATCCACGGGAATTGGGCGCGCCGGACTTCTCGCCGGCCGCTACCGCTGGGTAATTTGCGGGTTGCTGTTTCTCGGAATCACAAAAAACTACATGGATCGCCAGGTTTTGGGTGTGCTGAAGGTTCCCCTGCAGCACGAACTGGGCTGGTCCGACATCCAGTACGGACACTTGGTCACCGTTTTCCAGATGGCGTATGCCCTGGGAATGCTCTTTGTCGGTCGTCTGATTGATCGTTTGGGAACGCGCATAGGCTATGCCGCAGCGATGGTTTTTTGGAGCCTGGCGTCCATGGCGCACGCAGCCGCGAGTTCTTTCCTTTCTTTTTTGATTGCGCGTGCGTCGCTGGGCTTCGGGGAAGCCGGAGTATTTCCGGCAAGCATCAAAACCATCGCAGAATGGTTTCCCAAACGAGAGCGCGCGCTCGCTACCGGAATCTTTAACGCCGGAACAAGCGTCGGCGCCATGATCACGCCATGGCTGGTGCCTTGGATCACTGGCCGCTGGGGATGGCGCTGGTCCTTTTTGATTACCGGCGCGCTGGGTTTCTTTTGGCTGATTCTTTGGCTCGCAATTTACCGGAAACCGGAGGAACATTCACGCTGCACGAAGCAGGAGCTGCAATATATACAGGCCGACCCCATTCCGGCGCCTCAGAAAGTGCCATGGATCGGACTTCTCGGCTATCGGCAAACTTGGACTTTTGCACTGGGTAAATTTCTGACGGATCCGATCTGGTGGTTTTATCTTTTCTGGATTCCGGATTACATGCAGCGGGTTCACGGCTTAAAGCTGAGCGGAATCTTCTTGCCCGTCTTCACAATTTATTTGATTTCTGACGTTGGAAGCGTTGCCGGAGGATGGATTTCTTCAGCCATGATCCGGCGCGGACTCTCGGTAAACGCCGCCAGGAAGTGGACCATGCTCGGTTGTGCACTCTGCGTGGCGCCGATCGCTCTGACCTACCGCCTGTCCGGACTGTGGTCTGCCACACTTGTGATTGGCCTCGCCGCAGCGGCACACCAGGGATTCTCTGCAAATCTCTTTACTCTTAGCTCTGACCTCTTTCCGTCGCGCGCCGTCGGCTCAGTCGTCGGAATCGGCGGGATGGCCGGCGCCGTCGGAGGGATGCTGATTGCGGAAGCTGTAGGCCACGTTCTGCAATGGACAAACAGCTATATGATTCCATTTTTGCTAGCCGCTTCCGCCTATTCAGTCGCATTGCTGGTGATTCATTTGCTCAGTCCAAAGCTGGAGCGCGCAGCGATGGACTCGGCTTAGCTCTGCGTCGTTCACTGCTTTGATTCCTCGTGGCGAACCACTTTGTTGCCTTTTCCAGGGGGAGTTTGCCGTCTTCGACGAGCCATGCTCGAACGATGCGCAAGGGAATCTCTGCGGCGAGCGTTGGCGAAAGATCTGCGGCGGCCAGCACGTTTCCGCATGCTGGTTGGGCAGCCACCGGAACACGCGCGAGCACGGTCGAGTAACTCTTCCATTCGCCGTTCGCACCGCTGCGAAGCAGGAGGTCGATATCGCCCAAGTGGTAGTAGCCGTTCTGCGAACGCTCAACGAGTAGATCGCCCCGCATGAAATCAAAATGTTCCGGCGCTTTGCTCTTGAGAGCCGCCACGGTTTGCGAAGAACGAATTAGGGAAAGAGTGGACTCCGGAGCATCCAGCTCGACGGTCCCGTTGCTCAGCATCGCCGGCCGCCAGCGCTTTCCTTTGATCAGGCTCCGGCGCTCGGTTCAGGAATACCAAGCCGAGAAGTGAAACGAACAAAAGGAGATAAGTACGAAGGCGGGACACAAGAAAGTTCCTGGAAAGAATGTTTTGGGAACACCCGCGGGCTAGCGTATATTGTATACTATTTATTGCTCCTGAGGAGGCTCGCTGAGCACTACGTCCCTCACGCTTTCTTTACTCTTGTTCACAGCCCTTCTCTTTGGGCTCAGCCTACCGGGGATTTTGAAGCCTCTCCCTGAAGCGGGTCTAGACGATCAGCTTGTGCCAAGACTGAATCTGTATACTATATTCAATCTTTCAGGTGAATCCCGTGAAAAAAACGTTCCTCCCCCTCTTGGGTCTACTTTACTTGCCTCTTTGCACAACCGCACAAACGAAAAACCCAGCACAGGTCTTCGAGGAAAAGATTGTTCAGGTTCGACCATTTCCTCTCGACAGTGTGCGGCTGACGGGAGGACCTCTCAAGACCGCTCAGGATTTGGATGGGGAATACCTACTCGACCTGAAGCCCGATCGAATGCTTGCGTTTTTGCGCGAGCGAGCGGGACTGAAACCCAAAGCAAAGGGCTACGGAGGTTGGGATGGTCCCGGCCGCCAACTTACCGGCCACATCGCGGGACACTATTTGTCCGCTGTTAGTTTGATGTGGGCTGCGACGGGCGACGCGCGGTTTAAAGAGCGCGCCGACTACATCGTGCAAGAACTGAAAGAGATTCAGGAGAAGCAGGGTGACGGCTATTTGGGAGCGCTGGCAGATAAGGATGGCGTGGACGGAAAAGTTCGTTTCCAGGAATTGTGCAAAGGCAGCATAAGGTCAGGCGGTTTCGACTTGAACGGGCTTTGGTCGCCTTGGTACGTCGAGCACAAGATTTTTGCCGGACTGCGTGACGCCTACCGGCACACAGGAAATAGCACGGCGTTGGAAGTGGAGGTCAAGTTTGCCGGATGGGTGGAAGACATCCTCGCAAACTTAAGTGATGACCAACTGCAGAAAATGCTGAACACGGAGTTCGGCGGAATGAACGAAGTCCTGGCCGATCTTTATGCCGACACCGGCGATGCCAAGTGGCTCGCTCTTTCCAACAAGTTCCAGCATCACGCCATTGTTGATCCGCTTGCGAACGGGCGGGACATTCTTGCCGGGAAGCACGGCAATACGCAGGTACCGAAACTGCTCGGATCGCTGGAGCGCTACATCTACACAGGAAACGAAGCCGACTATCGCGCGGCGAGTTACTTCTGGGACCAGATTACGCTTCATCACAGTTTTGCGACCGGCGGTCACGGGAAAAATGAATATTTCGGTCCACCCGACAAACTTAGCGACATGATTGACGGGCGCACAGCCGAGACTTGCAACGTCTACAACATGATTAAGATGGCCCGCGCTCTCTTCTCCGTGGAGCCGAACATCCGCTATGCCGACTTCCACGAACGCGCGCTTTTTAATCACATTCTGGCGTCGCAGGACCCAAATGATGGACGCGTTTGCTATATGGTGCCCGTGGGCCGCGGTGTTCAGCACGAATACCAGGACAAGTACGAAGACTTTACGTGCTGCGTCGGCACGGGGATGGAAAGCCACGCACTGCACGCGTATGGGATCTACTATGAGTCCGCCGACAGGTTGTGGGTGAACTTATACGCGCCGACGATGGCGACGTGGAAGTCCGCGGGCATGAAGCTGGAAATGACTACAGACTTCCCCGCTGGCGAAAGAGCGTCGCTACGGATTATTTCAGGACCTGCCAAGAAATTTACGCTGGCCATGCGGCGCCCTTACTGGGCGGGAACTGGATTTAGTGTCAGCGTGAATGGAAAGCCCGTTGTGGAAGTTGCCAAGCCGGATTCGTACGTGGAAATCAATCGCAGGTGGAAGGCTGGCGACAAAGTGGACTTGGTGCTGCCAAAAGCGCTCCGGACCGAGCCACTGGCCGACAATCCCAATCGCATGGCGATCTTGTGGGGCCCGCTCGTGCTGGCGGGAGACTTGGGGCAGGAACGCCGAGGCAATTCCGAAGAACAACAAAGCGTCGAACCGCTGGGGCCGGTCCTTGTTGCTGCTGCATTGCCGATCGACAATTGGCTAAAACCAGTCGCAGGCAAACCGGGGGAGTTTCGCACAACCGATGTCGGCCCCGGCTCGAACATTGACTTCGTACCTTTTTACCGGTTGCCACGCCGTCGTTACGCCATCTATTGGGACGTTTTCGCTCCAGCAGAATGGAAGAAAAGATCGGAAGCCTACAGTGCGGAGCAAGCTCGGAAGGCGAAGCTTCAAGCTGCGACAGTAGGGTTTGCCCAGCCCGGTCAAATGCAGGCGGAACGAGACTTCAACGAACAGGGCGAAGAAACCACCCCGTTTCAACTCGAAGGCCGCTACGGCAGGCGCGGAACCAAATGGTTCTCCTTTGACTTACCTGTCGAGGCCGATCGCCCCATGACTCTGATCGTCACCTACAGCAATGACGCACGGCGTAAGGGGTCATTCAACGTTTTGGTAGACGGCACAAAAATTGGAGAGCAGCCTACCGAGCGTCGCAGCCCAGAGCAGGCGATTCGATTCTCCGATGTCGAATACCCGCTGCCGGCTCCACTGATGGCTGGCAAAAAGAAAGTTACCGTTCGCTTTGAAACTGCAGGGGTCGAGGAAATATCGGGCGTATTCGGCATCCGAATGATCCGTGCCGACGCTGGACATTAGACGAACCAGCTCACAGTAAACCGTGGTCGCTCGCACTTGCCGGGGCCGAGCGCCAATCCCAATGGGGAGACATAACGTCCGGTTGGAGCAATGAAACAAATCGGATACTATATACAATCTTAGGCCGGTCGCATTCTGGGTTGCGCACAGAAGTCGGGCAAACTGAAGGGGTGGCGAAGAAATCGACCCAAACGCTTAGAATACTGTATGCAAATTGACGAGAAATTCCTCGTTTCCAATCCTTCCCTTTCGCGCTTCGCACGTATCCGCGTGGTTGATTCGCACACGGGGGGCGAACCGACGCGTGTCGTTGTGTCGGGTGGTCCTTCCCTGCCTAATGGCAACGTTGGGCGAAAACTCGAATACCTGCGCGCTAATCGGGATTCCCTGCGAACCGCGGCAATCAACGAACCACGCGGATCAGACATCATCGTGGGCGCATTACTGTGCAAACCGGAATCTCCAGCAAGCACTACCGGCGTCATCTATTTCAACAACGTCGGATATTTGGGAATGTGCGTCCACGGAACGATTGGGCTGGTGGTGACGCTTTCCTACCTCGGGCGAATCGACAGCGGAACTCATCAAATTGAATCACCGGTGGGAAAGGTCACCGCAACTCTCCACGAAAATGGTGAAGTGACGGTCGCAAACGTAGCGAGTTACCGTCATCTAAAGGACGTTGCCGTTAACGTACCCGGCTACGGAAAGATTCATGGAGACGTCGCTTGGGGCGGCAATTGGTTCTTTCTTGTGGATCATTCCCCGGTCGAACTACTCGCCGAAAACGTAGCCGATCTAACGGATTTTACGTGGGCCATCCGACAGGCGCTGGAACGAAACAAGATTACAGGACGCGACGGGCAGGAAATTGACCACGTTGAACTATTTGGCGAATCGAAAGTTTCCGGTGTGGACAGCAAGAATTTTGTTTTGTGTCCCGGGAAAGCCTATGACCGTTCGCCTTGCGGAACGGGAACGAGTGCGAAGCTCGCTTGTCTTTACGCTGATGGAAAATTGCGCCCGGGTCAGATATGGCGCCAAGAAGGCATCGTGGGCAGCGTGTTTGAAGGAAGCGTTCGCATTGAGGACGGGGCCATTCTACCGAGCATTAAAGGCTCCGCTTTCATAACCTCCGAGGCCGAGTTGCTGCTTGATTCCGCGGACCCTTTCCGCAACGGACTTTTTGGATGAGCTTAACAGCCGACGTTGTGATTGTCGGCGCGGGCATAGTGGGAGCCGCGTGTTGCTATCAGCTTGCTCGCGAAAAGTTCAAAGTCATTACGGTTGATGCGGATGGGATCGGAACCGGGGCAACTGCCGCGGGAATGGGCCATCTCGTCGCAATGGATGATTCCGAGGCGCAATTCCGCCTGACCCGATATTCGCAGATGCTTTGGCAAGAAGCGGCGCCGCAACTGCCCACATCGGTTGAATATGAATCTTGCGGAACGATCTGGGTGGCCGCTGACGAAGACGAAATGGGTGAAGTGCGCCGCAAGCAATCGTATTACGAGCTGCGCGGCGTTCGCTGCCAGATTCTGGATGAAACGGCGTTGCGCGAAGCCGAACCATATCTTCGCAACGGTTTGCCAGGCGGATTGCTTGTGCCGTCTGACGCAGTGATCTATCCGCCTTGCGCGGCGGCTTTTTTTTGTGAGCGAGGGAAAAGCAAAGGCGCGAAATTCCTGTTGGGGCGGCGCGTCACATCGATCGCAGGAGGGACGGTTTCGCTCGATGACGGTACGACGTTGATAGCCAGCCGCGTGGTAAATGCAGCGGGAGAGGCCGCGAGCAGGCTCACACCGGGTCTGCCGATTCGGCCGCGCAAAGGACACTTGGTCATTACGGACCGTTACCCGAGAACAATTCGCCACCAACTGGTGGAACTTGGCTACCTGAAGAGTGCGCACGCTACGACTGTTGATTCTGTCGCATTTAATGCGCAGCCGAGAATCACCGGACAAATCTTGATTGGTTCGTCGCGACAATACGGGACTGCTGACAAAGCAGTCGAACCACAAATGGTGACGCGGATGTTGCAGCGGGCGTTCGAGTACTTGCCCGTGCTTGAGACGATTTCTGCTATTCGAACTTGGACCGGATTCCGCACTGCGACTCCTGACAAACTGCCGCTGATCGGTCCCCTGTCGGAGGATCCTTCAATTCTTATCGCAGCCGGGCACGAGGGACTTGGCATCACGACGTCATTGGGAACCGCACAACTCGTGACCGATTCGCTGCTTGGCCGCCCTTCGCAGATTCCAATCGATCCATATTTGCCTGCGCGATACATGCATGAGGCTAGCCATGCCTGAAACAGTTGTTGTGAGCGTAGGAGGAAAGAACGTCCAAGTGCCCGTCGGAACGTCCGCGGCTGTGGCGGCAATCATTGCGGGTGAGCATTGCCGAACCTCGGTCGGTGGCCAACCGCGCGCGCCACTCTGCGGGATGGGGATCTGCTTCGAATGTCGAATGAAGATCAACGGCAAGGTGCATGTTCGGAGTTGCCAAGTGATCTGCACGGACGGAATGGAAATTGCGGTCGATGATTAACGTTGCCCAGTTCGCATGCGACGTTGCCGTGATCGGCGCGGGCCCCGCAGGCATTGCGGCGGCGACCGTGGCAGCCGAAGCCGGCAAATCCGTCGTGCTCCTGGACGACAACTTCGGCCCGGGCGGACAAATCTGGCGCGGAGGAAAGCCATCCGACAAGGAACTCGCCGCAATGCAATGGCTGGGGCGGTTGCAACGTACGACGGCGCGCCAGATTTTCGGCGCAAGCGTTTTTCAGATTCAGGGAAATCAACTAGCAGCAGAAACCTTGCATGATGCGTTCTGCGTTTCATTCAAAAAGCTAGTTCTCTCCACCGGAGCGCGTGAGCTGTTCTTGCCATTTCCCGGCTGGACACTGCCCGGTGTTTTGGGTGCCGGCGGATTGCAGGCTCTTATCAAGGCTGGCCTCTCTGTGGCCGGGAAACGCATAGTAGTTGCTGGCACCGGACCGCTGCTCCTGGCTGTGGCGGCATACGCACGGGAAAAAGGAGCAACCATCGTGTGTATTGCTGAGCAAACCTCGTGGACCAGGTTTGCGGAGTTCGGCCTCACGGTGCTCTGCTCCGGACAAAAATTTGTGGAGGCGCTGAAACTGTTATGGCGAACGCGCGGAGTTCCGCACTGGAAGAATTCGTGGCCGGTCGCAGCTTTGGGTAGAGCCGGGGTCGAGTCCGTGCGGATTGCCCGTAACGGCAAACAAAGAGAAATTGCGTGTGACTTGCTGGCGTGCGGATTCCACCTGGCGCCCTCGACCGATCTCGCTCGGCTTTCCGGCTGCAAATTGGAAGGCGGATTCGTCGCCGTGAACAACCTCCAGCAAACGTCCAATCCGGACCTGTTTTGTGCGGGCGAAAGTACCGGAATCGGTGGTTTGGAGAAATCCTTGATCGAGGGACAGATTGCCGGATACGCCTGTGCGGGCCAACTCGACCGTGCGCGCGATCTTGCACCCGCTCGCGCAGCTACGCAGCGAAACGCTGAATCGATGAAACGGGCGTTCGCCCTGAGAGAAGAGCTCAAGTTTCTCTCCGAGGAAGACACAGTGGTGTGCCGCTGCGAAGATGTGCCCTTCGGCAAATTGCGCAAGCATGCATCTTGGCGGAGCGCAAAACTGCAGACGCGTTGTGGCATGGGGCCGTGCCAGGGGAAAGTCTGCGGGGCAGCTGGGGAGTATCTGTTTGGCTGGGAAACTAGCACGGTTCGTCCGCCGGTAGTGCCCGTCACCTGCTCAAGCTTGGCGGCATTTTCGGCCAGCGGGACAT
>Ga0075434_100003779_pt1 | contig 13524 bp, 9 predicted proteins | sample RhiMethybrSRZTD3_FD_75298 | JGI IMG/M metagenome (GOLD analysis project Ga0075434, IMG submission 75298) | Populus rhizosphere microbial communities from Tennessee, USA - Rhizosphere MetaG P. TD hybrid SRZTD3 | ecosystem: Host-associated > Plants > Roots > Rhizosphere > Soil | place: USA... | reverse complement strand
TCGGTCGGCCTCGTCTGCAAGTCGCTCCTGGGGAAAGCGCACACCGTCATGGCCGAAGGCGGGATTGCGGCGGCCCTTGCCAACGTGGACGACCGCGACAGCTGGCGCGTTCATTTCGCCGACACCATGCGCGGCGGACAGTACGTCAACAACTGGCGTATGGCCGAGCTCCACGCCAAAGAAGCGCCGGACCGGGTGCGCGAGCTGGAAGCCTGGGGCGCGCTTTTCGATCGAACCCCGGACGGTCGAATCCTGCAGCGCAACTTTGGCGGCCACAAGTATCCGCGGCTGGCGCACGTAGGCGACCGCACCGGTCTCGAGATGATCCGCACGCTCCAGGATTACACCATTCATCAGAGCATTGACATTCACATGGAGTGTACGGTGCTTCGCCTGTTCACCGGTGGTGCGCGCATAGCCGGCGCGCTGGGCTACGACCGCGAGCGCGGGCGCTTCCGCCTGTACCGCTGCAAGGCCGTCGTCCTCGCAACCGGCGGCGTCGGTCGAGCCTACTCCATTACGAGCAACAGCTGGGAGTACACTGGCGACGGCCATGCTCTCGCGTACCAGGCCGGCGCTGCGCTTCAGGACATGGAGTTCGTGCAGTTCCATCCCACCGGCATGATCTGGCCACCGAGCGTTCGCGGCATCCTCGTAACCGAGGGCGTACGGGGCGAAGGCGGCGTCCTGCTCAACAACCAGGGCCGTCGCTTCATGTTCGACGATATTCCGGAGAACTATCGCAGCCAGACTGCCGACAACGAGGAAGAGGGCTGGCGCTACACCCAGGGCGACAAGAACGCTCGGCGACCGCCCGAGCTGCTCACCCGCGATCATGTCGCCCGGTGCATCATGCGCGAGGTTCGCGAAGGTCGAGGCAGCCCCCACGGAGGCGTGTTTCTCGACATCTCCTGGATCAGGAAGAAGCTTCCCAACGCCTCCGGCCACATCATCAAGAAGCTCCCGAGCATGTACCATCAGTTCAAGCAGCTCGCCGACATCGACATCACCACCACGCCGATGGAAGTCGGACCGACCACTCACTACATCATGGGTGGAATTCGGGTCGACGGCGACAGTCAGATGTCTACGCTGCCGGGGCTTTTTGCGGCAGGCGAATGTGCGGCGGGCCTGCACGGGGCCAACCGGCTGGGCGGCAATTCCCTCTCGGATCTGCTGGTCTTCGGCAAGCGCGCCGGCGATTACGCCGCCGCGTTCGCCCGGGAGCATGACGTCGCTCCGCTCGACTCCGCTCAGGCCGATCAGGCCGCTCGCGCCGCCCTAGCACCGTTCGAGCGCGGCCCTTCCGCCAATGGGAGCGGGGCTTACCAGGTGCAGCAGGAGCTCCAGACCATGATGCAGGAGCTGGTCGGCATCGTGCGGCGCCGAACGGAAATGGAGCAGGCGCTCGACAACATCGAGCGCCTCAGGGCGCGTGCACGCCAGGTAGGTGTCGGCGGTAATCGGGAGTACAATCCGGGCTGGCACACGGCGCTCGACCTCGAGAATCTGCTGACGATCTCCGAGGCCATCGCCCGGGCCGCCATCGAGCGGAAGGAAAGCCGGGGCGGCCACTTTCGCGAGGACTATCCCGAGAAGGATCCTGCCGCCAGCAAGTTCAACATCGTGATTCGGAAGGCCGCGGATGGCCGCATGCAGCTCATCCGCGAGCCGATCCCTGCAATGCCGGCGGCGTTGCAGCAGGTGATCGAGGAGCAGAAGTAGGATCATGACCGAGACGTTGAAACCGGACCTGGTCGAAACCGGCGCCGTCGAGGAGCGCGAGCCCCCGCAGGCCAGGCCGGAGCCGCACGGCACCGCCACGTTCCGCATATGGAGGAGCGAAGGTGCCAGTGGCCGGTTGGTCGACTACACCACCCGGGTCTCGCCCGGCATGGTCGTCCTCGATGCGGTTCATCAGATTCAGGCGGAGCAGGCCAACGATCTCGCAGTCCGCTGGAACTGCAAGGCCGGCAAGTGTGGCTCCTGCTCCGCCGAAGTGAACGGCACGCCCAAGCTGATGTGCATGACGCGTCTCAGTGACCTACCACTCGACAAGCCGGTCACGGTCGAGCCGATGCGGAGCTTCCCGCCGATCAAGGATCTGGTCACCGACGTGTCGTGGAACTTCCGGGTGAAGGAAAAGATCAAGCCCTTCAAGCCGCGGAAGCCGGACGCACCGGATGGGACCTGGCGGATGTACCAGGCCGACGTGGACCGGGTGCAGGAGTTCCGCAAGTGCATCGAATGCTTCCTCTGCCAGGACGTCTGTCACGTGCTGCGGGATCATCGGCTGCACGAACAATTCATCGGCCCCCGGTTCCTGGTGCACGTGGCAGCGCTCGAGATGCATCCGCTCGACGTCGAGGATCGGGTCGCGGACCTTCGCCAGGCCGACGGCATCGGTTACTGCAACATCACCAAGTGCTGCACCAAGGTCTGCCCGGAGCACATTACGATTACCGACAACGCGATCATTCCGCTCAAGGAACGTGTCGTCGATCAGTTCTATGATCCGCTGGGGCGCCTGCTCAAGGTGTTCAGTCGCAAAGCAGAGCCGTGACCGCCATGGACGAGATCAAGCCTATTTCTCGGGAGGCCATTCCGCTGGCGCTGCAGAAGGCGGAGCGATACCGGATCATCGCCGACCCATCGTCCGCCGAAAGCATCTGCCTCGATGTGCTGGGCGTAGAGCCCGATAACCAGCAGGCCCTCGTTATGCTACTCCTCGCGATTACCGATCAGTTTGCCGACGGCCCCACCGAAGGCGTCCGCCGCGCGCGGGAGTTGCTGCCTCGTCTCGCCGATCGGTATCGCCAGGCGTATTACGCGGGCATCATTTGTGAACGCTGCGGCAAGGCTCTCGTGCGGCGGGACACGCCCGGTTCCGGGGAGCTGGCATATCCCTGGTTCAAGGAAGCGATGAGCTGGTACGAAAAGGCCGAGGGGATGCGGCCGGCCGGTAACGACGAAGCCATTCTGCGCTGGAATACCTGCGCACGCATTCTCGCAAACAACGATCAGCTTCGACCGCGGGAGGAAGAAGCTCCGGTCGAGCCAAGCCTAGAGTAGGAGGAACGCATGGCAGAAGCGAAGGTGATTGGCGTGGTCGGCGCCACCGGGGCGCAGGGCGGTGGACTGGTTCGCGCGATTCAACGAGACAAGTCCGGTGGGTTCCGGGCCCGGGCACTTACCCGGAAGACCACCTCAGACCAGGCAAAGGAACTTGTGAAGCTGGGCGCGGAAGTCGTTGCTGCAGACCTAGATGACCAGGCAAGCCTCGAGAAGGCGTTCAAAGGTGCCTCGGTCGTGTTTTGTATGACGAACTACTGGGAGCACTTCTCACCCGAGAAGGAGCTGGCCCAGGCCACCACCCAGGCTCGCGCAGCGAAGCAGGCCGGCGTTCCTCATGTGATCTGGTCGACGCTGGAAGACACACGGCGCTGGGTGCCGCTCCACGACGATCGCATGCCGACCTTGCAGGGGAAGTACAAGGTCCCCCATTTCGACGCCAAGGGGGAGGCAGACAGGGTCTTCAGCGAGCTGGTGCCGACCACGCTGCTGCTCACGTCGTTCTACTGGGAAAACTTCATCTTCTTCGGCGCCGGACCGAAGCCGGGCCCGGACGGCAAGCTGGCGCTCACCTTTCCGCTCGGCGACAAGAAGCTGCCCGGTATCGCTGTGGAGGATATCGGCAAATGCACCTACGGCCTGATCAAACGCGGGCGTGAGTTCATCGGGAAGACCGTGGCCATTTCGGGAGAGCAGCTGACCGGCGCCCAGATGGCGGCCGCAATGACGAAGGCGCTGGGTCGGGAGGTGCGCTACAACGACGTGCCGCCGGAGGTCTACCGCGGCTTCGGTTTCCCCGGCGCCGACGACCTGGGCAACATGTTCCAGTTCAAACGCGACTTTCAGGAAGCGTTCTGCGGCCCCCGGGATCCGGCATTTGCCCGCAGCCTGAATCCCGAGCTGCAGACGTTCGACCAGTGGCTCGCGCGGAACAAGGATCGCATCCCGCTCGATTGATGCGCTGCCTCCGCGGTCAGACCGCGTGCGCCCATCGAAGCTCCCGGTAGAACAGCTCGCACTCCAGGCGTTCCGACTCGTCATGCCACGGCGGCCCGGGTTCGGGCGCCGTGGCAAAGGCCACCACGTCCCGCGCCACCGCGGGAGCACGCACGACGCCACCATGTCCCAAGCCGGTCGTCGTAATCAGTCTGGCACCCGGCCAGGCGGCGGCGATCTCGGCACCGTCGCGCCAGGCGACCTTCTCATCGTTCTCGTCGTGCGCGACCAGGAGCGGGACGGCCATGCCCTGCGCCGCTCGCGGGATATTGAGGTCGGCCCAGCGCATGCGCAGTCTTGCCTCACTCCGGGCCCGTAGTCGCGCGACCACATCGTTCCGCAAGCCGAGCCGTTGGGCAAAGGCGTGGACCCAGCTAGCCGGATCGGCCGGCGGTGCCAGGAAGACCAGCCGACGCACGGCGAGGCCCCATGCGACGGCCAGTGCCGTGGCCGCGGCACCGAGCGAATGGGCGATCACGGCGTGGGCAGCGCCCTGCTCGGCGACCACCGCCTCGAGCGTCCGGGCAAACTCCGGAATCGAGCTCATGCCCCGCCCCGACGCGCCGTGGCCGGGCGCGTCGAAGGCAACCACCGAATAGCCGGCGTCAAGCAGCGGCGGAGCCAACCCGAGCAGCCGGTTCGCACGCGATCCCCATCCGTGCACCAGGTAGACCGCAGGTCCCTCGCCCCAACGCCAGCCAACTACCCGCCGCCGTTCGACTCGGAGCTCGAAACGCCGCGCTCGCGCAAGCAGCGCCTCGATCGCGGCGGGCAGCTCGCTCCGCTGACGCGGCGGGGTAAAGAACAGCCGCTCCGCAAGCCACGCCGCGGCCGCAGGCGAGACCGATTGGAGCGCACGGAAGCCGGAGCGGATCCCTTTCATCGACGCGCATCCTCCAGCAGACGGCGAAACGCCCGACGGGCCCGGCGCTCCGCGAGCGGATCAGCCAGGAGCCGTGCGTGGTGATGGTATGCGAGCATGATTCCGTACAGGTCCTGGGCGAACTGTTCGGGATCGGCGTCGGCGCGAAACTGTCGCTCCTCGATCCCGTAACGGAACGAGCGCGCCAGGACGTCCACCCACTGGCGCTGCAGCGTCACCAGCGCATCGCGCACCGGTCCCGGCCGATCATCCAGCTCGCTCGCCGCCGCCACGAACACGCAGCCACCCGGCAGCACTTCCGCCTGCTCCCAGGCCAGCCAGCGCTCGAACAGCGCCCGCATCCGGGGAACGCCGCGCCGCTTCTGCAGTGCAGGCCGGACGACCTGGTCGGTGAACCGGGCCGCGGCATGCTCGAGGACTTCCACCTGTAGAGCTTCCTTGGAGCGGAAATGGGCAAAGAGCCCGCTCTTGGAGAGCCGGAGGTCGTCGGCCAGGCCGCCGATGGTGAGGCCGGTCAGACCGACCTGGCTGGCCAGGCCGGCGGCGTGGGTGAGGATGGTCTGGCGGGTGGCGGCGCCCTTGGACATGCCGGCGAAAATAGCACGACCGTTCGTGCTGTCAATGCCCGGGCACCGCGACCGGATCGGCCACTCAACGACGGTAGACGCGGCCCCCGCGATTCGTAGCTTTCCCCCGCTGGTCGCCTAACGCCTCAACCCAGCGGGTACAGGACCATGCGCTGGTTCCTCGCCGTCACTCATCTGCTCGGCCTCGGCGTCGGCCTGGGCGCCGTATGGGCTCGGGGCCGAGCGCTTCGCAGCGAGCTGGACGTAGCGGGCTTGCGCCGCACGTTCGCGGCGGACAACTGGTGGGCCCTGGCCGCCATCCTGTGGATTGCAAGCGGCCTGGTCCGAGCCTTCGGCGGGTCGGAAAAGGGCAGCGCGTACTACCTCCACAACCATCTCTTTCTCACCAAGATGGTGCTTCTCGGCATCCTTCTGATCCTCGAGATCCGTCCGGTCGTGACGCTGATGCGCTGGCGCACCCAGGTGCGCCGCGGCGAGCGACCGGACACGCAGGCCGCGCCGACGCTCGCACGCATCAGCTTCTGGCAGGCGGGACTTGTCGTCCTGATGGTCATCGCCGCCACGGGTATGGCCCGCGGCTACGGCGTACCGCACCCGTGACGGCGCCGGACACCCCTCCGCCCCCGGCGGCGGAGCTTTCTCAACCGCGCGACCCCACCGTTCCGCTGTGCGAGGTGCTCGAGCAGGAGCTCACCGCTCTCACCGGGCAACCGATCGAGCCTTCCTACGACTGGCGCTTCACGGCGGAGCAGATTCTCGACCCGGTGCGCCTCGCCGCTCGGCTGCGGGATGGGAAGGACCGCGCCTCGAGGCGGCTGGCCAGAGGGCAGTTCGCTCCGCTGGTGGAACGTCTGCTGACTCTTGGCCCGGATGCGGACCCGGATGGCCTCCGGGCAGTGCTGACCGAGCACTTGAACAACGCTCTCCTCGAGCCCGGCCTCTACAGTGAGCGCATCTTCGCCGGCATCAGGTTCAGGTCGCAGACGCTGGACTACTTGGAAGTACCCTGCTCCACGCCGGGGAGCTGCCCGATCCGGAATCGCCTCATTCTCGAAGACACGTTCTTCGAGTTGGAAAAGATGTACGACCGGCGTCTCAAAGCGGTGTATGCGAAGGTACACCGGAGCCGCCTCACCGCCCTGTGTCTTTCCGGCGGCGGCATCCGAAGCGCCACTTTTGGCCTTGGGGTGGTCGAGGGACTCGCTCGGTACGGCATTCTCGACCAATTCCATTACCTCTCCACCGTCTCTGGCGGAGGTTACCTGGGCGGGTGGCTCAGCGCCTGGATCCGATATGCGGGCCTCCCGGAGGTAGTGAGGCAACTGGCGACGCCGACTGGCCGCCCGCTCGAGCCTGAGCCCACACCGGTCTGGCATCTCCGGACCTACAGCAATTACCTGAGTCCCCGCCTCGGCCTCCTATCGGCGGACAGCTGGACTCTGATCGCCACCTACCTGCGAAATCTCTTCCTCACCTGGTTGGTTCTGTTGCCGCCGGCGATCGGCGCCTTATCGGCCCCTGTCGCTCTGGCGACGATCGTTGCCTGGGCGCCCAGCGGGTTTTGGGGATGGCTCGTCCAGCGAGCCCTCACGGTCTGCTTCGTCCTGGTCGCCTTTGCCTGGGCGATCCGCGCTATTGCCTATGTCCATGCGAATCGGCCAGTACCCAAGCAGAACACGGAACGAAGCTTTTTGGTGGACACTCGCCGGAGCCAGGCCGAGTTCCTACACGACTGTCTCTGGCCTCTGGTAGGCAGTGTAGTCCTGATCATCGTATGCTGGGCCTGGGTGTCCCGCCACGTCATCGTCTGGCCCCACCCGTGGCTGTTCGCTGCCGCATTCGGTGTACTTGGCGGGCTGGTTCATCTGATTGGCTGGAAGCTCGGCCGCGACGCGACGCCGGACGCCCCCATCGAACGGCACGAAGGAGCCTTCATCGCAGTCACGGGACTCATGGCAGGTCTTGCCGTCTCGATCCTGGCGTCCTCCGTGGCGTTTCTGCTGATGACTCGACTCGGCTCAGATCTCTACATCTGGCTGAGTGTTCCCGCACTCCTGATCCTTATTCTCCTCTTCAGTCACATCTACATCGGATACACCAGCTCGACCCAGGTCGATGCGGTTCGCGAATGGTCCGCTCGCTTCAGTGCCTGGCTGCTCATCGTCGCCGTGGCCTGGTTCGGTATCGTCGGGCTGGTGCTGTTGGGACCCGAGGTCGTCCGCCTGCTGGTCGAGAATCAAGGTCAGCGGGCCGTTCGCATCGGGCAGATAGTGAGCGGCATTGTCGGTGTGATCTCCGGGCTCGTGACCCTGCGCGCGGGACACAGTGCCGGGACTCCGGCGACCCAGCGACCCGCCGGCACCCCAATGAATCTGCCCCTCCTGCTCGCGGCCCCTGTTTTCGTCGTGTTTCTGGTGGGGCTGTTCGGGTGGGCAGGCCGAGCGCTGATTGGCACGGTCGAAAGCCTGGCGACTCAACTTCCGGTCATCGGTCCGGAATCCTTTCTCACCGCTCCGGACTGGGTCCGCCCTTCTCTGATTGCGATTGCGGGCGGGGTGAGCGGTGCCTTACGGGCCGTGATGAAACCCGGCGCCGTCGGCTACATAGTGACCAGCATCGTGGTACCGCTGATTCTGATCTGGTTCGGCTCGTGGACCGCGACCCGGGTAGACACCAACAAGTTCTCCCTGCACGCGATGTATCGGGCGCGGTTGATTCGCGCTTACCTCGGCGCTTCCCGGCCTGCCGGCGAGCGCGATCCGAACCCGTTTACCGGCTTCGATCCGCTGGACAACATCTGGATGAAGGACCTCTGGCCGCCACCGGGGGCGCCCTTTATTCCACCCGGTCCCCGCCTGATGCACGTGGTGAACGTGGCGCTCAATCTCGTGGGCGGCGGCAACCTCGCCTGGCAGCAGCGTAAGGCGGAATCGTTCACGTTCAGCCCGCTCTATTGCGGTGCTTACAATCAGGGCTACCGCCCCACCCGGCGGCCAAAGGACGATCGGAGACGTTCGTACGGAGGAGCTGACGGGATCACGTTGGGCACCGCGATGACCATCTCCGGTGCGGCCGTTAGCCCGAACATGGGGTATCACTCGTCGACCGTGATCTCATTTCTGATGACGCTGTTCAACGTCCGGCTTGGATGGTGGTTGGGCAATCCCGGTCACGCCGGAGCGAAGGTGTACGAGCAATCATCGCCCGACTCGTCGCTCCGGCTGATCCTCGATGAGGCGCAGGGGCACACGGACAACAAGCATCCGTACGTTTACCTGTCCGACGGCGGTCACTTCGAGAATCTGGGACTGTACGAGATGATTTTGCGACGCTGCCACACGATCGTCGTGAGCGACGCCGGCTGTGACCCGAGCGGGAGCTTCGAGGATCTGGGCAACGCCATTCGGAAGATCCGGGTGGACTTCGGCATTCCGATCGAGTTTCAGGAGATCAAGATCTATCCCCGGGTCCCCGGCGAGCCCCCCACGGCAGGCAAATATTGCGCAATCGGCACCATTCGGTATTCCTGCGTCGATAATGACGCGGACGACGGTACGCTGATCTACATCAAGCCGGCCTTCTACGGCACCGAGCCAAAGGACGTCTTCAACTATGCGCAGACCAGCAGCGCATTCCCCCATGAGAGCACGGCCGATCAGTTCTTCAGCGAGTCTCAATTCGAGAGCTACCGCGCGCTCGGGTCACACGCCATAGACCAGATCCTGGGAAGTCAGCCGACGGGGGTCGAGCCGCAGTTCACTCCGATCGGCCGTCTGGTCCGCCGGGCGGGCGACTACGTCCGTCAGGGTGGCTCCGCCTGAGCGTCTTGTCGGCTTACTGCTTTACCAGCGCGTTCACCAGCGGCTGCACCCAGGCAAAGAGAGCATTGCGCAGCTCCGGGAACTCCGAGCTGAGCAGCGTGAGCAGGGGGACCACACCAAAGGTGAAGAGATTGAGGATGAAGCTCGCGTTCCAGGTGACTTCGCCGGGCTCAGTATGCGCGATCCGACTGAGCACCTCGTTCCGATTCATCTGGACCAGCACAGCAATGAAAGCACCCACGGTGAAGACCATCACCAGGAGGAGAATGAGGCGCAGCAGACTCTGAGGGTGATATGGATAGCTGGAGACCAGCAGGGTCGTGAGTACCAGGGACAAGAGCATGAACAGCGCCAGTACTCGGAGGTGCCGGATGACCCACTCGATGTACTCGACCATCCGACTCGCCACGTATTCCTCCGCCGCCCTCAGCCAGAGCCGCACGGGACCTGCAAACCCCCGCCGGACCCGCACTGTGGTCGATACCGCGGGGGCACCGGTTGGATCCGGCCGGTCGAACTCTTTGAGCAGGCTCTGAGTCAAAGCAGTCACGTCGTCCGGCATCGGCTCGAGGCGCCATAGCTCCCGCAGCAGCTCGTGCAAGGCGATGAGCCGGGCGATCAGATCAGTGCGCCCGCGCCAGTCGAGTGTGGATGCCTGGGTGGGGGTTTCGGCCATCAGCCTCTCGACCCGTGGCGGCAGCGACGCATCCAGCTCGCTCAGCTTCGTACCGAATTCCACCCGCGTAGCGGCGTGGATGCGCTGGAGGTGCAGCCACTGCAAGTCGGCAACAGCGCCTCCGGTCCTCGGCGCCGCACCGGGCAGGGTCAGACGGGTAAGGCGCGACAAGCGCGGCGGCAGGCGATCGAACGCAGTCACGAGCGGCATCCTGCCGAAGCCTGTGAGACATTGGCGTAAACCAGCCCACACGACGACCAAGCGAAGTGCACCCCACGCCGTGGCAAACATCGAAGCGATCACAGTCACGCGAAACAGCACGTCGAACGCGGTGAGGGGAGCTCCGCGGGACCCGATGAGAATGGCCTCGAGCGAACGGCCGAACTGAGGCGCGAGCCACCAGGCCAAGCAGACAAAAGCTGCGAGAAGTCCGAAGGCAGCCGGGGAGGGAATGACCTGGAAAAGCCGGCTTCGAATCGCCCGGGCGATGCCCCCCGATCGCCGGAAATCCTCCCGCAATGCCGAACGAACGGTGGGACGAGGTACCCATTGACTGCCGAACTCAGCTTCGCAGGCGCCCTCGAAGGTGGTGTAGTTCTGCAGCAGCGCGATGCGCTCGATGTGCCAGGTGCACCACACGAAATACCCGATGCCGCCAAGGATGAGCGGGAGGACGGGCGACACCAGGCTGTCGACCTCCACCGCCCGCCGGAAGAACAACCAGTAGGAGCCGCCGTGCAACGTGAGTACTTGGATGGTGAACCAGACCACCAGGACGAGGTAGATGATGCCGAACACCGCGACAGCCGTGCGGGCCACGACCTCCGTTCTCCAGCTCCATTTCTCTCCGGGCTCGGTCCACGGCGGGCCCGCCTGGAAGAATTGCCAGCCGGGCCGGGCGATTCGGCGCCCGATCTCCAACATCGTGAATCCACAGCTCGCGAGCGCAGCCAGGCTCAGCACTGTCGCCCCGGTCCCGATGCCAAACAGCACCAGATAGATGCTGCTTCCGGGACGGCCGAGTCCTCGCCAGATCAGCAGACCTACCGGCGCCCAGGCGGAAAGGAAAACGCCGATCGCTGCCACGATTCTGAGCACACGGTACAGCCGGCCGTGCAGCTTGAGCGAACCGACCATTACCTGCTCGGCCAGCGGGCGGTGTTCGAACTCCTCGGTTACGCCCCGAGTCTTGAGCAGCGCGCGGACCTTGCGGTCATCGATAAGGTTGGAAAGCGACAGCAGCAAGAGCGCGAAGCTCGTGAGCAGCATGGTCGCGAGAGGCAGGAAGGGCAGCCGGACCGCGGGCCACTCGCCCGGCTTGGGACACCCCTCTCCTCGGCGACAGCTGGGCGCGACATAGGCCGTGTCCAGTGAATCCACCATCACGGTGACTGGAAGGAAGGTCTGGTTCCCGACCGTGGACAGCCATACCGGCGGTCGGTACAGCACGGTATCGCGGGTGCGCCGGTAGTCCACCAGCGCCCGGTTCGTTCCCAGTTGCAGGAGCGTCGCGTTGTACACCCCTTCCGCCCCATCGCTTCCGAACGCGAACCGCTGACCCGAACGATCGCTCGACGTGCTCCACTGATTTTCCAGGATCAGCGGGTAGGTGGACAGCACCAGCATACCTCTGAGCGCCAGGCTACGGTCGGATCGGAGATAGAGGATGTTGCTCTGGTAGGTGAAGAACTGGACGTCTCGAACCCGTTTCCTGATCTCGTCGCCCAGGAACAGCTTGTCGCGGACATCGGTGGCGAGCAGCCCCACCAGCCTGATCTGTCGCCGCACCAGCGTTCGGGCCAGATCGTCCAGGATCAAGTCGAGCGCGAGCGGCGAGAGCCGGGATGTGACGGGCAAATCCTCCTTGGGCCGCGTAGGGTCGAGCAGATCGAGCGGCAACCGGGGAGCCTCGGCCCCTGGAAGCGGAGGACCGGCAGGCGCGGCACCTCCCATCGGCACGCGCTGGTACTCGGCCCGAAGACTCGAGATGCTCATCGGGAACGGGATGATCACGAACTGTCCGGTGTCCGCCGTCGAGCGGGAGGCGCTGTCGGTGTCGAGCAAATCCTGGCCGTACTGGGTGGACGATTCACGCAGCAGGGCCACCTGCGACGGTCGAAGCCCCAGTCTCGGCAACACCACGTTGGAGAACGCCTGTGTCAGGCTGACGTCCGGGTTGATCGTCGCGCTGAAATGCATCCTGAGATCGGGCCGATTCAGCGTTTCGAGATTGGCGGCGCTTGTCGCGGATCCACTCACGATTTCCACCGAATCGGTCGGACGGCTCGCCAGCCAGCCACGCAGCGCGAACTGCAGCGACAAGGCGGCCCCAGAAAACGTCGGCCCGATAATGCGGATCGGCTCGGTCCGATCGGGACGGACTGGAAAGTCGACGTGCTCGAGGAGGGCGCGCCTATCCTCCAGCGCAGCGCGGAGCGCCTCCTTGTACACCCCTCGGGTGGGAAGCTCCGGTACCACGTACAGCACGACCAGCCGCCGCCGGTTGGCTGACGTGCGCCGGAACAGCATCACGCCGGGCCGGATCTCGCGCAGGACGCGTGAAGGCACGGTGTCCTTTGCCGGGATGCTGTCGCGACCGGGTAGCCAAAACCGATCGAGGACGTAGTCGGAGGTCTCGAATGCCCGCCGAATTGCCTCGAGCTGCGCATCGAACGACCAGTCCAGATGGGAGTCGTACGGATCCGGTAAGGTCGCAATGGCGCTTCCCACTGCGAATGTATCCGGCGCAGCAGTGCTCGTGGCGGGCCAGTGGGTGCCGAAGAATGCGTGGAGCAGGTCAGAGCCACGCGGACCTGACGCCGGCGGTGGGGAAGGCGATTCCTTCTGAGCTGGAGCAGTGGCGCCGGGCTCCGCCGACGCGGGAGCGGCCGCTCGTTGCGACGTGGTCGCGACCGCCGCGACCGCAATCGCGGCCAGACCCAGGGCGGCGACGCGATTGTCCATCAGGGCCTGCGGATAGGCGTTGGCCCCGCGTGCAGCCGAGGCTGAGTATGTTGCACCAGAGTATCAGGTTGCCGCCCGACCTGCGTCCCGGCAAGGCCCCGATTGCGACACGGGAGGTCGAAAATGCGACATCAGGACGATGTCCCGCGAGCCCTGCTGCACGAGGTCATCGTCGAATACCAGGCACTGCCGTACCAGGAGCTGATGCAGCACATCGGGAAGGATGACGTCCGGGCCGTTCGCGGCTCCGATGGACGCGAATATCAAATCGAGGTCGAAGCGATCTGGGACGATCAGCCCGGAGGCGCCATCCGGGTGGTCGGCGCCATCGACGACGGGTCGTTCCGGGCGGCACTCCCGCTGAGCGAAGATTTCCTGGCGATGCCGGGCGGCAAGTTCATCACCGAGGGCTGACGGAATGAATGAGGCGGCGCAGACCGGCCTGACCCTTCGGACGCCGAACAGCGATGATGCCGCCCGATTGGCGGCCCTGAGCACCGAGCTGGGGTATCCCGCTGACCCGGA
>Ga0075434_100003778_pt1 | contig 13525 bp, 10 predicted proteins | sample RhiMethybrSRZTD3_FD_75298 | JGI IMG/M metagenome (GOLD analysis project Ga0075434, IMG submission 75298) | Populus rhizosphere microbial communities from Tennessee, USA - Rhizosphere MetaG P. TD hybrid SRZTD3 | ecosystem: Host-associated > Plants > Roots > Rhizosphere > Soil | place: USA... | reverse complement strand
GAGCTGATTCCGTTCGACGAGATCGACTACGTGACCGCGGACGGCGACTACGTGCGAGTTTTTGCGGGAAAACGACAGCTGTTGCTCCGGCTTACCATGAACCGGATCGAGGCTGCCCTGCCTGCGCACGAACATGTACGGATTCACCGATCGACGATCGTGAACCTTTCCCGGATACGGACGCTGGAAGCGCTGCCTAACGCCGAACTATCGGTCGTGCTGCGGAGCGGCATCACGTTGCGTGCGAGCCGCAGCTACGCGGAGCGATTGCGCCTCGCACTCGGCGTAATTCAGCCGCTGACCGCGTTGAAGGATGAAATAGGAGTCTGACCCCCAACGTATAATCAGCGCGGTCCGTACCTCACGCCGAGTCGAAGGCTCGCCTGACCGCCCTTCTCGGCGTCAGCGTAGTCGCCCGTATCGTATTCGTGCGAAAGGCGGGCATAGTGCGCGGCGGCATCAGCCTGAACGTGGCCGGCGATGGGCCAGACGAGACCGGCGCCAATGCCGGCGATGTATCCCTTTGCCTTGTCCGTGAGCCCCAGGACGCCTTGATACGACGCATGCGAGCGGCCCAAGCGTGCCGCCGCGTACGGTGTCCACCGACGCGCGCTCGGAAAGAGGAGCCGGGGCTCCAGATACGCATTGGTCACGAGGTAGTCGCCGTCGGTGCCGTCGTGCCGGTGGTTCGTCCGATCGTACCCGAGGCCGAGCTGCCAGCGGCGCAGCACGACCCCCGCGTTCGCATCGAAACCGGCTGCGGGCCTGGAGCCACCGAAGTCGCCGCCTACGAGGTTGCCGTACATCGCACCGGCTCCTGCTTCGAACCCGACCCGGCTGGATGGCCGGGGGGGCTGCGCGCGGCCGGTGCCTAACGCGATCAGTCCGAAGCCGGTGGCGAAGACAGCATGGCGGACGCCGCCCATCAGGTGCGGGGCAGGTTCGACTCGCGGGAGCCGAGTCGGTAGATCAGCACCGCGGCGCGCTTGGTCAGGCGGGGAAGCCAGTTCAGGTTGGCCGTTTCCTTGTCCGAATGGTCGTCCCAGCCCGCGAGGCCTAACGCGTCGATGACCATCGGGACATATGGCGCCGCGAACGACACGTCCGCCGCGCCGGCCTTCGACGGATCGACGGCGACCACCGACCCGAACCCGAGCGCGCGACTCACCGAGTCGTGCACCGCGAGGAGCTTCCGGTTGCCATCCGTCGGCGCCATGGGCGGATAACCGTCATCGAACGTGAGCTCCGCCGTTGTTTTCGGCAGGTGCTGCGCGACGATCTCTTTCATCGTCGCCTTCGCCTGCTGAAGCTGTTCCGGCGACAGCGCGCGGATATCACCACTCACGATCGCCTGCCCCGCGATGACGTTCGTCTTCCCGAACGCTGTGCCGCCGCTCTGCGACGTGTCGTACTTCACCTCCGAGCCACCAAGCACCACGCCGGGATTGATCGTCAGGTACTGTTGGCCACCCAGGCGCGCACGGAATCCGTCGAGAATCCTCGACGCCTCGTACAGCGCGCCTGCGCCGATGTCTTCGCGGAAGATCTGCGACGAGTGACCCGGCGTGCCGGTCGTCTTCAACGTCCACGACCCCGCGCTGCGCCGCGAGATGACGGCGGTGTGCGGGTCTCCCGAGCCATCCTCGAAGCCAAGCGCGATCTGCGAGCGTTTCGCCGCGTCGGTGAGCGTCGCGCGCGCGGAGTCGAGCGGCGATCCGGCGTCTTCCTCGTCACCGTGCATGACGACCGTGATGCTCAACCGATCGAGCATGCCCGCCGTCTTGAGGGCGCGCAGCGCTTCGACGATGATGACGTCGCCGCCCTTCATGTCGATGATCCCGGGGCCGCGCGCCGTCGAGTCGCTGAGCCGCTCGAACTTCTGGAACGGGCTGCGCGGCTCGAATACGGTGTCCAGGTGTCCGATCAACAGGATGCGCGGGCCCCGCCCGTTTCGCTCCGCCACCAGATGCCCGGCGCGCCCGAAGCCCGCGCCGTCCACCCACTTCGTGCTGAAGCCTAACGCGTCGAGCTCGGCCTTGAAGACGTCACCGACCTTGCGCACGCCATCGAAGTTCATCGTGCCGCTGTTGATGTTCACGACGCGCTCGAGCAGCGCGAGCGCCTGGGCGCTCCGTTGATCCACCGCCGCCGTAATCCGGCGCTCGGTGGTGCTGAGTGCGGGTGAGCCGCCCGCCGCCTGGCCCTGGGCCTCGAGCGCGGTCAGGCCGACGAGGGTCGCGACGAAGACCCGAGCCACGAGGCGTGCCTGCCCGCCAATCGTCACTTCGGCGGCACCTTTCGCGCGCGCCCGACGACAAGCGTGATGTTGTCGGAGCCGCCCCGCTCGAGCGCGAGGTCCAGCAGCTGCTGGCACACCTGCTCCGACGATTCCATCGCGGCGAAGCACTGCGCGATCTCGTCGTCGCTGACGTGCTTCGTGAGGCCGTCGGTGCAGACGAGGATGACTGGCCAAGGCTCCGCGACGTTCACCCGGCTCACTTCGGGCACTGCCGCCGACGCGCCGATCGCGCTCGCGAGCACGTGCTTGAGCGGCGACGACTTGACCTGCTCCGGCTTGAGGACACCTTCGTCCGCGAGACCCTGGGCGACCGTCTGGTCCTTCGTGACCTGCCGCAGCTCGCCGTTCTGGTAGACGTAGCATCGGCTGTCGCCGACCTGCAGCACGTACATCCACGGCCAGACGACGATGCCGAGCGAGAGCGTCGTCGCCATCTGGCGCCCGCCCAGCTCCGCCACCGCCTCGGCGCGGACGACGTCGTGCGCTTCGATCGCTGCTCTACGGAGCGCTTCGGTGAACTCATGCTCGCTCGCGGAGCCGACTGTGTGGTAATTGCGAAGCGAGTTCGCCAGGTACTGCGTGACCGCTTCCGTCGCGATCCGGCTCGCCCGGCTCCCCGCGGCGCTTCCGCCCACGCCATCGGCCACGAGCATGATCGTCGCAAGCCGTTGCCCGCGGAGTGCCAGCCCATCGGTTTCCGAGAGGCTGGTACCGTGAATGATCACCTGCGGATGCACGGTGCAGAGTAGAAACTGGTCCTGATTCTCCTGGCGGACACGACCCGGGTGCGTGAGGCCGAACAGATCGAGCTCGTCGTCGCGTGGCCGAATTCCCTGGCCAGCGGCAGAGCGACTGGAAAAGGGCGCCGCGAGTTTCATGAGATCGTCACCGGGTGGCTCGTGATGCGACATCGTTTACCGCAAGGGCTGCGACCCTCGTAGGATGGACTGACAGGCCGCGCGGCGCCAGAACGCCTTGAATCGCATGGCGCGTCAGGGTTATAACGACGGTTCATGAACCGCACGATCTCGATCCTCGCGGCGCTTTTCGTGAGCGCCGCCAGTCCGCATTCGGCGATGGCGCAGAGCGACGACCCCACCGACTGGCGCGCGGCTGCCGCCAGGATCGTCAGCCGGCTCGCGCTTGTTCGCGGCGAGCGCGTACTCCTCGTGGCCGTCCCCGGGGCGGCCGACGCGCTGGTCCCCGTGCTACGCGAAGCCATACGCGCCGCCGGTGGCTCCGACCTCGGCGCCGTGGCCCAGCAGGGCGTGCAACCACTGGCATGGTCCACGGACTTCACGAATGAGCTCGCGAAGAAAACGGGCGGAGCGTTCGACGAAGACCTGAGCACCGTTGACGCCGCGATCATGATGCCGGGAGCGACCGTGACCGACCCGGCGTACGCCGGGATGCAGCGCGTGCTTCGGTCCGGCCACGGCCGAACGGTTCACTTTCACTGGGCGGGCGCGTACGACGAGGCCGGTGTGCTTCTTCCGACGACACCCGACATCGCTCGTGTCTATCTGCGTGCCCTGCTCGAGACCGACTACGCCGCGATCGCCGCCAAACAGCGGGCGTTCGAAGCGGCGATGCGAGGCAAGGTCGTGCGCGTCACGACCCCACGCGGCACCGATCTGCGGTTCCGAATCGGCGACCGCCCGGTCACGAAGCAGGATGGAGACGCGTCAGCGGCACGGGCGAAGCTCGCCCGCAACCTCATCGACCGCGAGGTCGAGCTGCCCGCGGGCGCTGTTCGCGTCGCCCCGATCGAGAGCAGCGTCGAAGGGACGATTGCGTTTCCGCCGAGTGTGTGGGGCGGGACGCCGGTGGAGGGGTTGGTGCTGACCTTCGCGCGCGGCCAGGTGACCGGGATTCGCGCGACGACCGGGCGCGAGGCGGTGGAGCGCGAGCTGGCCGGCGGTGGTAGCGGAGCGCGAGCGTTTCGCGAGCTCGCGGTCGGGTTCAACCCACTGCTCGAGATGCCGGCGGAAGGGCGGCGGTGGATTCCTTACTATGGCTATGGTGCCGGGGTCATTCGATTGTCGCTCGGCGACAATACCGAGCTCGGAGGCGAGGTTGGCGGTGGGTATGTCCGCTGGAATTTCTTTACCGATGCGACGGTAGCCGTTGGCTCGGACATCTGGGTTCAGGGTGGGAAGCTGGTGCGGTAAGCCCGACATCCAAGCCCTGAGCCAGCATCCAAATAGGAGGTTTCGCGGATTCTACGGAAACTGCTGGTTGCTCCATCACGCGCGTACGAATTCGCGCGCTCGCGGTCAACCGATTCGTTTTTATGAACTGCCTCGCTACCGGTAGCGCTTCGACGTAGTTCCCCCTAAATCACGGCTCGTTGAGCGATCGATCGCGACCTGACGGAACCAATCAGTAGGATCCGCTGTTTCCGTCGCATCCGTCATCACCCCTTGTTCTGGATGTCTACGAGGGCGCGACCGGCGGTAATCCGAGATTGCAGCGTTTTTTTTACTCTCTGATATCATGACGAACACCGCCCAAAGCATCCTCGGCATTCTTGCGACGCTCGCGCCACTCGCAGCGAGCGCGCAGAAGCCCGGGAAGACTCACAAGCTCGAGGCGTCGCCGACCACCGTCGCGTACGGCTACTACAGTCCGACGGCGACGCCAGCGCTGCGGATTGCCTCGGGCGACGTCGTCGAGGTGACGACCATGCTCACCAACACACCCGACCGACTCGAGCGGGCGGGCCTCGCGCCTAACGACGTAGAGCCCGAGCTGAGGGAGATCGTCGGGAAGGTCACCGACAAGGGACCGGGCGGGCACATTCTCACCGGCCCGATCTATGTCGAGGGCGCCGACTCGGGCGATGTGCTCGAGGTCCGCGTGCTCGAGATCACGCCGAAGCTCAAGTACGGGTACAACGGGTGCGCGGGCTTCCTCCGGTCCAACTGCGAGCAGGGCGCGGGCACGAAGATCATCCCGATCGATGCGAAGAAGATGACGGCGGAGTTCGCGCCGGGCATCGTCATCCCGCTCAAACCGTTCTTCGGCAGCATGGGCGTGGCGCCGGCGATGAGCGTGGGCCGCATCAGCAGCAACCCACCGTCGACCCACGCGGGGAATCTGGACAACAAGGAGCTCGTGGCGGGGACGACGCTCTTCATCCCCATTCACGTCGCGGGCGCGCTGTTCGAGGTCGGTGACGGTCACCTCGCGCAGGGCGATGGCGAAGTAGATCAAACGGCGATCGAGACGTCGCTACGCGGGCGGTTACAGTTGATCGTCCGGAAGGACATGAAGCTCACGTGGCCACAGGCCGAGACGCCGACGCACTGGATCACGATGGGTGCGGACACGTCGCTCACGCAGGCGACCCGGGTCGCGGTGCAGGAGATGGTGGATTATCTCGCCGCCTCGCGCGGCCTGTCGAAGACGGATGCCTATCGCCTGGCGAGCATCGCGGCGGACTTGCGCATCACGCAGCTCGTGGACGGGAACGTGGGCGTCCACATGATGGTGCCGAAGAGCATCTTCACGAAGCGTTAGGCCGTACGCTCAGAGAGAATCTGGTCGCCTCCTCCACCGCCGAGTGACATCGTTTCAACGAGGGTGTTCGTGTTCCGCTCCGCCAAGCCCGTCATCGCGATGATCCACGTGGGCGCGCTGCCAGGCACGCCCGCGAGCTCGTGCAGCGTGCGTGAGATCGTAGCGCAAGCCGTCGCCGAAGCTCGCATCTACCGCGACGGCGGCGTGCACGGCATCGCGATCGAGAACATGCACGACGTCCCGTATCTCCGCGGAAGCGTGGGCCCGGAGATCACCGCCGCGATGACTGCGATCGCGCTCGCGGTGAAGGACGCGAGCGATCTTCCCTGTGGCATCCAGATCCTCGCCGGCGCAAATCACGAAGCGCTCGCGGTGGCACACGCCGCGGATCTGCAGTTCGTGAGAGTGGAAGGCTACGCGTTCGCTCACGTGGCCGACGAGGGGATCATCGAGTCCTCGGCGGCGTCACTGCTCCGCTACCGTCGGGCAATCGGTGCCGAGCGAGTACACGTCTGGGCGGATGTGAAGAAAAAGCACAGCGCCCACGCGCTCACGTCAGACGTGAGCATCGGTGAGACGGCGGTCGCGGTGGAGTTCATGCGTGCGGACGCGGTGATCGTCACCGGTGCGGCAACGGGGCTCGAGGCCAGCGACACGGACATTGCCAGCGTTAGGCATCATTGCCGACTGCCGCTCTACCTGGGCTCCGGCGTCTCGGCGGACAACCTCGGCCGCTATGCGCCGCTCGCTGACGGGTTCATTGTCGGGTCGTTCTTCAAGAAGGATGGGCGATGGAGTGAGCCGGTCGATCCTCGTCGGGTCGACCGGCTCATGCGCACCCATCGCGACGTGCTGGTGACGACGTGAATCAACGCGCTCGGGCCTTTTCTCGTGTCATGACGCCGCGGATAGCGCCCTCGATCATCCGATTGACGGCGGCGATCGAGAGACCGCCCTCGTCAGTCGCGGGGATGGTCGCAAAACCGATCGCCGATGCCTTCGGGTACCGACTGAAGATCGTTTCGAACAGCCGCGCGAGCTCCTCGCTCGATGGGTGAAGTAGCCGTCCCGCTCGTTCCGCTCGACGAGCTCGGCGAAGTGACCTAACGCGTAGCCGAGCCGTTTCCAGCCGCCGTACTCCTTGTCCTCTTCGGCGGTGAGGGCAGCCTCATCGAGCCGCACGTGAGCGCCGTGGTCCGCCAGGAATCGCTGGATGCCGCCCGTAGCCATGGTCTTCGGGCCGGTCGACGTACCGTTAGGCAGGAAGGGCTGCTGCGACAACGCGACGCGGAGCCGGCCATCGGGCGCCGTGTATCGCTGGGCGTGCGTCTGCCCGGCGCCCAGGAACGCGAGAAGAAGCGCGAGCGTGCAGAGCGGCAGAGTGCGCATTGAGATCTCGGACCGATTATTTCGGCGGATGATACCGATGTGGCCCACGTCACGCACTGGGGATGACGTTTCCTGCCATTGCGCCTGATCGTTTCTCTCGGATGACCCGCCGACGTATCGCCGTCCTCGCCCTGACACTTGTTTCAGCGGCCCACACCGGCGCACAACAGCCATCGGTCGAATCCCGCCTGGAAGGGTTCGACGACTACGTGGCCCACCTGCTCGAGACGTGGAACGCCCCCGGCCTGGGCGTCGGCATCGTCGTGAAAGACAAGCTCGTGTTCGCGAAGGGCTACGGCTATCGCGATTTCGGGAAGAAGATCCCGTACACGGCGACCACCACACAGCCGATCGCATCAAACACGAAGCTGTTCACCGCCGTCGCGGCCGGGCTTCTTGTGGCTGATGGAAAGCTCGATTTTGACAGGCCAATCCGGTCATACATCACATCGATCAAGTTTGCGACCGACGAGCTCGATCGCGCCGTCACGATGCGTGACATGTTGTCGCATCGGACCGGCGTCTCCCGCCACGATGGCCTGTGGTACGAATCGGACCTCACGCAGAAAGACCTCGTCGATCGGCTGAGATACCTGGAGCCCTCCGCGCCGATCCGCACGACGTTCCTCTACAACAACGTCATGTACGCGAGCGCGGGATACGCCATCGGAGCCGTGAGCGGCAAGCCGTGGAAGACATTCGTCACCGAGCGAATCCTGAAGCCGCTCGACATGACGTGCACGTCGTTCTCGATCGCCGACATGCTCGCGACACCGGAGCCCGCCGTTCCCTACTCCGAGCGACGCGACGGTTCCGAGCTCGAGCGAGCCTCCTATTACGACGACGGGGGCGCCGTCGCTCCCGCTGGCGGCATGAACTCCAGCGTGGTCGACATGTCGCACTGGCTGATCGCGCTGCTGAACGGCGGCGTTTACAACGGCGTACAGGTCATCCCGCGCGAAGTCATTCGCGAGACACTCGCGCCATCGATCGCGCTCAAGAATACCGATCTCGAGTCGCGCGGGTGGGCCGAGATGCTCGGCACCGCATACGGACTCGGTCGCTACACCGGATCGTATCGCGGCCACTTCATCGCGTACCACGGCGGCGACATCCGCGGGTTCCACTCGCAGCTGTCCCTCATGCCGCATGACTCGATCGGCGTCATCGTCATGGTCATTGGCGATCACGCGGCACCGCTCTACAACATCGTGTCGTGGAACATCTACGAGCGTCTGCTCGGGCTGTCGCTCACTCCGTGGTCCCAGCGGTTCGATGGGATTCGCGTCGCCGAAAAACAGGCGCTCGAGACCGCGCGCGCCAAGGCGAACCGTCAATCCGCCGCGATCCTCAAGCCGTCACATCCGATCACAGACTACGTCGGCGAATTCGAGCATCCCGCCTACGGCGTCCTCAGGATCTCGCAAGCCGCAACCTCGCTTCTGTTCGACTTCCACAGGATTCGTCTGCCGCTGTCACAGGTTCGCTACGATCGGTTTGACACACCCGATGATGAGGAGCACGGCCGGTGGACTGTGAACTTCCTCACTGGTGTGAACGGCGACGTCGATCGCGCCGAGATGCCGATCGACGGTGGCGTGGTCGAGTTCAGGCGGCGAATCCCGGCTGCCCTCACGAACGTCGACACGCTCCGCCGGTTCGTCGGAACATACGGGGCTTCGAGCGTCACGAAGATCAACGTCGTCCTTCGCGCCGACAGCTCGCTCGCGATCACGGACTCCCGTGGCGGCTTTCAGCGCCTCGTGCCCGTGCAGCCCAATCGGTTCCGCTTGAGCGAACTACCCGATGTGCTGCTCGAGTTCTCGGTCCTCGAAGGCCGAGCGACGGCGATTCGAGCGTCGGATCCGGCGGGCGAGCTGACGTTTCATCGACAGTAAATCGGGAACGGGCGACGGCTGTTCAGCAGGGCGCTCCGGGTATCCCGCATCCGATGCCGAGGAACAGCACGCGAATCTGTGCGTTGCTCAACGTCGCCGTCCGGGAGCCTGAGGCAGTATTGCCATTGAACACGACCGGCGCGGACGCGGACACCGTAAATGGCGCCCTGCCATCCTCGTAGCCGCACGAGCCTACATAGTTCGGCATTGTGCCGGTGCATTGTGCGGTGCCGCCGTTGATGAGCCCCCAGCTCGCGTTGCCCTCCGACGCCGCCCACACCTGCGTTTGACTGTTGGCCAGATAGGCCGCGTTGCCAAACGACGGATAGGTCACATTCAGGATGTTCGCGTTGCCGAACACGGTCACGATCACCTTGGCTCCCGCGCCGTCCCACACAATCACGCCTCGGGTAGTCCGCTGGCCCGGTTGCAGGTTGAACGTGACCGAGTAGCCGAGCACGCGGCGCGTGGCCATCGCCGTCGCGGCAGATACGTCGAACGACGCGCCCGATCCGGGGATGTCGCCGAGCACGTCGAGGTTCGTCGTGACATCCAGCTCGGTGGCGGTAGTCGTGGTCTGCATGACGAGGGCGAGCGCGTTGAGAAGCTGCTGCGCCGTGACGTCCGACTGGCCGACGCGCGTCGCGAGCGCGGACAGGCTCGCCGCCACCGCGCTCTTCTCGGCAGCCGTCGGCGTCACGATCGTCGGGGAGCCACCGCCGCCCGGATTCGGGTTCGGGTCCGTCCCCCCGTCGCTTCCCCCACACCCCGTCGTGCCGATCGCTATCGACACCAGGATCCCGCACGCGTATCGCATTCGTCGCACTGGCATTGGTCTCCTCCCTTGCCTAACGATTCCAGTCTCGCTGGCGCCCCTCCGGACTACGATCCGCCAGCCCTATCCGCCGTCCACCTCGATATCGTCACGCACCTGGCCCTCCGGTTCGGCCGGGAGACTCCAGATGTTTACCAGTCGGACGAGCTCCGTCGCATCGTCGAACGCGCATTTCTCACCGGACCCCAGCCGCTCGATCACGCCGGAGATCGGATTGCCATCGGACCCCTTGCCGGCTTTGCGCCGGATGCGAATCATGAAGTAGGCAAACTCGTCCACGGCTCAGACGCTGTGAGCCCACGCGCACCCAGCCGTCACCCGGCCGTCAACCCGGCCGGTCCGCACGCTCTTGCTCCATGGCGGCGTTCCAGTTGGTCACGCTCGGGCAGCTGCGACTCGTTGAAGCCGGCGATGCCGAACGGCTCCCCGGGCGTCGCAAAGAGCTTGTCCTGCTCGCCTTTGTCGCCCGTCGCGCACCGCGAGACGTGTCCCGCGAGGAGCTGGCGGCGCTACTTTGGGGCGAGCGCGCCGACGACCGCGCCCGACACTCCCTCCGGCAAACGCTGCTTCGACTCAAGCAGGTGCTCGGGCCGGCGCTCGAGGTGGACCCCATGCGACTGCATCTCGCCGACAAGGCCGTGGAGATCGACGCATCGGAGTTCGAGCGCGACGTCTCCGCCGGGCGCTACCGGGCGGCAATCGACCGATGGGGCGGGGACTTCCTCACTGCTGCCGACGACGTCGGCGGCGAGGGCTTCCGGACCTGGCTCGATCGCGAGCGCGAAGCGCTGCGTCGCCGTCTCGGCTTCGCCCTCGGGAAGCTCCTCGATGATGCCGAGGCGAGCCGGTCGTGGGACGATGCGACGCGGCTGGCCGAGCGGCTGGTCGAGCTGCGCCCGTCGGACGAGACGGCGCACGTACGACTCGTCAGCGCGCTGCGCGCGAGCGGTCGCGTGGCCGACGCGCTGGCGCGGCACGCCACGGCGGCCGCGACGTTCCGCGACGACCCGAACACCGCGGCGTCGCGACGACTCGTTAGGCTCGGCGAGGAGATCGAGAGCGTTGCCGGCCCGGCACGCACGCGAGCGAGCTTCCCCGGGTCGAGCGCGCTGCTGACGCCCGATCTCGTGGGTCGCGACGCGGCCCTCGGCGAGTTGGCGTCGGTGTGGAACCACGTCGGCAAGCGTCCGGGCGTCGTGCTGGTTGATGGGGACGCGGGGATCGGGAAGACACGGCTCATCGCCGAATTCGTTCGCCGCGTTCGCGGCGAGCACCCGACTGCGGTCGTGCTCGAATGCCGGGCCGCCGACGACGATCGCGACATCGCCTGGGCCACCGCGCGGCGTTTCCTCGCCGCATTGACGCGCGCACCGCGACTCACCGACGTGTCGAACAGATCGTTAGGCGCCGTGGCCACCCTGGTTCCGGGACTGCGCGAGCGTTTTCCGCACCTCGCCAATCCGGCCCGCGACAACGACGGGCTCGTGGACTCCATCCGCGAAGCCCTGCGGACCATCGCCGACCGTCACCCCGTGATGGTCGTGGTCGACGACGTCACCCACGCCGACCCACATACCCGCGACCTGCTGATCTCGCTCGTCAGGCACGGCGCACCGGGCACGCTCATCCTCCTCGCGGCACGCAGCGAAGAGCTGGCGCAGTCGCCGATCGTCCATGAGATCGGCCGAACGCCTGACGCCCGCCGCGTGAAGCTGCAGCCGCTGTCGGCATCCGAGGTGGAGGCGCTGATCGCCTCGATGCTGGAGATGGCTCCCGACGAGCGGCGCACGCTCGCCACCCGACTGCACGCCGAGAGCGACGGAAATCCGTTCTACGTGACCGAGCTCGTCTCGGCGCTCGCCGACACCGGACTGCTCGCGCTGGCAGCCGATGGCACCTGGCAGCTCACCGCCGACCTCGCAGGACGACCGCTCCCACTGCCAGGTGGCGTGCGCGGCGCGATGCAGCAGCGCCTCGGGTCTCTCGACTCCGACGCGCGCCGGGTACTCGAAGCCTGCGCCGGCGCCGGGCGGCTCGGGGCCGACGCGCTGCGCGAAACGCTCGGGGTGCCGGACGCGCGCCTTGGAGCGGCGGTCGAAACGCTGATCGCGCGACGTCTGCTGCGTTACTCGAACGAGCCGCCGACGTCGTACGAGCCGACACACGAGCTCCTGCGCCGCATAACGTGCGAGCTCGCTTCGGGCGAAGAACCCGTGCCGCGGCGACGAGGCCTGTCCACGCGAGCCAGGGCCGTCGTGGCGGCAGCTGTCGTCGCGCTGGCATGTGGTGGCGCGCTCTGGTGGGGAGCGCGTTCGGCGCTCGCTGACGTCGGCCACGATCGCGTGCTCGTTGCCCCATTCACGAACGAAACCGGCGAGACGGCCTTCGATCCCCTCTCTACTATCGTCGCGGATTGGCTGGCACAGGGCATCGCTCGAACCCGACTCGTGAAAGTCGTTCCGCTCGCCGTCGCCGTGGAAGATGGAGCCTCTCTCGGGGCCACAAGGGGTCGTGGCGGGTCACCTCTCGCGCGCGTGCGCACCCGCGCGCTCGACGCCCACGCCGGCATCGTCGTTTGGGGGAGCTTCGTGCACGCGGGGGACTCGCTGCGATTCCAGGCCTCGATCACCGACGCGAAGAGCGGAGAGCTCCTGCAAGACGTGGCAACGGTGGCCGGGCCGGCGAACACGCCTCTCGTCGCCGTCGAAGCCCTGCGGCGCGGGCTGCTCGCCGCACTCGCCCCGGTGGTGGACCAGCGGATGGCGGCATGGGCTCGTGTCGCCAGCGTACCTCCGAGCTACGAAGCCTACCTCGCGTTCGCCGAGGGGCTCGACGCCTTCACGCACGGCCAATCCGACCGGAGCGCGGTGGAGCCCCTCCTCCGCGCATACGCCCTCGACACCGCGTTCACGCTCCCATTGCTGTACGCGGCGTGGACGGTGAGCGGAGCCGGCGATCAGGCCCGCGCCGATTCAATGCTTCGCCTGCTCGCGCCGCGACGCGAGTCGCTCGCGCCGTTCGATCGTGCTCTGCTCGATTTCCTAATGGCGGCGCACCGACGCGATCGCACGGCCAGCTACACTGCTGCGCTCGCGGTCGCGGAGATCGCGCCACAATCGGAGATCGCGGCGGTGGAGCTGCCGTTCGCGGCCATGGCGATCAATCGCCCCTACCGTGCACGCGAGATTCTCGAGCACGCCGACCCGACCCGCGGCGCCTTGCTGCGTGACAATTCCGGATACTGGAACGCGTACGCGCACGCGCTGCACATGACGGGTGACTACGAGCGGCAGCTCGCCGTCGCCCGAGCGTTGAGACAGCGAGACCCGAGCGAGCGTGCGGCGCTCTCCTACGAGACGCGGGCGCTCGCCGCGCTCGGCCGCACTGCCGAGCTCACACGCGTGCTCGAGCAGGCGATCGCATTCCCGGTGAACCCGCTGTGGGGCGCACCCGGGCTTCGCTACTACATCGTCGCGTCCGACGAGCTGCGCGCTCACGGTCACGCAGCGGCGGCCGACACCCTCCTCGTCCGCGCGGTGCGGGTCTACTCGGACGCCCCCGACGATGTTCGCCGCATTCCGA
>Ga0075434_100003777_pt1 | contig 13526 bp, 12 predicted proteins | sample RhiMethybrSRZTD3_FD_75298 | JGI IMG/M metagenome (GOLD analysis project Ga0075434, IMG submission 75298) | Populus rhizosphere microbial communities from Tennessee, USA - Rhizosphere MetaG P. TD hybrid SRZTD3 | ecosystem: Host-associated > Plants > Roots > Rhizosphere > Soil | place: USA... | reverse complement strand
GGGGAGGACGTCACGGCCAACCTCCGCACCATCGAGCCGATCCCGCTCCGCATGCGCGGTGACTCGCCGCCGGCGCGCGCCGAGGTGCGCGGGGAGATCTACTTCCCGCTCGCCGGCTTCGAGCGTTTCAACGAGGCGCAGCTGGCAGCAGGGAAGAAGCCGGCACCCAATGCTCGCAACGCGGCGGCGGGCTCACTCCGCCAGCTGAACCCCGCGATCACGGCGGAGCGGCCGCTGTCGATCTTCGTCTACGGGATCGGAATCCTCGACGGGCACGAGCTCGCGACGCAGTCGGAGGCGCTCGCGTGGCTGCGGGAGCGCGGGTTCCGAACGAACCCCGACGTTGAGCGGCTCGAGACGATCGAGGAGGTTGCGGAGGCTTGCGTCGCATGGGAGTCGCGGCGCGCCGATCTCGGCTACGAGATCGACGGGATCGTCGTGAAGGTCGACTCCTTCGACCAGCAGCGTCGCCTCGGCTCGTTGCACGGGCGCCCTCGGTTCGCTCGCGCATTCAAGTGGGCGCCGACCTCGGCGATTACGCGCCTGACGGCGATCCATGTGCGCGTCGGGCGTACCGGAGTGCTCAATCCGCTCGCCGAGCTCGAGCCGGTCCAGGTCGGCGGCGTGACCGTCACGAGCGCGACCCTCCACAACGAGGACGACATCCGCCGCAAGGACATCCGCGTCGGCGATCTCGTCGTCGTCCAGCGCGCAGGCGACGTCATCCCTCAGGTGGTCGGCCCCGCCGGCGAGCACGAGCCGGGGACGAAGCCGTGGCGGATGCCAAAGCGCTGCCCGCTCTGCGGTACGGCGATCGTCCGGCCCGAGGGCGAGGTCATGCACCGCTGCCCGAACCGGGCGTGTCCGTCGCGCGGCCTGGAGACCCTGTACCACTGGGTCGGCCCCGCGATGGACATCGAGAACGTGGGCGGGAGCACGATCAAGAAGCTCTGGGACGAGGGCATCGTCCGCTCTCTCCCCGATCTGTACCGGCTGAGCGCCGAGCAGCTCGGCGAGCTCGAGGGCTTCGCAGAGATCTCGGCGACTCGCGCCTACGACTCGATCCAGCGCTCGAAGGAGCAGCCGTTCTCGCGCGTCCTCTTCGGCCTCAACATTCCGAAGGTCGGATGGGTGATCGCCCGAAGTCTCGCGCTGCATTTCCGCACGGCCGAGTCGCTTGCGGCCGCGACACTCGAGCAGCTCGAGGAGGTCGAGGGCATCGGGCCCGAGCGCGCCGAGCTGATCGCCGAATGGTTCGGTGACCCCGACAACCTGTCGCTCATCGGCGAGCTCCACGAGCTCGGCGTCCAGCTGGCCCTCGCCGAGGACGAGCGGCCGCCGGAGGGACGGCTGACCGGCTCGCAGTACGTCATCACTGGAACCCTCGAGGGCTGGACGCGAGAGGAGGCCAAGGCGGCGCTGGAGGACCTGGGCGCGAAGGTCTCCGACTCCGTGTCGAAGAAGACGACCGGAGTCGTCGTGGGGGAGAGTCCCGGCTCGAAGGCGCAGAAGGCGGAGAAGCTCGGCGTGCCGGTGCTCTCAGAGACGGATCTCCGCGAGCTCCTAGGAACGAGCTAGGACGGCCACGAAGCGGTCCTGAGCGGCGCGGGCCGTCCAGTACGGGACAGGCCTCCCGTTGTGGAGGATCGCGAAGACGTAGCGGTTGCCCACGAGCCCTGCGAGTGCCGAGGCCCTGTTCGTCGTCCCCGTCTTCGCGTGCACCCGCCCGCGTGTCGGCCGCGTTGCGAGCCGGTTCCGCAACGTGCCCGACTCGCCTGCGACCGCGAGGGACGCGACGAAGACGCGGCCGATGGTCGGATCGGTCGCTCCGGCGCGGAGGATGCCCGCGAGTGCCGTGACGGTCGAGCGGTCGTAGCGCGACAGCCCCGAGCCGTCCGCCACGCGCACGCCGCCGAGTGGAATCGCCGCATGGGCGAGCGTCTCGCGGACGACTCCCGCTCCCGCCGCGGACGAGGCCGGCTCCGCGACGGTGGAACCCAGCTGCTTGAGGATCATCTCCGCGACGAAATTGTCCGAGTCGGCGTTCATGTGGTGCACGACGTTCGCGAGCCGTTCGGAGAGGTCGAAGGCGATCGGCACGGAGCTCGCCGGCGCGCGGCGAGCGCCGGAGCGCCCCCGCACCTCGATGCCTCGCTTCTCGAGCGCGGCGGCGAACGCCCGGGCAGCGGCCACGGCGGACCCGTTCGCGCCGATCAGGTGCACGCCCGCGACGGACAGTGCGGAGAGCGGCCGGGACTCGATTCCGAGGTACCCGGGCTTCCATCCGGGAGCGTCGCGCCGGGCGTCGAAGTACGTGTCGTCGCCGAATACCCGCCCCGAGACGCGCCTGATCCCGGTGTCCGCGAACCTCCGGGCGAGCCGGTCGAGGTCGGAGGCGTCGAGCGTCGGGTCGCCGTAGCCGACGAGGAAGAGGTCGCCGCCCCAGGTCGCTCCCGAGCGGGATCCCCGGCCGACGAGCTCGGTTCGGAACCGGAAGTGCGGGCCGAGCACGTGCAGGGCGGTGAACGAGACCGAGAGCTTCTCCGCGGATGCGGGAAGCAGGCCGCGGCCGCCGTTCTGGCTGAAGAGGGTCTCGCCCGAGCGGAGGTCGATCGCGATCGCCGCTGTCTGGCTTGCAGCGATACCTGGCGCCTGCACCGCTCGCCCGAGCGCGAGGTCGAGCGCCGGAGCCGCTGCACTCGAGGCCGTCGACGCGACCATGGCCGCGACGACGACAGACGCCGCTGCGAGTGCTGCCCAGGCCCGCTTCACGGTTGAGTGTGTAGCGGACGCCGCCGACGGCGCGGTGCCCGTCAGCGGTAGATGGTGATCGTGACGGTCCGCCGACCCCACTTCCTGGCCTTGGCGGTCGTCGGGAACCAGAGGTCGATGATCCGACCCTTGATCGCGTAACCCACGTCCGCGGCGAGGCCTGGGCCGTATCCCGGGACCTGCAGCTTCGTGCCGAGCGGGATCAGCCTCGGGTCGACGGCGACGACGCCCTTCCCGACGGGTACGCCGAGCGCGGTCGAGCCTGGCAGGGAGTAGGCGACCGCGTCCACCTTCAGCTGATACGCCTGGGGGGCCCTCGTCTGGCCGAGGGCCGAGCCGCCGGCGAAGACGATCGATCCGATGAGGACCGCGCCGATCGCGATCCCCCATCTGTGCGTTCCCCTGCGCACGAAGGGGAGAACGTAACAGAGCGTCGCTGCCGATGCTCCGGCAAGGGCCCTCTTTGCAGATATTTTGGCTCAGTTGTTGGTTGCAGGCGTCCGCAGGCGCTGCTAGGGTCTGCCACTTGTGACGGGCCAGACCGCCACCGGCGGGTCTGTCCGGGGACGACCACGAGCCTTCATCAGCGGCTCGCGAACCGGATGGGCGCCGATAGTCGTTCTCGCTGCGGCATGCGCCGCCTGGCTTTTGCTTGCCGTCGGACCGGCGTCGGGGCAGACGATCACGTCGAAGCGCCAGCAGGCCGAGGCGATCATGGCGCAGGTCGAGAGCATGCAGGGAGACCTCGAGCAGGCCGGCAACGCCTACTACAGCGCAACGGTCCAGCTCAACGGCATCGAGCACGAGCTCGATTCGAACGCGAAGCACCTCGTCGCCGCGAAGAAGAGTCTGGTCGTCGCACAGGGCCGCATCGCGCAGCGCCTGCGTGACCTCTACGTCAACGGGCAGGGCGACTCGACGCTCGAGGTGATCCTCGGCTCGAGCAGCCTCGACGAGATCATCGCCCGGCTGGATGCCGTCGAGCGGGTGTCCAAGCAGGACGCACAGATTCTTCGCACGGTCAAGGAGTTCCGCAAGGAGGTCGAGACGCGTCGCGCCAACCTGCAGGACGCGCACGAGCGACAGGTGCAGGTCGTCGCGGAACGCGCCGCCGACCAGCAGAAGATCCAGTCGCAGATCGCGGAGCAGAACCGGCTTCTCGCCTCGGTCAAGGACGAGATCGTCAAGATGCAGGCCGAGGAGGCGCGACGGCAGGCCGCTCTCGCTGCTCAGGCGCGGGCCCGCGCGCAGGCCGCGGCGCAACTCGCCCAGCAGGCGCAGCAGGATGCGGCGTCGCAGCAGACCTACGACCCGTCATTCGACACCCCCACCTACGACGCACCTGCGGCTCGCTACGGCCAGGTCGTCGGCATCGCGCTGCAGTACCTCGGCATCCCGTACGTCTGGGGCGGCTCGTCCCCCGCGACCGGGTTCGACTGCTCTGGTTTCGTGGCCTACGTGTACGCGCAGGTGGGCGTCTCTCTCCCGCACCATGCTGCGTCTCAGTACTCGTACGGGACGCCGGTTTCACGCGACCAGCTCGAGCCGGGCGATCTCGTCTTCTTCGACGGCCTCGGGCACGTGGGTATCTACATCGGTGGCGGGCAGTTCGTGCACGCGCCACACACCGGAGACGTCGTGAAGATCTCGAGCCTGTACGAGTCCTGGTATGCGTCGAGCTTCTACGGCGCTCGTCGCCTCTAGAGCGGCGCTCCTGAGCTAGCCGGGAGTGTTGGTGTCGCCGGCGTCTACCGCCGACTGCGGCTGTGCGTAAAGCGCCTCGATCTCGTCCGCGAAGTGCTCCTGGACGGCCCGCCGCCGGAGCTTCAGCGTCGGCGTGATCTCGCCGTGCTCCATCGTGAAGTCGCGTGGGAGGACCGCGAAGCGCTTCACCTGCTCGAAGCGGGAGCGGTCGCTGTTCGCGTCGTCGACGACGGACTGGAGGAGGTCGTGGACGCGGCCGTCGGCGGCGAGGCCCGCCGGGTCGGCGTCGATGCCCTGGTCGGCTGCCCAGCGGCCGATCTCCGCCGGATCGAGCGTGAGCAAGGCAGCGACGTAGGGCCGTTTGTCGCCGATCACCAGCGCCTGCGAGACGTACTTCGACGTCTTGAGCTCGTTCTCGATGTTCTGCGGCGCGACGTTCTTGCCGCCCGCGGTCACGAGGATGTCCTTCTTGCGATCGGTGATGTGGAGGAATCCGTCCGCGTCGAGCTCGCCGATGTCGCCGGTCTTCAGCCAGCCATCGGCGTCGAGCACGGCCGCGGTTGCCTCGGGGTCCTTGTAGTAGCCCTGGAAGACAGTGGCGGAGCGAACCTCGATCTCGCCGTCCTCCGCAATCCTGATCTCGAACCCGGGCAACGCCTGCCCGACCGATCCGAACCGGTTGCGGTCCGGGAGGTTGACGCTGCACGCGGTCGTGCACTCGGTGAGGCCGTACCCCTCGGTGATGCGGACGCCGACGCTGTCGAAGAACTCGGCGATGTCCTTCGAGAGGGGTGCGCCGCCCGAGCCGGGCATGCGCAACCGCCCTCCGAGCGGCTCTCGCACCTTGGAGAAGACGAGCTTGTCGGCGATTCGGTGCTTGGCGCGCAACCCGGCAGGGATCGAGGCACCTTCCGCCTCGAGCCGGCTGACCTCGCGGCCCACCCCTAGCGACCAGTCGATGAGCTTCCGCTTCGAGCCGGTCGCCTCGTCGAAGCGGGACTGGACGAGCGCGTAGATCTTCTCGTACACGCGCGGAACGCTCGGAAGGACCGTCGGCCGTACGACCGGAAGCGCCTCACCGACACGCAGCGGATCCGCAAGGAGCGCAATTGTGAATCCGACCTTGGCGCCGAGAAGGAGCATGAGTCGCCCGTAGTTGTGCGCGAGCGGGAGGTACAGGAGCATGACGTCGTCGGCGCGGTAGTAGCGGGGCATCCGGTCGACGACGCTCGCCATCTCCCAGTAGTTGCGATTGGACAGCATGCAGCCCTTCGGTGGGCCGGTCGTCCCGGAGGTGTAGATGATCGTGTACAGGTCCTCCTCGCCGACGGTCGCCGAGGCCTCGTCCAACGCAGTCGGGTGCGCGGCGGCGTGGTCGCGGCCGTGCGCGGCGAGGCCGTCCAGGTCGTGATAGGTGAGGACGTGCTTGAGGGACGAGAGCTCTTCCGCGACGGCCTCCACCTTCGCCAGCTGCTCTGCGCCCTCGCAGACGATCGCGACGGACTCCGAGTGGGCGAGGAGGTAGCCGACGTCGCGGGACGAGCTCGAGGCATATACCGGGATCCCGACCGCGCCGATCCGTGCTAGCGCGAAATCGACGAGCGCCCACTCGAGGCTGTTTCGCGCGAGTAGCGCCACGTTGTCCCCCTTGCGCACGCCGCGCGCGAGGAGACCGTTCGCGTAGTCGCGGACGCGTTCGTCGGCCTGCTTCCACGAGACCTCCTCCCAGCCCTCGTCGGTCTCGACGAGATAGGCGGGACCCGACCGCTCGGCCGAGACGGCGTCGAGCCAGAGCTGCGCGATCGTGCGCCGGCCGGCCTCCGGCGTCGACTCGACCCTCGCCTCGACCGTCTCGGTCACAGTCTGAGCGTAGATGATCGAGCCACGAAGGGATCCTGCGTTCCAGGGCGAATCCCGCTGGTCCCGCCGCACAGCGCGACCTCGCGCTCTCGGTCGAATACGCTTTCACCCATGCGCACAACCTGGAACGGATCCCTCAGCTTCGGCCTCGTGTCGATCCCCGTGGGCCTGGCCCCCGCGACGAAGCCTGCGGCGCGTCAGTCGGACGTCTCGTTCCGGCTCCTGCATCGCGAGGACGCCACGCCGATCAAGCAGAAGCGCTGGTGCCCGGCACACGACCGTGAGGTAACGCAGGATGAGATCGTCCGCGGGTTCGAAGTCTCGAAGGGCCAGTTCGTCATCGTCGAGGACGCCGATCTCGAGGCGATCGAGCGCGCCGACGACTCGCGGTCGATCGAGATCACGCGTTTCGTGCGCCAGGAGGACGTGGACCCGATCTTCTTCGACCGCACCTACTTCCTGGTCCCCGCCGACGCGCCTGCGCAGCGCCGGCCGTACGTGCTCCTGCTCGAGGCGATGCGCCAGACCGAGACAGCTGCGCTCGGCAGGTTCGTGCGGTCGGGTCGCGAGAGCCTGTGCCTCGTCCGCGCGAGGGGCGACGCGCTCGCGCTCGAGACGCTGTTCCTCGCCGAGGACGTCTACTCGCAGGCCGAGATCTCCGAGGCGGTCGAGGAGACGACGGTGAAGAAATCCGAGCTCGACCTCGCGCGACAGGTCATCGACAGCCTCGCCGGAGACTTCGAGGCTGACGCGCTCGTCAGCGAATACCGGCGCGATCTCCGAGCGTTGCTCGAGGCGAAGATGCGAGGCGAGGAGATCGTGACTCCGGAGGCGGAGGAGGAGCCCGCACCGGTGATCGACCTCATGGCCGCGCTCAAGGCGAGCGTCGCCGCGGCGAAGAAGAAGCCCGCGGACGAGGAACCCGCGGCGAAGCCCACGCGGGCGCGTCGGGCGCGCAGCAAGGCGAGCTAGGTGTTGCGGCCCGCGTCGGGCCGTCCAATCCCTTCGGTCAGGAAGAGGTCGAGGCGGCTCCGGCCCCGACGGCCTCGAGCGATGCCTGGAAGAGGGTCTTGTCGATCTTCCCGTGATAGATCGGCACGCCTTCCTCGATGCAGATGCGGATGACCTCGTCGCGGTCCATCCCCGTCTCCTTGGCGAGCTCTTCGGGCGTCAGGTGGTTGGCCATGCTGCCTCCTTCTGGCAAAGAAAAAGCCCGCCGGCGCGGTGGGCGCAGGTCGGGCTCCGGTTCACTCGATGCCGGGGCGGGTCAAGCGGCCCGCCTCTCGAGAACATCCTTCACGCCCTGAGCATACTGCTGCTCGCTCGGGCCGCGCAACGCCCAGCCGGCCCTTCGGCTCCGCGGCGGGCGAGTGGGTACTCTTTGGCCGCTCGGGGTGTGGCGCAGCCTGGTAGCGCGCTCCGTTCGGGTCGGAGAGGCCCCCAGTTCAAATCTGGGCACCCCGATCAAACACGCGGGGGAAACCTTCGGTTTCCCCCGCGTGCCCCCCTTCCCTTCCGCGTCTGCGACTCGACCGAGTCGAGCCTCTCGGCGGGCGAAGCCCGCCTCCGGCGACTGACCGCGGTCAGTGACCAGCCCTGGATCTATCCTCGCCTTCGATGCTGAAGTCCGTCCTGTTCGACGTCGATTTCACGCTCTTCCGGCCAGGGCCCGAGCTCGGGCCCGAGGGGTACCGGCGGGTCGGCGAGCGGCACGGGCTAGCGCTCGATCCGACCCTGTACGGCGACGCGCGCGTGCACGCCATCGAGACGCTCCAACGCAACCACGAGCTCGTGCACGACGAGGAGATCTGGATCGCGTTCACCGAGCAGATCGTCCTGGGGATGGGCGGCGATCGTGATCCGGGGCCTTCCAGGGCGTGCGCGACCGAGATGGTGCGCCAGTGGGAGCGGCACGAGAACTTCTCGCTGTACGAGGACGCCCTGCCGGTGCTCGCAGAGCTTCGTCGGCATGAGTTGAGAATCGGGCTGATCTCGAACGGCCAGCGCGATCTCGAGGAGTTCGTCGAGCACCACACGCTGCACGTCGACGCGATCGTCGGCTCGAAAGCGCATGGCCGCGTGAAGCCACACGCCTCGATCTTCGTCGCGGCCCTTCAGGCGCTGGACGTCGGGCCTCACGAGACTGCGATGGTCGGCGACTCGTACGAGGACGACATCGAGGGCGCTCGAGCGCTCGGGATCCGCGCGATCCTGCTCGATCGCGAAGGGCAGCATCCGGACGCGCCGGATCGGATCGACACGCTCCTGGCGCTGCCGGCGGCGCTCGGGCTAGCTCCCGCCTAGCTCGCGGCGCCAGGCTGCAGTGTGGGTGCCTAGCGGCACGTCCTGCAGAGGCTCGCCGCCGGCCCGGAGCTCGGCTGCGGCCTCCTCCCGCGTCAAGACCGGTCCGACGCAGACGTCCTCCTCACCGAAGCGCTCGAGCCACGCATCACGTGAGCGGGTCGCGAAGATCTCCGCAAGGTCGGCGGCGAGATCTTCCTGGTTCTCGTCGTACTGGCGATCGGCGAGATCCGGGCGGCCGAGCAGCTCGGCGAGGCGTGCGAAGAACTTCGGCTCGAGCGCCCCGACCGTGAGGTATCGGCCGTCGGCGGTCTCGTACAGGCGGTAGCAGGCGAGGCCGCCGGTGAGGAGGCGCGGCACCGGCTCGCCGCCGAGGCGATGCGCGACGAGGTCGTGCGAGCGATGCGTCATCGACACGACAATGCGCGGCCCGGCGCCCGTGCGAGCACGCTCCAGCAGCGCTGCGAGGATCTGCGTCACCGCGCCGAGGGCTCCGGCGGCGAGGTCCGCGATCTGAACGGGCGGAAGCGTTGGCGACGTGTCGGCGAGCACTCCGGCCCAACCGAGGTAGTTGACGTCGTGGCCCGCCCGTGAGCGATGTGCGGGGTGGTCGCCGAAGCCGGTGATGGAGCAGTAGACGGTCGTGGCCGGCACGTGGTCCGGACCGATTCCGAGACGCGACGCCACGCCGGGCCGAAACCCTTCGAGCACCACGTCGGCACGCGCGCACAGGGCGCCCGCAAACGCCGCGTCGGCGGGGAGGTCGCAGACGACGGACTCGGTTCCGGCGCGCAGGGCTGTGTCCCAGGCCGGAGCGCTCGGCCGCATCGGATCCCCGGCCGGTGGCTCGACGCGGACGACGCGGGCGCCGAGCCGCCTGAGCTCGCGACTCGCATAGGCGCCGGGGAGGTAGCGAGTGAAGTCGACGACGAGCGTGTCGGCCAGCGGTTGCACGCGGCGGGAGGGTATCTCTATTCTCGTCCGGCGTTGACTGACGGTTCAATCGCCTCGGAGGACAAGCGCAAGCGCATCCTCGACGCCGCGATCAGGGTGTTCGCGGAGCACGGGTACCACGGCTCGCGGGTCGGGGACATCGCCGAGGATGCCGGAGTCGCGCACGGCCTCCTCTACCACTACTTCGCGTCGAAGGACGACGTCCTGAAGACGATCTTCGTGGAGAACTGGGGGCAGCTCCTGAAGCGCTTCAAGGCAGTGGAGGAGACGGACGAGCCGGCCGAGGAGAAGCTCGCCGGCATCGCCAAGATCCTGCTGCGGACGTGGCGCAACGATCCGGCCCTGGTCACGGTAATGGTGCGCGAGGTCGCCAGGAGCCAGCACATACAGGGCCAGGTCGTCGAGGTCGGCGAAGCCTTCGCGATCATCCAGCGGGTCATCGAGGAAGGGCAAGCTGCGGGATCACTCCGGAGCGACGTCGACGCCCGCACTGCGAGTTGGGTGATCTACGGCGGTCTCGAAGAGGTCCTCACGGGGTGGGTTCTCGGCCAGCTCCCGGACAGCGAAGACGACGTCACGCGGGCGGAGCAGGTCGCCGTCGAGGTCGCCCTGCGCGGTCTCGCGGTCTAGGCTCGTGCCGTGAAGACCTTCAACCTGTACGGCGACGAGTGGGATCGAACCGAGGATCGGGCCGGCTGGTGCAGCAAGGACGGGTGGGTCGGCGCGCGCCTCGATGCGGAGCTGCTCGGGGGCAGCCTGTACGAGCTGGAGGCGGGCGACCGTCTGTGGCCGTACCACCTGCATCACGCCAACGAGGAATGGCTCATCGTCGTGCGCGGTCGGCCGACGCTGCGGTCGCATGACGGCGAACAGCAGCTGGAGGAGGGGGACGTCGTCGTGTTCCCACGCGGAAAGGCCGGCGCCCATCAGATCTCGAACAGGACGAGCGAGCCGATCCGCGTGCTCATGCTCTCGTCGATGAATGCGCCGGACATCGTCGAGTACCCGGACTCGGGCAAGGTGGGCGCACGCAGCGTCGCGGGCGAGAGGATCCTCCTGAGCCGACCCGGCCCGATGCTCGACTACTGGGAGGGCGAGGAGTAGATCCCTGCGTAAGAACGCGGATCTGCTATTCGCAGATCCGATTTCGCGCGAACATCAAAGACGCTCGTTCTCTCAGGAACAAGGCGCTGCGACCGGACTCTTGCTCAGGGCGGCGCTGCTAGCGGAAGGCGTTCTCGCCGGTCAGGGCTTGCCCCACGACGAGCGTGTGCACCTCGTGCGTGCCCTCGTACGTGAGCACCGACTCGAGGTTGTTGACGTGGCGGATCACTGGGTACTCGAGGGTCACCCCGTTCGCGCCAAGAATCGTCCTCGCCGAGCGCGCGACCTCGATCGCGCCTCGGACGTTCCCCAGCTTCCCGAGGCTCACGTGCTCGGGGCGGAGCGTGCCGTTGTCCTTCATGCGTCCGAGGTGGAGCGCCACGAGGGTCGCACGATTGATCTCGAGGGCCATCTCCGCGAGCTTCTGCTGAGTGAGCTGGTAGCCCGCGATCGGCTTGCCGAAGACGATGCGCTCCTTCGAGTAGTCGAGCGCGCACTCGAAGCACGCCCGGGCGGCGCCGACGGCTCCGAAGACGATCCCGAAGCGCGCCTCGTTCAGGCACGAGAGAGGCCCCCGGAGCGTCGTGGCTCCGGGTAGGGCGTTCTCGTCGGGAACACGCACGTCCTGGAGGACGAGCTCGGAGGTCACAGACGCTCGCAACGACAGCTTCTTGTGGATCTCGGGCGCCGAGAACCCCGGCATGTCCTTCTCGACGATGAAGCCGCGAATCGCACCGTCGTCGGTGCGTGCCCACACGATGGCGACGTCGGCGATCGTTCCGTTCGTGATCCACATCTTGGCGCCGTTGAGGATCCAGTCCGATCCGTCGCGTCGTGCGTGCGTGCGCATCGACGCGGGATCGGAGCCCGCGTCGGGCTCGGTGAGCCCGAAGCAGCCGATGACCTCGCCGGTGTGCATGGGCGGGAGCCACCGCTCCTTCTGCTCCTCGGATCCGAAGCGCCAGATCGGGAACATCGCGAGCGAGCCCTGCACCGAGACCGCGCTGCGCACGCCCGCGTCGCCCGCTTCGAGCTCCATGCACGTGAGTCCGTAGGCGACCGAGCTCGCACCGGGCAGCCCGTAGCCCTCGAGGTGCATCCCGAGGAGGCCGAGCTTGCCGAGCTCGCGGATGAGCTCGCGCGGGAACGTCCCCTGCTCGAACCAGTCGGCGACCTCGTCCAGCACGTTGTCGCGCACGAACTGCCGGACCGTGTCGCGGATGGCGCGCTCCTCGTCGTCGAGCAGTGCGTCGATCGCGAGGTAGTCGAGTGGGTCGAGGGCGGGGCGCTCGGTGGTCGTCGCCATGCGCCCGACATCCTACGGAACACGTCTCGCGCCTTGACCGGTCTCCGGACGCGGCCGTACACTCCGGTTGACTGACTAGTCAATCGACCAGGAGCGAAGGTCCATGACTCAGCTTGAGACCGGCGTCGCGGGCGGCGTCTCGTTCGCGCTGACCCCGGAGCAGCGCGAGCTTCGCGCGCTCGCACGCGAGTTCGCCGAGAAGGCGATACGGCCGAAGGCGGCCGACTACGACGTGCACGCGACGCACCCCGTGGACGTCATCGCGAAGGCCCACGAGCTGGGGCTCATGAACCTCCACATCCCCGCGTCGCTCGGCGGGGCGGAGCTCCCCGCTTTCGACGGCATGCTCGTGGGAGAGGAGCTCAACTGGGGCTGCTCCGGGATCGGCACCTCGATCCTCGCGAACGGCCTCGGCGCGGGTCCGGTCCTCCTGGCGGGATCTGACGAACAGAAGGAGACGTGGTTGCCGCCACTTCTGGAGGAGCCGATCCTCTGCTCGTTCGGTCTCAGCGAGCCCGACGCCGGATCCGACGTCGCGCGCATGAAGACCTCTGCGGAGCGACGCGGCGACGACTACGTCCTGAACGGCTCGAAGACCTTCATCACGAACGCCGGCCATGCGGCCTGGACAGTGGTCTTCGCGAAGACGGATCCGACCAAGGGTCACCGCGGGATCTCCGCGTTCGTCGTCCCGATGGACGCGCCGGGGGTCCACATCGAAAAGCACCTCGACAAGATGGGCCAGCGATCGACGGACACGTCCGCGTTCGGTCTCACAGACGTGGTCATCCCGGCCGCAAATCGGATCGGCGAGGAGGGCGAGGGCTTCAAGATCGCGATGAGGACGCTCGACTTCACGCGGCCTGGAACTGCCGCCGGCGCGGTCGGCGTCGCGCAGGCGGCATACGAGCTGGCCGTCGAGTACGCCAAGGAGCGCGTGACGTTCGACGTCCCGATCGCGATGCACCAGGGAGTCAACTTCATGATCGCGGACATGGCGACCGAGATCGAGGCTGCGCGTCTGCTCGTCTGGCAGTCGGCATGGCTGCACGACCAGGGCGAGCGCGCGACGCTGCAGTCCTCGTTCGCGAAGCGGTTCGCGGCGGACATGGCGATGAAGGTGACGACCGACGCAGTGCAGGTCTTCGGCGGGTACGGCTACATCAAGGAGTACCCGGTCGAGAAGCTCATGCGCGACGCGAAGCTCTTCCAGATCTACGAGGGCACCTCGCAGATCCAGCGGCTCGTGATCGCGAAGGAGATCTTCATCCCGCGCGGAGACTGAGCGCCTAGGGTTCGCACGAATGGCGCTCGAGATCGACCTCTCCGGACGCGTCGCGCTCGTTACGGGCGGCTCGCGCGGGCTCGGCCGGGCAGACGCCCTCACGCTCGCGCGTGCCGGGGCGGACGTCGCGATCGCGGACATCCTCGTCGAGTCGGAGCTCTCGGAGGAGACCGACAGCTGGGGCGCCCTCGCCACTGCGGCCCGAGCCCAGGGCCTGGTGCACACCGAGGAGACCGTCGC
>Ga0075434_100003776_pt1 | contig 13527 bp, 10 predicted proteins | sample RhiMethybrSRZTD3_FD_75298 | JGI IMG/M metagenome (GOLD analysis project Ga0075434, IMG submission 75298) | Populus rhizosphere microbial communities from Tennessee, USA - Rhizosphere MetaG P. TD hybrid SRZTD3 | ecosystem: Host-associated > Plants > Roots > Rhizosphere > Soil | place: USA... | reverse complement strand
TCTGAAAGGCGCATGAGCATCGATTCGAGTTGGTCCTGCCTGGCTGTATCTTCGTTGAACGTGTGCTCGTGACTGATGGATTTGGGATCCGTGTGCTCCCCGACTTCAGTATCGAACCATCCGCCGGCATCTTCGCCCCGCGCTTTTCCTGCCAGCGCCAGCCCCAACTTGCCAAAGCGCTTTTCCAGAACATCTTCTTCGAGGCGCGCAAGGTCCCCAACCTTGTGGATTCCCATCTCGTGGAGGTTCTGCTCCATCACTTTGCCCACGCCCGGGATGTCTCGCACATCGAGCGGCGCGAGAAACTTGGCCTCCTGGCCGGGAATGACCCAGAGCACCCCATTGGGCTTCGCCTTGGCGGAAGAAACTTTTGCAATCAGACGGGATGCACCGATCCCGATAGAGCAGTTCAATTGCGTCTGCTCCTTCATCTTCCTGTGAAGCGTGTGCGCCGACCGCATCGGCGGACCATGCAAACGATCGGTACCTGTCATGTCAAGGTACGCTTCATCGATGGACGCCATTTCCACCAAGGGCGAAAAGGTGTTCAGCACCTCGAAAACTTTCGCGGAGCACTCGCGGTAACGATCCGGATGGCCATTGACGAAAATCGCCTGCGGACAGAGTTTGGCAGCGGTGCGTAGCGGCATTGCCGAGTGCACCCCGAACTTGCGCGCTTCGTAGGAAGCCGCCGAGACGACGCCGCGCTCATTTTTCTGACCGCCCACCACGACCGGATTGCCCTTCAGCGACGGGTCAAACAGTTCTTCCACCGACACGAAGAATGCGTCCATGTCCACGTGGAAGATGGTCTTCGCGAAGGAAGCTGGTGTTTCCATGAGAACGCACCGAGGCGCTCTCGCGATTTTATCAACCTCAGGTATCTGGAGTGATGCTCCCTTAGGGCTGTTGGGGAACGGCGAAGCCGCGGCCGTAGACTTCATCGAGAATCGCGTCGCCACCACGCCGCAGGAGGATTTCGCCGACTTCGCTCCCGAGTCCCTCGGGGTCGTCACCGTCGCGGGATTCACGCAGAATCTTGGAGCCATCGGGATTCGCGACGATCGCGTCAAGATGCAACCGCTCGTTACGGACCTCCGCAGCCGCGCCAATCGGGACCTGGCAGCCTCCGCCTAACTTGTTCAGCAGGGCACGTTCGCAAGTGGTGGCCGCGCGTGCATCGGCATCGTCGAGAAATAACAGATGCTGGCGGACCGCAGAGTCCCCCGCACGGATCTCAATTCCGAGCGCCCCTTGCCCCGCCGCAGGACACATGATCTCTTTCGGGATCAACTGCTGCATGAGATCGGTCTTGCCCAGGCGATTGAGACCAGCCGCCGCGAGGATAATGGCTTCGTACTCGCGTTCGGAGAGCTTTCGCAGGCGCGTGTCGACGTTGCCACGCAGAGGATGGATGTCAAGATCGGGCCGGAGGGCCTTCAACTGCGCCTGCCGGCGAAGGCTGCTGGTCCCCACCCGTGCTCCTTTTGGTAAATCGTCTATGCTCCTGTGGCGCACGGAGCAGAAGACATCCTGGGAATTCTCCCGCTTGGTGATGGCGGCGATTTCAAAGCCCGCCGAGAGCTCAGTGGGAAGATCTTTGAGGCTGTGTACTGCCAGATCCACCCGGCCTTCGGCCAAGGCTTCTTCAATCTCCTTCGTGAACATGCCCTTGGTGCCAACCTTGGCCAGCGCGACATCAAGAATCTTGTCCCCGGTCGTCTTGATGATTTCGAGTTCGACCTCGTGCCCCTGAGCGCGCAGCAAAGCGGAAATGTGGTTCGCTTGCCAGAGCGCCAATTGGGAGCCGCGCGAGCCAATGCGCAAACGAGCCATCAGTCTTGCTCTCCGTCATCCGGGGTCTTTACGAGTCTTTTTTCTTGCAGGTTGAACAAGCGGCGCACCAGGTCGATGACCGTGGTGGCTTCGGCTTCGCGGGCGGCCGACTTTAAGGTACTGATCGGCGTATGCATGATCTTGTTCACAATGCCACGGGTGAGGGCCTCCACGGCCATCTCCTGGTCCGGCGTCATTACTCCGAGCCGCCCGCGGACACGGTCGATTTCGGCCTGGCGTATGGTTTCCAAATGATCCTGCAGGGAGACGATGGTCGGAACAACGTCGAGCGTCTGTATCCGGGCATGGAAGCGCTCGACTTCCGCCGTCACGATGGCTTCGGCACGCTCGGCTTCTTTGCGGCGATCTGCGACGTGACTGGCAACGGCTTGCTGCAGGTCGTCGATGTCATAGACGAAGATGCCGTCCAGCTTGTTCATCGCGGGATCAACGTCGCGAGGCACGGCGATATCGATGAAAAACATGGGCCGGTTGCGGCGGCGGGCCAGAAACATCTCGCCATGCTCGCGGCGAAAAATGGCGTGCGGTGCACCGGTCGAGGTAATGACGATGTCGGCACGGTCGCAGGTATTGTGGAGATCCTCGAAGTGAATGGCCTGGCCTTTGAACTTGTAGGCCAAACTTACGGCGCGATCGTAGGTGCGATTAGCGACGAAGATCGACGCGCACCCATGGGCCATGAGATGGCGTGCGGCCAACTCGCTCATCTTGCCCGCGCCGACGAGATAAACGTGCTTGCCATGCAGGTTGCCGAAAATCTTCTTCGCGAGTTCGACAGCTACCGAAGCGATTGAAACCGAGGAAGAGCCCACGGCAGTTTCGGTGCGTACTCGCTTGGCGACGGCAAAAGCTCGGGTGACAAGCTGATCGAGCTGCGCACGGACCGCGCCTACCGCGCGGGCGGTGGCATAGGCCTCTTTCACCTGACCGAGAATTTGCGGCTCGCCAACGACCATGGAATCGAGGCTTGAAGCTACCCGGAACAGGTGGCGAACGGCCTCGCGTTCGTTGTACTCGTAAAGATGCTGGTCAAATTCATTCCGATCGAGGTGGAAGTAATTTTGAAGAAATCCGCGCAGATCGGCACCAACTCCGTTTTTCGTATTCGCCAGAATCTCGACCCGGTTGCACGTGGTAAGAATCATCCCCTCCTCAATGCCGGGATGCTCAGACAACTTCTTGCACGCCTCAGGCAAACGCGACTCGGGAATCGCGAGACGCTCGCGGACCTCAACCGGAGCCGTGTTGTGATTCACGCCGATGAGCTGAAATCTCATGACGAGGCGAACCGGTGAATCGTGCTGAAGTAGTTGGCGAACCAGGCCACGATAGCGGCGGCGAAAGCCACGCTCGCCAACACAGCTGCCTTGCGGCCTCGCCATCCGGCAATCCAGCGTGTGTATACCATCACCAGGTAGACTGCCCACATCAGCAGCGACAGGAAAATCTTTGGGTCCTGCAGATCGACATGCCCATAAGTGCTCTCGGCGACCACCGAGCCGGCTACCAGACCCAGCGTCATGAAGGGAAAGCCGAGCAGGAGTGACCGATAACCGATCTGGTCGATGTCTTCGAGCGCCGGGAGTCGAGACAAAATGCCGTCAGACCGCTTGCTCTTCAGCGAGTGCTGCTGAACCAGATAAAGCAGGCTCGCGCAGAAACTCAAAACCAGAGCGGCATATCCCGTGAAAATCAGACTGATGTGAGCGACCAGCCAACTGGTGCGCATCCCCGGGGACATCAGCAGGAACGGTTGCTGGCGCGTCGCAGCCATGAACGTCAGCAGAAAGACAATGGGAAAAACGATGATGCCGGGCGAGGTCGTTTTATAGATCAGATAAGTGATCATGAACACGGCCATGATCAGAAATGCCAGAAGCGACTCCGAGTTATGGACCATCGCCATAGACAGGTGCCCAGTCAACAGGACGCCTTCCGTCAGCGATACGAAGTGGAAGATCATCCCCAGGTACGAGGCATGCAGGGCGATGCGATTCAGCAGGTCACTGCTGCGCGAGATGGCAAACAGGGCGTAGAGCAAACCTACCCCGTAGAATCCCAATGCGATTCGAAGCCAAAAGATTGACATAACGAAGTTTAGCTACCGCCGGCGGAGGGTCCTGCCCCACTTCCCTGCTACGCCAAGCTGATTATAGTCTGCCTTGCCAAAGGTGCAGCCACAGTTGAAGAGATCACAGGTGCTTGTGAGGTGCGTCACAAGGTACTAAGACCCTTGGACGCAGCCGCTCACTCGACGCCGAGGGTTGAAAACGCTTCTTCCAGGGCGGGCGCATCGACCACCAGGTGACGCCCGTGGGCCAGCATGTCTTCGATCTCGTCGAAGGCTTTAAAAAGGCGCATTTTGACCGCGCCGTACTCTTCGGCTTCGCTCGGGGCGCGGCCGTGGGCTTGGGCCCACGATCGGAGGGCGCTTTCTTCGAGCAGAACACTAACGGCGAAGGTCGTCTTGCGGTCGGAGGTCACGTCGAAGATATATTCGGTGGCTGGGTTGTCGGACGAGCCATCGGCCGCGGTGCGTTTGCCGACGAAGTAGTACTGATACACGTAGCCCTGGCCGCCAGTGTACGTTTTCATTCGTCGGATGGTCATAGGGCAGCTGCTGGCTAGTGGCTCCTCGTTACTCGTAAATCCCTGCTGAGCAGAGTTCCATTTTACGGCTTGCTGCTGTTAGCAGGGGAGATTACGCGGCCATACTCACTGGCGCGAGCGATGCGGTCGAACATCCGATAGGCCGCCAGACTGATCTTGCTGATGGCCTCTTCGCCGTCGCGTTCGTTGCGGAGGTAGGCAGTCATCACGCACAGGGCGTAGGGGCGACGATCGACGAAAATTACTCCGCAATCGTTGCGAACACCCTCCAGGGAGCCCGGCTTATTGGCGATCCTTACGCCTTCGGGAAGATCGCGCGGAATCCAGCTGTCCTTGTGCGTGCTCAGTATGGTCAAGAAGTCTGCGGTCATTTCTTTGTTTAATACTTTTCCCTGATATACCAGAGCGAGCAGCGTCATCATCTCTCGCGGCGTTGAAATATTCTCACGTCCTTCACTGGCAGCCTTCAGATCCATCATCTTGCGGCGCAGGCGAGTGTGCTTGAGACCAAGCGAATCAAGCATCGTGTTTACATTTTCCAGACCGACCCGGTCGATCAGGACATTGGTCGCAGAGTTATCACTGACCGCGACCATCATCGTGGCTAGATCATGCAGAGTGATGCTGGTGACACCAGGCGTCAGCCCATTCATGATGTCGCTGTCCTGCACGAGATCGGACTTCTGCACGGTGTAGACGTCCGTGAGTTTCAGCTTGCCTTCCTGCGCCTGGCGATAGAGTTCGGCGAGGACTGCGATCTTGATAGTGCTGGCTTGCGCGAAAACCTCATCAGGTTGCCAGAAAAGCGTCTGGGTGGAAGTCAGGTCTTCAACCGCAACGCCTAGAAAGCCATCCAGGTTGCGGTCGACTTCATGGACAACCGTGTCCAGTTTCTGCCACAGAAGTTGCTGCTTAACGGGAAGTGTTCCGCCGCCCTGAGATTGCGCAAAAGTACTACCGAGCAGCAGGACGAAGAGGTAGCGTCGCACGAGGCCTCCGAAACAACGGACTTTGTTCACGAGTCGATCTTGGCATCCCGTAACCGCTTCACTGCGGTCTCTGACGTCACGGGCGAATAGTACACTTCTTTGAAAGTGTAGGACTTCGCCTTCGAACCGAGGATTGGAAGGATCTCAATGTGCCAATGGTAGTCGTCGTCGAGGGTCTTCCAATACCCAAGACTTTCTGAGCCGTGCAGAGTGTTGGGCGAGGTGTGCAGCACGAGGTGAAATTCCTCTGTAACAGTGCGGATACGCTGCAGGGTGCGGCGTAGCAAAATACCGAGATCGCGAATTCCACCGGTTTTGGAAAGACCCGAGCGCTCGAAAGCTGACTCATGCACGCGGGGCAAAATCCAGGTTTCATACGGTACTCGGGGAGCGTAAGGACAGTGAGCTATGTAGTCGCCGCGTAGTTCCACCACCCGCAGACCCTGCCGCTCCTCCTGGCCTATGATGTCGCAAAACACACAGCGTTCTTTTTGTTGGAAGTAGTCACGCCCGGCCCGCAACTCATAGAGCACGCGTCGCGGGACAAACGTGGTGGCGGTGAGCTGAGACGTAGGGTGCTCGAATTCCTGTCCGGCGTTGATTCCGTAGTTCTTAAAAATGCTGACATACTTGATGCGGCCGTCGCCCTTGAGGTCCTTTACGCGCTGCGCGGCCAAACGCAGGAACTGCTCGATCTCCGCGTCGTTCGCCTTCCAAAGATGACGGTCATGCCTGGAATTTTCGACCAGAACTTCATGCGCGCCAATCGAACGCATGCGGTCATAGATACCGTCGCCGCGGCGGGTGGGTTCTCCCTCGATGCGATAGAGCGGGGACGGATGAACAACCGAGCGGGTCGACCATGGGACGCCGTCAATCTCGCCACGGCTGGCGATGACTTGCAGAGGGGCGGCCGCATCGGCGCAGAAGCGGCATGGCGCGTCGGGGCGGGCGGAGAAGTCGGCGACCTCGTCGCCCGTGATGACCCACGAGCGCGTGATAGGGTCCTTGCGAAGTTCCATGCGCTTTAGGAAAACATCCGTAGGAAGTGTGCGTCAACTGTGATTTGCCACGCAGAGAGATCAAGTGCGCTTTGTTATAATCCGCGCACGAAGCCGCCCACAATGAACGAGACGTCCACGCCGTTGATGCGGCAGTACGCCGCCATCAAGAAAGAGCATCCTGCTGCTCTCCTGTTCTTCCGGCTTGGCGATTTTTACGAGCTTTTCTTCGACGACGCTGTGGTCGCCGCCCGCGAGCTACAAATCACGCTCACCTCGCGCAACAAAGAAAGAGGAATCTCTGTGCCGATGTGCGGGGTTCCTTACCATGCGGCTGATGGATACATCGCGAAACTGATCCGCAAAGGATTCAAAGTTGCGATTTGCGAGCAAATGGAAGATCCGCGGCTTGCGAAGAAACTGGTGCGGCGGGAAGTGACGCGCGTAGTCACGCCAGGTACGGCAGCAGATTCCTCGTTAAGTTCCGAGGAGAACAATTTTCTTGGAGCGCTCGCGCAGCTGGGAGATCGCGTTGGGTTTGCCGCACTCGACTTGTCTACCGGCGAGTTTCGCGCCACAGAATTTCAAGGGTCCGACGCAGGGCGACGGATTCAGGAAGAGTTGTCGCAGTTACGGCCGAAGGAGTTGCTCTACGCTTCGTCGGCGCCGTTGTTGGAGAGTTCGGCGGATTCTGCCAAAGGCTCGCCTTTAAGTCAAATCGATGGACAGATTGCTCGTCGTCCCTTGGGCTGTTCCGAGACGCCCCTCGACGATTGGGTCTTCGCACCCGATCACGCAATTCCTCTACTGGAAAATCATTTCGGAGTCCTGTCGCTGGAAGGATTCGGATTAGCCGGAAAGCCGGCAGCCGCTTCAGCAGCAGGGGCCATTCTCCACTACGTTCGCTCAACACAGCGCGGGACGCTCGAGCATGTGGACCGCATCGGCTTCTACGAGCGGCAGAACTGCCTCGTTCTGGATGCCGTCACCGTGCGCAATCTGGAATTGATCGAACCGCTGTTCGCCGGAACCGATTTCGGCGTGACCCTGTTCCGCTCGATGGATGCGAGCGTCACTCCCATGGGCAAGCGGTTGTTGCGCGCCTGGATGTTGCGGCCTTCGATTGATCGGGCAGAGATCGAGGGCAGACTCGACGCCGTCGAAGTTCAGGTCAAAGAAACTGTAGCCCGCGAGGAATTGCGGCGAGCGCTCGAAGGGATTCTGGATCTGGAACGACTCTTGAGCCGAGTCACCCTGGAAACCGCCAACCCGCGCGATGTACTCGTGTTGGCCGCTTCGCTCGGACGAATTCCGGCAGTGCGCACCGCGATAGGCAGGTTGCGCTCGCACCGGCTGACGACATTGTATGGATCTATCGATGAACTGGGCGATCTGAGGCTTCGCATCGATCAAACGATCGTGGAAGAACCGCCGCTTTCCCTCAGCGACGGTGGCGTGATTCAGAGCGGTGTTAATTCAGAACTCGACGAACTCCGCGACCTGAGCCGCAACAGCAAGCAGTATCTTGCCCAGATCGAACAGCGCGAGCGACAACGAACCGGAATTAACTCACTAAAGGTGAAGTTCAATTCGATTTTCGGATACTACCTGGAAGTTTCGAAACCCAATCTTCACCTGGTACCAGCCGATTACGAGCGCAAACAAACTCTGGTCAACGCCGAGCGCTTTACTACTCCGGAGTTGAAGGAGTACGAAGCGAAGATCCTCGATGCCCAGGAAAAGATCGTCGAGATCGAGCGGCGGATGTTCGCGGAGCTGCGCACATCGATCGCAGCGGAGGCCAAGCGCATCCGTCCGACGGCATTGGCCCTTGCTGAGGTCGACGTGCTGGCAGCCCTGGGACACATTGCTGCCTTGCGTAACTACTGCCGGCCGACGATCGACGACTCAGGGGACCTCGAGATCGTCCAAGGGCGACATCCCGTGATCGAGGAACAGGAATTTGTCGGTGGAGGCGAGCGCTTTGTCCCCAACGATCTGTTTCTGAACTCCACCACGCACACCATTCTTGTTTTAACCGGGCCCAACATGGGCGGCAAATCGACTTACTTGAGACAGGCGGCTCTGATCGCGATCTTGGCGCAGATGGGGTCTTTTGTACCGGCGCGCTCGGTGCGAATGGGACTGCTAGACCGCGTGTTTACCCGTATCGGCGCGAGCGACAACTTGGCGCGCGGACGATCGACCTTCATGGTGGAGATGACCGAGACCGCTGCCATCCTACATACAGCCACGGCCCGGTCATTAATCCTGCTGGATGAGGTCGGTCGCGGTACGGCGACCTACGACGGATTGGCGATTGCGTGGGCCGCAGTCGAATACTTGCATGCTCGCACCCGAGCCAAGACCTTGTTCGCCACCCACTATTTCGAACTCACGGAACTGGCCGACCAGCTTTCCGGAGTCAAAAACTACCACGTTTCGGTCAAGGAGACCGGAAGCGGCATCGTGTTTCTGCGCAAAGTCGAGCCGGGCGCCGCCAATCGCAGTTATGGAATCGAAGTCGCCAAGCTGGCCGGGCTTCCCAACGAAGTTATCGATCGGGCCCGCGAGGTGCTGGCCGAACACGAAAATGCCGAACGCCAGTTGACGGGACATCTCGCCAACGACGAGTCACGTCCCGCACCACCGGCACAGTTGACCATCTTCACACCGATCTCCCAGCCAGTATTGGAAAAATTGCGAGAGGTCGATTTGAATCATCTGACACCGCTGGAAGCATTAAATCTGCTGGCGGAGTTGAAAAGACAGATCTGATCGCAACGAGCACGGTCGGTAAGCGGAGAAAACCAGATAACCACCAAGAGCACGAAGGCGCACAGAGGACGCGACTTCAAAAGCCGCACTGCCCTCGGGCAACTCCTCATCATCGGGTTTGACGGGACCGAGATGTCCGCTGGGCTCGCTTCTCTGCTGAACAATATTCAGCCGGCAGGGGTCATCCTGTTTGTGCGGAATGTCGTCAGCGCGGATCAAACTTACAAACTGCTGAGAGACTGTCAGTCGCAGGTCAACTCTCCCCTGCTGCGCTGCGTGGACCTGGAGGGCGGGACCGTGGACCGGCTGCGGCAGGCAATTGGCCCCGCACCCTCGGCGGCAGACGTTTTCGCTACCGACAATCGCAAGCTGTTTCGAAAGCACGGCCGCGTGATTGGAGAGAACTGCCGGGCGCTGGGATTCAACGTGGACTTCGCTCCAGTTCTGGATCTTGCGTTCGAGGCTTCCCGGAGTGTTATGACTTCGCGGGCGGTTTCGGACGATCCACGAAAGGTCGTTGCCTATGCTCGCGAGTTCCTCGCCGGTTTGAGCGAAGCCGGGCTGCTCGGCTGCGGGAAACACTTCCCCGGTCTCGGCGAGGGGACGCTGGATAGCCATCACGAGTTGCCGGTCATCGAGAGACCCTGGAAAAAATTGTGGGACGAGGATCTGGTCCCATACCGCACATTGCGGCGCCAGCTTCCGTTCGTGATGGTTTCGCATGCAGCATATACGAGCGTCACGCGAGAGCGAACTCCGGCATCACTTTCTCCAAAGTGGATCGCTGACATTCTTCGTAAGAAGATCGGCTTTCGAGGATTGATTGCTTCCGACGATTTAGAGATGGGTGGAGTGCTTGGTGCGGCTCCTATCGAACAGGCGGCGGTGCAGCACATTCGCGCGGGCGGCGACCTTTGCCTGATTTGCCATCAGGAGGAGTTCGTTCGGCGAGCTTATGCCGAGTTGGTGCGGGAAGCGCAGCGCGACCAGAAATTTGCGCGCCGCACAGCCGAGGCGGCACGGCGAATAGCGGCATTCAAAAAGGCCAAAGGCATGAAACGGTGGGCGAAGGCACCCACAGCACAGATGGTAGAGCGGCTTTCGCGACGTCTTTGGGAGTTCACCGAGCAGGTACGGTTGGAAGGATTGTGAGCCAACTGCTTCCAGAGCGCGGATTCTTTGGCTTCCTCGGGGCCTTATCCATTGTCGCTCCCCCCCCGCGGCTTGCGTCCTATGCGTCACTCTTTCACCGTTTCGTGGCTCGTGAGCTGTTTTGGCCACCCAGGCCGATGCAGCCGTTAGGAGTGCGGCCTTGATCGTCGCCGGAGTGATGAGTGGGACCTCGGCGGACGGCATCGATGTGGCGTTAGTGCGCGTCGATCCTAAGCGAACAAGTACTGGTTCCCGCAGTCGGAAAAACAAAGCGACGGTTGGCCCGCGGGGAAATTCACGCTTCCGTGCAGCCGAGATCCGGTTTGACCTCTTGGGACATGCGCACTTTACATATCCCAAGCCTGTGCGCCGTGCTGTGCTGGCAGCAATGAACTCGTCGCAGGCTTCGGTTGCAGATCTGGCGCGGTTGAATTTTCTTCTCGCCGAACTCTACGCCGACGCGATCCTGGCCGCGCAGCGAAAGTTTCGGGTTCGAGTTCGACTAGTCGGTTGCCACGGGCAGACGCTTTATCACCAAGGCGAATCGGGATCATTTCTCGGGCGCAAAATCGCTGTCACATGGCAGACCGGCGACGGCGCGGTGATAGCGGGCCGTGTAGGAGTTCCCGTGGTATCCGATTTTCGTCCCGCCGACATGGCGGCTGGAGGAAAAGGCGCGCCGCTGGTTCCCTTCCTCGATTTCCTGCTCTATCGTCATGCACGAATCGGACGCGTTGTGCAGAACATCGGCGGGATTGCGAACCTTACGGCGACTCCGGCGAATGCGCGCGCGGAACAAGTCATCGCCTTCGATACAGGGCCGGGAAACATGGTGATCGACGCAGTGACCGAGCACTTGTTTGGAAAGTCTTTCGATCGCGCTGGACGCATTGCAGCCGCCGGGAGTGTGATCCCCGGCGTGGTCGAAGATATCTTGCGACAAACCTTCTTTCGCAAGAAACCCCCGAAAACGGCCGGACGCGAGGAGTTCGGGCGTGAATTCGTTCGGGATTTCTTGCATCACTGCGGCCGATCTGCAAAGGCCGATGTCGTGGCAACCGCTACAGCGCTCACAGCCCGGTCGATTAAAGACGCAATTCGCAAGTTCGTGGTGAAACCGAGAGCCTCGTACGGTGAAATGATCGTGTCAGGCGGCGGAACAAATAATCCAACGCTGCTGGCAATGTTGGCAAACGAGTTGTCACCTCTAGGGCTATCGGTACGACTCTCGGATGAGTTCGGACTTCCTTCGGCTGCCAAGGAAGCGGCTGCCTTTGCTTTGCTGGCATACGAGACATGGAATCGACGGCCGTCGAACATACCCTCGGCGACGGGAGCGAAGCATCCAGCAATCCTCGGGAAAATTTCCTATGCTTGAGCTTGTCCGGCCTGAAGTGAACCCAAGGTCCCTCGACTCGCTTCGGCGTGCAGGCGCGCCTTCATCTTCGCTCGGGATGACAGAACTTTGGGTGGTCTGCACTTTTCTTGCCCTGATCTTTCCTCTCCTATCTTGCTCGTCCAAGCCTGACGCGAACACCCTGGTGATGATCATCGAAAGCAGCCCAACCAATTTGGACCCTCGGGTCGGAATTGACGCCCAGTCCGAACGCATCGACAGCTTGCTCTTCGATGATCTGCTCGACCGCGATGAGCATCTCAACGTCACGCCGGGGTTGGCGGAGCGATGGGAGACGCCTGACCCCCTGACCTACATTTTTCATTTGCATACCGGAGTGAAATTCCACGACGGCACGCCGCTTACGTCTCGCGATGTCAAATGGACCTTCGATTCTCTGCTGGACGGAAAGATTCGAAGTACCAAGTCCGCCGCTTACCGGTATGTGGATCGTATTGACGCTCCCAACAACTCCACGGTTGTTTTCCATCTGAAGCAGCCCTTCGCTACGCTTCTGTGGAATGTTTCCGATGGGGCGATGGGGATCGTTCCTTATGGAAGCCTGGGAGAAATAAGCCAACGCCCGGTGGGCTCAGGACCTTTTCGCTTTGTGAGCGCCGAACCGGACAAAGATGTTGTGCTCGAACGAAATGATGGCTACTGGGGCGAAAAAACGCGACTTCCCCGCGTCCGCTTCATGGTGGTTCCTGATACGACCACGCGCGCGCTCGAACTGCGTAAGGGCAGTGCGGATGCGGCCATCAATGCTTTGACTCCTGACATGGTCTTAACGCTGGAGCGGGAATCGAAACTGGAAGTGGTCCGCGCACCCGGAACGGTCTTGCAATACATGGCTTTCAATATGCGCGATCCGATTTTTAAAGACGCACGGGTCCGCCAGGCGCTGGCGTTCGCCATTGATCGCCGCCCAATCCTTGAGTATCTGTGGCGGGGATTCGCACAGCCTGCATCCAGCATTCTGCCCGTGCAAAGTTGGGCGTATAACGGCGATGTCGCAACTTATTCCTACGATCCGCAGCGCGCCCGCCAAATCCTCGACGGCGCGGGATACCCTGCTGTAAATGGTACGCGTTTTCATCTAGTCATGAAGACTTCCACCGACGAGAACACTCGCCTGATGGTGGCCGTTCTTCAGCAGCAGTTGCGACAGGTGGAGATCCAGTTGGATATTCGATCGCTGGAATTTGCTACGTTCTTTTCCGACGTCACTCACGGACAATTCCAGATGCATTCGTTACGCTGGATTGGAGGGAACGAAGATCCAGATATTTTCGAATATGCCTTTCACTCCGACAAATTCACACCAAACGGGGCGAACCGGTGCTTCTACAGCAACCCTCGGGTAGATGCGCTGATCGACAAGGCGCGTACGGAAACGAATCAGGAGAAACGAAAGACCATTTACGCGCAGATCCAGCAGATCCTCGCGCAGGACCTTCCCTACCTCAATCTCTGGTACTTGGACAATGTGCTGGTCCACACCAAGCGTGTGAAAAATCTCTCGCTGAGCCCTCCAGGGAACTACGACTTCCTGAAAACGGCAGAACTCGCTTCGAACTAGAGTCTGGCAACGCGTCCTGTTTTGGTCAGCATGGACGCCCGTCGCTCCTCACTCTGCATGGTATCCTCGAAAGTTGGCTTCGAGGATTTGTGCGAATTTTATTCATCGGCGATATTTTTGGGCGCCCGGGCCGCAACATCGTGAAGGACCGCCTGCCTTCCC
>Ga0075434_100003775_pt1 | contig 13529 bp, 13 predicted proteins | sample RhiMethybrSRZTD3_FD_75298 | JGI IMG/M metagenome (GOLD analysis project Ga0075434, IMG submission 75298) | Populus rhizosphere microbial communities from Tennessee, USA - Rhizosphere MetaG P. TD hybrid SRZTD3 | ecosystem: Host-associated > Plants > Roots > Rhizosphere > Soil | place: USA... | reverse complement strand
TTTCCGGATCTGTGGGCGATTAGATCAGAGTTGTGATCCGGTTCGCGGTTGTTCACACCCTGAAGGGTGTGCTCGGCAGGCGTTGTCCTGAAGGACATTGCTGGTGATCAATCCCGAGGAACTCGCGAAGCATTACACGCGCTTCCGGGTCACGGAGCGCATCCTCCTCACCGGCCACTCGCATCAAGCGTGGCCCGATGTGGCATTCGAGGCTCAACAACAGGCCTGGCTCGATACTGCCGAGCACGTCGATGACGTGTGGGATCTCGCGTTTCAGAAGGCTAATGAGGTACGCCGCGGCTTCGCGCGGCTGCTCGACGACACGCCCGAGCGCATCGCGCTGGCCCAGAACACTCATGAGCTGGTCGTGCGGTTCTTGTCCGCGTTGCCGCTGCGCAAGCGGCCGCAGCTCGTCACGACCGACGGTGAGTTCCACACGATTCGGCGTCAGCTCGACCGGTTAGCCGAAGAGGGCATCGAAATCATCAAGGTACCGGCCAGCCCCGTGTCCTCCTTGGCCGAGCGGATCGCGGTGACCGTGGACGATCGTACGGCGGCGGTATTGGTGTCGGCGGTGCTTTACGCCAATGCGCACATTGTCCCGAACCTCAGAGCGGTTCAAGAAGCCTGCGAGCGGGTGGGGGCCGAGCTGCTGGTGGACGCCTATCACGCGCTCAACGTCGTGCCGTTCTCGCTTATAGAGGAAGGGCTGCAGCGCGCGTATGTCGTCGGCGGTGGCTACAAGTACTGCCAACTGGGTCCTGGCAATGCGTTTCTGCGCTTCCCTGAAGGGACCAACTTGCGACCGGTGGTGACTGGCTGGTTCAGCGAATTCACCGATCTCAGCCGCTCACCGGTGGAGGGCCGAGTCTCCTATGGCCCCGGCCCGGCGCGATTTGCCGGGGCCACCTACGACTTCACGAGTCACTATCGCGCGGCCGCGGTGTTCAGGTTCTTCGAGGCACAGAAGCTCACGCCCCGGAAGCTGCGCGAGCTCAACCAGTATCAAATCGAGATCCTGACGGGCGGAACGAGAAACGATGCGATCGGCGGCTTCGTGGCGCTGCCGGTCGAGCGGCCCGCGAAGGTTCAGAAGGCGCTGCGCAAACAAGACATTTGGACGGATTACCGCGGCGACACGCTGCGGCTCGGCCCGGCTCCCTATGTCACGGATGCGCAACTCGCTGCCGCCACGGAAGCGCTCGCGCGCCGGCTGCGGGACCAGCGCTAGGTGAGCAGCCCCAACCCGGCGGGGATTTAGAGCTTCAGCAGGGCGATGACGGTCCCCAGCGTGCCAACCCAGAAGAGAAACATCCAGCGCACGAGGCGCGCTTCGAGAGCACTGAGCTTGGATTCGAGTTTGCCCGTCAGCTCGGCCCGCAGCTCGCCGATGCGTTGCTCGAGCTTCGCGTCGAAGCGTGCGAAGTGTACCTCAAACAGGTCCCGGAACTCGCTGCGGTATGTCGCGTCCACCTGGTTGAACCACTCCACGAGCTCGTTAGTGAGTTCGTCTCCGAACCGTTCGTAGAATTTTCGGGACAATCTGGCCGTCACCGGCATCCGCGCTCCTTGCAGGATCCGGTGACAAGATCAGCATACCCTCGGCAGGCGAGATAATCAATCCAACGCACCACGGACCATTGCTGCGCGCGGTAGGAACGGAGGCATACTGGTTTTGGCCGCAGCATCGACGGTTGAGAGTTTTGAGCTGCCGCCTTGAGCCTCGAGCAAGAACCAGCAACAAACCACCCTTGGGGTTCATAGGATCAGGTTCCTACCGCACGGGTGGACCTCCGTGGTTCCCCCGAAGGGATCGTTGAAACAGTTGTTGACCCTGGAACTCACCTCCCTGCCGGTTCCAGTGTGCCGAACCAGGGGAAGACCCCAGGTCTCACGCGCTGAATTCTATTGAATTGGGGTGGTGATTCCCGGCGCGAGGGTCGCGGTTCCATAATGGTGGACACTCCGACACGGAATGAGCGGACAGCATTCGGCCCGACGTGACGGGGTTTTCTCATCGAGCCTTCCGAAACGCTTCCAGATCGTCCTCAAACGAACACACTGGTCATTGCAGTGCGAGCACGCTGCGGCATGGCGCGAGATTCGCAAAGTGGAACGGGCGTCGGGAGCAGTCCAACGCAGGACACGGAGCCCGACGCCGTGTCACAGGACGGAGGTTCGTATGAACGCGCTGTTTCGTAGGCGGCTGGAGATGGCCGTGCGGGTTCGGGATTTCGTCCGGGCCCACAAGATGGACGGGGTCGGTGACGCCGAAGCGCTCACCCGACTCGAGGAAGTGATCACCCGCGCGCAGGCCCTCGTGGCGCAGCAGCTCGCGGGAGTGATGGTGGCGCGCTCCGCCACGGCGCAGCGCGCCGAGATCCGGCGCGTGCTCGAGGCCAAGCTGCTGCGGTATCTCGAAGCCGCGGGCGCGATCGCGGCCCACGGCAACGTGGAGCTGGCGGTGGAGTTCCGGTTTCCGCGGAACGTGAGCCACCAGGCGTTCCTCACGACCGCGCGGCGCATGCTGGAGAAGGCGACCGCGGTGAAAGATCAGCTCGTGAAGGAGGGAATGGCGGCGAGCCTGCTGGATGATCTCACCACGGCGCTCGCAGAGTTCGAGAGCACCCTGGAAGCTTCGCGGACGGGACGGCGCGAACATGTTGGAGCGAGCGCCGATCTCGAGGCTGTTTCCGCCGAGATCATCGAGCGCGTACGATTGCTCGACGGTCTGGTGCGGTACCGGCTGGGAGACAACGCGGAGCTGATGGGGGCGTGGTCCAGCGCTCGGAATGTGCTGGGGCCGTTCAGGTCCAAGCTCCCGCCTGCTGGTGAGGGGCCGAACGCCGTGAAGCCGGCGGCGTGATGCTGACGGTCTCGACCTGGCCTAACCGAGGCGCGGTGGGTGACGACCTGCCGCGCCTACTGGTCGGCCTGGCAACGTGCTTCTACGGTTTCCTACGGACTGCTCGTTACGACGTATTAGCTCGGCATGCTCAGCCGCCCTCACGATGGTAGTCTGAGCTTTTCAAGCAGCGCTTGCACGCGCTCGAGGTCTTCTTGCGTCTGACGTTGCATGCGGTCGACCCACGCGGCCACGGCCTCGCGTCGCTCCAGCCCGGCCGTGGAGATGAGCCTCTTCCGATGGGCAGCGCGAGTCCGCAGTTCCTCTTGCAGGAATCGCTCCAAGTGTTGGGCAGCACCGCGATCGTGCGATGCCAGTTCCCACTGCTTCGCGCGTTCACGCTGGAGTAAGCGGTCCTTCTCCGCGAAGTGCGAGTCGACTAGTCGCTGGGCAGCCGCTGGATCTGTCTTGCGGAGCTCATCGCCTTTTTCGAAGATGTCCCCAACATCTCGTCGCAGGGCGTCGATTCTGTTTGAGCCTGAGAATAGGTTCCAAGCAAACAACAGTGAAAGGACGGGGAGGAGAAGGACACGCCATCCCTCATCGGCATGGTACCACACGAACGACAAAACGTTGACGACGACAAGACCGATCACCAGGAGCACCGCGGCGCGCGGAGTGATCACCCAAGTCTTCAGGTTCACAAGTGCTCTTCTCCCGCCGGGATGAGGAAGGCCGCTTCAGCCACCCTTAGCCGGCTACACTCAGTCTGCGGGTTTGCTCTCACCGGTGAAGTACCACTTACGATCACCGCGCCTCTCCAGGACTACATAGCGCTTGTGGGAGACCTGAATGCCAAATGGGGAACTCGCTCGGCCACCAAACCCCGACGGAATTTGCCCGAACTTGGAAGGAGGACTCCCCGGCCTGATGTCGTAAAACTACGATCTCAACTGGACCAGAATTGGGGAGCACCGCAGATTATCCTGCCCAGCGGTCTGGCTACGCAAGATTGCGAGCCACGCCTTCACGTCATCGGTCGAGCTCTTCGGATTGTCTCGGATCTTCACAAGTCGGTCGAGGCACTTCTTGGGTTGGTAGAGACACTCCCCGTATTGCCACCGCCACCTGTGACGGGGGACGCCCTGGTCCACCGACCCTAAGGCTCCCTCCGTTACTGCCCGGCATCATCACGAGATCGTCGGCCATGCGCGAAGCTAACGCACGTCAATCATGTCGTCCAACCGACGGCCCACGATTTTCGGCGCTCGCACACTCTTGCCAGCGCGGACGGATCCAGTCCGGGAGTAGTCGCTAACCACCAAGCAGACGAGTCAAAAATCGGAAGAGCCAACTCCTGCGTCGCACCAATGCGAGCCCGCTAAGCGACGAAACGCGGACTGGTACGAAAAACCTCGAGAGGAAGGGCGGCTCCATTTCCCCCTTCTCAATCATCTCCCAGGCCCCAATTAGATCGCAGAGTTCCGCAGCGCGCCTCTTGATTCTCTTATCCGGGTCGTTACGCAGAGCTCGTAGACGCTCCCTGCCCGACGCTATGACCCTTAGCGGTTCAAGTTCTTCCTCCCGCTGGGGTTCCCATGGCTGAGCCTCCACCTCGGGCAGCACCGAGCTAAATGCCCAGAACAATTGCAAGGCAACTACATCCTCTTCAAGTCTGCGCAAACCCGCCAGCCGTTGTTCGCTATCCGGTGACATCAGCTGCCCTGCGATTCTCAAAGGAACGGCAAAGTGCCGGCGGGCGCCTTGGCTCTCCATGGGCGACCTCTCATCATTCTGGGTCACTCGAAACTCCGCAGCTTCCCCAACCCGTCTCGATTGATGGACTCCACCGTGCCCGCGACTTGACTAGATAATACCCAGACCACAACCAATTGCTGTCCCTAAGAAATAACCACTCACGAAGGCAGCACCCGCCGCGACAATCCCGAAGCCCGTAGTCACCAGCGACGTGCCACTTACCGCTAGGTCCGTGCCGGATGCCACAAGGCCCTCGCCGTAGGTAACTTGCGCACTGACTTTGGCCACTAGACCGCCAGTTACGTAAACGGTGCCCCCGGTAGTGGCGACCTCCGCGGCGCCGAACATCGCCAAAGTTCCCGTTCCCTCGGTTATCGCTGCGGTCCCTGTAGTGAGCTGACTCATTCCCGATGTGAACGCTATTCCCCCTGCTGCAACCGTCGCGACCGTTACCGCCCCGAGCATGCCGACCGCCGCATCGATGTTCCGACTGAAACACTTCCGAAACCCCTCGGTCGGCAACCGCCCGACGCCCGGAGGCTGCGTGTTGTGAGACCGTTGACTGGGTAATCCCCTTGCGGGGCCACCACCACTCCTGATGGCTTCTGCCTGGTATCTGTCCCCGAGCCCGTCAGTAGCACACCCGGGACCGGTCGGAGTCCAGAACTGGAGATAGTAGTTGTTGTTGTAGTTTTCTTCTAAGATGTACAGGCATGTTCCCGTTGGATCACTAAAATTGATCGGATCGTTGCTTGCATATGAATACAGGTTGACGCCGCCTGCGAGACCGATCGGATCCTCACTCAGAAATCTGCCGCTTTGCGGCTCGTACCACCTGTTTCGCATGTAGTATAGATTGGCCTCGTTTCCAAGCCACAATGCGCCCTTCCAACGAGCTCGGTCTGCATCATTGAACGGCAGATTGTCGTGCCCGTCTGTCTGGTTCCCCCATGCATCGTAAAAATATGTACGCTCCAAAGATGCCGTACTATCTGTCAGTGCCACAACACCAGCCGTGGGATCTGTGTGCATGTCGTATTGTACCCCACCAAACACCATGGCATGCGGATGATCCAGACCAGGGTAGTACGAGTACTCGGCAACCTCTCCTGTTGCACTGCCATTCAACTCTGCAAGGAAGTTAGATCCGTCCCACAAGTAATAGGCCTGTGGCGCGCCATTAATGTCTTTCCGGGCCAACCTCCCTGCTGCATCGTAGAAATACGTAATCGTCTGTGTGCCGACGACTACCGTGTCGAGATGAGACTCAGCCGTCCACTTGAACGTGACGGTTTGGCCCTGACATGTCCGACTGGTGATGTCCCCGTCCAAGTCGGCAGACCCATATGTGCAGGCCCCCAACGCCCTGATTCTGTTGCCGGGGTCGTATGTGCCGCCTTGATCCCTTCGATTACCGACCGAGTCGTAGCTAAACTCTGCTCCGCTGATAGCGTTCCACGTCTGGCTTTGTAGGCAATTCGATCCCTGATCTCCGATGATCGGAGGAGGATACCCGTCGCAATCTGATGGCGGCGGATTGGGGTTAATAATTATCGAATCGCTCCTAAGGTGACCCAAGCCGTCATAGCTGAACTTCAAACCCCCGGTCCCGTCTTTGCCAATGTCCAGCGTCAGTCTCCCCAGCAAGTCGTACGAGAGCATTCGGCCGGCGCTGTCTCCCAACGGTGTGGTAGCACTGCTGATACTCGCCACGGAGTTGAGAGGGTCGTATCCGCGTGACATTTGGATGCCACCGCGGAAGGTTGTGGACGTCATCTGGAGATTCTTGTTATATGTACTCGATGTGGTCCCAGCCGTCGTTGTTCCTAGTCTGATCGACGTCACGGTGAACTGGGTTGTATCGATGACATATTTCCGCGAACGGAACGCGATGCCGCCACCTGAAACCGTCACGCTGTCCAACATGCCGACGGACGTGTAGTGATACTTTCGCCAGAATGTCTGGGCAGCCATCAGTGTCATAACCGAATCTGGTTGGCCACGAACGTTAAAGTATGATGTTTCGGTTGTGATCGGACTTGTGGCGGTGACGATCAAGCCGTTGGTCGAGTAGTTCCAGTGATCGCTATCCGTGTTCGTCCCCGTCTTACTTGTGTCTCGGTGCAAGGCGTCATAAAAGAAGGCGATTGGCTGGCCGCGGCGGTTCACACGTCGAACCACATCACCATCGAGGTTGTATTGGAGGGTATCGGACTTACCTGCCGGATCAGTCTGACGAATCCGCCATCCCAAGGCATTGTACGCAAAACCAAAAACCTGTCCCTTCTCGTCTGTAACAGATACGACATTTCCGAGGGAATCATATGTCGTAGTCGTAGGAGGCGTGTAGACGCCGTCGTAAGCCTGCGTACTCCGGTTAAGAGGGTCGTAGTGAACCCTGCGAAGGGGACTCGATGGTTGACTTGCCGCGGTGTCGCGACCGAAAGTGTCCTCGTACAGAGTCGTAACTAATCCCCCTGGTACCGAATCCTTGATCACACTGCCAGTAATGGCGGAGAACCAGGTCTTCCTTACGAGATAGCCTTGGGGAGCGATCGTGGAGTCCACAACGATTATCGAATCCACGCGGCCCTTGGTGTCATATCTGTATTGGGTCTTTGAGCTACCGAGTCGCACCGAATCGGCTCGACCGTTGACCCCGATATAAGCCCGCAGAGCTCGCTGCGGACCGCCTGTGGCGCTGTCTGCCTGCGCCCAAGCAGCGTACCGTATTCTCCGACGGTTAGTCGAATCACCAGTTTGAACGAAGGTGGGCAAACCGCTGGAGTTGTAGACCGCGGAGTCAACGGCACCGGTCGGATGCAGAGTCCGGATCGGCAGGCCCTTAGCGTTGTAGGCGATTACTGTAGTCCGTCCCAGCGCATCGGTCCCCTGTACTGGCGACCCCCAATGATTGACCGAGAACCGGGACACGGCTCCACCCGGCTCTGTGACAGTCGCCTTGACGGTGTCCGCCTTGGGAGCGGCAACCGGCGGACTGGTGGACCCATAGGGCACACCGATCATTTGCCAAGAGCGCAGGATAGTAATCGGAGAGGTGTTGCCGAGTTGGTAGACAGGCACTTGAGGAGAGATAATCGAGTCGAGCTTCCCTGAGGCGGAGTTGTAGCCGAATGTTGTGACGTGTTGACCGCGATCTGTGATCGTGCGCAGTCGGTTGCCGGCGTCGTAGCCAAGAGTCGTGCTGATATTATCGGGGTCGGTGATGGTCGTCAGGCTCTTACTTGCATTCACGGCAACGTTTGTCGTACGGCTGCCGGGATCCTGAATCGTACTGAGTCCATTAGTTCCATAACCCAGAGTAATGAACCGACTCATCGGATCCGTGATTTTCCAGACACGATTGCTGCCGTCATATGTGATGGTCGTCTGATTGCTGAACCGGTCCTTCACCGACGTCATCTTCCCACTAGCATCAAATGTCACCTTAGTCGAATCAGGGAATGATCGAACGAACGTCGAGCCGACAGCTGCCAGAGAAGAGAATTCACCTGCCGGGGGAATGAAGAATGGACTTTGCTTCTTGAAGTAGACTGCGCTCCCGTCACCCTCTGTAATCAGCGCCGACCCGTCCCCTTGGAGGTAGAGCTTCTGAATGCCTGGGAGCGTCCATCCGCGAGCCACGGGTGAATTGGTCTCGTTCACCGCCACCAAACTCGTCACTATGTCGCGAGTAATGAGAGTCGAGCCGTAGAGCGCCGACACAAGAATGTCCATTGGATAGACACCGGTCGCGTACGTGCTGTCATTGAACTCGCTGGCAAGCTGGACTCTCCCGGTGTCCCCCGGATAGGCGAAGTGCAATGTCTGCTCGCCGTTAACGAACGTGACTAGCGCCGCATTGATCTTTACCTGTAGTTGGTACTCAGAAGGGGTGCCCGCATAGTAGGGATCGGGCCGCACGTTTACATGCACGAAGGCCCGCGGATTCACCCGGTCACCATTGTACGCGAGCGTGACGCTCCTCGGCGCGTCCAAGGTAAAGTACGGTACTGTGCTTTGGGCGTACGTTGCAGCAAAGCAAGCGATCGCGCAGCGGGAATAGTCTTGTTTATCAAAGTTGTACGGCGAAACGTCGACAACAGGGGTCCCTGGCGTGTTGGACCAGGTCACCGGATACCATCCTCCGTTACTGTCGTACGCGTACACCTGTACGAAGCCGCCGGGAAGCGTACCACTGGCCGTACCATTTAGGATAAGTCGGATCCAGACTGGCGCGCCGCCGGAGATGGTGAGCGTGTTCGTGAAAGACTGAACGGTTGTTGTAACTCCTGGGGTGCTCCGACTGGCAGTCACCGAGCCCCCGCCGCTACCGCTGAACCATGATCCACCACCGTTAGTCGAGTACTCGATCGTTACGTTGGCAGTGACCGTTGAGTTGTTGTTTGGCGGGAGCGTCGGTGTACTGGCAGACAATCTGAACGTCAACGTGTAGTTGTTGTTGTAGGCCGGGAGATTGGCATCTGCGATAGGGTCACCCACGATGTTGTAGATCCTACTCTCAGCAGCCAAGGTTCGATTGTCGTTCGCGAAAAGGGAGATACCGTTGGTTCCATCCGTATAGCCGTCCGGGTCCTGCCATCCAAAGCGTGCCGCGGACCCTTGGTTCGCGGTTGTCCGGGCTGTTTGGGCGAGCGAGCTCTGAGGGGTCAGCGCGCATAGGAGGCATAGAAGAACGGTCGATATGCTGAAGGACGCATATTCGATGGTGCTGACCCGTCGTCCTGACGTACTCGCCTGCGGGATCCTAACAACTGCGCCCGAGCGCGGCCCTAGATGACGGGCACGCGCGACTTCATGAAGAGCCCCGCGCGGCGATTGCTGATGGCGAGAATGAGTCACAGCGAGCTCCTGTGAGATCGCGGTTAGAGGGTCACGACACGGTTTTCGCCGCTTGTTAGCTCAGCCCGATACCAAGACGTCCACGCGCTAGCTGGATTTCCAGGCGTCAGATCGCGCCGCCAGCAAATCACTGGGTCATCGATGCGTACCTCCCACTCCTGGCCCTGCTCCAGCACATGCACCCCAAGCGATCCGAGCGAATCACAGCTCGTGGCGGAGCCCGCACGTATCTCGACTCTGACCTGAGCCCATGCGTTGTTTTGCAGATGGAGAGTGCGTGTTGGAGCGTTGCGGAGTTCGAGCTTGTCGGCGGAGTGAGAAAGGGTGGCCGGACGAGCTGGGACAAGATCGTCAGCGTCTGCCGCGAGGAGGATGCCACTGCACAGAAAGCACAGGATGGGCGTCTGGATGGCTAGCCAAGCGTGACGGTCAAGCACGTGTATGCTCCGAGTGGGTTCTACTCCGCTCAGAGCGCACGAGTCGTGCTAGATGGTCTCAGTCACCTCCTCGTTGTGTGACAACGATTTGCGATCTGTTGGCGTTCTTCGAATCTCACTCGTCTCGCCGTCTCGTCTCATTTAGGCTTGAGACCGTGAGACGGAGCCGAGTTGAATGCCCATAATTCGGAGATGTCTGTACAGCGACGCCCGACTGACTCCCAGCCCGCGAGCGGCCTTCTCAATGTTCCAGGAGGCAGACTCGCACGCCCGAACGAGCCGCTCAGCATCCCGCAGTTGCGGACGACGCGGTTTCGATCGTCGACTCTCTGTTTTTCCAGCGTCCTCTACGCGCATCGGGCCTCCGAGGGCGATCCCCTCTGCCACAGCCGTGGCTGGGATGTCAGTGCCTTCCGCGAGTTGTCCTGCCCGATCAATAGCCAGACGTAACTCTCTCACGTTGCCCGGCCATGAATGATTGAGCAGAATCTGTTCGCCCGCCGGGTCGAGCCGCTGCCCATTCAAAGCCGCAAAGTGAACTGACAGCGGCACGATGTCCTCCTGCCGCGCTGCAAGAGACGGCAACTCAATGACGACGCCAGCCACGCGCTGGTAGAGGTCCCGTCGAAAGCGGCCCGTCTCGAGATCCTTTAGAATCCCATACTGAACCGCACTGACGACGCGTAAATCGATGCTAGCCTTCACTGCACTTCCGAGTGCCTGAACTGCCCCGTTCTCTAGCACACGTAGGAGTTTCGCCTGCCCCTCTAATACGAGCGCACCTAGCTCGTCGAGGAACAGAGTCCCGCAGCTGGAGCGCTCGATATGACCCTGCACGGATTCGATTGCGCCGGTAAAGGATCCGCGTCGATGCCCGAAAAGCAGGCTCTCGACCATCTCGCGCGGCAAGGCAGCGCAGTTCACATCCACCATGGGTCCGGGACGCCCGCTGCGGGCGTGAATAAACTCGGCGAAGAGTTCCTTCCCTGTCCCAGTTGCTCCGACGAGGAGGATTGGTAGCCTCGTGAGAGCAAAACGCTCGGCAAGCTTCAGCGCGCGTCGAATCGCAAGCGAGCACCCGATGATCACGGCTCCACCCCCTTCGGCAGCCGTGGGGCCGTCACGCTGTCCGCGTCGGCATCCGTCTTGAGGATGCGTGGCGTGAGAAACAAATACAACTCCGTATTGCTCAGCTTGCGATCCGCTCGCCCGAACAGGCCGCCGAGCACAGGAATTCCTGAGAGAATCGGCACACCTCCTTGCGTGACGTCCTTCTGCTGATCCCGCAGCCCACCGATCACGATCGTCTGGCCGTTTCTCACGAGCACCTGTGTCACCGCTTCACGTGTCGAAATCACCGGCGCATCGAACTGCACTTCATTCGTCGCCTGATTGATCTCCTGCTGGATGAGCAGAGACACGTAGCCGTCCTGGTTGATAGTCGGGCGAACGGTCAGCTTCGTACCGACATCCCGGTACTGAATCACTTGATCCCGCTGCGGCGCGTCTGTCGGCAGACTACGACTCACCTGCACGAAGGGCCGCTGCGACCCGACCAAAAAACGTGCCTCCTGGTTATTCGATGCTAGGAGCACTGGACGGGACACGATCTTGACATCGCCCCGGCTGGCCGCCGCGCGAATCGTGGCGTCAATGTTCGCGTGGCCAAGATTCATCAGCCGGATGACGAGATCGCCGAGACCCCCGCCGGTCGTCTGGCCACCCACAGTCCCGTCACCTTTATCGACCGATTGCGGTGGCACGAACAGATCCGCACCGAGCGAAAAGCTGCGATCCTGCCGCGCTTCGACAATCAACACTTCGATAAGCACCTGGAGCGGGCGGATATCGAGCTGGTCTACGGCATCCTTGATGACCTCGAAGTCGCGCTCCGATGCGCGGATGAGCAGTGAGTTCGTGAGCTCGTCTGGGACGATGGTGACGGAGCCCGCCAAAGCCGCCTGGCGAGCCGCCGTCTGCCCAGGCGCCGTAGGCACGCCGGAGGGAGGCACCACGTTACGGCGCAGCTCTTCCGAGAGGGTTCCCGCGGACAGCCCGTTCTCTCCGGAGAATGCGCCGCTGCCGCCGAACAGCTGATTCACTGTCGCTGCGACGTCAGAGGCTCGCGCGTGGCGAAGTCGGATAACGAACAACTGCATAGGGCCGGAATCCGTGGACAGGCGCGCGGGTCGCGGCTCCTGCGCGGCCTTGGGTCCGACCCGGTAGAACGACGAGTCCTCCACAAATTCGAGATTCTGTGATTCCAGGAGACCACGCAGTAAAGACCGCAGGGTGGCGCGGTCCACGGGGCCGGGCGTCTCGAGCGTCACCCGTACAGGCTGGATCGGACCGATCAACACGGGCTTCGGAAGGTATTGTCCGATAGCCTGAATCACTGCGCGAATGTCAGTCTCGACAAAGCGAACCGCGACGCTGTCACCGCTAAACCGAATCGCAGTTGTGTCTTGGGCTCGTACGGACCCGGATAAGGCGCTGAGGAACACCAAGATCAGCCCGGCGGTCCTGGCGCCCGACCGTCCGACTATCAGTTCTTCCATGGTTCTCTCACCCGCAGCACCCAAGTGGTATCCATACCCGTGATCACGACGCGACCGTTTGTGATCGCCTTCACCTGAAGGCCTGCCACCGTATCGCCAAGGCGCACGACGCGAAACCCGTCAACTCCCGGAAAACCCTCGATGATTGCCGATGGCGAAGCGCCATTTACCACGCCCACCAGGCTGAGCGTCGGTCTGGGAGGTGGCGGCGCGAGCTGCTCGGCGAGTCGCAACGGATCGTAGGCGGGAAGCACTGGCCGGCGAGCGATGCGAAACGGGTCTCGCGACACGATCGCAGCGACAGACTCGGAGCCGATTCGCGTGCGCGAAGCGGCCAGCGGCGCGCTGGAGTCGTAGACCGGCGACGGCGGCAATCGGACGCTCGCGATCGGCCGTGCCGCGATGCGAACCGAGGCGGCGACGCCGAACAGACCCAGCACGAGCAATGACAAGCGCAGATCGGCCGTCATGTCTCGCGTTTCTCCGTGGACCGGGGCCTGATGTACCAGCCGCTGACCGTGATCTCGACCTTGAGGATTTCCGGTCCGCGCTGCACCATCCCTGGCTCGAGAGCCTCCACGCGCAGCTCGTCCAGCTTCAGCACGTCGTCACCGGCGTCGAGGGCGCGGATCAGCGCGACCAATCCCCGCACGTCCGTCTCGAGCGCCGCATGGACGCGGACACGACCCAGGCGTCCCTCGCCGCTCGAGTCGGGGAGTGGATCGAGCCGCTCGACCTTCGCCGGCGCTCGCGAGGCGGCCAGGTTCATCCTTCCGGAGAGATCGGCGCCGGCTTCGGCGGACGAGGAGCCGGAAAGGATTTGCGGTGCCAGCGCGAGCAGCGCCCGTGAGAGCGCGGCGGCCGAATCACGCAGCCTGGGCAGATCTGCCATCTCTTCGCGGGTGCGTGCCAACAGCGTGGCACGTTCACGGAGCATCGCATGCGCGTCGGCAACGCGCCGAACCGCTAGGGGAAGGACGCGCAATCCCAAAACGGCGCAGGCGACAGCGATCCCCCCGATGCGCAGAGCCCGGCGATCGCGTGGCGTCACGGCGTCCTCGGGCCGAA